>JACXTT010002765.1_pt1 | contig 27528 bp, 22 predicted proteins | sample 9270951 | NCBI WGS metagenome assembly JACXTT01 (sample SAMN15532306, study PRJNA645909) | rock metagenome | isolation source: weathered quartz diorite | place: Puerto Rico | collected 2017-06-21 | reverse complement strand
CCAGCCGCCGAAGGTCACGGCGCAGCCGCCGCGGTCGCGCAGCGCCGCCAGATCGCCGCGCCACTGCGCCCCGGAAGCGCCGCGCCACACCGCCACGCTCCAGCTGGTGAGCGCCACGATCCAGCCGAGCGTGCGCGCAAACCGGTCCGAGGCTGCCACGCCGGATGATTGCCAAAGCGCGGCGCGCGTATACAACTTTAGTGCTAAAGTGCTGACCCCCAATGGCCCGTTTCATCGACGAAATCCGGAGAACGCACTACTGCGGCGATCTCCGCGCGAGCGACATCGGCAAGGAAGTCGTGCTGTTCGGCTGGGTCGCGCACCGGCGCGATTTCGGCGGCTGCGTGTTCATCGATCTGCGCGATCGAGAAGGCATTGCTCAAGTGGTGTTCGACACCGCCTTCGTGCCCGGTGACGTCGCGCGCGCGAGCCAGCTCGCGCAGCGCGCCGAGCCGTTTTGGGACCAGCCGCAGGTGGTGGCGGCCCATGCGCTGGCGAACGACGTGCGGCGCGAGTGGGTCATCGGCATCCGCGGCGTGGTGGTGCACCGCGGCGAGAAGAACGTGAACCCCAAGCTCGCGAGCGGCGAGGTCGAGGTGCGCGTCGCCGAGGCGGTGGTGTTCAACCGCGCCGAGACGCCGCCGTTCTCGGTCGAGGACGACATCACCACCGACGAGGAGGTGCGGCTCAAGTGTCGCTACGTCGACCTGCGCCGCGCGCCCCTGCAGAAGAGCCTGCGCCTGCGCCACGAGGTGAACCAGACGACGCGCCAGTACCTGAGCGAGCAGGGCGCGCTCGAGCTCGAGACGCCCATCCTCTGCAAGTACACGCCGGGCGGGGCGCGCAATTTCCTGGTGCCCGCGCGCGTGTCGCCGGGGAAATTCTACGCGCTCGCCGAGAGCCCGCAGCTCTTCAAGCAGCTGTTCATGATGAGCGGCTTCGACAAGTATTTCCAGATCGTCAAATGCTTCCGCGACGAGGCGCTGCGGCTCGATCGCCAGCCCGAGTTCACCCAGATCGACGTCGAGCTGTCGTTCGTGTCGCAAGACGACGTGTTCCGGCTCATCGAAGGGCTGATGTTCCGCATCTTCGAGAAGACGGGCGCGGCCGATCTGCCGGCGCTGTACCCGAACGGGCGCTTCCCGCGGATGAGCTTCGCCGATTCGATGCGCCGCTTCGGCAACGACAAGCCCGACCTGCGCTTCGGTCTCGAGCTGTGCGACCTGACCGAGCTGGCGATCGAGCACCGCGGCGGCGGCGTGCCGATGATCCAGGCCATCAGCGAGAAATTCGAGAACAAGACCTACCGCCGCGAGGTGCCGGCGGAGATCGTCAAGGTGCTGGTGATCCCGGCGGAGGCGAACTTCTCGCGCCCGCAGCTGGAGGCGTTCGAGAAGGGCTTGCGCGAGATCAAGGGCTTCAAGGGCCTGGCGCGGGCGAAGATCGCCGAGGGCGGCGCGTGGACGCAGTCGCCGCTCGCCAAGCACGCGAGCGACGCGTTCCGCACGGCGGTGAACCAGGCGGTCGGCGCCAAGGACGGCGACGTCATCTGTTTCCAGTTCGGCGACACCGACGTGGTCAACGCCGCGCTCGCCAAGCTGCGCCTCGACGTGGGCAAGAAGATGGGCCTCATCCCGGAGAGCGGCCACGGCGGCGAGTGGCGCTTCCTGTGGGTGGTGAACCCGCCGCTGTTCGAGCGGAACGAGGACGGCAGCTGGGCCGCGGCGCACCACGCCTTCACCCGGCCGGTGGACGAGCACGTCGAGCTCCTGGCGACCGATCCGGCGCGCGTCCTCTGCTACCGCTACGACCTGGTGCTGAACGGCTTCGAGATCGGCGGCGGCTCGATCCGCCTGCACGACCCCGTCGTGCAGCAGAAGGTATTCTCGGTGCTCGGCATCGGCGAGGCGGACGCGCGCGACAAGTTCGGCTTCCTGCTCGACGCGCTGCGCTCCGGCGCCCCGCCGCACGGCGGCATCGCCGTCGGCATGGACCGGCTCACGATGCTCCTGTCCAACAGCGCCACGCTGCGCGACGTCATCCCCTTCCCCAAGACGAACCAAGGGATGGATCCGATGAGCGGCGCGCCGACTCCGGTCGATCGCGCCCAGCTCGACGAGCTGAGCATCCGTACCATCGAAACGGGATGAGCTCCGGCCTCTCCGCCCTGGCAAGCGCGCGCAACGAGCTGCCGACGCAGATCGACGAAGGCGCGCGCGTGCTGGTGGTGGACGACAGCCCGACCATCTTGAAGGTGGTGTCGGCGATCCTCGACCGCCACGGCTACACCGTGGTGAGCGCGCGCGACGGCCTGGAGGCGCTCGAGCACATGCGCGGCGGCGCGCCGTTCGACCTGGTGCTGCTCGATTTCGTGATGCCGCGGATGAACGGCTACCAATTCTGCCGCGAGCTCCGCGCCGATCCCGAGCTGGCGCAGGTGCCGGTGGTGCTGATGAGCGCGCGCACCGCGGTGATCGGCGAGAAGTTCGTGGAGCAGACCGGCGCGGCCGACGCGCTGTCGAAGCCGTTCGACGCGCGCGCGCTGGTGGCGGTGGTCGGCGGCGTGCTGTCGAAGGGCAAGCTCGGCGACACCATGCGCAAGAAGCTGCCCGAGCCCGACGAGATGATCGACGAGTCGGAGCTCGACTCGGTCGAGTCGGCGGTGCCACCGAGCCGGCACGTGCGGGCGATCTCGCGCTTCGCCACCGAGGTGGCCGCGGCGGTGGCGCCGCACCTACGCGGCCTGCGCGCGGCGGATCTGCAGCAGCCGCAGCAGGTCGAGGACGCGGTGCTCGCCGGGCTCTCCGACGACGCCACGCTCGCGCAGCTGGCGCGCACGCTCGACGACCTCGAGCTGCCGAACGCGTCGAACGCGATCCTCCGCGGCGACATCGAGCAGCTGCCGCTCGTCGAGGTGCTGCAGCTGTTCCAGCTGCGGCGGCAGAACGGCGTGCTCAAGGTCACGAGCGGCAAGAAGGCCGTGGCGATGGCGCTGCGCGAAGGGCACGTCGATATGGTGTTCGCCCGCGGCTGCGGCGACGAGTTCCGGCTCGGCCGCTACCTCACTCGCCTCGGGCTCGTCACGCGCGAGAAGATGGAGGCCGAGGTCGACGCCTGCGCCGGCAAGATGGTCATCGGCCAGTGGCTGGCGACCAACCAGCTCGTCGATCCGGCCGCGCTCGACCAGGCGCTCGCGCTGCAGACGGCGGAGCTCACCTACGAGACGATCCGCTGGAACAAGGGCCGCTTCACCCTGCTCGACGAGCCGTTCTGGCCCGAAGCCGAGCAGGCGAAGCTCGGCCTCGGCCTGGCCGAGCTCGTGCTCGAGGGCTTCCGCCGCGTCGACGAATGGCGGCTCATGGCCGACACCATCGACTTCGACGCCGTGCTGGTCATCGATCAGGTGGCGCTCGACGCCGTGGCCCGCAAGATCGGCCCGACCGAGCGGCGCGTGCTCGACGCCATCGACGGCGCCCGCACCGTCAGCGAGATCACCGGCGCGACCGACCTCGCCTCGTTCGACGTGCTGAAGATCCTCTACCGCTTCCTCGAGGCGCGCATCGCCCGCAGCAAGTAACCGGTCCAACGCGGCCGGCCGATGTGGCACAATCCTCCGGGGGACACGGTGCTGTCGAAACGGTTGCTGCTCGCGCTCACGGTCGCGCCCTGGCTGTTCGCGATGGCGTGCGGCGCGCGCACCGGGCTCGACGCGGACCTCTACACCGACGAGCTGCTCGATTGCGCCGGCTTCATGGCCGCGGTCGAGCCGACCACGCTGGCGGCGTTCTTCGTCGTCGACACCTCGGCGTCGATGGTGAACCCGACGTCGGGCAACGTGCCGAAGCTCACGGCGATGAAGCAGGGCATCCAGCAGTACCTCGCCGCGTCCGACGCCAAGGGCACCTACGCGGGGCTCACCACCTTCCCGCTCATCGACCCGAGCGTGCCGGAGAAGTGCCGCGTCGCCTCGGAGTGCGGGCCGAACGGCGGGACATGCCTGCCGTACGGGCACTGCAACAAGTACTTCGCCATCACCTGCCTGCCCGATGTCATCGGCATCTGCCCGAGCGGCGACACCTGCGCGTCGTTCGGCATGTGCAAGTCGAACAAGGCGGACTGCATCCTCAACATGGGCAGCACCGGCTGCAACCCCATGGACGTGTGCGTCCCGGCCGGCTCGTGCGAGCGCCACCAGGGCTGCGACGCGAGCAGCTACGCCATCGGCAACACCGGGCTCCTGCCGGGAAACGGCGCCGCGCTGCTCAAGGCCCTCGCCGCGCACGCGCCGGCCGGCCTGACGCCCACGCTTCCGGCGCTCGCGGGGGCGCTGCAGTCGGCGGAGAGCTGGATGGTGGCGCATCCGAGCCACAAGGCGGTCGTGGTGCTCGCCACCGACGGCCTGCCCGACCGCTGCGATCCGGACATGATGAGCGGTGGATTAGCCGTGGGGATCAGCGATTTGGCGACGGTCGCGGCCAGCGGAACGAACGAGGACGTGGCGACCTACGTGATCGGCGTGTTTTCGCCGGTCGAGGAGAAGATCGCCCAGGCCGCGCTCGACGAGGTCGCCGACGCCGGCGGAACCGACAAGGCGTTCATCGTGCGGACCGACATGGACGTGGTCGCGCTGCTCAACACCGCGCTGGCGAAAGTGCGCAAATCCGCGGAGTGCGAGTACGCCATCCCGCAGAACACCTCAGTGGATCTCACCACCGTGGCGGTGTTCATCGACGACAAGTCGCCGGCGCTGCCGCTCGTGGCGGGCGCGAGCGCCTGCAATCCGAAGCTCGGCGGCTTCTACTACGACACCGATCCCAACGGGACGCGCCGGCCGCGCCGGATCATCTTGTGCCCGGCGAGCTGCGCCCGCGACGCCGACCGCACCATCCGCGTCGACTGCGGCTCGTAAAAAAAAACGCGGCCGTGTCGATCCGCGCTTCGCTCGTTCGTCGCCACGATAGAACCACCCACCAGGAGACGACGATGCGATTCATGATGATCATGTACCCGGGCCCCAAAGCGGAAGCCGGCATCCTGCCGGATCCCAAGCTCTTCGAGGCGATGGGCAAGTACAACGAGGAGCTGATCAAGTCGGGCGTGCTGCTCGCGGCCGACGGCCTGCAGCCGACCGCGAAGGGCGCGCGCGTGCGCTTCCCCGGCGGCAAGGCGGTCATCACCGACGGCCCGTTCGCCGAGGCGAAGGAGGTCGTCGGCGGCTTCTGGATGATCCAGGTCAAGTCGCGCGAGGAGGCGCTCGAATGGGCGCGCCGCATCCCCGGCGGCGAGGACGAGATGGTCGAGGTGCGCCAGGTCTACGAGCTCGAGGACTTCCCGCCCGAGGTGCTCGGCGCGAGCGCGGAGGCCGAGCGCCGCTTCCGCGACGGCCAGAAGAAGTAGTTGCGCCGAGAGCGAACGATGCTGTGATCGGAGGCCGTGCCGGCCTCCGAGGTGCATCGCGCGATCGACGCCGTATGGCGGATCGAGTCGCCCCGGCTCATCGCCGGGCTGGCGCGGCTCGTCCGCGACGTCGGGCTCGCCGAGGAGCTGGCGCAAGACGCGCTCGTGGCCGCGCTCGAGACATGGCCCACCGCCGGCGTGCCCGACAGCCCCGGCGCCTGGCTCATGGCCACGGCGAAGAACCGCGCGCTCGACCGCTTGCGCCGCGACAAGCTCGCCGCGCGTAAGCACGAGGAGCTAGGCCGCGCCGCCGACGCGCCGAGCGGCGAGGAACCGGCCATCGACGACGTGGGCGACGACATGCTGCGGCTCATCTTCACCGCCTGCCATCCGGTGCTCGCGCCGGAAGCGCGCGTCGCGCTGACGCTGCGGCTGCTCGGCGGCCTCACCACCGCCGAGATCGCCCGCGCCTTCCTCGTGCCCGAGCCGACCCTGGCGCAGCGGCTGGTCCGCGCCAAACGCACCCTCGCCGAGGCCCGCGTCCCCTTCGAGCTGCCGGCCCCGTCCGAGCGCGCCGAGCGGCTCGCCTCGGTGCTCGAGGTCGTCTACCTGATCTTCAACGAGGGCTACGCCGCGAGCGCCGGCGACGACTGGATGCGCCCCGCCCTGTGCGACGACGCCCTCCGCCTCGGCCGCGTGCTCGCCGAGCTCACCCCGGACGAGCCCGAGGTCCACGGCCTGTGCGCGCTGATGGAGATCCAAGCGTCGCGCGCCCGCGCCCGCACCGGCCCCGGCGGCGAGCCGGTGCTCTTGCTCGACCAGGACCGCGCCAAATGGGATCAGCTCCTCATCCGCCGCGGCCTCGCCGCGATCGCCCGCGCCGAAGCCCTAGGCCGCCCCGGCCGCTACCAGCTCGAGGCCGCCATCGCCGCGTGCCACGCCCGCGCCCGCACCGCCGCCGACACCGACTGGCCCCGGATCGCCGCGCTCTACGCCGATCTCGCGGCCATCCTCCCCTCCCCCATCGTCGAGCTGAACCGCGCCGTCGCCGTCGGCATGGCATTCGGCCCCGCCGCGGGCCTCGCCCTCGCCGACGAGCTCACCGCCGAACCATCCCTCGCCAGCTACCACCTCTTGGCCGCAGTCCGCGGCGATCTCCTCGCCAAACTCGGCCGCCACGCCGAAGCCCGCGCCGAGCTCGAACGCGCCGCCTCGCTGACGAAAAACACCCGCGAACGCACCCTCCTCCTCGCCCGCGCCGCCGCCCTGACCCCACCCGATCGCGGCTGATCGCCCGCGCCCCGTGCCATTCAGCCCGAGCTCTTCTCGCGAAACGCCTCGTTGAGACCGCTGGCGATCGCCCACCAAATCCCCACGAAGGTGAAGACGCCGACCGCGATCTTCCCCGTAGCGTCCATGTCCCCGGCGAGCACCACGGTGCACCCGAGCGAATAACAAGCCCCGACCAAACCCCCCGTCACGAGGTTCTTGGCCTGAAACGACCGCTGCGGCCCCATCTTCCGCCGGGCAAACGCCACGACCGGCCCAATCAAGACCGCAAACCCCGCGAGAAACCCGAACACGGCGAAAAACCCGTCATGCGCCGGCACCCCATCGCCGCTCGCGACCCCGGCCGCGACACGCGAAACGAGCTTGACGACCGCCCCAACCATGAAAACCCCGCCAAACGCCAGACTGCACGCCAAAACCGACTCGAACGGATCACGACGCACGGAACCCTCCGCGTACCAGCGGAGGAGGAGGGATTCGAACCCCCGGTGAGGTCACCCCCACGCCGGTTTTCAAAACCGGTGCCATAGACCACTCGGCCACTCCTCCAGGGTTGTTTGGTTGCCGGAGCTTATCGCGCTCCGCGCAGCTCCGTTAGTCCCTTGCGCCACAGAGGGAGTTGTCTCCGCACTTGTGTGCGGCGCGAGCGCGAATCGAACAGCCGTGCCACGTGCGCGCGTCGGGCCGAGAGATCGTCGCCAGCATTCGAATCCGTTGCGCCGCTGAGATTTGCGGGCGTGACGCGCGACTTGCGGGTACAACGACGGGCAGTGACGATGCTCATCCACGCGAAGAAAGGCTCGTGAGTGGCGCGCGTCGTTTCGGTCAACGTTGGAGAGGCGCGTGAGCTCACTTGGCGCGGCAAGAGCGTCGAGAGCGCCTTCATCAAGGAGCCGATCGTGGGGCCGGTTCGCGTCGGCACGCTCGGTGTCGCCGGGGATCGGCAAGTCGATCTTTCGGTGCACGGCGGTCCAGACAAGGCCGTGTACGTGTACCCGTCCGAGCATTACCCCGCGTGGCGCGCGGAGCTCGGCGAAGAGCTCGGCTGGGGCGCGTTCGGCGAGAACCTCACCACGGAAGGCCTGTTCGAGAGCGAAGTGCGCATCGGGGACGTCCTCCGCATCGGCACGACCGAGCTTCGGGTCACCAAGCCGCGCCAGCCGTGCTTCAAGATGCAATTCCGCTTCCGGCGCGCCGACATGCCCAAGCGCTTTGCGCGCGCCGGCAGGAGCGGCTTCTATTTGGCGGTCGCGCGCGAAGGCGTGATCGAAGTCGGCGACACCATTCGCTTCGAGCCGGCAGGCGGACGCGCCCACACGGTCGCCGAAGCCTTCACGGAAATGATGCGCCCAGGTTCCCCCGAGCAGTAGGCGCACCACCGATCGCTGGCGTGCCGACCCGTCCAGCCGGCCGGTTGGCTAACTACATCCTGCAGGCAGGCGCCGATTGCATCGTGACCGGTTTCGAAGCGCTGGTCGACGGACTGATCCTACCGGACCCGGACGACCGGCATGTGTTTGCGTTGGCAGCGGCGATCCGCGCGGGCGCGCAAACGATCGTCACGTTCAACCTCGACGACTTCCCGACCGAGAAGCTCTCGACGTACATTGTCGAAGCCAAGCATCCGGACGAGTTGGTCCTCGACGCCTTGGATCTGGCACCGGGCGTCGTCACCTCCGTTGTCATCCAACAGGCGAACGCGCTCAAGAGCCCTCGGCGAACCGTCGCGGAACTCTCGACACGCTCCGCCGAGCCGCCACGACTTGATCATTCGTGGCCGACTGCCGCCGAAGAAGCGGGGCGACTGAGTCGACGGCGCGCGAGCGCCAGAGCGATAGCGACCGCCGCGAGCGGTACGGCGGCGTCGGTCCGCTCGCCAGCGGCCGCGCGGCAGGCGCAGCCCTTCGGCAAGGGGAGGCGCGCGCGGTCAGCGCCGTCGCTGCTGGCGCTGGTACCGTTGATAGCCGCCGAGCTCATCACTTCCGCGCAGGTCGAGCTGGGTCCCGTCCGGGCCCCCTCGTCGTCGCGCATGTGCGGAGGAAGCAGATCCTGCGCCAGAAACGGCCGCGGACGGGCTGCATCGGTAGCCCACCACCAATGCGATCCTCCGGTGAGCCGGTGTTCGGCCATTTCGGCGCCATCGGCCGCCAGGCGCCAGCTGTCGAGTGTGGAGCGCAGCGTCATGGCGCCGCGCGCGCACAGAAACGCCCGGAAGTGGATGAACGCGCGCCAATCCTGCGTCGTGATCCATGCACGCTTCGGCGACTCGTAGCGGCGCGTGTCCGCCAGCTCGGCGAGATTGAAGTGCGCCTCCGGCCGCGCCGGTTCGCGAAGGACGAGCGCGACCAGCACCGCTTCCGCTTCGTCGAGCCGGCCCAACCCGAGCAAGGCCACCGCGACGGTGAGATCGACATCGTAGGTCCCGCGCAGCGGTTGCAGACGGGCCATTGTGCCCTCGTAGTCTGCAGTGGCGAGCTGCAGGGCCGCCAGGTCGCGCAAGGCGCCGGCATCGCCCGGATGCACGCGGAGCTGCTCCTCAGCGCTCGCATAGCTCACGGCCGGCGGCGGGATCGCGAGCGCGACGAGCGCGAGGCCACTTCCCCACGTATCCGCCGCCGCGCTGCGAATGCAATCGGTGGCGTCGTCGCCGCGCACGTGCTCGCTGCGCACGAGGTCGAGGCACCGCCGCCAGGCGCGACCGCCGCTCCCGCGCACGTCGGCGAACGACAGCCCAGCTCGCGCCTGCAGCTCCCGCTCGGCGCCGTCCTCGATCGAGCGCGCGCCGCCGAGCGCCGGCTCCGATAAGGCATGGCGTAGCTCGTCGATCGCCAGCGCGCGATCGCGTGCTGCGTGGACCTGCGTGAGCGCGTCCGCCTGTTTCGACGCGACGATCGCGTCGTCGTGCGCGATGCGATCGGCGTGCGCCCGCGCGTCGCCAAGCGTGAGCGGCGCCCCCGGGCCCGGTTGCGCGGCGACGACGCCGACGGTGAGCAGGAGCGCCAGCGAAGCGAGCAGGCGGACCACGGAGTTGAAGTATAGCCCCGCCGTCGAACCAGGATGATAGGGCAGGATGACGGCGCGGAACGTGTGCCTCGAGCCGTTCAGCGGCAGCGGCACGCAAATCGCCGCCCGCCGAGCAGCTCAGCCGGCGCTGCTACGCGATGGAGCTCGAGCCGCGGTTCGTCGACGTCGTGGCCGCCGATTTCACGGGATCAAGAACGGAGCCTCCATGGCCAGGTACAACAACGTCGCCTTCGTCGTGGGCGGCAAGGTCGATCCGCTATACTCGGCTGCATGCGCGGCGCCATCTTCCAGCTAATCGCCGCGACCTCGGCCCTGTCCGCCTGCCGGCCGGCGGGCCCTCCTCGCGCGCAGCCTGCAGCGTGCGCAGAGGCGGCGCTGCCCAGGACCGCGGTGGCGGGACGTCAAGTCGTGCAGCTCCAGCATGGCGAGCGGATCGACGCGCTGATGCCGCTCGCCGCCGAGCTGGTGGCGACCGGCGGCGCAGACGGTACGGTGCGCATTTGGGATCTCGCCACCGGCTCGCTGCTGCGGGTGATCACCGACCGCAAGCTGATCGGAGTGAGCAACGACGGCCGCAGGGTTGCAGTGGCCAGGATGTCGAGCTTGCTCGGCATGCCCGTCCAGGAGCCCGGCGAATGGCGGGACGTCAACAGCGGCAAGGCGGCCGCGTTCGAACTGGCCGCGTTCGCTCCGGTGTCCGGTACTGGCCCGATCCGACGCATCCGCCTGCGGGACGACGGCGGGTGGATCGCGCTCGACGAGGCCGGCACGGAGATCGCCAAGCTGTCGCCACCGGGGCCGGAGGCGTCGCCGTGGGGCTTCTGGTCGCAAGGCGATTGGCTGGTGGGCCAGGTGCGCCACAGCGTAGCGCCGGACATCGCCACAGCTGCGGACGAAGGGCCGCTCGTGGTGTGGCGTCGCGGTCAACTGGACTGGCATCTGCTGCCGCTGGACGGCGAGCTTCGCGGCGTCGATCCGACCGGGCGATGGGCGGTCTTCCAGCGGTTTTCCCCCAATCACTCCGACGACGCGCTGGAGTTGCGGGCGCTGGACCTGCGGACGGAGCGGCGCGACGCAGCGCAAACGCTCGGAGAGCTGATCGAGCGCGGCCCGAGCGCTCGGGTCGACCACGTCGCCTTCGCGCCCGACGGGCACGCGGTAGCGGTGACCGGCCACGGCGCGCTGTCGGTGTATCGCCTCGCCGACCGGACCCTCGCGTGGCGCCGCAACGCCCGCGAGGTGACCGACACCACGCCCGACGACCGCCTCGAGACGTTCGAGGAGCCGGCGTGGACCGCCGATGGACGGCTGGTGGCGGCGCGGACGCCCGCGGGCCTGTACGCCTTCGACGCGGCGAGCGGACATCCGCGCGGGGCGCTTGGAGCCCAGCCGCGCGATCCTCACCATGCCGGGCGGCGACAACAGATCCTGCGCTTCGACGGCAACGACGTGCTCTTCGTCCAGACCGGGCGACGCCTGCAACGCTGGAGCCTGGGCGACGGTTCGCTGGCGGCGTCGTCCTACGTGCCGGTGTTCGATGACGGCATGGATGGCGACTACGCCGAGGGGTTCGTCCCGGTGCCGGGCGGCACGATGCGGATCCTGTTGCGCGATGGCCTCACGCTCGAGGGCAGGGAGCGCGAGATCGCCGCGCCGGCATCGATCTCCGATCCTTGCCCTCAGGGCTATGCCCTCGCGATCGAGATGCTCCGCGGGCTGGAGCCCCTCGCGCCCCGGCTGAAGCTCGAGATCCCCACGCGGCTCGAGTTTCCGCCGGCCCCCGGCGCGCGCACCGCGGCGTGCAGCCCGCTCGGCTTTCCTTACGGCCGCAGCGGAGAGCTGGACCGCAAGCTCGATCGGGGGCGGTTCCTGGCGACGACCGCCGAGGACGCGGCGGCGATCCTCGATCTCGGCACCGGCGCGATCACGCCGCTGGAGGGCGGCGGAGTGATTCGGGATACTCAGTGGGAGGCGTCCGGCACGCTGATCTCCGGCCACGTGCTGGAGTCGCGCGGCGCAGCGACCGGTCCCGCGACCGTGTGGGACGCCGCCGGCAAGCGGCTGTGGCAGGCGCCGCGCGGCGAGATTGTCGCCGTGGCGCCCGACGGCCGGCGCGCCGCATACCTCTCCGTGAGCTGGCTTCCGCACCAGGTCGAGCGCGGCGAGCTGGTGATCGTGGCTCTGCCGGACGGCGCGGAGCTGTCCCGCGTGGTCGTACCCGGCGCGAGCGAGATGCCCTCGGATTTTGGCCGACTGGGTGTGTGGCGCGGCCGCGACGAGGTGCTGTGGGTGACGCGCGACGGGCTGGTTTCCGTCGCGAGCGACCAAGTGCGCCGCGTGGGCGGCGGCGGCAGCCCGATTTACCAGGTCGTCGCCAGCCCCGACGGCACGCGCCTGGCGACCGTCAGCGCCGACGGCGCGCTGCGCGTATGGGGCGCCGAGCGGCTCGCGTTGCTCGCCAGCCTCGCCGAGTTCGAGGACGGCGAGTGGCTGGCCTTCACTCCGGGGGGCGCGTTCACTGGCTCGCCGGAGGCGGCCGAGCGCGTCGCGTGGGTCTTCGACGACGGCCCAACTCCGGAGGCGTTCCGCTTCGAGCAGTTCGCCAAGACCCACCGGCGGCCCGATCTGGTCGCGAGGCGGCTCGCGGGGGAGGACGTGGACGCGCCGCCGCTGCGCCGGCCCCCGACGGCGCGCATCAGCGCTGGTCCGGCTACAAACGGCGTGGCCACCGTGGCGATCGACGCGACCTCGCGTGGGCGCGTGGACACCGTCCGCCTGTACGTCGAAGGCCGCGAGGCCGGCGAGCGCGCGGTGTGCGCCCACACGGCCCAGGTGGCGATAGACGCGCCCTTGCTCGGCGGTTCGAACCGCTTGACGGCGGTGGCCTTCGACACTGACGGCCTCGCTTCGAACCCAGCGCAGATCGAGCTGGCGAGCCCCGGCGGGGAGCGCCCCGACCTGTGGATCGTCAGCGTCGGCGTCGGCCGCTACCCGAAGCTGCCCGCCGAAGCCCAGCTGGCCGCTCCAGGCGACGACGCGCGAGCGGTGGTGGCGGCGTTCGAGGCGCAGGCTGGCCCGGGCAAGACCTATGCGCGGATCCACGCCACCACGCTCGTCGACGAGGCGGCGACGGTCGCGTCGGTGGACGCCGCCCTCGCCGGGCTGGCGAAGATGGCGCCGCGCGACGTGGCATTGGTGTTTCTCGCGGGCCATGGCGCCAAACCGCAAGCCGACGACATGGTGTTTCTCACCTCGGCGGTGGAGAGCGCCGCGCCCGCCGAGCTCAAGCGCGCGGGGATCGGCTGGCGCCAGCTGGGCGAGCGGCTGGGCTCGTTGCCCGGCCGGGCGCTCGTGCTGCTCGACGCGTGCCACGCCGGGCATCTGACACGCGAGCTGGTCGTGCCGAACGACGCGACCGCCCGTGCGCTCGGCGGGCGCGGTGGCGTCGTCGTGTTCGCAGCGGCGAAGGGGCGGCAACCGAGCTTCGAGCCGGGCAACACCCGCTCACTACGGCTCGTCGATCGCGATCCGGCGGTCGCCAGCGTCTTGGGGGAGGGTAACCACGGCCTGTTCACCGCCGCCATCCTCGCGAGCCTCGGCAGCCGCCAGACCGATCGCGACGGCGACGGGGCGATCGAGCTCGGCGAGCTCATCGACGAGGTGACCTGGCGCGTGTCCCGCGATACGCACGGCGCCCAGACTCCGTGGGTGGCGCGGCGCGAGATGTTCGGCGACTTCGCGGTCGCATCGCCGCCCAAGTGAAGACGGGAAGCGGTGCGCGATGCGGCCGGCCTGGCCCGTGTACTACGCGCGGCACAACCCGCGGCGGTAGCCGATCACACTTGCGCCGCTGCGGTCTGCGGCGGCGACAAACCGACAGCCCTACTCGTCGGCCGGAACTGGCGGCTGGCTGCGCGCCGTCATGATGAAGACGTGGTCGTCGTCGAACCGGTAGAGAAGCCAGAGGTTGTGTCCGGCGACGCGGCGCACGTAGGCGCGCCCCGGTGAGAACTCAGTTTCGTGATCCGCGACGCCGGGCAACGCACCGGTCCCCAGGGTGCTGATCGTCACGAAGACTGCGCGGTATTCCGCGGTGCCAGGTCGAACTCCGAGCGTATCCAGGCGGCGGCGGAACGTGGTGCTCAGCCGGGGGACTCGTCGGGCCACGGTGACTCTCCCGTCGCGACGCAGCGTTCGAGTTGCTCGACGGTCAGCTCGATGAAGTCGCCACGCTCGAAGTCCTCGTCGGCTTGCCGTAGCTCCTCGGTCAGGTCGGGCGGCACCCGGACGCGGTTCCTCGTAAGCACCCTCGCCGGCTGACCATTTTGCGCCATGACCTGACCCTCCCATGCTCGCGCCGGCTCGTCACGAAAACGGCGGCCGCCGGGTCGGCGTCCGCATGGATGCCGAGTGCACATCAGGAGCGGGAAATGAACGCGCGTTCATTTCCACGCTATTACCACGCCGAGCGTCATTTCATGTCCCGCGACGTCGCGTCACGGCGCGTTGTCCGCTCGCCGCGGGGCGCCGCGCACGGCACGCAAGCATTCGGAATGTAACAGGATTTCTGTGTTGTTCTCAGGGGTTTTGCGCGGCGTCCCGAGGCTGGCGGCGGCCGTTTTTCGGGCCACTTGAGGCCGTTTTCGCCGCCCCGGCCAACTCCGGCAGCGCGTGAGCGAGCGAGACTAGTGCACCCAGGCCTAGCTCGGCGTCCGCGCGCAGCCCGCTGTGGATGCTGCCGTCCGTCCAACACCAACGACCTTCGCCCTCAGCGGCAGGGTGGTCGTGCGGCAGCGCCCGGCCCCATCGAGCGGCGGCGGCACCGCGAGCGTCCTGCGCGCGCAGAAGCGCGCGCTCGCGAAGCGGTCGTGCCGCCGCCGCCTTGCGCGAGCGATCGACGCGAGGCGACCGCCCTGTCCGCTGCAGGGCGGGGTTGTGCAGCGACGCGGGATCCCTCATGTCGCACACGGCAGGGCGAGGGCCGCGCGAAGTGCCGTTATTGTTCGAGACAGAGAAGTTTATGCCCGCCGTCGTTACATGCCCCGTCGTCGCTGAACGTCCACACGTTTGCCACCGTGGTACCGCTGCCCGTGCTCAGGTTCGCCACGGCCCCCCGCTGTCCCGTCTGCTTTGCATCCGACGACGTCCAGTTTGAACAATTGTGCCCAGACGCGGCCTTTTTTCCGCCAACGTCGGTGCCAGTCCAATAGTGATCGAACTTCAGGGCAGGTCCACCGTTTTCATTTCCGTCAACTGGAACGATTGGCGCGGTGGTGAGATTTGCTTTGTTGTTGAAGACGATAGTTGCGCGATTCACCAGGTACCAAGGGCCTGCGCCGGTAATTCGATCAATCGCATCCGTCGAGGAGTTCGAGAGCCATGCCACCCAGTTTCCACCGAGGTTGGCGGCTTGTGCCATCGCGTTGCATTTCGCGTCGGCACCCGCGAGGCCACCCAGGTCGCCGTTGTAGCCAGCGGAGCTGACGAACGCGCGCTCGTGGGCCACGGCGCCACCTGAGGACGAGGATCCGCAACCAAACAGCCACCACGGTACCGCGAAAAGGAATGCCATAAGGGCAGGGGCGGTACGGGGCATGCCGAAGAACTTCATTTCGCCGCAGTATATCATTAGATCGTCGCTCTGGACGCGTTGGTCGCCCCTGTACCGGGCTGCAATTCATTACATTCCGTGACCAAGAACCGCCCGGACCTCGTGATCACATGCCGACTTCCTTCGCGCCAGCGTCGCTTCAGCTCGAGCGCAAAGCCCTCGGCGAGCGAGGCGGCGACGCGGCGTGCTCCTCGAGCGTGACGCCGCACAGGGCCAAGTCCGCGGCCGCCGTGGCTCTATCGCGGTGCGCACGCGCAGGACTTCATCTGCGGCATGGCCGGGTACGGGCCGCAAGTGGCGCGCTTTTCGTTGCAAAAGTCGAAGCAGTCGGGCGCGCGCTCGCAAGGCTTGAACGGCAACGTCGCGGTGCACGAGCGACCGCCGGCTTCGGGATCGGAGATGCACCACTCGCCGTCGAGGCAGTCGGTGTGGGTCGCGCAGGTGTACTGCACGATGTAATCGCCGCCCGGCTTGGGCGCGCAGTCAGCGGGCGCGCGGCAGGTCGGCGGATCGCCGCAGCACGCGCTCGTGTCGCCTGAGCACGTCGCGGCGCCGCATTTCAGGTTCTTGGCGAGCTTGCGACAGAAGCCTGGAGCCAACCAGGAGCCGGGGTTCGCGACGCAGTCAGCGCCGCGCGTGCGGCACGGCGGCCCGCCCGAAATGCAGATCTCCTCGCCTGGACAGGGCGAGCGGCCGTTCTTTTCCAGCGGCAGGCAACGCCACGCGGAGCTGTGCTCGCCGAGGCGCTTGAAGCAACACGCTTCCTTGTCGCCACAGTCCTGCGATTCATCGCAGCGAATCCAAACGTCGTCCATGTAACCGCTGTGCGGCTGCGCCTGCTTGCACTCAGGCTCGTAGGCCGACCAGTCGTTCGCCGAGGCGGCCGTCGCGGCGACGCAGTCGGGGATGTTCTCATTTGGACAGCAGCTCGCTTTGCCCGACGCGCAGCGCTTGTCGCCGCACGCGAACGTCGCTGGGTCGGGATGGTATGCCGCGGGCCGCGGCATCTGAGCGAACCGGTGCGGCCTCATCGCGGTCGCCGAGCTCGCTGGCGACGTCGATGGTAGGACAGAGGCAGCCGATGAGGTGGCGCTCGGTGGTGCCGACGGATGGGCCGACGCGGACGCGCGCGCGGACACCGGGACTTCGCTCGGCTTGCTGCAGCTCGCGGCGACGAGCGCGACGAGAGCCAGCATCAGGGACGCGGACGGTTTGAGCGCACGTCGCATGGCCTCACCCATCATAGACGCCCTTGTTGGGCTCCAGGCCGTTTGCGCCGCGTGTCCAGACGATGGTGTATACCCAGTCGCGCCCGCCTTGGCGGAGCCGGCTTCGGCCGCGCTTCTTGCGAAACTCCTCCGCCGTCGCGATGAGATCCTTCGCCGGCTCCGCTCGCATCGATGCCTTCGCCCACTCGAGCAGCTGCGCGCTGCAATCCTCGGAATGGCCCTCGCAGGCCCACACCGTCTTGAGGTTCGGGAAAGCCGTGAGCCAGCCCGGGTTCTTGAGCAGATGCCAGCTCCGCGATGCGCCCTGATCCAGACCGCACCAGGACTCGTCGGTGGTGTCGTGGACGCCGCTAGCGCAGCCGGACAGGTGCAAGTCTTCGAGCTGAGCCGCCGCCTTGTCGAAGATGCGCGCCAGCTCGAAGAGATCGCCGAAGAGCGTGAACACGCGGTCGAAAGCGTAGTAGCCGATGTTCTGCTCGGGCTGATTGTCGCCCCAAAACACGTCGAGCGCGTTGGCGGTAAGGCTCGGCCAATGGTGCCCCGAAATCACGAGGCGCTTCATGGGGCCGTCCTCCGGATCGAAATCGTCCGCGGCGAGCTCGGCCTCGACGCGCGCGAGCGCTTCGGCCAGCGCGCCGATGATCCTGCGGCGACTCGGATCGGCGCGGAGAACACGCTTCTGGATGGTGGCGCCCGTCGTGTCTACGGGATTGCCCTGTCGCTCCATCTCGACCAGCGGGCCGCGTTTGTCCGTCGGAATGTCGAGCCGCTCGGAGAAGTCCTCCGCCGAGCCGTCCAGCCGGTGCTTTCTGCCGAATTCGTCGTTGTCCCCCGCGCGAATGGCGGTGATGAACGCCATCTCCTTCTTCCCGGTGGGCTTGTGCCGTGTCGGGCGCTTCATGGCGGCCAAATCGAGGGAGTTCGACTCGAGCATCGCCCCGCTGTTGATGCCGAGGTAGATGATCTTGCGCGCGACCACATCCGGCGGCTTGACGGTCGTTTGCTTCGAGCCCTCGGCGCTGACGGCGTGAACGCCGTCGTCGGAGGACGCGTGGTGCTCGTCCTGTGGCTGCTGAGCCGATTGCTCGGCCCGATCGCGGACCACGAACCGGACCTCGACGTGTGCGGCCTTCGCGATGTTGGTGTCGTCGCAGGATTCGGGCCTCGTCGCGTTGTGCTGATCGGCGTCGGTCCCCAACGGGGCGACGGTCTCGCAGTCGGGGGCGTTGCACTCGACCGCGAACTTGTTCGATCCGGCGATCGGCAGCTCCCAGCTGACCCTCAGCTCTTTCCCAGTGTCGCCAACGCCGAACACCGCCCGGCCGCGAACGCCCGTGAATGGATCGGTCGCCTCACAGCGCCAGCTCGCGCGGTCTTCCAGCGGCACACGACCTGGAAATCGCGGCTCATTCGGATCGGGAAGCTTCTGCGGCTGTGCGTCATAGCTACCTTCCTCCAAATGCTGCTCCGATAGCCAGAGGTTATGGCGCTTCGACTCGTTGATCAGCGAACAAATGACGCTCTTGCCTGCCATGGCCGTATCGCTCAATGCCCGTGCGAATCGCTCAATTTGGATTGCGTTGCATCGTCGAGCTTGCCCGTCACTGCCAGGGAGTGGCCCTTTTGAAAGGCCTCAATTGCGTGCTTCGTAGGCGCGTCGAGCTCCCCAGTCGGGGTGCGGAAGTAATAGCCGAGATGCCGGAGCCGTTGCTGAGCCCCCTTGACGCTCTCGGGCGGATCGAGCTTCGTGAGCTCGACGACGTAACGGCGCGTCGGCCCCGTCGGCCGCTTCTTGAGCCACACCGTCACCTCTGCAGTCTGCGCCTCGATTGGAATGGGGACGTCGACCGAGCCGTCGCCGCCGGTCGTGCCCTCGACGCGCGCGCCGCCGGCCTTGACCACGAACTCCTTGCCCGCGTAGGGCCGGTGTTTCGCGTCCGTGAGCTTGAGCCGCAAGGGCTGCGTCTTCGGTTTGCCATCGTCGTCGACGAGCTGCGCCGGATCGCCGCCGTCGCAGGCCAGCTTGACGAGCTTGCCGTCGACGTGGGCGTCCTCGTCGAGCTCGATGCTGGCCTTCGATGAATAGATGTGCACCTTGTCGGCGGCGATCTCGGCTTTCTTATCGAGCCGCAAATGCGGGCCGTCGCCGGAGACGGCGACCTCTTTCTCACCGGACAATTGCAACTTGGGCGCGCTCAGCTTGATGGCGTCCTTGCTCAGCTCGATGGAGCTTTGCCCGCAGGTGAAGCTGATCTTTTGATCGGCGCGCAGCGAGAATGCCATTCCGGTTCCGACGAGAGCATGACCCCAAGCGTATAGGTCCATGGCGGCCGGCTTCTCACGAGTTCCAATCTCGACGCTGTAATTGCCGTCCGTGCGGAGATTGCAATTGCCCAGGACGGTGTGCAGCGACTTGCCCTCGACCTTGACGATCTCGTCGCCGCCGACCGTGCGCCGCTCGCCGCGACCGACACGTTGCCGTCGCTCGCCGCCGACGTGCATTTCGCTGTCGCCGAGCGTCTTGACGACGTCTGCGCCGACCGTTTCGTGGAGACGGGAGCCGCCGACGCGGCTCGCTTGATTGCCGCCCACGGCGAGGGATTGGTTGCCGCCGACCGTGGCCGTGTGCTCGCGCTCGACCGTGGTCGTGTGATTCCGTCCGATTTTTTCCAGGAGATCGCGCTCGGCGCGGAGGTAGACCTGCTCCTTGCCAGCCTCGTCCTCGAAGGAGAGCTCGTTGAACCCTTCGGCGTTCGGCGTGCTCCGGGTGCGCAGCCCGCTCTTCGTTTTCTCCTCGGGCGTGCGAAACGGCGGCGGGTGTGTGCCGTTATAGAGACAGCCGAGCACGATGGGCTTGTCGGGATCGCCGCCGTCGAACGCGACGACCACTTCCATGCCGACGCGCGGGATGAATTGGCTGCCCCAGTTCTGGCCGCCCCAGCCCTGCATGGCGCGGATCCAACAGGAGCTGCGATCGTCGCGCTGGCTCTCGCGGTCCCAGTGGAATTGGACCTTGATACGCCCCATCGAGTCCGTGCGGATCTCGTCACCGGCAGCGCCGACGACGGTGGCCGTGAGCGCGACGAGCACGCGCCGTCGCTCGGGTCGCGGGGGGCAGAAAAATACGTCGCTCGGCACGCATTCGAATTGGTTCTCGTAGGTCCCACGTCGATCGGCCATGGCTGCGCGGCCCACGTGATCGACGCGAACGACTGCGTATTCGCGATTGGCTTGCTCGATGGGATGCTCGTCGAGCCGGACAGTGTGACCGGCGGCAAGCGCAACCGCCGTGCTCGCGCCTTTGGCGGTCTGCGCGCGGCGGCGCGTCTGCCGCAAGATGCGCTCGGGCTCGGCGCGGCCGTATTCCCATTTACGAGACGAGTACTCGCCGTGGTGTTCGTAATGCTCGAACGACTCGCCGTTTGCTCCTACGCGTGCATTCGCGGTCAGCATCGCCTCGGGATGTTCGGCGTCGTATTCCCAATAAGCGGCGGCGTTCGTGCGCAGGCGATTGTCGAGCTCGAAGCGCGTGATCTCGTCGACAGCGGGCGTGGCGGTGCCCTCGGCTGCCATGTACCTGAGCGCCGGCGCGCGCTCGGCGCCGGCAGGACCAAGGGCAATCGGCGCATACAAAGACGTCGCGTCGCCGAAGACGATGCGGTCACCAGCGAAGAGCTCGGCAACGTCGGCAGCGGGCGGTGCGTGACGAAAGGCGACGGCGGCCTCGGCAGTGAGCCGCCGAATGAAAGCGTAGTCGCTCTCCTCGTATTGCGTCGTGTGCTCGCGCACTGGGTAGTTGCCGCCGAGGCGCCACTCGCATTCGATGCCGGCTTCGCGCAGCGTCTCCGAGACGATGGCGTCGAGCCGCGACTCGTGGAACACGCGCGAGCGACGCTTGAAGCGGAGCGACCAGAGCCGCGAGACGAGCCGCAGCCGGCAGCGAACCAGGCCGTGGATCGGATCGCGGTGGACCAGACGCGCCGCGGCAACCATCCCGGAGAACACCCGCGGCGACGCTCCGGCGCGCATGACGAGCGCCGCCCGCTGGCCCACTGCGCCCGGCAGGCGATCTCCTATGTCGGCAGCGGTCGCTTCCACCTCGAACGACCACGCGCCGCTGAGCCGCTCGCGGCCGGTGAGCTGGTCGACTCGGAGCGCTTGCCGCTGCCAGCCCGACACCGCGACTTCGAAGAGCGCCTCGGCGTCGAGCGCAACTTCTGGGATCCCCACCGGCTTCGCCATCGCCGACGTGGTACCACGGCCGCGGTTTGGAAGGTACGGCGAGGCACTGCGCGATGAGCAAGCCGACGGCGAAAGAGGGCGACAAGGTGATGGGCGTCGACGCGCACATTGTGATGACACCGTCGACCGGTGAACGGCGTCGGCGTGGGCACCGGACCTGCGGGCGCAAAGGGATACGGCAGGCCGATCGTCGCGCTGACCGCACACGCCATGGCGGGCGATCGGGATCGTTGCTTGGCGGCCGGATGCGACGCGTACGTCTCGAAGCCGGTGGAACAGACGGAGCTGCTCGAGGTGGTCGGCCGGCACGTCGCCCGTGGGAGTCGCGTTTACCAACAGCGACGGGATTCAGACCCTTCGCGTGGACGCTCTCCCTGTGTCCGGACAGCTCCAGATCCGGGACGAGGAGCCGCGGGAAGAGCGGGACTGAGGGGCCTGAAGCGCTGTTTGGCGTGCAGACGATCTGCCTCGTGGGCGTTGCGCCCGCCCGCGCGACGGCTGTCGTCCGAAAGTTTGGTGGGCCGAGATCGACGAGCGGCGCCCCGTGGTGATCCTGACCGCGACGGCGAGCGAAGTTCGCGCGATGGTCGTCGTCGCTCCGGCGGACGTCCCCATCGACGGGATCGCTGCTGAGCTCAGCCTCGGGCCGAGCGAAGGCCTCCCCGGCGCGGGCGTGTTGAGGGTCGCCTTGCCGCGACCGAGCTACACGCCTTGCAGCTGGTTGATCACGCTCTCCAAGACGACTTGCTGGAACGCATCGGCGAGCTTTCGCCGGAAAAGCTTCGGGCGGTCGCGGCGCGACGGCCGTTCGGATATCCTCCGCGAGGATGCCGGGAATTTGTGCTTCCGCCGCCGTATCGATCGCGCTCCTTGCCGCGGTGCTGGTTGGGTGCGGCTCGGGAGGGACCGCGGGCACGTCCACCGCGACCGGCGCTTCGACCACGAGTGGCGGCGCGGGCGCGGGCGGCGCGTCGACGACCGCGGCGAGCGCCGGGACGACCACATCGGGCGGCGGGCCCGTCTGCGGCAACGGCATCCGCGAACAGGGCGAAGCGTGCGACGGCACAGACTTCGGCTCGTCCACCTGCGTGACCGCCGGCTATGCCTCCGGCACGCTCGCGTGCACGCCGCAGTGCGCGCTCGACCCATCCGGCTGCAGTTACCCGAGCTGGGGCAACGCGTTCGTGGAGCAGCTGATGTACTCGACGAGCAAGCAGCCGGTGTCCTTCACGAGCTTGGCCGCCGCAGCGTTCTTCGATCCGGCGAGCTACGCGCCGCTCGAGATCGTGGGCCCCTGCGAGCGCCGCTTTGCGCCGTCGAACGGGTCGGGTCTCAAGTACGTCGACGGGGGCGCCATCACCATCACGGGCGGGGCCGTCTCGCCCATCCATCTGACGCCCGCCACGTCGATGATCGGGACCACTTACAGTGACGGCCTGACCGGAAACGAGACGCTCTTCACGACCGGTGCGATGATCCATTTCGCCAGCGCGGGCGGATCCAGCATCCCCGCGTTTTCCGGCCAGGTCGCCGCGCCGGCCCCGATCACCATCACGCAGCCCGCCGACTTCGACTCGATGTCCACTCTGCCCGCGACGTTTTCGTGGACCTCGACGGGCGCGACGCGCGTGAATGTCGCGATCGGCGCCTACTCGCAGGCCGCCGGTGGAACCGGCCAGATCGGCTGCGAGGTGGCGGACTCCGCAGGCACGATAACTGTCCCGGCATCGCTGATGGCAAAGCTGCCTGCCAGCCCGAGTTACATCTACGCCGTGGTAACGCGCAGCAACGTGCAGTCCGTGAACGTCGGGATGAAGAGCGTGAAGCTCTGGGCCGCCACGGTGCGTCAGCGTCAGGCGCCGTGACGGACCGGCGGCGCCGCGCGGTGCCGCAGCCGCCGGGCCTCAGCTCACGCGCGAGCTCGGTGGCGACGTCCCAGCGCCCGGCCGCGACGGCGGCTTCAAGCGGGCGTGCCTTGACGGCGTGTCGTTTCGAGCGCACGCGCCAGGATCGTCATGGCAGGTTATCCTGGCCGCCGGTGCATACGCTTTTCGAAAAAGTGGACCGCGGGCTCGCCGGGATTCGTCTCTACGGAATCGCGCCGCCGAAGCTGGCGACGGGCCGCGAGCGGCTGGGGGAGATCGCGGCCCAACACGCAGCCCGACTTCGCGAGCTCGCGCCCGACGGCTTGGTCGTCTACGACATCCGGGACGAGCCGGGACGCAGCGGCCAGGCGCGCCCGTTTCCGTTCCTGCCCACCGTCGACCCCGAACTTTACGCCTACGACGCCCTGGCCGAGCTCGCGATTCCGAAGGTCGTGTACCGATGCGTGGGCTCACATTCGCGCGAAGTGTTCTCGAGCTGGCTCGACACCGTGCGGGCGGCGGCCGGCCGCCGTCTGGGCGTCTTCGTCGGCGCGCCAAGTGCTCAGTCGCGCGGCTCGGGACTGCCGCTCGCCGAAGCCTATGCGCTCGCGCGCGCTGCTCCCGGCTTGGTTCTCGGTGGAATCGCGATAGCGGAGCGACACCTCGCCAAAGAAGATGAGCACCAGCGGATGCTGACCAAACAGGACCGTGGCTGCCGCTTCTTCATCACGCAATCGGTATACGACGCCTGTTCCACGAAGTCCTTGCTCTCGGACTACGCACTGGAATTGCAAGCGCGCGGCCGTTCGCCGGTCCCTGTCGTGTTCACCTTCTCCCCGTGCGGCTCGGTGCGCACGCTCGAGTTCATGAAGTGGCTCGGCATATCGTTTCCGCGATGGCTAGAGAACGAGCTGCGCCATTCCGCCGACACGCTGGAGCGCTCTATCGATCTGTGTGAGAGCGTATTTGCAGACGTGCAGGACTACGCGCGCGATAAGCACTTGCCAATCGGTATCAATGTGGAGAGCGTCTCGATTCGCAAGTCGGAGATCGAGGCGTCGGTGGAGCTCTATCGGCGACTGAGCTCGCGTCTCGAGGTCGAGGGCCGTGGGGTCAGCTCCCGGTGAATTGCGGCTCACGTTTTTGCATCCATGCCATCGTCCCCTCGATGAAGTCGTTCGAGCTCACGCACCCGAGCTGCGCTTGCTTCTCGAGCGCGAGCGCGCGGTCGATGTCGCCGCCGAGACCGGCGCGCACCGCACGTTTGATGGCGGCGTTGGCGAGCGGCGGGCCCGCGGCGATGCGCCGGGCGAGCGAATGGGCCGCTGCCGCCAGCTCGGCCGCGGGGACGAGGCGGTTGCACAATCCCAGCTCGGCGGCGTGGCGCGCGTCGATGGCGTCGCCGGTCAGGATCCACTGCAGGGCGCGGCCGACGCCGATCATCTGCGCGAGCCACAACGTGCCGCCGCCGTCCGGGATGAGCCCGATGCGCACGAATTTCTCCTGCAAATAGGCGCGATCGGACATCACGCGCAGGTCGCAGGCGAGCGCGAGATCGCAGCCGAAGCCGACGGCCGGGCCGTCCACCGCCGCGATCACCGGTTTGGGCGCGCGGGTGATGGCGCGGATGATGTCGTGGTAGCGCTCGATGCGCGCGTCGATCTGCGCGATCGCCGACGGATCGGCCAGGCCTTCTTTGAGATCGGCGCCGGCGCAGAACGCGCCGCCGGCGCCGGTGAGCACGACGCAGCCGATGGCGGCGTCTTCGCCGAGCGCCGCCAGGCGAGTGACCAGCGCTTCGACGAGCGCGCGGCTCAGCGCGTTCTTGCTGTCGGGACGGTTGAGCGTGACCGTCGCCACGCGGCCGTCGATCGCGACCAGGAGAGGTTCCGCAGTCATCGTCCCATTACCTCGCTTCTTCCGGTGTGCTGTTCGACCGTGAAACACGCGCGCACGTCGGGCGGGATGCGCGTCGGGCACCCGTCGGCGATGTTCACGACCACCCATTCGCTGCGCGCGCGCGCCAGGATGGCGCCCCGCTTCGCGCGCACGATCGTCGCGCGCTCGCTCCGGGCCGTGCCGATGGCGGTGACCCAGGTCTCCACGACCAGCTCGTCGGCGAGCATGGCAGGCCGCAGGTAGTCGATCTCGTGGCGCCGCACGACGAAACCCAGGCCTCGCTGGTGATAAGCCGCAGGGGACAGCCCGACCGAGGTCGAGTGCGCCACCGCGACCCGCGTGATCCAGTGCAGGTAGGTGACGTTGTGGACGTGACCCATCTCGTCCAGATCCTCCGGGCCGACTCGTAAGACGAGCGCGAACGGCATGCGGGCTCAGGCCCTCCGCACCGCGTCGCCGCGGGGCAAATCGCGCCGCGACAGTCCCAGCCGCTTGAGCAGCGGTAGCCACACCTCGAGGACGAACGCGGCGCGATCGAGGCCGGCGCTCTGCATGCTGGCGACGTGCTCATGCCAACCGGGGACGAAGTCCGCCGCCGGCATCTTGAAACCGCGCAGGACGAACGCCAGGTCGGCTTTGGTGCCGTCGGCGTCTTCTTCCAACAGCGCGCGCGTCGCCCGAACGTAGAAGCCCGAGTGGGCCATCTCGTCGCGCGCGATCACTCGGTAGATGTGCGCGAGCAGTCGATCGCCCGCGCGCTCGGCGGCCCGCTGCTGCTTCTTGTAGCTCACGAAGGTCGTCATCTCTTGCAGCGCGCCGTACAGCGTCATCTCGCGCGGCGTCGCGAACGGCAGCGTCCAGCGGTGAGCGAAGATCCGCCGCTCGTAGTCGCGGAGCTCTGCGTCGCTGCGCTGCTGCGTGCGCAACAGGTACTCGCGCAGCGCCAGCGCGTGCTTGGACTCCTCGTAGCCCCAGTTGGCGATGAACCAGGCCTGGCCGAAGTGCGGCCGAAAAACGTTGATGCCCTGCGCCACGTAATCCGGCAGGTACAGCTCGACGCCGCAGAAGGCCTCGGCCACGCGCGCGAGATCGGCGTCGCGCGGGCAGCTGTCGGCCAGCTCCCAAGGTAGGTCGGCGAGCTGCCAGCGGCGGGTCTTCTCGGCGTTGGCGAAGAACTCCATGTAGTCGCGGTACAGCCGCTCCTCGAGCGCGGCGCTCATTTCGCTCCCGCCTGCGATCGGCGAGCGGCCACGAGCAAGCTCACCACGTCACCGACCGTCGCCAAGCGAGCCACCTCCTCGTCGCGCAGCGCGACCTGCAGCCGGTCCTCCAGATAACCCACCATCTCCAGCATGCAGACGGAGTCGACGTCGAGCGAGGACAGCTCGGTGTCGAGCGCCATCCGCTCGATCGGCTTCTTGGTGACGATCGCGACGACCTCGCGGATGCAGTCGAGCAGCTCCGTTTGTTCCGGGCTCATGGGACACCTCCCGCGGCCGACAGTCGGCGAGCCGGCACTTCGTCGCAGCGCTTGAGCGCGAAGCGGCACAGCGACAGGTGGCGCTCGCCGAACGCCGCGATCGATCCGGTGAGATAGCGGTCGTAGTCGAGGTAGAGCGAGTCGCCGAAACGCGCGCGAATCTCGCGCTCGTGGTGGCGCAGCCGCTCGCGCCAGTGCGCCAGCGTGCGCTGGTAGTCTTCGCGGCCGGTGCGGAGCTTGACGATCTCCCACCACGGCGCCGCCGACACCACGATCTCCTCGAGACGGGGCACTTGGCTGCCCGGGAAGATCGTCCGGGTGATCCACGACAGCTCGCGGGCGTCGGCGGCGCGCCGCGGCAAGCGATCCTGGGTGATCGACTGGACGCCGAACCACGCGCCCGGCTTGGCGAAAGCGTGGGCCAGCTCGAAAAAGGCGCGGATCGGCGCGAGGCCGTCGCCGCTTTGCGCTTGCTCCGGCGTGCGCGTGTGCTCGAGCATGCCGATCGACAGGACGGTGTCGAACGGCTCGTCGGGGCGGTAGTCGAGGAACGACTGGTAGCCCACCGTCACCCCGGGCAGCTCGCGGCGCAGCACCTCGTCGCGCTGGGCGCGCGACAGCGTCACGCCGTGGGCCGCGCGCACGCCCCGCGCCGCGAGCGCCTCGAGGTTTGCTCCCCAGCCGCAGCCCATGTCGAGCACGCGCGAGCCGGCGGCGACGTGGCAATTGTCGTGGAACCAGGCGTGTTTTCGCCGCTGGGCCGCTTCGAGCGTCTCGTCGCCCTGATAAAGCGCGGCGGTGTAGGTCATGCTCTCGTCGAGCCAGAGGCGGAAGAAATCGTTGCTGACGTCGTAGCTGACGGCGATTTGATCGGCCGAGGCGCCCATGGTCAACCTCCCTCGTTGCAGCGCCGCAGGTAGTCTGCGCGCGCCAGTCTTCGTCGCGGTTTTCCCGAGGTCGTCTTGGGCAGCGCGCCCGGGGACAAGAAGCACACGTCGGCGACCGCGAGCGCCAGCTCGCTGTGAACCACCCGCTTCAACTCGCCGGCGAGGGCGGCGCAGTCCGCCGGCTCGGCGATCGCGGTCTCGGCGACCAACACCAGCCGCTCCGTCTCACTCCCCGGGATGGTGAACGCAGCCACGCCGCCTTTGCGCACGCCCGCGACGCGCTCGGCCAGCCACTCGACGTCGTGCGGCGCGTGGTTTTTCCCGTGGATCACCAGCAGGTCCTTGGCGCGCCCGCACATGAACAGCTCACCGCCGGCGAGGTAGCCGAGGTCGCCGGTGTCGAGCCAGGCGGCGCCCGCGGCGGCGCCGTAGACGGCGGCGGTGGCGTCGGCGTCCTGGTGGTAGCCGGCGGTCACCGAAGGGCCGGCAAAGCGCAGCTGGCCTACCTGCCGCTCGGCCAGCTCGCGACCCGAATCGTCGCGCACCGAGACGTGGTGCGCCTCCAGCGGGCGGCCACAGCCGACGATGGCGCGCGCGCCGGGCG
>JACXTT010002764.1_pt1 | contig 27529 bp, 25 predicted proteins | sample 9270951 | NCBI WGS metagenome assembly JACXTT01 (sample SAMN15532306, study PRJNA645909) | rock metagenome | isolation source: weathered quartz diorite | place: Puerto Rico | collected 2017-06-21 | reverse complement strand
AAGATGCCGGATTTGAAGTAGATACTAATAATATACCACAGGACGAACTGCCTGTGAAACTGCAGGCTTATGACGCCATCACCGTACGAAGCGCTACCAAAGTGCGCAAAGCGTTGATCGACGCGTGTCCTAACCTGAAACTAATTGGTCGCGGTGGGGTAGGTGTAGATAACATCGACGTAGACTACGCTAAAGAAAAAGGGATTGGCGTTTATAACACGCCTGCGTCTTCTTCTTTATCAGTTGCGGAACTGGTATTTGGCCAATTATTCGGATGTGTTCGTTTTTTACCGGATAGTAACCGTAAAATGCCTGTTGAGGGTACTACCAAATTCAACGACCTTAAAAAGGCTTATGCAAAAGGTATCGAGCTTCGCGGTAAGACTTTGGGTATAGTAGGTTTTGGCCGTATCGGTCGCGAGGTGGCTAAAATTGCTATCGGAGTAGGAATGGATGTGTTGGCGTATGACTTGTACCCATTCAATCCTGAATTAGAGATTGTATTAGGTGGTGGCACTGCTGTTAAAACTTCTGTAAAGACTGCAACACTTGATGAGATCATAAAAACAGCTGATTTTATTACCTTACACACACCATTTGTGGATAAAGCTTTATTTGGCGCAGCTGAACTTGCTCAGACTAAAAAAGGCGTGGGCCTGGTAAACTGTTCCCGCGGCGGTTTGATCGATGAATTAGCTTTGATCGACGCGTTAAACAGCGGTCAGGTTTCATTTGCTGCATTGGATGTGTTCGACAACGAGCCAACCCCGCGCGAAGAAATATTAAAACACGCTAAAATATCATTAACGCCGCACATCGGTGCTGCTACCAACGAAGCCCAGGAAAGAATAGGGGTGGAACTGGCAAGTTTGATAATAGGACATTTTAAGAAGTAGCACTAACATCTAATTAATATTTTTGAATGGCACGATGGACACAATCCATTGTGCCATTTTGCTTATATTCGGGTGATAAAATTTTTCTTAATGAACATCTCAGATCAAGGCATTTCCGATAACGCGTTAAAACTTGGCGATCTTTATGAGGCGACATGGAGTGACAAACCTTTAAGAATCATTGGTTTTGACGATGCTGAAGTATTTTATGATGCGCGGTGGCCTAATAATACCTGGACATTTTCGGGCAACTTTAAAAAGAAAGGATATTTTTATAGAACGCCCGCAAAAACTTTCATAAAGTACACAAAAAGAATTGACATGGTTCTACTTTCTATTGAAGAATTGGAAGTTTTTAGGCCTGACCTTCCAATGAGAGTTTTGCGAACTAAAAACTTAAATTGGAATGACTTCCCTATTAATGATAAAGACAAATTTGACTACATCCATGAAAGTCTAGGTGCAGACTCTCAAAATCAAATTATTAAATCGAACAAAGTTGTGTTGGTTCCATCGGGTAGAAAAGGAGGGTTAAAAAAAGGAGTAGCTATCTCAGCAGACAATTCTTCTTATTTTACACCGGCCGAGTTAATATGGAAAGCAAAAGAAATCCAAGAAAACCAAAATAATGAAAAAAGCAATGGGATTGGCATTTATCGATTGGGCTTCGAAAAAAGAATACCATCTTATAGCATTGGTGAATACACTGGTGAATATATAAGCAGTTTGGGATTAGACTGAAGCTTGCATCATAGTGTATAAGTAACATCCTTCTCAGGAATCGACACGGGAAATCCTTCTTCTTCCAATGCTTCTGCCAGAGCCTGCATACTGGCTTCCTCACCATGTACAAGGAAGATGGTTCTCAGTTTATCCTTATCCTGCTGACGGGCAATGTTCATCAAGTCTTCATGGTCACCGTGGGCACTTAACACATCTGTTTGCCTGATGGTGGCATAAACTGAAAGCTCCCTGTCTTTTATGAAAACGATAGGATCTCCACGTAGCAATCGATGTCCCAGCGTTCCTTTGGCACAGTATCCAATGAATAGTATAGTACAATAATAATTTTGAATATTTTCGTACAGATGATCCTGAATGCGCCCACCTTCCAGCATGCCCGCAGATGAGATGATGATGCAAGGCTCAAAATAATTGGATACCTGCCGGCTGTCCTGCAAGCTTTCTATGTATACGAGGTTATCAAATTCAAACTCATCGCCTTTGGTTTGATAAAATTCGCGTGCTTCTTCATTAACAAGACTATGGTGCTTTCTGAAGATATCAGTAGCATCAACAGCCATCGGACTGTCTACAAAGACCTTTACTGGCGGTAGCAAGCCCTGTGTAAATATTTTATTTAATGAGTACACCAGCGATTGCGTACGACCGATACTAAATGCGGGTATAATCAACCGTCCCTGTTCCTTTATACAGGCTTTCTCTATGGTTTCGACCAATGCCTGTTCAACCGATTTATCCATGGTGTGCATACGGCCGCCATAAGTCGATTCTGTTACCAGGTAATCTACGTGCGGCAAATTCTGTGGATCATCCAACACCGGATAATTTTTACGGCCTACATCGCCTGTAAAGGCAATTGTTTTTTCTTCTCCGTGGTCATTTACTTTAAAAACGGCAGCAGCAGCGCCCAATAAGTGCCCAACTGGTATAAAAGTTAACTCGATATTCCCATTAATGCGAAATGGCCGGTTAAACCCAATGGTCACTACCCGTTCCATGGTATCCATCACATGCTTTTGCAGATATAAAGGCTGCTGAGCCGGATGATGATGTTTTTTGCGGTTATGCTTGCGGCTTTTGTTGATCTTTCCCATAAAGATGTTAACTGAGTCTAATAGTAATAACTCCGTTAGATCAGCTGTGGCGGGTGTGCATAATATCTGTCCTTCAAAACCCATTCTTATTAGTGTGGGCAAATTGCCGGAATGATCTATATGCGCGTGGGTAAGAACAACCAAATCAATTTCCGACGGGTCGAAAGGAAAATTCTCATTCGATTGAACGCTGCGGTCCTTTTCATAATCCAGTCCGCAATCTATCAGTATTTTATATTGCTCAACCTCAAGCAGGTGCATACTTCCTGTCACTTGCCGGGCCGCGCCGTGTATGGTTAGTTTCATTCGTAAGGTTATGCGTATTGCGTTTTACGTGCTACGTTCTGATTTGCAAATTACTATTAATTGAGGTGATTTTAAACGTACAACGTATTACGTCTAACTTAAAACTTCATCACGCTTCAAATTGCAACTGGCTCAGATAACGATACAGGCCGTTCTCGTTACCGATCAGTTCCTCATGGTTTCCGCTTTCGATCACTTTGCCTTTTTCAAGTACGATGATCTTATCAGCCTCGCGGATAGTGGACAGGCGATGGGCTATAATAATAGAGGTGCGGTTCTTCATTAATTCTTCCAAAGCATCCTGCACCAGCCGTTCTGATTCAGAATCGAGAGAAGAGGTGGCCTCATCCAAAATTAAGATCGATGGGTTCTTCAGCAACGCCCGGGCTATAGCGATACGCTGCCTTTGTCCACCTGAAAGTTTTACGCCACGCTCACCGACAACGGTATCATAGCCTTCAGGGAAGGATGTAATAAACTGATCTGCATTGGCGCGTTGCGCAGCTTTTATGATCTCTTCTTTGGTCGCGCTCAGTTTGCCATAAGCGATATTCTCATGTATCGTACCGCCGAATAGCATCACATCCTGGGGTACAATAGCCACCTGGTTACGTATGTCAGTCAGGCTGTATTGGTTTGATGGTTTATGATCAAACAAGATAGTTCCGCTTTGCGGATGATAGAATTGTAATATCAGCGAAGCCATAGTTGACTTACCCGAACCACTTGGGCCGACAATAGCAATTTTTTGTCCGGTTTGCGCCTCAAAAGAAACACCTTTCAGTACTTCAATTTCAGGTCGTGACGGATAATGGAAATTGACTTCATCAAAAGCTATATTTCCTTCGATCTTTTGTTTGACCTCGTTCTCGACATGATCGATTGAAACATCTTCACCTTTTTCGCCCAATATTTCCAGAACCCGTTCGCTGGCACCTACAGACTTCTGTATATTGGCATATAGTTCCGGAAAGCTGCCCATAGCACTACCCACAAAAACAGCATACAGGGCAAATTTGAACAGTTCGCCCACGGTTAGTTCATTGTGGCTCACCAATAAACAGCCATAAGCAATTACAGCCACGATGGCCCCGAACATCCCAAATACTATAAATGATGCAAATAGGCCTCTGTATTTAGCACCTTTTATTGCAATATTGGCTACCTCGCGAATGTTTTTACCGTACCGGCCGGCTTCATAAGCCTCATTCACAAAAGCTTTAACATTAGCTATGCCTTGAAGTGTTTCTTCGACAATGGTGTTTGATTCCGCCAGTTTATCTTGTGCTCTTCTCGAAAGTTTCCTAATGAATCGTCCAAAAAGTACAGCCGTAACCACCAGTACGGGTAATACCACAAGTAGGGACAATGTTAGTTTGATAGATACAATTGCCAGGAAGGTAATCCCGCCAATAAGCAGAACCAATTGCCTGATTATTTCCGCAATGGTAGTGGTTAGCGTATCCTGTATTTGGGATAAATCGGCCGAGATACGGCTATTCAATTCACCTACACGACGATTAGCAAAGAAATCCATCGGCAGTGTGATCAGCTTAAAATAAGTATCGCGCCTGATATCAGCCAGGGACCGTTCTGCAATCTGTACAAACCAAAGTATCCTGAAAAAAGAAACAAATGCCTGTGAAAAAAGTACGATCAACGCCAATAGTCCGATACCCTGCACTGTGGCCGGTAAAAATTTATTGGTGTGTTTTCCCTGGGCGGCATCAATCAATCCACCTAAAAAAGATGGAAATGCAAGTCCAACCAAACTGGATAGGAACAGGAAAAATAAAGCTGCAATGAATTTGCCCCGGTAGGGGCGTACGTAAGATAAAAGTTTGGAAACGTTTTGTAAAGTTTGCCTGCTTAGTTTGGCCTTCGGAAGTTCTTCTCCCTGCTTATTGCCACTATTCAGACTACCTCTTCCTCTTGCCATTTTCTAATTGTAAAAGCCACAAAATTAAGCGTTAATAGCTCGTTTTTTTGATAAAAAATATAAAATTGACGCAAACATGAGAACTGCAATGCCGATGAGAACTCGCAATAGGTTTCGTTGGTGTGCCTTTTCTTCCTGCGCCTCTTGTTTTAGCTGATCGATCTGACTTCTTAGCCGGTTAATTGTATTCATATAGGCCAGAGTCATATTCGCCGATTCGGTTGAGTGCGTTTGCGCCTGTTGCTGCTGGAATACCCGATAATCCATCAGTATTTTAAGCTCGCGGAATATATCATCGTCAGTTTTAACGATGTCCATCAAAATATCATTTGAGCGGCGGATATCTTTTTTGGTTTGCAATCCAAATATGCCGGTATGCATTTTCAGGCTCTGATCATATTGCCCAAACTTTTGCCGGCGTTGTTCCAGCATCTGGTTGATCTTGGCTCTTTGAAGTTGGTACGCTAGAGAGTCGGAGTTTGATTTTTGTGCAAAGACAAGCACGGGGAATAAACATAGAAAGCAAAATCCGGAAAGTTTTTTCATGTACAATTATTCAAAATTAATGATAACGCTGTCACCCAGGTTCAATCCTAATAACCCGCTTGCGTTGCCTTTGTTTATAGCAATCTCCAAATGGTCGCTTATTCCGAACAGGCATAGTTTTTCGCCTTCCGGAACCTCGTTGTAATGCCAGCTCAGATGATTGATCGTTTCATTACGCTTAAAAGATAAAGTGAATTGACGTCCTTGCTGTACCTTATTGAAAAACTCCTTGGTAATATTGGTGATCACGTTTTGGAATGAGTCGATATAAATAACCGCACCTTTGATCATATTTTTTTCCACAACCGGCTGCAGGGTCATCTTCTTTTCCATGGCAGCAATAGGCAAACCGATCTCATTTAGTTTACCTCCGCCGGCCAGGTGACATGCAGTTTTAACAAAAATATCAGCCAGTGGAAAATGCAGAAATTTGAGGTCCTGCATAATGTTGATCTCTACCATTTCATTGGGCTCAGAATCAAACATAAGCGAAAATATGCCATTGTCTGATCCCACGAAGTAATGATTTTTGTAACTGACTGCCAGGTACTTGGTGTCGGAATTGTAAACGGTATCTATACCGATAAGGTGAACAGTTTGCTCAGGGAAATAATAGAAACTGTTTTTCAAAATGAAGGCAGCCTGTTGCACATTGAAGGCGGCTACGCTATGGGTTATATCAACAATATTTACGGTTGGCAACAATTTTAAAATACTTCCTTTAAGTGCAGCCTGGTAAATATCTTTGTCGCCCAGATCAGTAGTTAAAGTTATTATTGCCATTAATTTTTTAAATATTTATTGCTAATCTTGTGCTAGCATTTGATGCTACAAATATTCAATTTTTAATTCATAAAAAATTCTGCAACTATAAATTCATTACTGTTGAACGAACTTAAAATATCTATAGATAACGTTAACCCTGCAGTATTGTGGGGGCCTAATAACGACCACTTCGAGATCATAAAAAAACAGTACCCGAAGCTAAAATTAGTTGCACGCGGTAACGAGTTGAAGGTTTTGGGTGATGATCACGAACTGACGGTTTTTGATGAAAAATTTACGCATCTGCTGAATCACGTCGAAAAATTCGAGAACCTGAATATAACCGACCTTGAAAGGATATTAGGTTCAAAAGCAGCACCGAGTGCTGCACCTGAGCAAATAAATGATAAGTCAACAACTGGGGAAGTATTAGTATTTGGTCCGAATGGTATACTGGTAAAGGCTAGAACCGCAAACCAGAAACGAATGGTGTCAGGTATTGATAAAAATGATATCCTGTTTGCGATTGGTCCGGCTGGTACGGGTAAAACCTATACCGCGGTGGCTTTAGCTGTTCGTGCTTTAAAGAACAAAGAGATAAAACGCATTATCTTAACTCGTCCGGCCGTAGAAGCAGGGGAGAACCTCGGTTTCTTACCAGGCGACCTGAAGGAAAAGATCGATCCTTACCTGAGACCCTTGTATGATGCATTAGACGATATGATCCCGGCAGAAAAACTGAAGGTATACCTGGAGAACCGCACTATAGAAATTGCTCCGCTGGCATTTATGCGCGGCCGTACGCTGGATAACTGCTTTGTTATATTGGACGAGGCCCAGAACGCCACCGATATGCAGTTGAAGATGTTTTTAACCCGTATGGGGCCATCCGCTAAGTTTATCGTAACTGGTGATGTTACTCAGATCGACTTACCAAAAAAACAGCAATCAGGTTTGCATACCGCATTAAGGATTTTAACAGATATCAAAGGTATAGAGCTGATCTACCTGACAGGAGAGGACGTTGTGCGTCACAAATTAGTGAAACGCATACTGGAGGCATACGGGGATATACAGTAACAGATATGAGATATTAGATGTGAGATTTGAGACAAAGGGATTTTTATCTCATATCTCAAATCTCGCATCTCAAATCTAAGAGAAAACAATGAACGCAATAAAAGAGACACATTTTCATTTTCCAAAGCAGACCAATTTTTATAAAGGAAAAGTTAGGGATGTATATACTATAGATAACAAATACCTGGCAATGGTGGTTACCGACCGCATCTCGGCGTTTGATGTGGTGCTGCCTGAGCCGATCCCTTACAAGGGGCAGGTATTAAACCAAATCGCTGCAAAGTTTTTACATGACACCAGCGACATCGTGCCTAACTGGGTGGTTTCTGTTCCTGATCCAAGCGTAACAATTGGCCGCATTTGTGACCCGTTTAAAGTTGAAATGGTAATTCGCGGTTACCTGGCCGGGCATGCATGGCGTGAATATAGTTCTGGTAAGAGACAATTATGCGGTGTGAGCTTGCCTGAAGGGTTGAAGGAAAACGACAAGTTGCCTGCACCAATCATTACGCCAACCACCAAAGCGTCGGTTGGGCATGATGAAGATATATCTAAAGAGCAAATTCTTGAGCGCGGAATAGTTTCAGCTGAGGATTATGCACAATTGGAGAAATATACTCATGCTTTATATCAGCGTGGAACCGAGATTGCAGCAAAAAGGGGGTTGATATTAGTTGATACCAAATACGAGTTCGGAAAAGCTGACGGCAAGATTTACCTGATCGATGAAATTCATACCCCGGATTCTTCGCGGTATTTTTACAAAAAAGGTTACGAAGATCGCCAGCAAAAAAATGAGCCTCAGAAGCAGTTATCAAAAGAATTTGTAAGAAAATGGCTGATTGAAAACGGTTTCCAGGGGAAGGAAGGACAAGTAGTTCCTGAAATGACTAAAGATATAGTTAATTCTATATCAGATCGTTATATTGAGCTATTTGAACAAATAACTGGCGAAAATTTTGTTAAGTCTGATAATGCCTCTGTTTTAAACAGGGTTGAGGGGTCAATAAATAAAGCCCTCACAACTTTGTAATTTTTTATTGTATGTAAAAAAATTATATCTTAGTAGCATAATTAACACAAGATGAAATTTACTGTTGATAAGCACGATAAATATGTTTTGTTGAAGTTGAACGAATCCAAACTGAATTCGTTAGTAACTCCTCAACTAAAATCTGAATTGATCCTGATCAATACTGAAGGGCAGAGAAATATCATCATGGACCTATCACAGATAAAATTTGCTGACTCATCAGGCTTGAGCAGCCTATTAGTTGGTCACCGTTTATGCAAAAATGCATCTGGTGTTTTTATTCTTTCCGGCTTAAATGATGCCGTAGCTCGTTTGATCGCTATATCCCAGCTTGATTCCGTACTTTCTATTGTTCCGACCACCGAAGAAGCGATCGATCTTGTTTTCATGGAAGAAGTAGAAAAGCAGTTAAAGAAGGAAGCAAAATAAAATCCAATGTTGTTTACCCGATATGAAGTTTGAGGTAACAATACTTGGCAGCAGTTCGGCAACTCCCATCTACAACAGAAACCCGTCGGCACAGATACTAAACATTAATGAGCGTTTGTATTTGGTTGATTGCGGCGAGGGCACGCAACAGCAGATGCTGCGTTTCGACGTAAAATCCAGTCGTATTGACCATATCTTTATTAGCCATCTTCACGGCGATCATTACCTTGGCCTGGTGGGTCTGCTCTCGTCTATGCACCTTAATGGACGTACAAAGACCTTAAAATTATTTGGAGCGCCCGAGTTGATGGAGATCATCGATCTGCAATTAAAGTATTCCGATACTACTTTGCAGTATCCGATAGAGTTTATTGCTACCCATACCGATAAGCCCGAATTGATACTGGATACTACCGATATCACGGTAGAGACAATTCCGTTGGATCACCGGATCGCAACAACAGGCTTTTTATTCAAGCAAAAGAAAAGACTCAAAAAGATCATCAAGGAAAAAATCATCGAGCTGAATATCCCCGTTAATCAATTCTCCGAAATAAAAAAGGGTGCGGATTATGTTGCGCCGGACGGTACTGTTTACAAAAATTGGGAAATAACCAATAACCCGAAAGAGCCTAAGAGTTACGCCTATTGCTCAGATACAATTTATGACGAAAGCTATTTTGAACAAATAAGTAACGTTGATCTGCTGTATCACGAGGCAACTTTTTTGCATAGTATGCTCGACAGAGCGCAAAGCACCTTTCATACCACCGCATTACAGGCGGGAGAGGTGGCATTAAAAACCGGCGCTAAAAAACTACTGATCGGGCATTTCTCAGCCCGATATAAAACGCTAATCGAGCTTTTAGACGAAGCTATGAGTGTTTTCCCTGAAACGGAATTAGCTGTTGAAGGCAAGACTTTTGTTATCGAGAGTTGATGCGCAAATGCGAGAATGTGCAGATGTGCAAATGGTTTTATTAATTTTACACGGCGAATAATATATTTTTTTCATCTGCACATCAGCGTATTCGCACATCTGCACATTATTTGTCCTTTTTCCCTCCGCCAAATACGGAGAAGCTGACATAACGCTTTGGATGTGCTTTCAGGTCAATAAACAATGCGTTCAGATTAGCCGATGCATCATTCAGATTTTTATACAGCTTATCGTCATTTAGTAACAAACCTACAGAGCCCTGGCCATTATTGATCTTACTGATTGCGGCCTGCAGGTCGGCAACAGCTTTATTGGCGTTGTCCAGTGTCTGTTTAATATTACCATTGGCCATGTCCTGGCTTAAAGTTTCAGCGTTGGTAGCAATAGCATTCAGATGTGAAGTGCTTGTTTTAAGATTACCAGAAACATCTTCAGCATTAGCCATTATGCCATTGATATGACCGCTTTGCGCGGCAACGAGTGCATCAATCTTTCTGGTGGTTCCTTCTAAGGTTTGAAGAGAGTTGGCAATACTCAAAAAGCTACGGTCAACATTTTTCTGAAACTCAGGGTTTAGAATTTTATTAACAGCTGCCAATGATGAATCCAGTTTATTGATCAGGTGCTCAGCTTTTTTCTGTATAGGTTGTAAACTTTGTGCCAGACTACCCTGTATATCGGCTTTCAAAGTATCCTGGTCTTCAGCATAAACTTTGCTGTTACCCATTTCAAATACGATCGCTTTTGTGCCCAACAGATCAGTACTTACCAATTTGGCAAGTGTGTTATTGGGAACATTGTACTTCGGTTCAATTTTGAATTGAACGATTGTTTTGCCATCGGGCCGCAAATCCATTTTTGATACCCGTCCAATAGGAAAACCATTCACTAATACTGGTTTGGACACGGAAAGCCCTTCAACGCTGTCGTAAATAGCGTAAAACTTATTAGTGCTGGAAAAGACATCGTTACCGCGCAGATAACTGTACGTCAGTATCAGGATAGTAATCCCCAGTGCGGTTAGTATGCCTATTTTGGTTTCGTTTGATATTTTCATAGAATAGATTTGAGATTTGAGATATAAAATAGGATCAGCTTAATTATATTCCATAATCCTGTCTCACATCTCAAATCTAACATAATTATTTTGCTACTTGTTCTATCTCGTCTTTATAGCTTTTTAATGCTCTTATAATGGCATCAACAACCTCCTGCTGGCCATTTTCTGAATTCAGGAACGCTTCATCATCCGGGTTATTAATATATCCGGTTTCTACTAACACTGCAGGCATAGCGCTGTGGCACAATACCAGAACACCTTGCTCTCGGATACCTTCACTTCGCCTGCCATCTTCAATAAACTCGCTGTTGATTAAATTGGCAAGGTGGATACTTTGCTTACGGAATTTAGTTTTATAGTCATTGATCAGGATCATGGTCAGTGGATCGTTAGCATCGGCGCTGGTTTGATTCATGTCCGAATCATCTTCTATATGGGTGTTCTTTATCGCATTTTCTTCTTCTTTTGTGCGCCATGTACCATATACCAATAACAATACACCTTTCCCTGATCTATCTGGAACCTCTAAAGTTCTATAAACAGGCTTGTGATGCTTATGACCTACCACCTCTCTTACTCGTCTTGGTCCGAGTGAGTTACAATGTAATGAGATAAACAAATCGCCTTTATTTTCATTGGCAATATCAGCACGATGCTGCCATGAAACATCTTCTTCAGTCTTTCGGGTCAGCACCACTTTTACTCCTTCAAGCTCTTTTTCGATTGCGACTTGCAATTTTTTAGCAATAGAAAGCGTTACATCTCTCTCATTGGAATATGAACCGGATGCACCTGGCGAAAAGTGCCCCACAGCACCAGGGGGCCGCACGCCATGACCTGCATCAACGATGATAGTTCTGAGTTTAAATGTACTATCTGCGGAGATATTTTTTATGGGAGTAGCTGATCTAAAGGAGAATAGAGTTAGTGAAGTGAGAAATGCCAATAAACCGTAAATCAATCTTTTCAATGCCTTATTTTTCATTATTTTTGAACGCTGTTAACTATACCTGCAAAAATACTATTCATATTCAATTTTGAAATTCGTAAGCCTGTTTTTTCTGCTTGTAATTATTTCAACGGTAAACGTAATAGCATCTGCAAAGGTTGATAATCTAAGAAGCTATAAACCGGTTACGGATACTATTATTAAGCTGGATGCTGTGCGCGATAAAAAACTTCTCGGAAATAACAAGAAGCAACCTAAAGGAGCAAAAGCACCGGCAACTCAAAACGACACTACTAAAAAGAACGGTGGTTTAAAGTCAATTGTTACAGCCCATGCCGAAGATTCTACAAGATATGATGATGTACATCAGATTTTATACTTGTATGGCAGGGCGCGAGTAACGTACGAAGATTTTGAGCTTGATGCCGATTATATAAGGGTAGACCAAAAGAATAAAGTCATCTTTTCCAGCGGGCAGATAGATCCACTTACAAAAAGGTATATCGGGCGACCGATTTCCAAACAAGGGAAAGACAAACCGGTAACCTCTGACTCCCTGTATTTTCATTATGAAACAAAAAAGGGTAAAATATATAATGCATCGTCAGAGCAGGATGGCAATTATATTACAGGCGGGCAAGTCAAGAAACTTAATGAAACTGAAGCCGCATATCGTAATATTATATTTAGTACCTGCCAGCTCCCTTATCCTGAGACACATTTTGGTATTGTGATCACAAAAGGTATTGGAGAAAAGAACAGAATTATATCCGGACCTGCTTTTCTTGAGATTGAAGGTATCCCATTGCCATTGGCTATTCCATTTGGCTTTTTTCCAAAACCTGATTCAAAGTCATCAGGTGTCATTATTCCAACCTTTGGTGAGGATCAGAAATTGGGTTTTTATTTAAGAAACTTTGGTTATTACCTCGCTCTAAATGATTATATCGACCTGACTAATACAGGAACCCTATATTCAAAAGGATCTTATGAGCTGAATACTACGGCCAGGTATTTGAACCGTTACAAGTATTCTGGTACGTTTTCTTTAAGTTATAGTTCAACAAATTACGGTTTGCCGGGCGATCCAGCTAACAAAGATTTCCATATCGACTGGTCGCATAGTACGAACACAAATGCACATCCGGGTACTAATTTCAGCGCATCAGTTAACGCGGGTACATCCGGCTTCTTTCAACATAACCCGGCTACTGAGGGCTATAACCTGAACAATCTTACCTCAAGCAGCTTGCGTTCAAGTATCGCTTATGGTAAGACCTGGGCTGGTACCCCATTTAACTTTACTGCAAACCTTTCACAAAGCCAGGACCTGGTTAATAAGACCGTAACCCTGGAGTTTCCGACTTTCAGTTTCAACATGGCTACTATAAGCCCTTTTGATTCAAAAGAAAGGGTAGGGACACAAAAATGGTATCAAAAGATTTCAGTAGGATACAGCTTACAGGGAACCAACAAGGTGACTTCGGTTCCGGAGGCAGAACTTTTTAAAAGCGAGACGCTAAAAAAACGTTTTCAGAACGGATTTGAGCATAATATCCCTATCAGTTTTAACCAGAATTTGTTCAAATACTTCCAGTTCAGCGCAAACGTCAATTACCAGGAATGGTGGTATTTACAACATTATAGCGAGCATTTTGCGAGAGGCAGTGTCCCCGGCCGAGACTCGTTGGTATTTGACACGATCAGTGGGTTTAAACGCGCCGGGCAATATACCCTGGGGGCATCATTATCAACTAAAGTGTACAGCACGCTCACTTTTAAAAATAGTAATTTATTAGCCATCAGGTATGTTGCAACGCCATCGCTGAGCTTTAGCTATCACCCGGACTTCTCAGATCCGTCTTTTGGTAATTATCAGTATGCTATCAGTTCCGCTACTATACCTTATCCAATCAGTTATCAGAAATATTCTATTTTTCAGAATGCGGTATACGGGGGGCCGTCGGCGGGTAAAACTGCAGGATTGGGCCTGACCATCGACAATAATATTGAGGCCAAAATGCGACCTAAAGCCACGGATACATCCGGAACAGCCAGAAAAATTAAAATACTGGAAGGCTTTAACATTTCTACTTTTTACAACTTTGCAGCAGACTCGTTTAAACTCTCGGCCATCCAATTTTCGGGCCATACCGCATTGTTTAAACAAAAGCTGAATATTTCTATTAGTGGAACATTGGATCCGTATGTGACGCAGGTGCGGGATTCTATTGGGAATAATTCGATTATCAGGTATAAGGTACCTATAAACCGTTACACTTTTCAAAGCGGTAAATTCCCCACTTTAACGTCGTTTAGCATATCTGGAAGCGCAAGCCTCAATCCAGCTATATTCAAACCCCAAAATGCCCAAACGCCTCGGCCCGGTACGCTACAAAACATGAACCCCGAACAGGCGGCTAAACTTGCACTGTTGAACAGTGACCCAAGCGCTTATGTGGATTTTAATGTACCCTGGAATTTATCTGTGAATTATAGCTTTAGTTATAATAATTCTTACACATCTACCTACGTGGCTAATACCGTGCAGATAAGCGGCGATGTGAGCATTACTCCTAAATGGAAGGTGCAATATACAACCAATTACGACATTCGTCAGGGTAAACTAAGTAGCGCTACTTCTTTTGGTATTTATCGTGATTTACACTGCTGGGATTTACAGATGCAATGGCTGCCTTTTGGATACTATAAATCCTACAATGTAACCTTACGTGTAAAAGCTGCAATTTTACAGGATCTGAAGCTGACCAAACGAAGCGACTACACCAGCAATCAGTATTACAATCCTAACCAATAAAATTGCTTACTTTGCGGGATGTTAGCTGAAATAATTACAATCGGCGATGAAATACTGATAGGGCAGATCGTCGATACAAACTCGGCATTTATTGCACAGAAGCTGAATGCTATTGGAATTCAGGTCAAACAAATCTCCTCTGTATCCGATGATAGACAACATATTCTTAATGCCCTCGTTGAGGCTCATCAACGGGCAGATGTTATTTTGATCACTGGGGGTCTTGGCCCTACAAAAGACGACATCACCAAGAAAACACTTGCGGAATACTTCGGTGTAGAGTTGATCGAGAATAAAGACGTTTTGCAAAACGTGGAAAGAATTTTCAGGCGTTTGCGTGGTGTATCAGAACAGCTACTGGATGTAAACAGGCAACAGGCCCTTGTGCCCGAAAATTGTGAAGTTATATTAAATCCAAACGGCACAGCGCCCGGGATCTGGTTTAATCACGAGGGCAAAATATACATGTCGATGCCGGGGGTACCGCATGAGATGATGTATATGATGGATGACTCGGTCATACCAAAACTTAAAGCGACTTTTAACCTTCCTTCTATCATTCATAAAACCATTCTGACAGCTGGGGAAGGTGAATCGTATCTCGCTCAAAAAATAGCTGATATTGAGAACGATTTACCATCTTATATAAAATTAGCTTACTTACCTAAACTTGGACAGGTGCGTTTGCGTTTAAGCGCATACGGCGAGAACGTAGTTTCGCTGAAAAGTGAAGTTGAATCATTTTCAAGGAGGATTGTTGAACGTGTTGGCAGATCAGTAGTAGCTGAGGAAGATATCCCGCTTGAAAAAGCTATATTAAACTATATGGCTGAAAAAGAGCTGACTTTATCGACAGCTGAAAGTTGCACCGGCGGATACATTGCGCATTTGATCACTCAACATGCGGGTTCATCAAAAGTGTTCTTTGGCGGGGCGGTTTCATACTCTTATGAGTTGAAAGAAAGCATTCTGGGAGTGAAAAACGAGACGCTGTGGCAATATGGTGCAGTAAGCGAGGAGACCGTGACTGAGATGGTACAAGGGGCGTTACAGAACTTTAAATCAGATTATGCAATTGCGGTAACGGGTATAGCAGGACCTGATGGCGGCACTCCGGAAAAACCCGTTGGAACTGTTTGGATAGGAGTGGCTAACACAGAGAAGACAATTACAAAGAAGTTTCAGTTTGGTAATAAGCGCATGCAGAATATCGAAAGAACAGCTATCGCTGCATTGAATATGATGCACTTATTGCTTGAGGAATTTAAAAACTAATAACTAATTTTGACCAAATTATATAGAACTATATGGCCAGATATCAACTGTTACTGCCAAAAATGGGCGAAAGCGTTGCTGAAGCTACTATAATCAAGTGGAATAAAAATACAGGCGATTATATTGAAGCAGACGAGGCGGTAATGGAAATTGCTACCGATAAAGTGGATTCTGAAGTTCCTTCACCGGTTTCCGGAAAACTAGTACAACAACTTTGCAGCGAAAATGAAATGGTGCAGGTTGGTGCAGTGATCGCGATTATTGAAACAGAAGGTGGCGACGAAGTAGGGGAAGCCCCTGCCGCAGCTACTGAATCAAAAGAGTTTAATATACCTGAGCGGGCAACTAATGAGCCTGTTATTTCTGAATCGATACCTGGGTTGGATCAACTGGAAGTTAAACAAACAGAAGAAAGCAAAGGTTCAGGAAGATTTTACTCACCATTAGTAAAGAATATTGCTACGCAGGAAGGTATCAGTGTTGAAGAATTGGATAAAATTCCCGGTACCGGAGCAGAAGGCCGTTTAACAAAAGATGATCTTTTGAACTACCTGCAAAATCCGGCGTCTTCAGGAGTTCAGACTGAATCGCAACAAAGATCTTATACCCCGCCTGTTCAGGAAGTGCATCAACCTAAAATTGTAACTAAACCAGCTGAACCGGTATTTGAAGATAAACCATTTTCTGTTCCGGCAACTTCTGCGTCTGGAAGAGATGAGATTATCGAAATGGATAGAATGCGCAGACTCATCGCCGATCATATGGTGATGAGTAAGCAAACTTCGCCACACGTAACTTCATTCGTTGAAGCTGACGTGACGAACCTGGTGTTATGGCGTGAAAAGGTAAAAGGCGCTTTCGAGAAGAAAGAAGGAGAAAAGATCACTTTTACGCCGATATTTATTGAGGCAGTGGTAAGAGCGATAAAAGATATGCCGATGATCAATGTATCGGTAAATGGCTACCAAATCATCAAAAAAGCTGACGTAAATATTGGTATGGCAACTGCTTTACCAAGCGGTAATCTAATCGTACCGGTTATAAAAAATGCCGATAAACTGAACCTGGTGGGGTTAACCAAATCGGTAAATGATCTTGCCAACCGTGCACGCAACAACAAACTACAGCCTGATGATGTAAAAGACGGTACTTTCACCATCACCAACGTTGGTTCATTTGGTAATGTGATGGGGACACCTATCATCAACCAGCCGCAGGTAGCAATTTTAGCCATTGGTGCTATTAAAAAGAAGCCGGCAGTGATTGAAACCAAACAAGGTGATATGATCGCGATCAGGCATATGATGTTCCTGTCATTGTCTTATGATCACCGTGTGGTGGATGGTGCTCTTGGAGGTTCATTCCTGCGTCGCGTGGCCGACTACCTGGAGCAATGGGATATTGACAGAACCATATAAATAGTCCCTAATTAATCGTATATAAAAAATTAAGGCTTCCATTTGGAAGCCTTAATTTTTTATAGTGAAAGTATTTTTATTCCAACACTTCTTCAGCTTGTTTTCTTGCTGGAGCCAATGTGACCCCTTTTAGCTGGTCAGCAAAGGCGATAAAAGCTTTTTCGTTCAATATACGATGTTGATTATCGATCAGTTTTTGGAGATTGATTTTTCCGATAACAAATTTGTAATTGCCTGACAGATAGCGCTCATGAATGTATTCAAAACCCAAAGCCTCTACCAGGTCATCATCTTCATAACGCAAATAGATATTGATCTCAATATCATTGGTGAAATTTAAGTCCTTTTTAGACTTAGCCTTTTTATACTCGTATTGGTAATCATAACGCAGCGCGGCTATGTCAGATAACACTGCTGAACCGGTTGGGTGACCGCCAGCGCCTTTACCAAAGAAGAATTGCTGATCAGCAAAGGCAGCTTGCACAATAACACCATTATACTCGTATTCAACGTTATACAGGAACTCACTTTCAGTTACAAATTTCGGCAGGACGAATAACGCAACATGTTTATCATCCAACTCTTTTGCTACCGGAACCAACTTGATCTTCAGGTTCTTTTCGCGTGCATATTGCAAATCATAGGCCGACAGGGTTTGTATACCGATATTGAAAACTTCCTCCGGTTTTACTACGACGCCATAAGCATGTGCCGCAGCAATAACCAGTTTAAATTTGGCATCATAACCGCCCACGTCCATGGTTGGATCAGTTTCTGCAAAGCCAAGGTCTTGTGCTTGTTTCAAAGCGGTTGCGTAATCCAGTCCTTCAATAAAACCTTTTGAAAGAATATAGTTAGATGATCCGTTGAAAATACCACAGATGGAGTGCAGCAATTCATTGTCATAATACTCCTCAAGGTTGCGGATGATTGGAATACTGCCACACACAGCACCTTCATACAGCAGCGAGGTACCATATTGATGCTGCAAATCAATCAGCTCATCAAGGTGATTGGCAATCATTTTTTTGCTGGCAGAAACCACATTTTTGCCGGTTTTTAATGCTCTTGAAACTATATCAAAAGCGGGCTCGGTCTCGTTTATCAGTTCGACAATAGTATTGATCTCTGGATTATTCAGCAGTTCATCTCTGTCTGTAGTAAATAAATGAGACGGAAGGCTGCGTTTTTTGCTTCCATCTTTTATACAAATTTTAACAATTTCGATGTTCAGATTTTTGGTCTTTATAATATCATGAAGACCCTGGCCTACTACGCCAAAGCCAAAAAGACCGATAGTTAGTTTTTTACTCATTATGCGGATTGTTGCAGTTCTATAATTTTTCCTTTAACGTCTGTTTTAAAAAATGAAGTGATGATATTGGTTAATACCTCTGTTTCGATCAAAAAGCCATCGTGCCCGTAAAATGAATCAAACTCGGCAAACGCTGCTTTAGGTATGTGATTGAACAGGTATTGCTGTTCTTCGATAGGGAACAATACATCAGATTTGATACCAATTACCAATGTTTTAGCTTTGATCAAGCTTAATGCTTTATCCACACCATGTCTGTTACGACCCACATTATGCGAGTCCATCACCTTGGTCAGATACCAGTAGCTGTAAGCGTTATAACGTTTCACCAACTTTTCACCCTGGTAATTCTGATACGATGATGCCTTGAAATCGTTGGTCTTTTTATCGCTGTCTTCCTGTTGGGTAATCGAATAGGCTTTATAACTACGGTAGGAGAGCAGGGCAATGCTGCGCGCGGCCTTCAGGCCTTTTGCACCACCGTCAGGCTTATTTGCGTAAAAACTTCTGTCGGCAGCAATCGCCAAACGCTGAGACTCATTAAAAGCGATGCCCCATGGTGAATGACGCGCATTAGTCGCAATCAGGATTACATTTTTAATCCGGTTTGGTTCGATGATCGACCATTCCAAAGCCTGTTGACCACCTAATGAGCCACCAATCAGTATTTTAACGTCATTTACGCCGAGGTGATCTGCCAACAAGCGATGAGCATTCACCATATCGCGGACTGTAATCTCGGGGAATGACAAATAATAGGGTTGACCGTTTACCGGGTTTTCACTTAGTGGGTTGGTGGTACCATAGTTTGAGCCCAAAATATTGGAGCATACAATAAAATACTCTTCCGGATTGAAGTAATCGTTTGCTCCAAACAATCCTTTCCACCAGTCAAAAACATCGGAATTTGCGGTAAGGGCATGGCAAACCCACACCACATTGTCCCGATCTTTATTTAATCTTCCATACGTATGGAAACCAATTTCAAGTCCCTCTAATGTCTTGCCCGATTCGAGCTTGAACGTTTGTGGGTATGTATAAGTCTGTCTGCTCATTCTGTTCATTCGCTACTGCGGATGCGGCTGAATTAATCAGCCACATTCCGTAATAACTTTCTATATCACTTAAAAAAACTAAAAAAACTGCCCCTCTCTAACTCTCCCCAAATGAGAGAGACCTTAGTTTAGGCTATATTCAGGCTCGCCTTGTTTAATTTTGGCAAATGCCTGTTCAAAATCTGCTTTTATATCGTCAATATGTTCAATACCTACGGCCACGCGCAACGAATTTGGTGTAACGCCTGCGGCTAATTGTTCCTCATCCGAAAGTTGTTGATGCGTAGTAGCCGATGGCTGTATAATCAATGTTTTAGCGTCCCCCAAGTTTGCCAGGTGGCTCACTAATTGCAAATTATCGATTAGCTTACCCGCTAATTCCTTGCTGCCTTTTACTTCAAAGGATAAAACTGCACCGAAACCATTCTTCAAATATTTTTTTGCAAGGGCGTGGTATGGTGATGATTCTAATCCCGGGTAATTCACCTTTGTAACCTGCGGATGGGTTTCGAGCCATTTAGCCAGTTCCAATGCATTATCCACATGGCGTTGAACGCGTAAAGAAAGCGTTTCCAAACCTTGTATGAACAGGAATGCATTGAATGGTGATGCTGCCGGACCAAAATCCCTTAGACCTTCAACACGTGCACGAATAATAAACTGAATGTTACCGAAAGGCCCATTTACGCCAAATACATCAGAGAATACTAATCCATGATAGCCTTCAGAGGGTTCGCTGAATTGCGGGAATTTACCATTACCCCAATTATAATTTCCTCCATCTACAATCACACCTCCAATGCTGGTGCCATGTCCGCCGATCCATTTGGTAGCTGATTGAACCACTATATGCGCGCCATGCTCCAACGGACGGAACAAATAACCGGCTGCACCGAAGGTATTATCTACGATTAATGGCAGATCATACTTCTTAGCTAATGCGGCAATTTTTTCAAAGTCCGGAATGTTGAATTCAGGGTTGCCCATTGTTTCTACATAAATGGCTTTGGTTTTCTCGTCAATGAGTTTTTCGATACTCTCAGCGCTATCGTTTTCAGCAAACCGGGCATCTATTCCCAGGCGTTTGAACGATACTTTAAACTGATTGTAGGTGCCACCGTACAAATAAGGTGAGGTAACAAAGTTCTCGCCAACTTGTAAAATGTTGTTTAAAGCCAGGAACTGGGCCGCCTGTCCCGAGGCAGTTGCCAAAGCTGCTACACCGCCCTCCAATGCTGCCACGCGTTTTTCAAACACGTCGGTAGTTGGATTCATAATACGGGTGTAGATGTTGCCAAACTCCTTTAAGGCGAACAAGTTTGCACCGTGTTCAGCGCTTTTAAAAACAAATGAAGTTGTTTGATAAATAGGTACGGCCCTTGAACCTGTTGTTGGATCAGCTTCTTGTCCGGCGTGCAGTTGCAGTGTTTCAAATTTTAATGTTGACATAGTAGTGAAATTTTAATGTGTAAGTAAGTTCTTGTTCGTAGTAAAAATTAGTTTTTTGGTTTTGGGGTAAAGAAGATACTTTACCGTTGTTGGACACGCATGAATTATATAAACTCAATCACGTAGATTAACAACAGTAACACATGCACATGCAGCAGCCGTTGGAATAGCTGTAAGAAGTTGACAGGTCCCTGAGGGAACAAAGAAATTGCAGGAGTGAAGTTTTAATTAATCTTTTCATGGTTATTAATTTATATCTCCCGGAGATCCATTCTCCGGGCCAGGATTTGGCACCTTCTCCACTCTGGAGGGTTGCCAGCGGGTCTTTGAGCCTGATCTCTCGCCGCTTCTTTATAAATCAAAACCTGTTTGAAGAGGTATTGATCGGGGTATTGCTACCAAATAATGTTGCAAACATAGCTTATAAAGGGCTATATCTCCAAATTAAATTTTATTTTTCAGCCAAAAGTGTCAACAGTATGACAAGGCGTTCTGCTTTCACCTTTCGCCCTTCGGCTTTAAAATGGCGCAAATGACACTTGAATTGGCGTATTTACACCTCATTGACGGCGTATATTGTATCTAATTTTGTTAAAAAAAGTTATGTCAACAAAAAATCAACTTTTAGCACAGTACGATCTGCACGATGTATTGTTTAATAATGTAATTGACAATATCAGCGATGGTGAGGCCAATAAATGCATTGTAGAGCCGCTTAACAGCATTAAATGGCTGGCAGGCCACCTTTTGTGGGCACAGCGGAACCTGGTTCGTATGGGTGGTGCACAAGTAGAAATACCATGGACTGGGCATTTTTTATCGGGCCCGGGTTCAACTGAAGAAGAAAGAAATATGCCGAAAGGTGAATTTCCGACAATTGAACAAATCAGGGATAAATGGAACGAGACGTCGCCTGCCATTCGCGAAGGGTTGGCTAACCTTCCTGAAGAAGCACTAAATACCGTTATTGAGTTTAGACATCCTGTCACACCTTTTGATAATACGGTGGCTGGTTTGTGGGCCTTTATTAATGATCACCAATCCTATCACATAGGTCAGATCGGTATCCTGAGAAGGGCAATTGGTAAAGAGGCTATGCAATATTTCAGGAAAGCAGAAGAGGTGAAAGCGTAAAGAATAATGCCCGGATTACAATATTTATTTAATTTAGAATTCTAAATATCTAAATATGACTAAAGCCGAGGAGCTGTTCCATCAGGTCGCCACTCAATTACCGGAAGCAAAAGAATCAAAAATGTTTGGGGCCATGTGCATCAAGGCGCCGAATGGTAAAGCGTCTGCCATGTTCTATAAAGAGGATGTGGTATTCAAGCTGGAGGGCGAGCCGTTAAAGGCCACCTTGAGTTTAGATGGCGCCAAACTTTTCGACCCGATGGGCGGCCGGCCAATGGGAGGATGGGTACAGTTATCTTATGACTATGCTGATAAGTGGCCCGAAATAGCTAAAACCTCCTACGAGCAAGTAAAATTGCTAAAGAAATAGTCTCAATCCAAAGCTTGAGTAAGGTCTTCTATCAGGTCGTCAATATGCTCAAGGCCTACAGATGCTCGCAGTAAATTATGCGGCGTTTTGGTATCGGGGCCTTCTACTGAAGCGCGGTGTTCTATCAGGCTTTCTACACCGCCTAAGCTGGTAGCCTGGGTAAATATTTTTAGTTTGTTGATCACTTTACGTGCTTCATCAGAGCCTCCTTTTACACAGAATGAGAGCATGCCGCCAAAATTTAGCATTTGTTCTCTTGCGGTAGCATGTTGTGGGTGTGACAACAGACCGGGGTACATCACCCGCTCAATTCTTGGATGATTTTCAAGGAATTCGGCTAATAGCTGGGCATTGTGCACATGGCCTTTAACCCGGTATGGCAGTGTTTTAATACTTCGGGTCAAATAATAACAGTCCGTAGGTGAAGGAATAGCTCCACCCATTTCCTGCACCAGGCGGATTTTTGCCCACCATTCACTTTTCTCTGCCGTGATCAAAGCCCCCCCCATCAAATCGCTATGCCCGCCAAAATATTTGGTAGATGAGTGCATCACCATATCAGCACCCAAAGCCAAGGGCTGTTGCCCGATAGGGGTAGCAAAGGTGTTATCGCAGACTACCTTTATATTGTGTTTACGGGCCATTTTAACTATTGCCCTGATGTCGGTAATCTTCAATAAGGGGTTCGACGGCGTTTCCACCCATATTAATCCGGTATTAGGTTTAATATGTGCCGCCAAAACTGCAGGATCATTTATGTCAACAAAATCAAATTCCAATATATCTGCAAAAAGGGTCTTGATCTGGTTTCGTAAGCCATGGTACATATCATCCGGGCCTATTATATGGGTGCCCGGTTTTAAGGTTTGAAAAACCGCCATGCCAGCTGCATTACCAGAAGAAAACGCTGCTGCATCAACACCGCCTTCTAGTTTAGCTAGCACATTTTCGAGCGAAGCGCGGTTTGGATTACTCGAACGACTATAGATGTATCCAGCTGGAAATGAACCATCTGCCTCACGGACAAAGGTGGTCGACATCGTTATAGGCTGAATTACTGCTTTAGATGATTCGTCGTTATGATTGCCTGCGTGGATCGCGATAGTCTCGATTTTCATATGGCAAACTTAAAGTTTTGTGATCAGTAAATTAATGTTTACACACGCTTTACATTAACATTTCCTATTTTTGCACCAAAGTTTTTTCAATGGAAGCCGGAAATAATTTACGCCTATTGTTACAGGATCCTGATCTTTCTGCTGATTTAAAGCAAATTGCGCAAAAGGTGTTGGATGGAGAGCGCATCACTTTTGATGAAGGCGTTTTGCTATACGAAAAAGGAGAACTAGGGTATTTAGGTGTGCTTGCGAATTATATCCGTGAGAAAAAGCATGGTAATAAAACCTACTTCAACCGCAATTTCCATATCGAACCAACCAATCTCTGTGTTTACGATTGTAAGTTCTGCTCATACTCAAGACTGATCAAACAACGCTCGGAAGGCTGGGAATACACCATGGAAGATATGCTGAACATGGTAAAAAAATACGACGATGAGCCGGTGACTGAAGTGCATATAGTAGGGGGAGTTTTGCCACAGTACGATGTGCCTTTTTATACAGAGTTGTTCAGCAAAATTAAAACCCATCGGCCAGAACTGCACGTAAAGGCGTTGACCCCGGTTGAATACCATTACATCTTCAAAAAAGCCAAGATTGATTATGCAACTGGCATGAAGATGATGAAGGATGCAGGTCTGGAATCAATACCTGGTGGTGGCGCTGAGATATTCCATGAGGAGATCCGCGATCAGATTTGCAAGGACAAATGCACCGCCGATCAGTGGCTGGAGATACATGAGGAATGGCATAAATTGGGCATGCGTTCTAACGCGACGATGCTATATGGGCACATTGAAAAATTCTGGCACCGGGTAGATCATATGGACCGTTTGCGTCAGTTGCAGGACCGCACCGGCGGTTTTCAAACGTTCATACCGTTAAAATTCCGCAACCAGGATAACCAGATGTCGCATGTGCCGGAATCAACTGTAGTTGAGGACTTGCGAAATTATGCCATCGCACGTATTTACCTGGATAACTTTGATCATGTTAAAGCTTACTGGGCAATGATCAGTCGCAATACAGCACAGTTATCATTGAATTTTGGCGTGGACGATATCGACGGCACATTGGACGATACTACCAAAATATACTCAATGGCTGGTGCAGAAGAGCAGCATCCCGGCATGAGCACTAAACAATTGGTTGAACTAATCAAGCAAGTAGGCCGGAAGCCAATTGAACGCGATACCTTGTATAATGTTGTTACCGATTATAGCGAATTTGAATTTCCCGAAGAAGTAAAGCCACAATTTTATAAGCTGCCAGTGATTAACTAAGCAGCATACTATTTAATGATCGAAAAAACTTTATATATCGTCCGCCACGGACAGACAGACCTGAACAAACAAGGTATTGTGCAAGGACGCGGCCGTAATACTGACCTCAACGAAGAAGGACGCCATCAGGCACAACTATTTCACCACGCCTATAAGAATGTCCCTTTTGATAAAATATACATCTCAGAATTAAAACGCACGCAGCAAAGCATCCAGCCATTTATTGATCATGGAATTCCGTTTGAGAAACTATCAGGACTAGACGAGCTGGCATGGGGAGTTTTAGAAGGGCAACCGAGCACACCAGAAAATAAGGCTGCTTTCATGAAACTGATGCGCGACTGGCTTGATGGTAAACTTGATAGCAAGTTTGAAGGCGGCGAAAGTCCCAACGAAGTAAAGGCAAGACAATTAGAGGCACTGAAAGTGATCATGAGTCACCCGGAAGAGAAAACGGTGCTTATTTGTATGCATGGCCGTGCACTGCGACTGTTTCTTTGCATTTTGCAGAATTTACCTCTTACGGAAATGGAGAATTTTCCGCATCAAAACCTGGTACTGTATAAAGTGACCTGGGACGGCGTCAAATACGAAGTTGTTGATTTTAACAATGCGCAACATTTGAAATAATTTCGGATTTTCGATTTCGGATTTAATCATTTTTAGAGTTTAGAAATTAGAGTTTAGAATTTTTACCCACCTGTGAAAAAGATCAGAATATCTGCTGTTAGCTATACCAATACTAAGCCATTTATATACGGAATTCAACATAGTCCAATAATCGATCAGATCGACCTAAGCCTTGATATCCCGTCAGACTGCGCCCAGAAACTGATTGACAATAAAGTAGATATCGGCCTGATACCTGTTGCAGCAGCTTTAAATCTCCCTGAATGGCATATTGTTTCGGATTATTGCATTGGTGCAAATGGCGCGGTTAATTCGGTATTTATTTTCAGCAACTGCGATATTCACGAGGTAAAAGCTATTCAGCTTGATCCGCAATCACGCAGCTCGAATAATCTGGCTAAAGTGCTGATGAAAAACTTTTGGAAGGTGGCTCCTGAACAAATAGTGAATGCAACTGACTATGCTCAATCTGCTGACCCGCATACCGCTTTTGTGCAAATAGGGGATCGGACCTTTGGTAAAAAATCACAATTTAAATACGTATATGACCTGGCAGAAGAATGGCAAAAAATGACCGGTTTGCCGTTTATGTTTGCCGCCTGGATATCCAATAAACCCATTCCGCGGGAATTTGTGGATCAGTTTAATATCTCATTGAAATATGGCCTTGACCATCGTCCTGAGTTATTGAAAGAGTTACCAAAGCGCGACGATATCGACCTGGAAGATTACCTGATGCACAAGTTGGATTTTAGCCTGACTGACGACAAAAAGAAAGCGCTGCACCTATTTCTGGATTATATAAAAGCATTGTAGACCAACGAGTTCAGTGTTCACGTTCACAACGCCGTGAACGCTTGTGAACAAACGTTAATCATTTGATTATTAGTGCCTTGAATTCTTGGTCTTTGTAAGATGTTTGTTATCGATCTGTTTTAGAGACGGTTAACTATCTATTTTTGATTTGGAAACGGCAATTCTCATGTGATTGTTTCGGTTCTCAAATATATACAACGGTTTACTAAACTTTTTCGCAAAAATTTGCTATATTGTATATATTAATATTCCCTGATATGCTTACGGCTAAATACCGGTTGTAACACCTAAAAATTAAGCCATGAAAACTTTAAAAATAAAAATGGTTGCTCTTATGCTGACGATGGGAGCAATGTCTGCTGTTGCCTTTGCGCAAAATGTCACTGTGCCACAGGAAGTTCAAACTGCCTTTTCTGCAAAATTTCCAAAAGCGCAATTGAAAAGCTGGAATATAGAAAGCGGACAGTATGTGGCCTATTTTACTTCGGACAACCGGGAATCTGAAGCAACTTACGACCTCGCCGGGAATTGGGTAAGCACGCTAACCATATACAGGCATCTTTTTAAGCACCTGAGCCCGGTAATGCGCGATGAATTGAGAAATAGCGTTTACTCTAGCTACCATTTAGATCAGGTTAAAAGTTTGCAGATGCCGAACATGGATATGCTATTGTTCACTCTTGACAACGACAACGGTAATATTTCGGCCTATGAAAATGCTGGATTCGTCGATATGTCCGCTGTATATTTTAATCATTCCGGCAGACAGATCAAGTCAGTTAGCAGTAATCAATAATAATTTAGGAGGCTGTAACAACTCTGTGCTTCTTTGTGACTTTCTTAGTGCTCTCCGTGGTAAAATTAACCACAAAGGACACGAAGATGAGAACACAGAGTGCACTGAGGCAAATATTGTTTGGTCTTTTAATAAAATTGCCTTTTCCGCCTTTGTTGGAGTTGTCACCATAAGTGTTCGGAAGACGGGTTTATCCCCTTAAGTTAGTAACTTTAGTTTTCACATTGTGCTGATAATCTGATTATTTGCGCTGTGGAAGTTGCTCAATTAC
>JACXTT010002763.1_pt1 | contig 27551 bp, 21 predicted proteins | sample 9270951 | NCBI WGS metagenome assembly JACXTT01 (sample SAMN15532306, study PRJNA645909) | rock metagenome | isolation source: weathered quartz diorite | place: Puerto Rico | collected 2017-06-21 | reverse complement strand
CCCACTACCCACTACTCATCCTCTTCAGGTACCCTAAATCCATGCTCGATGAAAAGGACTTTCAGCGCAAAGCGGACGCCGCTTTCGACGCCCTCAAGAAGCGCCTCCTGGTCCTCGGCGATGAACATGGCTTTGACGTCGAAGGTGAAAGCGGGAAACTCGAGGTTATTTTCGAGGAACCCAAGGAGGCCAAGTTCGTGATCTCGCCCAACACCCCCGTCCGCGAAATCTGGATCTCCGCGCTCTCCACCAGCTTCAAGCTCGGGTGGAACGAGCCGCGCAATACTTTCGTCCATGAAAAAACCGGCGAAGATCTCTACGCCGTCATGGGCCGCGTCGTCTCCCAGCAGCTCGGCACTCAGGTGACCCTGTGAAATTCAAAACCTCCATTTCTCATTTCACTGCGAACCCGCGATTCCTTTGCGCCGTCCGAAAATTGCTCCGAACGGGTTCTCTGCGCTCCTCTGCGGCTCTCTGCGTCTCTGCGTTATCTTTTTCTGTCCTCTCCCCTCTTCTCAGTAAACTCCGCGCGCCCTGCGTTAAATGTTTTTCTTCCTTTCGACTTTCAACTTTCAACTTTCAACCATCCAGCCGTCGGGCCGTCTCCCTGTTCCTACTCTCTCTTGCATTCTCTCCCGCCGCGCAATCGCAAGTCCCTTCCGGCCGCGACGTCGTCAAACCGGAAATCTACGCCTCGCTCGATCCGGCCGCGCGTGGCAGCTCCTTCCAGGTCGCCGTCGTGATGAAAATTCGTCCCGGCTTTCACGTCAACGCCCGTGAAAAATCCGAAGACTACCTCATCGCCACGGACCTCAAGTCTGAACTCCCCGCCGGCTTCAAAGCCGGCGAAGTCACCTATCCCAAAGGCAAACTCGAAAAATTTACCTTTAGCAAAATCCCGCTGAACGTCTACCAGGACACGGTAACGCTATTCATGCCCGTTACCGCTCTCGCCAGCGCCCCGATCGGCAAGCAACATATCCCGCTGAAACTCCGCTATCAGGCCTGCAGCAGCGAAATCTGCCTCCCTCCGGTCACATTGACTCTGGACGCCGTCGTCAACGTCGCGGCTTCAGCTTCCGTCTCCAAACCGGCGAATGCGGAAATTTTCCGCAATGCTGAGTCCCAGCGTTAGTTTTTTGAGAGAGGAACTTTTAGAACTTTCCAAAAACGGAAACGGCATCGCGCAAACGGCGCACAACGCGCTGCTGGCCGAGCACGACCATGGTATCGAAGAGCGGCGGCGCCACAGCCTGGCCCACGATCGCCACGCGCGTCGCATTAATAAGCAGCCCGGCTTTGACTCCGCCCGCTTCGGCAACGGCGCGCGACGCGTGATCGCAAGCGTCGTGGTTCCACTCGCTGAGCGTTTCCAGTGCATCGGCAAGTTTCGCGAGGAGTTCCGGCGTTTTCGGATCTTTCCAGAATTTTGCGATGGCCGCGGGATCGCGAGGGAAATCGTCGCTGAAAAATGCGCGCGACCACGCTGAAAAATCCGGCAACAGCCGGATGCGCGGCCGCAGCAGATCCACGGTTTTCGCAAACCAATCGTGGTCGCGCCCGTCGGGACCTCGAGCCGCGCCAGCCGCCCATTCCGGTTTCCAGAGGCCGCTGCGCTTTAATTCGCTTTCCACTTCGGGGAGCAATTCCTCGATCGGCAATTTCTGCAAGTATTGCGTGTTGAACCATTCAAGTTTCGGCCGGTCGAAAACCGCGTTGGTGCGACTCACGCCCGCAAGCGAAAACTTTTCGATCAAGTCCTTTGTTCGAATGAATTCTTCATCGCCGCCCGGCGACCAGCCGAGCAGCGCAAGAAAATTCCGGAACGCCTCCGGCAGGAATCCTTCCGCGCGGTACATGTTGACGTCGGTTGCGCCGTGCCGCTTCGAAAGGCGCGATTTGTCCGCACCGAGAATCAGCGGCACGTGCGCAAATATCGGCGGCTGCGCGCCCAGCGCGCGGTACAAGAGGACTTGCTTCGGCGTGTTCGAAATATGGTCGGCTCCGCGAATCACTTGCGTGATGCGCATGTCGATGTCATCGACCACCACACCGAGCTGGTACATGGACTGGCCGAATTCTTCTTCGCCCTTGCCGGAACGCAGCAAAACAAAATCTTCGATTTCGTCATTCGAGAATTCGCGTTCGCCGAACACTGCATCGAAGAATTTCGTTGTGCCGCCCAGCGGCACCTTGAAGCGGAGGGCTGGTTTCACATCGGGATTCGAAGGCTTGCCGTCCCGGCAAGTACAACGCGCGACGCGGCGTGGCCCGCCGCCCTTCGGCTCTTCGTCTTGCCCAGGTTCCGCGTGGTCCCCGCCCGCGTATTTTTCGGCGGGGCAATAGCACAAAAATGCCGTACCATTCGCCAAGAGTTTTTTCGCCGCGGCGCGATACAATTCGGTTCTCTGCGACTGGTAAAACGGCCCTTCGTCCCAATCCACGCCCAGCCACTGCAAGCCATCCAGGATTCCTTGCACCAATTCCGGCTTATTGCGTTCGGCGTCCGTATCCTCGACGCGCAGGATCATCGTGCCGCCCTGGCCGCGCGCAAAAAGCCAATTAAAGAGCGCCGTTCGCGCACCCCCCACGTGCAAATAGCCGGTGGGGGAAGGCGCAAAACGCACTCTTACTCCCCGAGACCTGCTGGTTGGGTCATTCATTTCTGCGGTGTCTTTCCGTTCGAATTGAATCCCTCAGTCTAGCGAAACGCCAACTTTCCGTCCAACCGAGAAGAAGGCCACTTCAGGCGATGGAGCCGCGTATCCCTGTTTGTATTGAATCCGTTACCCCCGGTGTTGTTGCTGTATCTTTGGCTACCAGTACGCTGGTACGCTTGCTTCCAGAAAAACTGGTACTTCATAATCGCAAGTACTTGGTTCTGTGTGTCGACGAGCTTTCCGCCCGCTCGCGCGATTGTCTTTGGGCGGCGCGGAATTGTCGATTCACATAAGGGTATAACTGTTTTCTTCGTGGTTTGTATCGAGGGAAGTCGCTGTCCGAATGGTGGACGGGGAATCGATCGCGTCCTTAATGCACGAGAATTTCATTTCGCTTGCACTCTTGCTCGCCACCACACTGGTGGCTGGTTTTTTTGCGTATATTTACAGCATCAAACGCCAGACCTATCTGCTTCTCTGGACTGCGGGCTGGAGCGTTTTCGGGCTTCACTATCTGGGACAGGCGTTAGCCCAAGGTACGCCGTCGAGCGCGCTCGAAAACGCGCTGGATCATTGGCTGTACACGCTCTCCGGCTTGCTCTTTTTCCTGGGCGCACAAATCTATTCGCAGCGAAAGCCGTGGAGAATTCCCGCGCTTGTGCTGGCTGTGTTTTTGGGGCTGTGGGCCGCGGCTAACGCCGCCAACGTGATCGCCATTTCTGAAGTTATTCCTGCCTCGATGCTGTACGTCGCCGTGGCGGTCGTGTTCTGGCAAGAAAGCCGGCGGCAGGAAACGCTGGCGGACCGGCTGTTAGGTGTGTCCTTCGCTTCGTGGGGAGTTCTGTGGGTCTCCCTCCATTTTCTGAAAGGCTCGCCAGAGCTGCAGGGTGCGAGCATCAACGTGGTTGCGGCGGCACCTTGCGCCTTCGTGGCGATGCTGATGGTGATGGCGCTCTACGAAGAAGAAAAGCGGCGCATCGAGCGCAACATGCTGGCGCTCTCAAATCTGAACCTGGCGACTTCCAGTCTGGTCGGCGGCGAAATTCAGCGCATGCTCTCGCAAGCGCTGGACCGCGTGCTCGGCGTGGTCCGGCTCCCGGCGGGAGCGCTCTTTCTGCATCACGGCGATCCGCAAGGACCGACATCGGTGGTTGCCGTGGGACTCAGCGATGATTTTTGCCGCGCGGCGCAGAACGAAGGCCTGGACGACTACCTGGTGAATCTGGTGTCACGCCTCGGCGGGCTGCTCGGTTTCCGCGACCTGCGCGATGATTCTCTTTCGGCGCTGGAAAAAGAACAATCCATCCGGCGATTCCGCGACCTGGCCCTGGCCCAGGGGCTTCGCAGCGTGGTGGCCATCAGCCTGCAAGCGAAAGAGCAAGCTTTTGGCGTGCTGCTCCTCGGCACGCAAGACAGCCGGCGATTCACTCCCGCGGAGTTGCGGCTGCTCCTAGCGCTGGGACATCAGATCGGCATGGCCGTCGAGAACAGCTACCTGATCCAGCAAACTTCGCGGCGCTCCGAAGAACTCCACGTGCTCAACGAAATCGGGCGCGCGCTGAGCTCGACGCTTAACAAAGAAGACTTGATGCGCAAAGTATGGGAAGAACTCCGCCGGCTGTTCGACGTGGAGAATTTCTACATTGCCGAATTCGATCCGCTGCGCGACGAAATGCGTTTCGATCTGGAAATGATCGACGGCTCGCGTGTGCCCAAGCGCACGCGGCCGGCCGGGAATCACCTCACCGAATACATCATTCGCACGCGGCAGCCTGTTCTGATCCGCGACAATTTCGTGGCCGAGGTGAAAAAACTTGGCGTTGAGCCCATGCGCACCAAAGGATGTTTTTGCGGCGTCCCTCTAGTCGCGTACGACCACGCCATCGGGGCGATGGCCGTCTTCTCCGATCACGAACGGACCTTTGACGAAGGCCATCTCGAGCTTCTGCGCGTCCTGGCGAGCGAAGCGAGTATCGCCGTCGAGAACGCGCGCCTTTTCCAGGAAGAGCGCACGAAAGCACGGCACCTCTCGCTGCTGAACACCATCTCGCGCAACGCCATCGCCACGCTGAATCCCGACGAGATGCTTGCGAAAATTACGGAGCAACTGGAAGACGGCCTGACCTACGATCACATCGGTATCGGCGTGCTCGAGTATTCAACGCGCGAGATCGTCATCCAGGCGGAAGCAGGCAAGCGCCGCGGTGCGCTCGGGCAGCGCATCCCGCTGGGTGCGGGCCTGATTGGACAAGTCGCCCGCAATGGCCACTTGGCGGCATATCACCTAGCGTCTCACGCGGACAGCGCGCTCAAGCCTGTCCTGCCCGATTCGGTGGCGGCGATCGCGCTGCCTGTTTTCTATGCGGAGCAGCTCCACGGCATCTTGTATGTCGAATCCGCAACGCCCATCGATTTCTCCGAGGAAGAAATACTGCTTCTGCGGACGCTGGCCGATCTGATCGCGGGAGCACGTCACAATTCACTTTCCTTCCAGAAAGCCCAGGAGCAGGCCATCACCGATGGGCTCACCGGCGTGAAGACGCACCGGTTCTTCATGGAAGCGCTGTCGGCCGAGTGGAAGCGCTCGACGCGCGCGGGCCGGGCATTTGCGCTAGTGCTGATGGACCTCGATCGATTCAAGTTCGTCAACGATTTTTACGGGCATCTGGAAGGCGACCTGGTCTTGCAGCGCGTGGGGCACATTCTGGAAACGAATTGCCGCCGCTCGGATGTCGTGGCGCGCTATGGCGGGGACGAGTTTGTGATCTTGATGCCGGAAACCAATATGGAGCACGCAAGGCAGCTGGCCAGCAAACTGCGAGGCTGGGTGTCCGCGGATCCGCTGCTCCGCGAAAAAAATATAAGCGCGAGCTTCGGCATCGCCTGCTACCCGCTGCACGGTTCCTCGCCACAGGAGCTGATTCAAGTGGCCGACGCTTCGATGTATCTTTCGAAGCATCAGGGCGGCAATGCTGTTTCGACTGCGGATCATTTCGATCCCAACGAAGCGAAAAAGTGGAAGCGCGACGTGCTCGAAGCGTATTTGGGCGTGACGCTAAAGAGGCTTTTCTCCACGGGCCCCGAGGCTTTCGAGGAAATTTACCAGCGCCTCACGCAGTTCACGGAATCGCTCGCCGCCACTGAAATCGGCGGCGGCAAGCCCTCCACGACCCCGGCGCAAGGACCCCACGCCTTGCCGCAGGCGGTGCTGGACACGGTAACGTCGCTGGCCTTTGCGATCGACGCGAAGGACCACTACACGCAAGGGCACTCGCAGAAGGTATCCGCCTACGCCGCGCTCATCGCCGAGGCCATGGAAATGTCCGACGCGGAAGTCGAGGAAATCCGGCTGGGCGGAGTGCTGCACGACATCGGAAAGGTCGGCATTCCGGAAAACATCTTGAACAAGAGCGGCCCTTTGAATCCGGATGAATGGGAAACGATGAAGTCCCACGTGAAGTTTGGCGCAAAGATTCTCGACCCGCTCACGCCACTGGCGCGGATTCGCGAGATGGTTCTGCATCACCACGAGTATTTTGACGGTTCGGGTTACCCCGAAGCCCTTGCGGGCGAAAAAATCCCGCTCGGGGCGCGTATCATCGCCATCGCCGACGCCTACGACACCATCACCAGCGACCGCACTTACAAGAAGGCGCGCAAGGCCGGCGACGCTCTGGCGGAACTGGAACGGTGCGCCAACGCGCAGTTCGATGGCGCGATCGTCGAAATTTTCGTTCGAACGCTGCGCGCGCTGCCCAACCCAGTGATCGAAGTGGCGGCCACGACCGGGCCGCGCAATTCCTGAAGAGCCGGTTCGTCAGAAGCGTTACTTCACCTCCAAATTTACGTCCTTGATGGGCACATCCGAGTGCGAATCGAGGATTTCGAAGCGCCGCTGTTCTTCTTTCTTGTAAGTCTCCTGGTCGGGAAAGAGCTCTTTGATCAGGGCGGCGCTGTCAAAATTGTCGTTGGCGGTTGCGGCGTTCTTGTAAACGATAGTCACGCGGAAATCCCAGCGTCCGTCTTCAGTGGCGTGGTAGCGCGGAGCGGCCATAGTTACTTTCAACATGCGCCCCAGTTCCATTTCCTTCTTGAGCACGGGATAGTGGTTTTTCTTGAAGAGCGCCAGGAACTCGTCGGCGTGGCCCCATTTCGCCTTGTAGTAATACTCGATCACATAGGATTGTTCTTTCGCTTCAGCCGCCAGCGCGTTCTGCTTCGCACTGGCGGTGTCCAACGCCGTCCACACCGTGGCCGTCAATCCGATTGCCGCGATGATAAGCCGAGGTATTGTTTTTGAGGCCGGCCTTTGCATGTGAGTTCTCCTCCAGGTTCGTCTTAGAAAATACTCGCCAAGCCGCGCATCTCAAACAACAAAAATCGAATGAAGCAACCAGAACATTCGTAGCCGGCATCTTCCGGCATCCCCAACCCTTTCGACACGCGCGGCAATTTACTTTCACGTGATCCGGGTTCCTGCACTAATCTCAGATCAGGGATGATCGTTCCGATCCCCTGCACTCACCGAGCCGAGCCAAATCGGGAGCCGGGATGAAAAAGACCCTTGCATTCTTCAGTGTCTCGATCCTTTGCGCAGTCCTGGCGATTCGCTATTTTCGTCCAGATTTTTCCTGGTTTACGGAAGCTGTCGGAACCGATTCGGGCAACATCGGCGACATGAATCAGCCGATGCCCCATGCCGTCATGCCCGCGGCCGATGACAACTGGGTGGACATGGAGAGTTACAAAGGGAAAGTGGTTCTTATCAATTTCTGGACGACGTGGTGCCCAGGCTGCCGCGCTGAGATGCCCGCGCTTGTCAAGCTGCAGCAGGAGTTCGAATCAAAAGGATTCACCGTCGTGGCCATTGCTGTGGATGATGAGGGCGAAGAATCGGTAAAGACGTACGTGCAAACGGAACAGTTCAACATCGATGGGACATTGATGCCTATCAATTTCCCGGTCCTGCTCGGGCACGATGAGCTTGCGCGCAAGCTCGGTTTTGAAGGCGGGCTTCCGGCGAGTATCCTCGTCACGCGCGACGGCAGAGAAGTGAAGATCATTCGTGGACCCGTCAAAACGCAGGAAGTTTCAAGAGCCATCAAGCACCTGCTCTAAAGGCCCAGCGCCGGCCAGAGAATCATCAGCCAACACTCTCCACTCCGAACCTTCAGGAGGCGATTCGTGCGTCTCGATTACTCCTGTTATTCTTCAACTGGGGAGACAACATGCAGACTGCATCCGTAAAGTGGATTGGTGAGGAAAAATTTGTTGCGATCAGCCCTTCGGGGCACGCGATTGATATTGATTCGGATCGCCATTCGAACACCGCTCCGGGACCGATGGAACTTGTGCTGATGGCCTTAGGGGCTTGCACGGCAACGGACATCGTGAGCATCCTCGGGAAGAAGCGGCAAAAGCTGGAGTCGCTGGAGGTGATCTGCTCGGGAGAGCGTGCTGCGGAACCGCCTACCGTCTGGACAAAACTGGAAATGGTGTACCGCCTCCGCGGGCAGCTCGAGGACAAGGCGGTGAAGCACGCCATTCAGCTCAGCGAGGATAAGTATTGCTCGGTAGCGGCGATGCTCAAAAAAACAGCGGAGGTATCATGGCGATATGAAATCCAACCTGTTGATTCTTGATGATCGAGGCGAGAGTTCTCAAGCCCTCGCAATCCTCGCGCGGTACGATTGAGAACCTGTACCATTTAACTTTTGCGTAAAGACACAGTAGAAGTTATATAAAGATTCGCCAATGGGCCCTTTCATCCGGACGACCCTTCTTGGAATTGCGCTGGTGATCGCGGCGGCAACGCGGGTTTCCGCGCAGGCACCGCCACTCCCCACCCCGGACAAGGCAAAGATTCCACTTTCCAGGATTCCGCGTGTTCACCGAGCCCCCAGGCTCGAAGACTTCCTTGAAAACCAGCCGCGCGAGGCAGAACTAACGGTAACCGATTTCCGGCAGAACTCGCCCGGCGACGGCACACCGACCACCGAGCCGACGACGGCCTACCTTTCCTACGACGACAAGAATCTCTATGTGGTGTTCGTTTGCCAGGATGAGAGCGCCGCGGTGCGCGCGCATCTTTCCCGGAGAGAAGCATCCGATCAGGACGACGGAGTAGGTGTTCTGCTCGACACCTTCCGGGATTTTCACCGCGCGTATTTCTTTTTTTCGAATCCGCTGGGAGTGCAGACCGACGCGATATACACCGAAGGTCAGGGATACGATCTCAGCTTCGACACGCTGTGGGGCACTGCCGGTCGCGTGACAAAGGATGGCTACATCGTTTTCTTCGCGATACCGTTCAAAAGCTTGCGTTTCTCCCACGGCCCCGAACAGACGTGGGGCGTCGCACTGTATCGCGCCATCCTGCGCAAGAGCGAATACGACTACTGGCCGTACGTCACGCAGCAGGTGGAAGGACTAACCCAGCAGTTCGCGCCGGTCGGTGGAATTGAAAACGTGTCGCCGGGGCGCAACATTCAACTCATTCCGTACGGCCTTCTTGCCGGCGATCATTTCCTGAACCAGCCCAACCCACCAAGCCCGGCCACGCCTCCCGCGTTTCTCGACAAATTCGAACACCGCGCGGGGCTCGACGCGAAATTCGTGGTGAAGGATTCCCTGTCGTTTGACGTTACGCTGAATCCGGACTTCAGTCAGGTGGAATCCGACGACCCGCAGGTGACAGTCAATCAGCGCTTTGCGGTTTTTTTCCCGGAGAAGCGCCCATTCTTCATCGAAAACGCGGGGTTTTTCGCCACGCCGATTGATCTCTTTTTCTCGCGCCAGATTGCTCACCCGCAGTTCGGCAGTCGCATGACCGGGAAGCTGGGGAAGTGGACCCTGGGCGCACTGGCTATTGACGACCGGCAGCCGGGCCAGGGATTTACAAGCGGCCCGTACGATACGCGAGCGGTGGATGGCGTGGTGCGCGTCACACGCGAGTTTGGCAACCAGTCTTACATCGGCGGTTTTTTTTCAAGCCGCGATTTTGCGGACACCAGCAACCGTGTTGCGTCTCTTGATGCACGGCTCAAGCTCTCGAAAAACTGGGTCGTCAATTTGCAGGGGGTGCACAGTTGGACGCGACAGGATCTCAACGCAGAACGGAATTGCCTGTCGTTTGCATCGAACGATCCGGCTATCGGTTCGCAACAGGGGAATGCGCTGTGGGCAGACGCCTCGTACAGCGGCCGCCATTTTGCGTTCAGCACCAACTACAACGATTTCTCGCCCAATTTCTGCACCGAACTGGGATTCGTCAACCGCATCGATATCCGCCAAAACAACGCGTTCGGAGCGTATTTCTGGAGACCGGAGAAGAGCAAGCTCATTGATTTTGGTCCTAGCGTCAGCGAGACGGTAGACTGGAATCACGCCGGCGTTCTGCAGGATTGGCAGGTATCCCTTGGTTTTCAATTCGATTTGAGAAAGCAGACGACCATTGCCTTCTTTCGCGGCGAAGCGTACGAGCTCTTCGACAATATCGGTTTCCGGAAGCACAGCACGGCGGCACTCGTGTCCACGCAGCCCTACAAGTGGATCGCTTTCTCCGTACGGTACATACAGGGGACCGGAGAAAATTATTTCCCAGCGCCGGGACTCTTGCCGTTTCTTGGAAATATAAATCGTGTAAATTTCGGATTTACGCTGCGGCCGTCGTCGCGGCTGAGATTGGATGAAACACTGATATACTATCGACTGGGAACGCGTGATGGCTCGGTGCCACCGCCGTTTTCGTCTGGGCACAGCATCTTCAACAACTACCTGAACCGCACCAAATTCAATTATCAGTTCACGAAGGAACTTTCATTGCGGCTGATCCTGGATTACAACGCGACGATCGCCAACACACAACTGTTTGATCTGCAAAGGAGCCTTGGCGGCTCGGATGACGTGAGCGGGCCTTTTGCGCCGACGAAGCAATTCACGACGGACATACTTTTGACGTATCTGCTCCATCCGGGGACAGCCGTCTATCTTGGCTATAACAATGGCTATAGCGATCTGAATCTGCGTGCGGGAGCGCCGGTGCCGATCACTGTGCAGGGAGCGCCAAACAATTCCACCAGCCGCCTATTCTTCGTTAAAGTAAGTTACTTGCTGCGGTACTGAAGAGCACGCGACTGCGCCTTGTAACGCCCCTGCGCTATCGCTTAAGATTCAGATTCTTTTGTTCCGGGAAGAAATTCGCAAGGAGTGTCATGTCTCACCGCATCGCGGCAAAAATTACGGGTGTAGCCGGGTACGTTCCACCGAAAGTGATGACCAACGCGGATCTGGAGAAACTCGTCGACACCAACGACGAATGGATCCGCACGCGCACCGGCATCCGGGAACGCCACGTCGCGGAGAAAGGCACGGCCAGTTCGCATCTGGCCACTGAAGCCGCGAAGGCCTTGCTGGCGGAAATGAAGACGGATGCCGCGGAGATCGACCTGATTGTGCTCGCCAGCGTTACGCCGGATATGTTTTTTCCTGCTACGGCCTGCCTGGTGCAGAACCGCATTGGCGCGAAGAAGGCTTGGGGCTTTGACTTATCGGCGGCGTGCTCCGGTTTTGCCTACGCGCTGACGGTGGGGGCGCAATTTGTGGGCGCGGGAACGCACAAAAAAGCGCTGGTGATTGGAAGCGACACGATGACTTCGATCCTGGATTACAAGGATCGCGCGACGTGCGTGCTTTTCGGCGATGGAGCGGGAGCCGCGCTGGTGGAGCCTGCAGGTTCGAACGAGGGCATCCTTGATTTCGAACACGACGTGGATGGGTCGGGGGGAGCGTTTCTGTATATGCCGGGCGGGGGCTCGCTGAATCCTTCCTCATCAGAGACCATCGCGAAAGGGATGCACTTTGTGCATCAGGAAGGCTCGCAGGTGTTCAAGTACGCGGTACGGCGGATGGCGGAGATATCTACGCATCTTCTTGAAAGAAATGCCTTTACGAAGGACGACCTGAAGCTGTTGGTGCCGCACCAGGCCAATCTGCGCATCATTCGCGCCACGCAGGAGCGCCTGGGCGTGGAGGATTCCAAGGTCCTGGCGAACATCGACAAGTATGGAAACACGACAGCAGGGACTATTCCTCTGGGCTTGCGGGACTCAGTGGACCAAGGACGCCTGCACAAGGGCGATCTGGTGCTCATTGTGACCGTGGGCGCGGGATACACGACCGGCGGCATCCTACTGCGCTGGGCGTATTGAGAGAGACGATGATTGAATTAGCAGGAGCGAAGAGAAGCGGCCAGCTCGAGATTGGCCTGGAGGCGGCGATCCACTTGGACGGCGGCGTAGCGGGCACAGATGCCGCGTTCGCGATTGCTCCACGCGGCAATAGCGGGAATGTGCGAACCGGCAAGGGCGTCCACACCTTGCACCAGGCGATGGTAGAGGCGCACGAGGCCGAGGCCGCCGCGATTTGGATAGAGATCGGGGGTCAGCTCATGCAGTCCGGCAAGGGTTTCAAAGTCCTGCGAAGTCACGCGCCCGTTTTTCACGTGAGCCGCACTCAAGACCCTGTCGGAAACCGGCTGAGCTGCCACGCCCGAGAGCACGGCGCGCCAGTAGTACAAGCCGAACTGGGCCAGCGCAACTATTGAGATCGTAAATAACATAGCGGCGAACATCCCTCAGCCTCTAAAGGGAGTGTGTCAGCAGGAAAAATAGGCGCCTATAGCCCGGAAGTACCAAGAGGCTGGAACTGGAGGCATAACCCATTGGAAATGAATAACATACAGATGCGGCACGGTTCACGCGTGAGCCTTGTATAGCCTCCTTTCCTCGACTATCCTCCCTGCACGCGAATTCTTGTGAAGGAGTCAACTCATGCGCATGAGTCTTCGATCCGTTCTGTTGGCAAGTGGATTTACGGTGATGCTTGTTGTGTTCGGGAGTGTTCGTCTTCTCGGAACGCCGGACAAGGGACGGGACGCCGACACAAAATCAATTAACGATGTGCTCAGCGCACAGCAGGCCGCGTGGAACCGCGGTGACGTGGATGCCTTTCTGGTCGGATATTGGCCTTCGCCGGAACTCACTTTCTCCGGAAGCAGCGGCGTATCTCGCGGGTGGGAAAGCGTGCTGGCGCGGTACAAGAAGAGCTACCCGAATCACGCCGCGATGGGCCAGTTGGAATTCTCGGATCTGGAGTTTCGCTTCCTGGGGCCGGACGCAGCGCTCGTTCTTGGCCAATGGCACTTGAAGCGCGAGAGCGGCAACATCGGGGGAGTGTTCACACTGGTGTGGCAGAAGTTTCCGGAAGGCTGGAAAATCATTCACGATCACACGAGCGCGGTCGGGGCTAAACAGTAGGCAACGGCTCCTGCAAGTAGAATTCATGGATGAATCGGCCGAAGCGGACAAGCGTTTTCGACCAGTTGGTTCAGCCGCTACAAAATCTCCAAAATCTCCTCATAGCGTTTGAACGGCGGAATCAGGTACGCGCCGGCCAGTTCGATGCGGGCCCAGGCGAGCATGTCCCGGGCAACCTTGAATCCGCGGTCACGGGCGGCAGCGCCGGCGGATTCCATGGATTTCAGTAAAGATGCAGGGATCACGATTCCGGGTACTTCATTGTTCAAGCGCAACGCCTGCTTGTAGCTGTTCAACGGCCAAATGCCGATCAAGATCGGAATTGCCGGCTTGCCGCCGAGTTTTTTCAGGAACGCATGCCAGTGCTCCGGATCGAAGAGCGGCTGGGTCATGGCATAGTGGGCGCCGGCTTCGATCTTGGCGTGGAAGCGTTCGACTTCGTTGTCAAGATCGTCGGCCACAGGATTGACGGCCACGCCAATGGCAAAATTCGTTGCGCCGCCGAGAGTTTTTCCAGCCCAGTCGGTGCCCTGGTTCAATCGATTCAAGACTTTCACGAGGCCGACGGAATCCACTTCGTAGACGCCGCTAGCTTCCGGATAGTCGCCGACCGACGGTGGATCGCCGGTAATCGCGAGGATATTGCGAACGCCACCGACCGTCCATGCGCCAAGTAGCGCGGCTTGCAGGCCGATAATGTTCTGATCGCGGGTGGTGAGGTGCGGAACGGTTTCGACGCCGCGCGCTTCAAGAGCGCCGGCAACGACCAACGCATCCATGCCGACCCGCGCCATGGCGCCGCTATTGATATCAATGGCGTCGACTTTCTTCGACGCCATGACTTTGTCCACCTGCTCGAAAATGCGGTCGAGCGAAAGACCTTTTGGCGGATCGATTTCCACGCAGACGGTGAACTGACTGGATTTGAGTTTTTTCCAGAATTTGCTTTCCGGATCGCGGTGCGTAGCCGGGGCCGGCTTCGCCAGTATCTCAACGGTATGCGGGGCGGCATGAGTGGTAACCGGCTTTAGCGACTTGACGGCATCGGCCATTGCGCGAATGTGCGCCGGGGTCGTTCCGCAGCAGCCGCCAAGAATGCGCACGCCGAGCGCGGCTGCTTCGCGCGCGAAGAGCGCGAAGTATTCCGGCGACGATTTCGGATAAACGATGCGGTCGCCTTCGCGCTTCGGAAATCCTGCGTTGGGCATGGCGCTGACGCGAAGATCATCCACGGCGGTCAACTCCTGCAGAATCGGCAAAAGCGCCTGCGGGCCGAGCGTACAGTTCGCGCCGATGACCTGGACATTCTTGTTTTTCAACTGCGCCGCGGCATCGGTGGGACGAACATCGCCGTACGTCGTGCCTTCTTCGGAGTAGGTGAGCTGCGCGACGATCGGCAAGCCGGAGAAAGAACGAATGGCATCAATGGCAATGAGCAATTCCTCGATGTAGGAAAATGTTTCCAGAATATAGAAATCCACGCCGCGCTCCTCGAGCGCAAGCGCCTGCTCGTGAAAAATGTCCAGGATCTCCTCGGGCTCAGGATGGCGCGACTGCACACCGAGGCCCAGCGGACCTATGGAGCCGGCAATAAGCACTTCGCGCGCGGCGGATTCGCGCGCTTCGCGGGCGATTTTTACGCCGCGGCTATTGAGCCGCTGGACTTCGTCGCCAAGGCCGAGCGGCGCGAGCTTAAAGCGATTTGCGCCAAAAGTATTCGTTTCAATGATGTGCGCGCCCGCTTCGATGTAGGCATGGTGCACGCGAAAGACGGCTTCTGGTTCCGTGGCGTTGAGTTCGTCGAAGCAGCGCTGTGAACCGACGGCTTCGTGCAGCATCGAGCCCATCGCGCCATCGGCGATGAGAATCGATTCTTTGAGCCGTCCGTTAAAATCGTGAATCTTCACAGTTCCATTTTTCCTGTCTGCAGAAACTGCGCCGCGGGGAAACACGCTCAGCGCTTTTGTTCCATCAGGCTGGCAACGGTGCTCATGAGATCGTACTTCGTGAGGATCTCGAAATGCGCATTGCCCATGTCGACAAAAACCGCTGGATTCTCGTGGCTCAGGATATGCGTAACGCGCTCGACGGGCGCGGTTCTCGGCACCTGCGGCAGGGGCGCGCTCATCACTTCGCGGACGACCAGCTTGCGAAGATCCTTGCCCTGTAACGCGAGATTCAAAATCTGGTCCTCGTAGATCGTGCCGATGGGGATGCTCTCTTCGAAGACGGGAATCTGCGAGATGTCCTGCTCCTGCATGGTTTTCAGCGCGTGGAAAACAGTTTGATACGGGCGCGCGACGATCAACTCGCGTACCTTTCCAAGTGCGTGTTTGGCGTTGACGACTTCCGCGACTGTGATGGCCGTGGCGGCATCCACATAGCCGCGCTCGCGCATCCACTCCTCGTTGTAAACCTTGCTGAGGTAGCGCATTCCAGTGTCCGGCAGCAGCGCGACAACGAAATCGTTCGGCCCCAATTCTTTTGCAAGACGCAGCGCGCCGGAAATGCATCCACCGCCGGAGCCGCCGGTGAAGAGGCCTTCCATTTTCGCGAGCCGGCGCGCGAAGACAAAACATTCTTCATCGATCACCTGGATGATGTCGTCGAGGATTTTCAAATTCATCGTCGCCGGAAAAAAATCCTCGCCGATGCCTTCCACGACGTAAGTCTTGGCCTTGATAGCTTTCCCGGTCTTGAGGAAATCGTAGTACAGCGAACCGTAGGGATCGACGCCGACGATTTTGACGCTGGGATTCTTTTCTTTCAGATATTTTCCGACACCACTGATGGTCCCGCCGGTGCCCACGCCGCAAACGAAGTGCGTGATTTTCCCTTCGCTGTCCTCCCAAATTTCCGGGCCCGTCGTCTGGTAGTGCGCTTCCGGATTCATGGGGTTCTCATACTGATTTGGGTAGTAGGAATTGGGAATTTCGCGGGCGAGTTTTTTCGCAACGGAGTAATAGCTACGCGGATCTTCCGGCTCCACCGCGGTAGGGCAAACGATAACTTCGGCGCCAAGCGCTTTCAGGAGATCGACCTTTTCCTTGGACTGTTTGTCCGTAGTGGTGAAAACGCATTTGTAACCGCGTACGGCCGCAACCAGAGCCAGCCCCATGCCAGTATTGCCGGAAGTACCTTCGATAATGGTGCCGCCAGCCTTGAGCAGGCCTTTTTTTTCGGCCTCGTCAATCATGGTGATGCCGATGCGGTCTTTCACCGAGCCGCCGGGATTGGTGAATTCCGCTTTGACATACATCTGCGGCTTCAGGCCCTGATTGATGCGGTTCAGGCGGATCAGCGGCGTGTGGCCGACGGCTTCCAAAATGTTGTTACATTTCATTCCGATGTCTCGGGCAGAGCGACGGGCCAACGGGGCTTCCGGGCTGTGCCATAATTCTTCCAGTTTAGCATGCTGCCTGATAGCGACGCAGCGGACAGGGCAAAGGTACACTCATGAGCCGGCAAAATATTTCGAGCGGCGCGCCGTGGGAGCCGATTGTGGGGTACTCGCGTGCGGTGCGGATCGGTAACACGATTTCGGTGTCCGGAACCACGGCGACGGGGCCGGACGGCAAAATCGTCGGCGTAGGCGACGCGCACGCGCAGGCCGTGCAGACGATTAAGAATATAGAAGCAGCGCTTGTGAAGGCGGGAGCGAGCTTGCAAGACGTCGTGCGGACGCGCATCTACGTGACCAACATCGCCGAATGGGAAAAAGTGGGCCGCGCGCACGGCGAATTTTTTGGGGCGATTCGGCCGGCGACGAGCATGGTGGAAGTGAGCAAGTTGATCGCACCAGAGATGCTGGTGGAAATCGAGGCGGACGCAGTGGTGGAATGAAGTAAAGGAGGCAGAGGGGCGACGGCCTCGTCTCCATAGAAGGTTCGCAACTAGTTGAGGAATTTTCATGGCTTCGGCGTTATACGATTCGTTTATCGCGGATTATTACGACGAGTCGCCGGTGGTACGAAAGCGGCTGCAGGACGTGGCCTTTTATCGCGATGCAGCGCGGGACTACGGCGACCCCGTGCTGGAACTGGGCTGCGGCACGGGGCGCGTCACCATGGCGGTGGCGGAGGCGGGGAAACGGATCACCGGGCTCGAGCTTTCTGAACGCATGCTGGAGCGCGCCGTGAAAAAACGCGGTGGGCTTCGCGTGGAAGCGCGCGAACGCGTTCACCTGGTCCAGGGCGACATGGCGAAATTTGATTTGGGTGAAAAATTCCGGCTGGTGATTATTCCTTTCCGCGCGTTTCAACACCTCCTGGAAGTGCGGCAGCAGATGGATTGCCTGGAGAGTGTGCGGAAGCATCTCATGCCGAAAGGGCGGCTGATTCTGGATGTATTCCAGACGGACGCCGAGCGCATGCACGACCCCGTGCATCACCGCGAGATGCTGGTCTCCGAATACAAAGCGCCGGACGGCCGCCAAGTGCGGATCACCGAGCGCGTGGCGGCATTCCATCGCGCGGAGCAACGGAACGACGTGGAGATGATTTTTTCCGTCGTGCATGCTGGTGGGCGCAACGAAAAGCTGGTGTTCGCCTGGACGCTGCGATACTTCTTCCGCTATGAGGTCGAGCACCTGCTCGCGCGCTGCGGATTCAAAGTTACGGCACTGTACGGAGATTTCGATCGAACGCCTCTGCGGGATGAATCACCGGAGATGATTTTCGCCGCGGAACGCCAGGAATGCATTCCATAAGGGAAATCATCCCCGACCTGTTTTCAAAGCAGCGCGTAAGGCAAAGACAAAAAAAAGACTTACTGGGCGGAGAGTTTGGTTTGCGGGTGGGTTTGTTTTGGTTTGCGGCACAAACTAGGTTGTGCCGCAAACCAAACTCATCCCGCGCTTGCTGGCGCAACGGCCTCAAAGAAAAGCGCGAGGCTATTATCCATTACCAGTGGGCGCGGATGCGATACTTCAGCACGGCCTTGCCGTTTTTGGCGACGGGAACGCTGAATTGCGCGGCGAACGCCGCCGTCTTGGTGTATTTGTAGGTGGAAGAAAGCATTTCCCAATCGCCGCCGATGGGCTCATTCACCTCGACGGTGATGGGCCCATCTTTGTGATTGCGAATGGTAACTTCGAATTCCATTTCCCAGACGTGGCTGGCAATGCTTTTGTAATCGGTCTGCTTGTGTTCGGCGACCACGTCGAAGGCGTTGCCGATGTGAATGTTGACGGTCTCATCTTTCGGCGTGTGGTCAATGCGGTCTTCGCCGGCGAAGAGAATGCCGCCCTTTGAATCCTTCTGATAGACGCGCACGTTGCCCGCGGGAAGAGGAATGCCGAGGCCGGCCTTCTCTTCATTCTTGAATTTGTAATAGACCATGACAGGATCTTTCAGCGGCGAGCCGGGATTTTGCGCGTTGTGGTAGTAGTAGTTTTGTCCGTTGACGACGAAGGTTTTTTCAACGGGCACGCCGCTGCCTTGCAGCAAGCTGATCTGCTTGGTTTCCTTGTCCTCGACGGAAGTTCTGCGGCCCAGCGAGTAGAGGTGGTATTCAGAGAAATTTTCCTGCTGAAACTGGGGGGCACCGGCAGCTTTTGCGGCCATTTCATACGCCATGTTCGCGTCGCGCCTTGCGTTGGTCTGGATGCGGTTCAGTTCGCCGGCCACAAGTTGCAGGCGGGCGTTGTGGAAGGCGGTGCCGCTGTTGTTGACGACAGTGACCCAGCCGTCGAGGTCGGCGTTCTTTTCGTCGCGGGTGACAGTCAAAACGTAGTCGGAATTCCAGTTCAAATTGTTCGCGAGGTAGGACGCTTCAATCGTCTGTTTTCTCGCGCCGGCATTTTCGAGGGACATCAATAGTGTGGGGCGCTCGTAAAGATTCGCCGGCACTTCCGGGAAGCGCAAACTCTCGGCATACATCCCGGTCACGATGTCGTTGCCAATTTTCCACACCGGGCCGTTGTTATCGGAGAGCAGCGTGGCCTTGATCTCTTCGCGCTTGGTGGTGCCGTTTTCCTGATACGCGCGCACCAGCGTGACTTCCTTGCCGACATACTTGTGAAGGAGTTTCGCGGGCTCGAGGAGATCGTATTCGTAGTTTTGTTCGATGACGCCGAGCTTATCGGCATCGGTCAGCGAGCGGAAATGAACCGTCGCGGGATTCACGGTCGCGGCGATGTCCATGAATTTCAGCCGGAAAATTCCGCCGGGAAGCGAGAGCTGGCGGACATCGCGGATCAGCGCGATGTTGGAATTGTAGACAGTAACGTTCAGGTCGGTCTGATCGTTCAGGCTCGTGGATTGGTCGCCGGCAGGGCGTGCCGCCTCTCTTTCCTGGCGTGGATAGGCACTTTTGTTGCGCGCTGCGGGATAAAGGAGCGTAGCGCCGGCGGCAAAGATCGCAGCCGAAGAGAGACCCCAAAGGAATCGTTTTCTTAGCATTTTCCCGGAGAGATTCATCGAATTCACCTCAATCAAGATTTGCCTTCCCTCTTAGAACGGCGCCAACGGGATTTCTTGCAAGAATTTGAGGCTGGGCAGAGGTGGCCTCAAGTCATGGATGAACGGCAAGTTGCCAGGTCAAGCCGCCGTCGCTGGTCGCAAAATATTTCGTGCCGCGCGCATTCCAGATGGTGGCATGCAGAGCGTCCGTGGCGCGAATCCCGCCGAGATCTTCTTTTAGCGGTGAAAAGAGCACCTTCCAGTGCGCGCCGCCATCCGTTGTTAAAACAATGGCACCCGCACGCCCGACGATCCAGCAAACACTTTCCGACGTTGCGGAACCGGCCAGCAGGTCCACGAGGACGCCGCTCGGCTGGCGCATCCAGGAGCGGCCCCCGTCCCGCGAGAACTCGATGAGACCGGCGCGACCGGGGCGCCAAACAAGAGTCGAGCCCGGGGCGGCGACCAGATGCGAATCGGAGACCATCACTATCTCGGTCGCTGCGCTTACTGCATAATTTGAGGCCGCTTCTGCCGCTGGAGCAGGAGGCGGCGCGGCCGGAGTTGCAGTTCTTAACTTTGCCACGTTTTTTGCCTGGCCTAGCGGAGCCGGACCAGCCACCTTTGGGGAAATATTCTGGTTTTGCGCTTGGAGATTCTGTTCTTGCGCTGGCGCTGGCATTCGCGCATTCGGTTGGGTCTCCCTTTCTTTTTTCTCCTCCAGCACTTTCTCCCGCCCCACGCCGCCGACAAGCTTGTCGTCGAGATCCGCTTTTTTCTCGTCACGAAAGAGATATGCATCGGCGTCGCGCTCCACATCCTTCCGCCCGCTTTCTTCTTTTCCCAAGGAAGGAGTTGCCTGCGTGCCCCTTGCTCTTGATTCGTCGGTTTGCTGCTTTCTCAAACCCCTCGACTCCGGCAGCTTGGAGTAGGAGGAAAGCGTGTCGGCCGAGGAAGAAAGCTTTGACGGACTACGCTGCGCCTCCGGCAAAGCGGCAGTCCCTCCGGTGGCCACAGGAGGCGCAGGAGCGGCGAGTTCCTGATTCTTTGCGATTTTGCCCTCGTTGGAGCTGCGGAAAGGACGTTCGTTCTCGTGCAGCGCAATCCACACAAGCAAGCCCGCGGCAATCGCTCCGGCGGGGGCGATCCAGCGCCAGCGGACTCCGTGGGTGAGGTGCGAAGCGCCCTGGCCCAGGCGCGCGGCGGGCCGCGCCACAGGTTCGATTTTCTGCGTGTAGGGCCCATGTTGCGCTTCCGTCATGGCAAAGACTTCTACTTCCTCGGCGGCGTGCAAAGGAATATCGTCGGTCGCCTCGAGATGAGCGAGAAGCTTCTGGCAATGCGCACAAGCCACAATATGTTCTTTCCAGGAATTCAATTCTTCGGGGAGCAGCGAGCGCTCATGGTAAGCGCCAAGCGTTTCCGCGTCCGGGCACGCATCGCGCAGAGACGGAGTGCCCACGTCCTGCTTCGCGGAATCGGCAGAGGCCGCGGCAGAACGCAAATGGCGCGCAATCGCTTTGTCAAAGTTTCGATCGCGGTCTTCAGGCGCCATGGTCTTCACCATCCTTAGAACGGGGCGGAGACGCTTTCTTGCAGTTTGCGATCATCACGGCCGTTTCCTTGCTGCAGGGTTTTGCGGTTTCATGCGCGGCAGCAATTTCTCCAAGTCGATGGGAGCGTCCTCCGCGCAGTATTCGAAACAAAGGGCGATCTCAGGGTCGCTCAGCCCGGCTTGCGCCGCGAAGCCATTCTCGGCTCCAAAACCACGAAGAAGGATCGTTTCCACGGCGCCGCGCAAGTTGCGTCGCACGCGGTCCAAGTGACGCGAGACGCTGGACTCATGCTCACCGAGCGCGCGGCCAATCTCCGCGAGGGTTTTCTGTTCGCTGTAGTAGAGACGAAGTCTTTCCCTTTCCTGTGGTTCGAGTCTAGCGAGGGCTTCGTTCAACGCGCGGCCAAACAAGGCGAGGTAGCGTTCACGATGGGGATCGTCCGGATGGAGTTGCGGTCCAGACGGCGTGAGCTGGCGCGCATCCTGTGCGTCGTCTTCGCCGAGTTCTTCGAAGCGGCGACCCGCCCGAATCGCATCAATGTGGCGCTGAGCGAGGACGGCGCGGAGCCAGGTCTTCAGCGAGCTGCGCCCATGGAAGTAGCGGAAGAGCGAACGAGCGCTGCCTTTGCCATCCGCGAGGCCGTATAAATCCGCGAAAAGAGAATCCGCGAGTTCGCATGCTTCGGCCGAACTTGAATTGCAGCGGAGAATCGCCGCCGCCGCGGCGCGTAAATAGGGGCGATAGGTTGCGAAGAAATGTTCCCAGGCCGCCTCGCATCCTTCCGTGCAGGCACAGGCGAGGGCGAGATCTTCAAGATGGAGCGCGGAGAGGAACTCCTCGAGTTGATAGAGGGTTACGTTTCCGGAAGTGCAGCGTTTTTTCGCGCTGCGTTCGAGGGCCGCTGAAAAGTCGTCGCGGGAGAGCCCCCAGCGGCCGGATTGAGACTGGGCGTAGAGCCAATCCACGAGCGGAGCACGGCCTTCGAGAGGCCTAGAGGTGTCGACCAGGGAACCGTCACCGCTGCGTTCTGAAGGGGCATCGGGCATAGCTGAGTTGTGTCTCCCTGACGCTAAGCAACCCGAACCAACGCCAGAGTCTCCCTTTGCATCCTAGTGCATAAGCCCGGTGAACGGAAAGCGTTGTGCAAAACTCGACACACCCCCGGCCCCGGATTGCGGTATCCTATCCAGAGTTGCGCTCCCCAGACTCGCAACCTAAACCGCCTCTCCGGGTTAGAACGGGGTGCGCTACGTGCGCTCGCGGGAGCGTTAGCGATTTCGCGACGCTAGTACCAAAGTCCTATTCGGACTCCCTCAACCCAGTTCGTACTCTGGTACTGCGAGAGCGTATTTCCTATTCTGCCGGCGAACTTGGGAACGCTAGGTATCCCTAGACAACCCTGTTTGCAGGACAGAATTCGCACGAGGCGGCACGCGGATGACAACCATGATTGCAGATCCACCACGCAAAACGACGATGGGAGTCGGTTTTGACGCGAACCGCAGCCGCACGCCCAATCCCGAGGCCTGGAAGCGTGCGATCGGCACGAAGCCTATAGCGGCGCGCCTTGCTCTGCTGCCGGATTCGAAACCCCGCTGGGACCGCATCGGAATCAGCGCTGGGAGCCAACTGGCGATCCTGGCATACGTGCTATTGATCCCACTGATCTTTCCACAGCAGATGAAAACAGCTTTGAACTTTCAAATTGTGGAGCTGATGCAGCCCGTCACGTTAATCCCGGTCGCACCGCCTCCACCGCCTCCGCCCAAAATCAAGGTAAAGACTCCGCCGGTGGTGAAGCCGGAAGTGCCAGAGCCGGTGAAACTAAATCCGAAGCAACCACATGTATTTTTGACGGCAAAGGCCGAACCTCCGAAGATGCGCACCGTAGATGCAAAGCCGGTGGAACTGAATCCTACTTTCGATCAAGTGAAAGTGGATATGCCGACGAATCAGCCGAAGCGTCCGAAAGAGGACGTGAAGATGGGAAATCTTGGGTCAGGCAGCGCGGCGCCGGCGACCGTGGTCGCACCGGTGAACAAGGTGCAGACCGGAGGGTTTGGCGACCCGAACGGACTTCCGGGCAAGGGCGATCCGAATAAGGCCACCAACGTGAATCGCCTTGGCTCGCCCGCTTTGCCGGGCGGACCTGGCTACGGCAACGGCACGGGCGGAGACAAAGGAATTCGCGGCACAGTAGCGAGCACGGGATTCGGGAACGGCACGGCGATTCCTCCGCCCAGCGGCGGAAAGCGTGGCACGGTGCAGACCAGCGGATTTGGCGATCAGACCGTGGCAACGGATGCACCGAAGAAGAAGGCGGTTTCTGGCGAGGGAACACCAACAACAGTTGAAATTCTGGAGAAACCACGGCCGGAGTACACTGCGGAAGGGCGCAAGCTCAAAATCGAAGGCGACGTCGTGCTGGAGATCGTGTTCCTGGCCAATGGCAGCATTCAAGTGAATCGTGTTGTGAGTGGTTTGGGCCACGGTCTGGACGAAGCAGCGTCTCGTGCGGCGCAGCAGATCAAGTTTAAGCCGGCGAAACGCGACGGCCAGCCGGTAGATTTTCCGGCTCGTGTGCGGATTGAATTCCGAATGGCCTACTGAAGGGGAGAGAGAACATGCGTAAGCTTGCAACAACTATCCTGGGCTTGATCCTGAGCGGGCTGGGGGCCATCGCCGCGGAAGCGGCGCCCAAGCCGACGGATCAGCAGCCGCGGACCATGGAAGATGTGATCGATCGCGTCGTTACCAATGAAAACCGGGCGGTCCAGCAGATTCGGCAATACTCACCGCTGGTCGAAACGTATATCCAGAATCTGAAGCCCGATAAGGACCTCGGCTATACCCCCGCCGGCGACAAGTATTTCCTCGGACGGGCCGACTTCTCCAAGGGTGTGTCGCTCATTTCTCTGACGGACAGCAATACCAAGGGAAAGAAGATCTTCGGTTCCATCGGCAATTTCTTTTCGTTTGCGCTGCAATTTGTGCCGGACGGCTTCCTGCAGATGATTTTTCTCGACACCAACGGATTCGACAAACAGCACTACAAGTTCGACTGGGTGCGCCGCGAATTCCTCGGCGAAGTGCGCTGCCTGGTGTTTGACGTCACGCCACAGGATAAGAGCGGCAAGGGCCGTTTTCTCGGCCGCATCTGGGTGGAAGACCAAGATTTCAATATTGTGCGGTTCAACGGCGCATACAGCGGCAACGGACATTCCAGCTGGTGGTTCCACTTTGACAGCTGGCGCACGAATGTGCAGCCGGGTATATGGATGCCTTCCTTCGTGTACAGCGAAGAAAAGGACATGCACTACAATTTGACGAAAAAGCTGGACTTCAAGGCGCAAACGCGCCTCTGGGGCTACAACCTCGGACATGCCAGCCAGGAACAGGAATTGAGCAAGATTCTGGTGGAATCGGCAGTGACGGACGATACGAAAACCGCGAACGACCTGTCGCCTGTCCAAGCGAAGCGCACGTGGGATCATCAGGCGGAAGACAACGTTATCGATCGCCTGGAGCGCATCGGTCTGGTCGCGCCGAAGGGCGAAGTTGACAAGATTCTCGAGACAGTGGTCAACAACCTCGAGGTCACCAACAACATCGACATCCAACCGGAAGTTCGTTGCCGAGTGATGATGACATCCACACTGGAATCCTACACCGTCGGTCACACCATCGTTCTCAGCCGGGGTTTGATCGATGTCCTTCCAGACGAAGCAAGCCTTGCCACGATGATTGCGCATGAGCTCAGCCACGTGGTTCTCGGCCACCGGCTCGATTCGAGCTTCGCGTTCTTCGATCAATTGCTGATTAGCGACAAGGACACTTTCCGCCACTTCGGGTTTGCGCGCACGCCCGATGAGGAAAAAGCGGCCAATGTCAAGGCGCTTCAGTTGCTGACCAATTCCCCTTACAAGAATCAGCTTGGCAACGCGGGACTTTTCTTGACGGCGCTCGAGACGCGTTCGAAGGAGATTCCCAACCTGATCAGTCCGCACCTCGGCAATCGTGTTCCGGTGGTCGGCGACCTCAAGTCGTCGACGCCCGTGGATCAAAAGCAGAATCCGCAGATGATCGTGGCGCTGCCGATCGGCGGACGCGTGAAAGTCGATCCCTGGAACGACAAACTGGACCTGATCAAGAGCAAGCCAGTGGGGGCAATCGCGGAACGCGAGAAGATGCCATTCGAAGTCACTCCGTTCATGCCCTATCTGATGCGGTACGGAACGGAAGCTACAAAGCCGATCGCCGCCAGCGCTTCCACGCCGACCGATCCGAAAACCGGACAAGCGGCGCCGGGAAAACCGTAGCCGGTTCCGTTTGACAATCGCAAAACATTCGGCCCGATGAAAATAATTTCATCGGGCCGTTTTCTTTTGGCTGCTGCTAGCTGGTTCTTGAGTCCGCTTCTCAGCGTGGCGCAGAGAGTTCCTTGATCAGCTTGTAGTTGAATTCGACTCCATCATAAAAATCCTGCACGCCCACACGCTCATCCTTGCCATGCGCGCGGCTGTCATTTCGCTGGAAAAACATGCAGGAGATTCCGTAGGTGGGGATGCCGGCGATGCGCGTGTACTTCCCGTCCGTCGCGCCGGTGGACATCGTGGTGACGTAGGGAACGCCCGGCCACACAACGCTGAGTGTCTTTTCCATCGCTTGCGTCAGTTCAGGAAGCAGCGGAGAGGGAGGCACGGCCACGACCGGCGTTGCCTTTCCGTCCGGCCCAATCTGCGCAACGATGTTGACTTTCACCTTTGGATCGTTGGCCACACTTTCGAGGGTATGGAGAACGTCCTGCGGGTCTTCTCCGGGAAAAACCCTGCAATTGACGTTGGCGCGGGCGGTTTGCGGCAATGCGTTTGGCGCGTGGCCGCCGGAGAGCATGGTTGCAACGCAAGTGGTGTGGAGCAGTGAATTGAAGTAAGGATTCGCCGAAAGGCGCTGCACGGCAGCACTTTCCGGCGGTTGATGGGCGACGGCCTTCAAGTCTGCGGCGACTTGGCCTGTGCTCAGCGCCGCGTTTCTTTCAAAATAGTTGCGAGTGATTTCGTTGATTCTCACGGGGAAGGAGAACGACTGCAGCCGGGCGAGCGCGCCCGCGAGGTGATAGATGGCGTTGTCCGGGCTGGGAATGGAACTGTGGCCGCCGGGATTGAGCGATTCGAATTGAAAATCGGCGTAAACCTTTTCGCTCGCCTGGATGCCCGCGAGCAGCCGCTTGTCCTTTTCCTTTTCGAATTCTCCGCCGTCCAGATTGATGCAGTATTCCGCGTCAATCCAGTCGCGATGTTCCTTCAGGAGCCAGTCGACGCCGTTGGAGGTGCCTCCTTCTTCGTCAGCAGTCAGCGCGAGGATCACATCACGATCCGGCACGTACCCTTCTTTTTTCAGCCGGATGAAATTGGTGACCAGGATAGCGTCGCCTTCCTTCATGTCTTCGGTACCGCGGCCGTAGAAGTAACCACCTTTCTCAATGAATTCGAAGGGGTCCGTGGTCCAATCCTCCCGGCGCGCCTCGACGACGTCGAGATGTCCAATGAACAGGATGGGCTTGCGTTTTCCGGTTCCGCGCAAGCGCACGACCAGATTCTTCTTGCGCTCTTTCGGGCCGGCCACATGGATGTCGCTTTCGGCAAAGCCTCCGTCGCGCAGGCGCGTGGCCATCGCCTCGGCGGCGGTGGTCACGTTGCCGACGGAATCCGTGGTGTTAATTTCAATGAGCTGCTTGAAAACATCGCGCGCCAAGTGCTTCGTTTGTTCCTGCCCTTGCGCCGAAACGGCAGATGAACAGCTCGCCATCACACAGAACAACAAGACCCAGCGTTTCACAGCTTGCATTTGCTCTCCTCAGAATGAATTTCACGAAAAGGGCAGTGGGCCGGCGGGTGAAGCCGGCTGCACCGTCAGCGCGTAGCGAAGGCAACGCGATAAATGCGACGCGGACCAGAACAACAAGATCATGCCGAACCCTCGATCCAGGACAAGAAACACAACAAAGGCGGTAAAGACAGCAAATCCGGTTCGGTCAGGCCTCATCAACGGCGTTGGCAAACGAGAGTTCACGAACCGCGCCAGCTCGCGGGGCCACTTGAAAACCCAATACAACCCATAGAGAGGAATCAGATGAAACCAGGCCGCGCGCAGCGGCTTCACGGGATATAAGCCCGCTGTCGCGCGCGAGAGAATGACATGGAATTCGTAGACGCAAACCATCCAATAAACCAGACTAATGAAATTTGCGAGAAACAGATACAACGGAGGGATCAGCAGCGGCTCTTTGGCAAGCTCCGGATGCAATGTGACCGCGATGATTTCCGTAATCAGCGTGGCCACGCCAAGAAGATAGCCGATCCAAATGCGCGGAAACGGAGGCAATGCCTGCGGTCGAGACTGCTGCCCTTGCGATTCCTCGCCAGACCAATCCATTCATCCCTCAGCGATTCTTCCTTGGCAGCGTAACGGCCTGGACGCTAGTCCGTCAAACCATTTGCAGCGGAGGTCGCGTTTCATTCCGCGGCGAGTTGCTTCGGCTAGCGTGCTCTGCATAAACTGGCAAGGACACGATTTTGGAGGAAGAGATGACATTAGCCGGGAAACGCGCTGCACAAA
>JACXTT010002762.1_pt1 | contig 27551 bp, 27 predicted proteins | sample 9270951 | NCBI WGS metagenome assembly JACXTT01 (sample SAMN15532306, study PRJNA645909) | rock metagenome | isolation source: weathered quartz diorite | place: Puerto Rico | collected 2017-06-21 | reverse complement strand
CCAGCCCCCCCCCCCGATCTGGGTGTCCCCCTTCTTCGTCAAACCCTGCCACCGCCAACGTCATGACGCGGGACGTTTTGCAGGTGGGCGGCGGCAGTTGGTTCCTGCAAACCGGCGCCGGCAGCGCCCTCGGCCGCATGGTCATTCGCCGCGGTAAACACTTCGGCTTCCGCACCATCAACATCGTCCGCCGCAAGGAACTGGCCGCCGAATTGAAACAGCTCGGCGCCGACGAAGTGATCTTCAGCGTCGAGGACAATGTTCCCGCTCGCGTTGCCGAGATCACCGGCGGGGCGATGGTCCCATGCGCGCTCGATTGCATCGGCGGGCCAGGCGTCGTCGATGTCGTGCAGGCGCTGGCGCCGCAGGGGCGGTTGCTGGTCTATGGGACGCTGTCAGGCGAACTGATCCCGCTCGACCCGCGTTTGCTCATGGGCGGGCAACGGGCCATTGAGGGCTTTTGGCTTTCCGAGTGGGTCAAGCAGCAAGGCGTCTTGCGCATGTTGAGCCTGTTCCGCCAGATCACCGCTCTGATGCGCGCCGGCGTCTTGACGACGCCAGTTGCCGCGACCTTCACGCTCGACCAGCTGCCGCAGGCGATCGAACGCGTCGAGCAGGCGGCGCGCGGCGGCAAGATTTTGCTCCGGGTTGGCGAGGCCTGACGGTTTCGATATACCAATTGAACCTGCGGTGCAAGTGCGGGCTAGCAAGGAAATCCACATGATACCGGGCGATCTGGAACATAGCTCCTCCACCGACGACCGCGGCACCCGCATTCGCGAGATCTGGCCCACCGTTGCGCGCGTCCCCGCCGTTGCCAACCTCGGCAAGCTCCTCAACAACACCATCATCCTTGCTCCGCTCGGCTGGCTCCTCATGTCGGGCGTCTATTTCAGCAAGGTCCTCCCCATCGTCGGCGTGCGCTATCGCCTCACCGACAAGCGCCTCATGATCCTCAAGGGCTGGAAAGGCGCGATCAAGCAGCAGGTGCTCCTCTCCGAGATCGACGACGTGCAGCTCGACCCCGCCTCGATCGATCAGTTCTTTCGCTCCGCCGACCTGAAAATCATCACCGCCGGCAACGTCGCCATGACGCTGACCGCGGTCCCCGATGCCGAGTCGTTTCGCCATGCCATTCTCGATACGCGCAACGCCTGGGCCCCCGGTAAAGTGAAGACGCTGCCGTTCATTGCGGCGAGTGCGACGAAATAGTCCGTGGCTCGACAAACAGCATGCCGCGGGCAACGGACCACGGACAAGGTTCTTGCATTTCCCCCCACTCATCGGTTAAAACTAGGGCATGAGCGTTCTGATCATCCTGCGTGGTCCGGATACGGGGCGACATTTTGCCCTGCACCAAAATCGCACCAGTCTGGGCCGCAATTCTGATTGCTCCATTCCCCTGACCGGCAAACAGGTGAGCCGGCAGCACGCGCACATCTTTCATCAAGATGGGAAGTACTCGATTCAGGACCTCGGCAGCTCGAATGGCACGTTTCTCAACGGCAAACGGCTGCCGGCCAATACGCCGAACCCGCTGACCGAACGCGACACCTTCCAGATCGGGCCGTACCTGTTCGCGATGCGCCCGGCCCCGGCGCCGATATCGGAGATGGATGAACAATCGCTGGTGGTGCGTGAAACGGTCAGCGCCACCAGTTTGCACGAAAAGCTGTTCGCCCAGGACCCGGCAACCAAGCTGCAAGTGGTGCTCGAGATCGCCCAGCAGCTGGCGCGCACGCTCGAACTTGATCCGCTGCTCGATAAGCTGCTCGAACAGCTCATGAAGCTCCTGCCCCAGGCCGACCGCATCATGGCCATCCTGTGCGAGGACGACAAGCTGATCATCCGGGCCCAGCGCACCCGCTCGGGACGCGATCTGTCGACACTCTCCTTTAGCCGAACCATCGTGAAGCGCGCCCTCGACGAAGGCATCGGCCTGATCAGCGAGGACCTGAAGAGCGACAAGACCTACGAGCCGAGCCATTCGATCGCCTCGCTCGATCTGCACTCGCTTCTCTGCGTGCCGTTGATAAACCAGGACGGACGCCGGCTCGGCGTGATCCAGGCCGATCGCTTCTGCCAGGGGTTCGGCTTCCGCATCGAGGACTTGCACCTGTTGACCGCGATCGGCATGGAAGTGACGGTCGTCCTGGAAAATGCCACGCTTCATGCCGAGAAGCTGCGCGAAGAGCGTTTGCTGCAAGAGCTGGCGCTGGCGCACGAAGTTCAGCAAGGCTACTTGCCGGATGAACTCGAAGGCTTCCCGGACGCCGACTTCGAGATTTTTGGCCGTGTGTTCCCGGCCCGGCAGGTGGCAGGGGACTTTTACGATTTCGTGAAGACGCCGGCGGGCCGATTGGCGTTTTTCATCGGCGACGTGTCGGGCAAGGGGATGCCGGCGGCTCTGTACATGATCGCGGTGCGGACGCTGTGCCGGCATATGGCCAAGGATGTGGCCCGCCCCGGCCAGCTGCTGGCGAAATTGAATGTGGAGCTGGCGGACGACAACCCGACTTGCATGTTCGTGACCCTGGCGCATGGCATCTACGAGCCGGCGACGGGACACGTGCTGCTGGCGTCGGCGGGGCATCCGGCGCCGCTCCTGCGCCGCGCCGACGGGTCGGTCGAACCGATCGCGCTCAAGCCGGGTCGCCTGCTCGGTTACAGCCATGACATGCTGCAGTTCCCCGAAGTCCACATCGCCCTGGCGCCGGGCGACGCGCTCTACTTCTTCACCGACGGTTTCCTCGAAGCCCGCGCCGGTAAACGCATGGATATGTTCGGCCTGGAGCGTCTTCGCGATCTCGTGGCGAAGTCTACGCCGGACCGGCCTCTGTCCGACTGGACCGACGCCGCCAAGCTTGCGATCGATCGCTTCACCGGTTCGAAGGAATTGCAGGACGACCTGACGCTGCTGGTGCTGCGTCGGCGGCAAATGAAACATTGACAATTATCAATTGACAATTTCCGATTGCAAATTGAAAGACGGGATCCGCTTCTTCAATTGCTAATAGTCGATTGTCAATGATTCAGGCGCTTTAAAAAAATGCCTGGTCCACTCCTGCGTGTGGGTGAGTTGGGTGTGTGTGAAACTCGCAGGCGTCATGCAACCCATTTGGACCGGGTGTGTCGGTGTGTGTGTGCATAACTTGCATGGCGCAATGCAACCCATTCTTGAATGGTGTGTGGACCGGTTATTTACTTGAAAGAGCCTTGGCGAAACTCGAATGAAAGGCGCACTTGTCATGGGTATCAATCGCGTTGCCGTCTATCCCGGCGTGTTCGATCCGGTTCATTACGGGCATCTCGATGTCGTCCAGCGCGGCAGCCGACTTGTCGATAAGCTCATCGTCGCCGTCGGCGACAATCCCGAGAAAGCGCCGCTGTTCACGCAGGAGGAGCGCGTCGATCTGCTCAAGACCGCCGTCAAGAAATTCCCCAACGTCGAGGTCCTCCCCTTCACCGGCCTCGCCGTGCGCTTCGTGCGCAGCATCGGCGCCCACGTCATGTTGCGCGGCATCCGAACGACCAGTGACATGGAATACGAATTCACCATGTCGATCATGAACGCCATGATGGACACCGAAATCGAAACGATCTTCCTGATGGCCCACCAGCAACTGTCGCACGTCAGCGGTACGCTGTTGCGCCAGATTGCGTCCCTGGGCGGCAACCTCGAGCCGTTCGTCTCGCCCGAAATCCGCGACGTGCTCATCGCCCGCGCCACCAGGAGCGCCAGCGACAGGGCGGCGAGCAACAGTTGAATCTCCCGCTTGCGGCATAGCGCTCGCGCGGCCCCTGGCGAGCGCTACCGCAAGCGGCAATCCGAAGGGGCGCACTCTGATGCCACGCCGTGTTTTCCTCTGCGCGATCGCGCTGGCAAGCGTCGCCATACGCCCCGCCTCCGCGGGCGACATACTTGCAGACATCGACGATGCCGTGAAAGCCTCGATCCAGCGCGGCGACATACCCGGCGCCGTCGTGCTCGTCGTGCATCGGGACAAGGTCGTCTATCGCAGAGCGTTCGGCGACCGCGTCAAGAGGCCTGAACCGACGCTGATGGGCGAGGACACCGTTTTCGATGTCGCGTCGCTGACCAAACCCATCGTCACCGCATTGTGCATCATGCTGTTGATCGAAGACGGCAAGCTCCATGTCAACGATCCGATTGCCAAGCATCTGCCGGGATTCGCACGCAAGGAGACCGAGGGGATCACCGTCGCCCAACTCCTCACGCACACCGGCGGATTCAGCGCCGACAATCCACTCAAGGATTATCTCGACGGCAAAGACAAGGCCTGGGAGCGGCTTTACGCCTTGAAGCCGATCGCGCGGCCCGGCGGCAAGTTCATTTACAGCGATGTCGGCTATATCCTGCTCGGCTCGATTGTGGAAAAAGTTGGGGGCATGCCGCTCGCTCAGTTCGCGCACAAGCGCATCTTCGAACCGCTCGGCATGAAGGCGACCGGCTATCGGCCGCAAGGAGAATTGAAGCAACGCTGCGCTCCGACGCAGGAGCGCGCAGGCCGCTGGATGATCGGGGAGGTCCACGACCCGCGCGCTTATCATCTCGGCGGTGTTGCCGGGCACGCCGGGCTCTTCTCCAGCGCCGACGATCTTGCCGTCTTTGCCCGCATGTTGCTCAACGACGGCAAACATCAGGGCAAGGCATTCTTGCGTCCCGAAACGCTCAAGCTCATGACCGACCCGCGCAAGGTTCCCGCCGGCAAGACGCCCGGCCTGCGCACTTATGGTTGGGACATGGCGACTGGCTACTCCGGCAACCGCGGCGAAATCTTCACCAGCGGGGTCGGCTACGGCCATACCGGCTTCACCGGCACGTCGATCTGGATCGACCCGCCCAGCCGAACCGCCGTCATCATCCTCAGCAATCGCGTGCATCCCGACGGCAAGGGGAACGTCGGCAAATTGCGCAGCCAGGTGGCGACGATCGCGGGAAAGGCGCTGGCGGAAAAATGATGTTACCGTATCGCCACGAAATACTTGGCGGGACGCGAATCGAGGTTGCTGATGGTGATACGATAGTCACCGTCGCGCGGCGGATACCAGAGGACGGCAGCAATGTCGGCGATGGGAAGTTCCCGCCCCTTATCCTCCGCGACCAGGTTTTTCTTGTCGTCGTGAACCGCGATGTGGACGACGCTGGCGCTCTTGTGATCGCCGATCACTTGCACGCTGGCGCGCTCGCCGCCGCGAAAGCGCTTGGTCATGGTCAGCCCCTCGGAAGGAACCTCAAACTTACGCGCGACGACGCCGTCAATCGGTGCGCTGCGGCCGACGGGTGTCAACGCCGAAAAGGCCATCAGAGCCGCCGCGGTCAGTGTGAAGATCAGACGCATGAGGGTTCCTCCTCGTAAGGGACAAGCTGCCAGCTTGCTACAGCAGTGTCATCGGCAACGGACCTTCCCTGGGACAAGCTGGCAGCTTGTCCCTACGGCGACTGCACGTTAGCGCACGGCAAAGTCGTAGGCATTCGTGCTGATGCCGCCGTTACGAACTTCGATGCTGTAAGTAGCGGTCTCTGCGGGGATCCATTCGACGGTCAGGTCGTCGCTGGCTTGCGGCGTGGTGGCATCGTCCCGAGCGACGCAATTGCCCTGAGCGTCGAAGACGTACAGTCCCAGGCAGGTGACGCCTTCGCCGGAGACGAGGACCGACGCTCTTTCGTTCCCCTTGAACTTCTCGATCGTCATGCGGGTGCCCATGGCGGCAATCGGCTCCGGCGAACCCAACCTGCGCGGCGTGACCAGATCGGCGCTCCCCAGCGACACGCACACCAGCACGCCCAGCAGACTCCACGGCAACAACCTTCGCATGACCACTCCCCGTTTGCTGCTTGCGGAATACAATCGAGGCTGCGCCGCAAGCGGTGGTTATCCTATCCCATCTCCCCCGCATCGCCGAGACGTGCCAAGCCGAGAAACAGGGAAAATCGGGCAAACTCGAAAACATGCTCGCGCCGGCAAAGCGCCGTTGACGTTACCGAATGCAAAGTCTATCGTCTCGACGCGCGCTCCGCAGCGATCAGAACCAACGCTCGAGGATGTCATGACCTGGCGGAAATGGATTGTCCGCGGCATCGTCTACGGCATCATCAGTGCCGCCGCTGCCGGTGCGCTCCTGTATCAGCGCTGGACCAACCCCGGCGCCGTCCGCGAACAGGTCATCGCCAAGATCGGCGAAACCTTCCCCGGCGCCCACGTCAGCGTCGATTCGGCACGCCTGCGCATCCTCGGCGGCATCCAGCTCAACGGCCTGCGCCTCACTCGCGACGACGATCCCGAGAAGCACGAGTTCCTTAACGTTCCCTCGGCCATCTTCTATCACGACAAGGAAAAAATCCTCGACGGCGAGCTGACCCTGCGCAAGATTGAGCTGATCCGCCCGCGCCTGCGTGTCCGCCGCGAGCGCGACGGCACCTGGAACTTGCAGAAACTGCTGCGCCCGCCGACCGACGAGCCATTGACCCATCAGCCCGCCATCGTCATCCATCAAGGCACGCTGATTCTCGAAGATCATTCCGATCCCGCCAAGGCGGCCGTTCTCGAAATCAACGACATCAGCCTCACCATCGTCAACGATCCCCTGCCGCGCATGACCATCCGCGGCGCCGCCAACAGCGAGCTGCTCGGCAAGGTGCACCTGCACGGCTCGCTCGACCGGGTCACCAGCGAAGCGTACCTGACATTCCGCGCCACGCAGATTCCGCTGACGCAGGCGCTGCTGTCGCGTTTGCCGATCCACTACCCGACCGATCTGTTCGTCGGCTTGCAGCTAGCGGCGACGGCGAGCGTCGACGGGAAGGTGTCGTATCATCCAGGCCAGGCGCAACCCCTGTACTACGATGTCCACGCCGAAGTGAAGGACGGCAAGCTGCAGCATCCGAAGTTGCCGCTGCCATTCGAGAATCTCTTCGTCAAGCTCCACTGCAACAACGGCGAATTGCAGCTCGAAAAGTTGACGGCGCGCTCCGGCGCGACCGCCATCGAAGCGCACGCCTTCGCCCAGTTGCCGCGCGTCGATCAAGAATTCGAGGCGCATCTCGATCTGAAGCACGTGGTGCTGGGCCGCGACCTCGCCGAGCGTTTGCCGATCAAGATTCGCAACCTGCACGAGATGTTCCAGCCTGACGGCCCGACCACCATCCACATCGCCTGCGCCAAGCACGACGGCGAGTGGACCACACTGGCCTCCGGCGATCCGTCGCAGGTATCGCTGCGGCCCGAAGGTATTGCCCTCTTGTTCAAGAACTTCCCCTATCCGCTCGAACGGGCCAGGGGGAACATCGATTACAATATCCTTAACCAGCACGTCGAGGTTCGCCTCACCGCCCACGCTGGCGAGCGCGAGGTCGGCATGAAAGGCTACTGGACCGGCGAAGACGCGAACGCCGACGTCAAGTTCGACATCTTCGGCTATGACCTGCCGATCGACGAGCGCCTGGTCAGCGCTTTGCCTCCGAACCTGCAAAAGTTCGTCGAGTCGTTTCACGCCGAGGGTATGATCGACGTCAAGGCGCACCTCAGCAAGCTGCCGGGCAAGGAATTTCGCAACGAATTCCACATCCACGTCAAGAACGCCGCCATCAAGTGGGACAACTTCCCCTACCCGCTCAAGAAAGTCAGCGGCTTCCTCGACATCTATCCCGAGCACTGGACCTTCTCCGACTTTCAGGGGACCCACAAAGGCGGACACGTTGTTATCCACGGCAAATCGATTCCCAGGGATGAAAAAGGGGACGATCACGGCATCTCCTTTGAGATCACCGGCCGAAACGTCCCCCTCGACGACGAGCTGCGCGACGCCCTGCGCCCCTTGAAGGAAATGCACAAGACCTGGGAAACTTTCAATCCCACCGGGCAGCTCTTCTTTACCGCGGCGGTCAATCGCCCCAGCGCCGATCTCAACGACCTCGAGGTTCACGTCGATGCCCGCGGCTGCGCCGTCAAGCCGAGCTTCTTTCCGTACCGCATTCAAGACATCAGCGGCAACTTCCGCTTCCACAAGATGCGCCTCGACATCAGCAAGTTGCGGGCCAAGCACGAGCAGACGATGATCGCCCTGGATCACGGCACCATCGATCTCAACCCGCGCGGCGGCTACTTTGCCAAGCTCTTCGACGTGCAGGTGCAAGGCCTGCGCCTCGACGACGACTTCTCGGCGGCACTCCCCAAACGGCTGCAAGACTTCGCCAAGACGTTGAACCTGCAAGACCCTGTGCGCCTCAAAACCCAGGTCATCATCGCCCAGCCCCCGGAAACAGGTAAGCCGCCCGACATCTACTGGGACGGCCAACTGTGGATGTACGAGGCCAAGTTCACCACCGGACTCGAATTCAAGAATGTGACCGGAACGCTCGCCAGCGTCGGCCGCGTCAATGGCAAGGAAATCGTCGGCATCGATGGCAACCTGATGCTCGAGCGCGCAACCCTCTACGATCAGCCCTTCAAGAATGTCCACGCCAAGTTCCAGATGCGCGACACCAGCCCCGACGTGCTCCTCATCGGCCTGCGCGCCCCCATCTACGGCGGCGACATCACCGGGCAAGTCCGACTCGATCTCAACACGTCCTTGCGCTACGAAATGAACCTGACCGCATCCCAGATCAACATCGCCGAACTCGCACGCCAGAACTTCGGGCCCACGTCGCAACACTCCGGCATCGCCAGCGCTCGCCTTTATCTCAAAGGCCTCGGAACCGGAGGACTCGATTCGCTCGACGGCAACGGCGCCATCGACATCCCGCGCGGCCATCTCTACAACCTGCCGTTCCTTCTCGATCTTCTCAAGTTCCTCGGCCTGCACTGGCCCGATCGCACCGCTTTCGAGGAATTTCACGCTGCCATCGGCATTCAGGGGGCCAAGGTCAACGTCCAACGCCTCGACCTGCTCGGCAGTGCCGTCAGCCTGTCCGGCAAGGGCGACATCGATCTGAATACGAAAGACATCAAGCTCGACGTCTACCCGATGTGGGGCCGAATCGAGCAGCTCCTCCCGCCCGCCGTCCGGCCTTATCCGACGACGCTGAGCAAGAACCTGTTGACCGTGGAAGTGCGCGGTAAAGTCAGCTCGAACCCAAAGGACCTGAAGTTTCAGTTGAAGCCGATGCCGGTGATCGTCGATCCGCTGTTGTTGCTGCGTGACCGGGTGATGGGGACGGGCACGCCGGCGCCCGAGGTTGCCGCGCCGCCGCGGTTTCGGGCGTATCGGATCTGGGATTGAGTGACCACTCACCACAAGGAGACGCTGGTGTTCTGGGGCCGCATTCATCGCATGATTCTGCTCGAACTGCTCAAGGTGTTCGCGCTAGCGCTGGTGGCGCTCACGGGACTGATCTTGCTGGCGGGGATCATTGCCGAGGCGATGAAGACCGGGCTGGGGCCGATGCAGATGCTGACGGCGATCCCGCTGTTATTGCCGAGCATGCTGCCTTACACCGTGCCGGCGACGACGCTGTTCGCGACCTGCATCGTCTATGGCCGGCTGTCGGCGGACAACGAGATTCTGGCCCTCAAGGCCGCGGGGGTGCACATCTTGCACATCATCTGGCCGGCCTTGCTGCTGGGCATCGGCGCCAGCGCAACGACGATGTTCCTGTATCTCGATACGATTCCGTATACGCATTTCATCTTAAAAAGCCAGGTCGCCGGCGACGTCGAGGAAATGCTCTATAACATGTTGCGCAAGGACGGCTGCGTTCGGCACAAGAACCTCAACTATGAAATCCACGTCAGCAGCGTCGAGGGACGCATGCTCCAGGACGCCGTCTTCATGCGCCGCCCCGCCAACGGCAAGAGCTTCGACGTGATCGTCCGCGCCCGCCAGGCGGAATTGAACGTCGAGCTCGAAAGCAACCGCATCCTCGTCCACATGTACGAAAGCCAGGTCACCCAGCTCACCACCGTCGGCGTCTTGGAGGATCAGGTCTTTCCGGTGGACATCCCCGATTTCATTCTCACGCCCGCGCTCAAGCAGCGCGCCACCGATATGACCTGGAGTGAGCTGTTCGTCTACGAACAAAAATGGCTGCTCGACAAGCAAAAGATCAGCGTGGAGATCGATCGGCACCAGGCGCAGCTGCGCCGAGGCCGCGGCCAGCCGAGCTTCCGCGATCACGTCGCCAACCTCACCAACGAACGCAAGACGCGCGACAGCCAGATCCTGTCCATCCACAGCGAATGGCACATGCGGCCGGCGTTCGCGCTCGGCTGCTTCTGCTTCGCCCTGGTCGGTTGCCCCGTCGGCATCTGGCTTAGCAAAAGCGACTACCTGAGCGCCTTTGTCGTCTGCTTCTTGCCGATCGTCACGCTCTACTACCCGCTGATGTTTTGCGCCATCAACCTGGCTCGCGCCGGCAAGTTTCCGCCCTGGCTTGGCATCTACGATGCGAACCTGCTTATGCTGGTCGCGGCGGCAATCTTGTTTCGGCGGCTGGCGCGGAATTGATCGTGAAAGAGTAAGCCCTACTCCAGTGTCTCGCGCAGGTCATCCAGTTCCGATGCCTTGATGATGTCGAGCGTCGATACCGCCCGGTCGAGCGTCAGCACCCCGTCGAGATGATCCATCTCGTGCTGCACGACCCGGGCCGGGAAGCCTTGCAGCTCCAGCGCGCTCGCCTTGCCTTCCGCGTTGACGTAGTCGATCCGCACCGCCTTGCAGCGCGGAACCTTGACCAGCAGCTCCGGGAAGCTCAAGCAGCCCTCCCACGCATTGCCTGTTTCGCTCGTCAACGGCGTGATCTTCGGATTGATGAAAACCTCGATGCCAGGCAAGTCGTCTTCCGTCTCCGGCGGCACGATCGCGGCCAAAAAGACGCGCAGGCTGGCGAACACCTGCGGAGCGGCGAGGCCGACCCCTTGCTGCTCGCGCAGTGTTTCACGCATTTCGGCAAGCAACTCGTGAAACGGCTGCCGGGCAAGCTGCTCCAGCGGCACATCCACGGCAACTTGCCGCAGTACCGGCTGACCGAGTTGTGCGATTTCCAAGGCCATGCGCGTCTCGCCTTTTCGTCTTTCGTTTGGCTGACAATACGATATACTATCGTAGAGCCTACCAAAAGACCCCCTTCGCGGCCGTCATCGGCCAGAGGAATTCGTCATGCCTTCCATTCGGTCGGTTGCGTTCGCTGCCCTGACGCTTTTGGCGGCGAGCACCGCCTCGGCGCAAACGCCCTCGTTCGTCAACGACGTGGTGCCGATCCTGACGCGGCTGGGCTGCAATCAAGGCGCCTGTCACGGCAAAGGGGCGGGGCAGAACGGTTTTCGCCTGTCGCTGCGCGGCTACGCTCCGGATTGGGACCACGCCTGGATCACGCGCGAATTCACGACGCGGCGCATCAATCCGACCAACCCCGAGGCCAGCCTGTTTCTGCAAAAACCGACCGGCCAAGCCCCACACGAAGGTGGCGTCCTGATGACGACCAAGAGCCGCGAGTACCAGGTGCTGCTCGACTGGCTGCGCGCTGGCGCTCCGGGCGTCAGCAAGGACGACCCGACCGTGCGCGGCCTGGAGATCGCGGCGGCGCCGGGCTCGCTCAAAGCGGGTGAGACCGTTCAGCTCAAGGTCAGTGCCGCCTACAGCGATGGTCAAGTCAAGGATGTGACGTGGCTGACGAAGTTCGACTCCAACGACGCTGGGGTCGCCAGCGTGTCTCCAGCCGGCCTGGTCAAGATCGAGCGCCCTGGCGAGACTGCGATCCGCGCCAGCTTCGCCGGCCAGGTCGCCGTCCGTGTCGTCACCGCCCCGCACGCGGCGGCGGTCAAGGCCGAGTGGTATACCAGGAAGAACAACGTCATCGACGCGCATGTCTTCAAGAAGCTCGCCGATTTGCGCATCGAGCCGGCGGATCTGTGCGACGACAACGTCTTCATTCGCCGCATCTATCTCGACGCGATGGGCATCTTGCCTGCGCCGGAGGAAGTGCGCGCTTTCGCGGACGACAAGAACGCCGACAAACGCGCCAGGCTGATCGAGCGCGTGCTGGAGCGACCGGAGTTCGTCGATTTCTGGACCTTGCAGATGAACGATCTCTTGATGAATCGCAAGGAGAGCGATCACGACGTGCGCGGTCCCAAGGGAGTGCGCAGCTTCAACGACTGGATTCGCCGGCAGGTCGCCGTCAATCGCCCCTGGGACGAGATGGCGCGCGATCTCCTCACCGTCACCGGCACGACGCACGAGCAGCCCGCGGTCGGCTGGTACATCGTCAACGTCGGCGAGCAGCGCGAATCACACCGGTCCGATGTCGTCGCCAATGCCGCTCAGACGTTTCTCGGCGTCCGCATCGGCTGCGCCCAGTGCCACAATCATCCGCTCGAGAAATACACGCAAGACGATTACTATCACTTCGCCGGCTTTTTCTCGCGCATCAAGCTCGACCGCAAGGACCCGAAGATCGGCCCGACGACGCTGACGGCCTCCCATGCCGACAGCAACCAGAACAAGAACCCGGTGGGCGTGACGCAGCCGCGCACCGGCAAGTTCCTGGCGCCGCAGCCGATGGATCGCTCGGCGACGAAGATCGAGCCGACTCAGGACCCGCGCCTGGCCCTCGCCGATTGGATTACCAATGCGAAGAACGAGCATTTCGCGGGCGCCATGGTCAATCGCATCTGGGCCCATTACTTCAATGTCGGCCTGGTCGAGCCAATCGACGATTTGCGCGACAGCAACCCGCCCACCAACCCCGAGCTGTGGCAGGCGCTCGTCCAGGAATTCGTCGCCAAGAAGTACGACCGCAAGCATCTCATGCGGCTCATTCTCAACTCGCGCGCCTATCAGTTGAGCGCGACGACCAAGCCGACGAATGAAAAGGATCAGCGTTTCTACTCCCATTACTACGCACGCCGCCTTCCCGCCGAAGTGCTTCACGACGCGATCTACACGGTCACGGGCATTGCGGATCCGTTCGACGGCTACCCGGTCGGCATGCGCGCGGTGCAGGTCCCCGATCCGAGCGTGAAGTCGCGCCTGCTCGCCGTGTTCGGCCGGCCCGAACGGCTCACCGCCTGCGCCTGCGAACGCGCCACCGACGTCAATCTGACGCACACGCTCTTCTTCGGCGGCGATGAGCTACTCAAGAAGATCAGCTCTCCCGACAGCCGGGTGCGGCAGCTCGCGAAATCGACGAAGGCCGAGGCCGAATTGGTGGACGAACTGATGCTGATCGTCCTGGCTCGCTTGCCGAAGGATACGGAGCGCAAACACATCGCGGCGTTCCTGAAGGGCCGCGAGTTTCCGCGCGACCGGATTCAGGCCGTCGAGGACGTGATGTGGGCGCTGCTGAACGCGAAGGAGTTCGTGTTCAATCATTGAAATAAACCCCAGGATGAGCGTAGCGATTTCTGGGGGAATTGTGCTACAATAGCTTCGCTTTCTCAGCGGGAAGGAGATATCCATGACCCAACAACAAATACCACAAGAGATCAAACGCCTGCGCCGCGAGCTTGCCAAGGTGCGCGAGGAAAACACCGGGTATCGTAAGATTATCTTGGAGATGATGCCCGAGGAGAAGTACGAAATCACCGAAGAAGATTTGAAAGCGTTCCTAGACAGATCAAGCGTCATCGAACTGATAAATGAGCTTGCGCCTAAAGCTGACAAGTCCGTCGCCGTCAAGAAAAAGGTGAGACCGAAGAAAACCAAAGTTTCCGTCAACTTATGAGTCAGCGAGGGAGCGATGACTTACCAAGTTAAGTTTGATTACAAACTGGAAAAAAAGATCAAGCAGCTCGCCGATAGAAAACAAAACGGGGCCCGCAGTAGAGAAATTTCATGATGACTTACTTGGCCTTGTGAGGATGCTTTCGGAAACGCCGGTGGAATCCGGTGAAGTTTCCGACGACGAATCGAGCGCCAAGTACGGATTTGTCAAGTACCGAGTCGTCTACCGGTTCATTTGTGCCCATTACGCGGTCCTTGAAGAACATCATTATGTACTGATCAAGCTGCTGAGGTTTTTTAAGACGCATCCGTATCCTCAGGACTTTGTGGATTTCATAGTTCCGAAACGACCCTAGGTGGCCCATGCTCGATATCGTCTTCCCAACTAAACACCCTCGCTGCGACGGCCAATCGCGCCGCGACTTCCTAAGTATCGGCGCCGTCGGCGCGCTCGGCCTGACACTGCCGACGCTCCTGCAAGCGCAAGCGGCGCCGCGGCCGAACCGGCGCGATGCTCGTGCGCGCTCGGTCATCCTCGTCTATCTCGGCGGCGGGCTCTCGCATCACGATAGCTTCGATCTCAAGCCCGACGCCCCCGAGGAAATCCGCGGCATCTATCAGCCGATCTCGACCAATGTTCCCGGCACGCAAGTCGGGGAACTGTTGCCGAGGATGGCGCGCATCATGGACAAGGTCGCGCTGGTTCGCTCCGGCGCGCACAATAACGACCATCACGAGACGGCGACCAACTGGGTGATGTCGGGCCGATTCGGCTCCGCGTTCGGCGACTTCCCCGCCATCGGCGCGGTGGTGTCGCACCAGCTCGGCTTCCGCGGGGCGCTGCCGCCTTACGTGTCGATCCCGCGCAATCCGTCGTTCACCTGGGAGCTAGGCAAGAGCGCCTGGTTGGGCGGACGCTACGAATCGTTCCGCACCGGCGATCCGAACCAGGCCAACTTCCAGGTCCCCGACGTCGCCCCCGCCGCCAACTTCAACCTCCAGGCCGACCGCAACCGCCGTTCGCTCTTGCAAGCGATGGACACGCTCGCCGACCAGGTGCAGGGCAACGATCAGATCACGACCTACGGCGAATTCCAGCGCCGCGCCGCCGATATGCTCGTCTCCACCAACGCTCGCACCGCGTTCGTCATGGATCAGGAATCGGAGCGCACCCGCGACCGCTATGGCCACACGACCTTCGGCCAAAGCGCACTGCTCGCGCGCCGGCTGATCGAGCGCGACGTTCGCTTCGTCACCGTCAACTACGGCGGCTGGGACCATCACGCCCAAATCTGGAACGGCCTGAACCGCAAGCTCCCCGAATTCGATCAGGGGCTCTCGGCCCTCATCGAAGACCTCGACGAGCGCGGCCTGCTGTCCTCGACGCTGATCGTCGCCATGGGCGAGTTTGGCCGCACCCCGATCATCAATCGCGACACGGGCCGCGATCACTGGGGCCCGGCCGCATCGCTGGTGTTCGCCGGCGCCGGCGCCCGCGGCGGACTCGTACTGGGCCAAACCGATCGCCGCGGCGCGTTCGTCACGCGACGCCCCGTGGCCCCCGCGGATGTCGCGTACACAATTTACGATGCCGTCGGCGTCGATCCGCACCGCTGGCTCATCCATCCCGAAGGCCGGCCGATCGAGATCCTCGACCGCGGCGAGCCGGTGCGCGAGCTGCTTGCGTAGCACGTTACATGCTTCGTTTAGCGCCCTCATGGCGCCACGCGGGCGGCAAACGAAATCCACGGATACCGCACCATGTTCCGCCTCGTTTCCCTTGCCGTCGTCGTCTCGATCCTGCCGACCGCCGCGCAGGACAAGAAGAAGCTGCCGCCCAAGATCGAACCTCGTGTCCTTTTCTCCATGCCGCTCGGCGCCGCCCCGGGCAAGACCACCCAGCTCACCTTGCGCGGCTTCGATCTTGACAACGCCAAGGAAGTCAAGCTCGACGGCGCCAAGGGCTCGGCCAAGATACTCAACAAGGGCAAGGCCGGCGTTCCCGACAAGAATCCCGACAAGGTCGGCGACACGCAGGTCGTCATCGAAGTCAAGCTCAACGACAAGCTGCCGGGCGAGTCAATTTCGTTGGTCGTTGTCACCGCCAATGGCGAAACGAAGCCGCACGCAGTCCTGATCGGGCCGGCCAGCGCGGAGACGGAGCCGAACAACGGCTTCAAGTCGGCGCAAAATCTCACGCTGCCGATTGTGATCGAAGGCGCGATCGGCCAGCCGAAAGACGTCGACATGTTTCGCTTCGACGGCAAGAAGGGCCAAAAGCTGTACGCGGAGGTGCTGGCATCACGCCATGGCGCGCCGCTCGATGCGCTGCTGAGCTTGTACGACGCCAAGGGGGAGCAAATCGCGGCCAACGACGATTTCACCAAGGAACACCGCGACGCGAAGATCGAGATCACGTTGCCGGCTGACGGGGTGTACTACCTGTCGCTGATCGATGCACACGACTCCGGAAGTGCGCTGCACGTGTATCGACTGATGGTGAAATGACGAGCCGCGCCCGTAAGGAAGCGGGGTAGCGTCCCGCTTCCTTACGGGTGCGGCTCGTTTGATTCGCAATTCTCCTCATACGACCCCGACGCGATGAACTGCGCTTCGCGTATGTCGCCGCGATACCAGTACACCCACACCGTCACATCCCGGCCATCCTCAAGCGTCACCGCCGCGAGCTGCCGTTCATACGGCGTCGGCGGCGGCGATTCGGCGTTTTCGTAGACGTCCATTTCATGCAAGATATGCTCGGCATCAGCGCCGAGATCGTAGACATCGCCGTGAACCCGATCTTCCTGCGAGCGCGGCTCCTTGAGACCGGGGAACCGGCCGAGGTTATAGAGCCGACCCGCGATTTTCGCAGCGCCGACATGACGCGCTGACTGCGCGAGCCGCCGCGCCATTGGATGCCGGCTGCGGCGTTTCAGAGTGCCGTAGACGAAGAGGTAGTGCGACATTACTTCCGCTGCCAGCGGTACAGTTCCGTGCCCATCCCCATGATGTAGACCGTATCGTGGGTCGGATCGTATTCGATCCAGCGAAGGTTAGTGGAGACGCCTTTCATTTCCTTGGGCGCCGGGATCGCTTTGCTCCACGACTTGCCGGCGTCGGTGCTCTCGACGATGCCGGCGCCGGTGAGGACGAACAGGTGGTCCGCGCTCTTGCCGAAGATCGGGCCGAAGCGTCCGTCTTTGAGGTCGCTGATCTTCTGCCACGACTTGCCTTGATCCTTGGTCGAGATGAGCGCCCCTTCAACGACCCAGTAGAGAGTGTCCTTGTGCCAGCGCGGCAATGCCTTGGCGTGGTAGTCGCCGCACGGCTCGAAGGTCTTGCCGGCGTCGGTGGTGCGCAAGAGGCCCGGCTTGGGTTTGGCTTTGGATTTCGCCTCGGCGACGATCGCTGTCTTGTTGTCGAAAATCCAGGCGGGGCCGTAGCCCTTGCCGACTTCGTCGAATGATTTGCCGGCGTCGCGCGAGACGAGAAGCAGATCGCCCATTTCGTGTTTGAGAGTGAGGATGAACTTCATGTCGGCATCGGTCCAATCGACGGCGCACCAGTCGACGTGCTGCGACTTCTTGTCGAGCATCGTCCAGGTTTCGCCGCGATCGGGGCTGACGAGGATGGGAGCGCCGTAGACGAGGGCGGAGACGAGCCGTTTGCCGCCGGTCGGGTCGAGCATGAGGCAGCCGGGCGTTTCGGTGCGTCCCTTGAAGGGCATGCCGAGCTTCTGCCACGTCTTGCCCTGATCGGTGGAGCGGTAGAGCCCCTTGTCGCTCAAATTGATGGTGACGGCGCCGGTCGCATGATCGACGGCGATGCCGCACAGCTTGCCGAAGCCTGGCTTCTCGGCAATGATGAGCGCTTCGGTGACGGGCTGCCAGTCCTGAGCCGAGGCGGGAATGATCGGCGCGGTGAAGCCGAGAACGACGAGAGTCCAACGAAACATGGCGTCTCCTAGCTAGGGGTGCTGGAACGGCGGCGGGGGTTCTTTGTCCTCGGGAAAGAGATCGATCCGCCAGCTGTCGCCCTGCTTGCGGAAAAAGATTTTCTCAGGCCGACCCTGCTCCATGGCCACCATCCCCTGGGCGGTCTTGCCGCTGATTTGCACTTCGGACAGCTTGGCGTTCTTCCAGATGGTCAGAGGATTCTCCGCGCCGGGGCTCTTGAGGATCGTGCGAAACAAGTCGGCGGCGAAGGAGTTGCGGTCGCCGACCGGGGCGAGCAACGTCTGGGCGAAGTCGAGTTTCTGCTCCATCGGCGTTTGCGGATCGCGCAGAATGATCGACGCCTGCTGCATCTTGGCGAGGTGCTCCATCGTCATGCCGTTCTGCTTGAACAGCTCCTCCAGCGCGCGGTTCTGGGCTACCTTCTCATCTGTATCGGCCTTCTTGAGGAGCTGCCGGGAGAACACGACCACGGCGTCGGCGACGACGATATCGCGCGATTCATCGGTCAGGCACTGGCACCAGCCGCGCAGGTCGTCCTTTTGACTGGCTAGGCGAACCGCGTCGATGACTTCTTGCGGTGAGCCAAACGACTTGCCCGCGCTGAAGTCGGCGACGAAAAAAACCACCACCGCGAGAAGCGCGCTGGCGATAATCGCGACGAAGATGCCGTTCCCTCGGTTCATGAGTCGCTCCGATAAAAGCGGCGCTCCGGGAATGGAACGCCTGAGCTTATCCTATTCAACCGCGCCCGCGCAGCAGGGCCAATCCGTGCGGACGGACCGGATTCCTGGGGTTGGAGGGGTAGAGGCGTGTGTAAAACTCGCGCGCGCCATGCAACTCATTCTTGCATGACGAGGCTAGCTGGATAAATTGGGTATGTTCCACGTGGAACATTGGGCGATCTTTCATGCTTGGGCCAAACGGGCAGGTCATGGCTCCCTATTGATCCGGCCAACGCGAAACCATTATAAACCAGCGTCGCCGAAATCGCGAATTCGGCCGAGGATGTCCCCATGCGCATTTGCCTTTACACCGATACCGCGTTGCCCAAGCTGGGCGGGCAAGAGATGGTCGTGGATGCCCTGGCCCGCCAGTTCCTCGCGCTGGGGCATCAGCCGGTCGTCTATGCGCCGACGCCGCGCAAGCTGTCGATCCGCGGCGAGACGTATCCCTACGAGGTGGTTCGCCATCTGCGTTTCTTCTCGACGCAGTATTTCATCTCCTGGTATCGCTGGTTTTTGATGCGCGAATATCGCCGGGCGCCGTTCGACGTGCTGCACTGCCACGGCATCTATCCGCCGACCTATCTGGCGGCGCTTTCGAAGGATCGGCTGCCGGCGCCGATGGTGGTGACGAGCCACGGCGGCGACGTGTACGAGCACAACGTGCGTCTGCAAAAGCCGGCGATCGTCGAGCGCTGCGTGCAGGGCTTGCGCTCGGCCGACGCCCTGGTCGCGATCAGCCGATTCACGCGCGAGGGGTTCGCCCGGCTCTGCCCGGAGGCGGCGCCGCGCATCGTCGATATCCCGAACGGCGTCCATCTGGCCGCGTACACGGAGCGCGTCATCAAGCCGGCGAGTTTGGACTTTGCGCTGGCGCCGAAGAGTTATGCCATCTTCCTGGGCCGGCTCAAGCAGCGCAAGGGAGTCGATGTGCTGCTGCAAGCGCTCGCGCGCACCCCGGCGACCGGCAAGGTGCAGCTCGTCATCGTCGGCGACGGCGAGGAACGCTCCGCCCTGGAGGCGTTGTGCAGCCAGCTTGGCCTGACCCGGCGCGTGAGCTTCTTGGGAATGGTGACTGGCTCGGCCAAATCGTACGTGTTGCAGAACGCCCGCTTCGGCGTGGTGCCGTCACGGCAATGGGAATCGTTCGGGCTGGTGGTGCTGGAAGGCTACGCCTCGGGCTTGCCGATGGTCGCGACCGACCTGCCGGGGCTGGCCGACCTGATCCAACCGGAGCAGACGGGTTTGCTGGTGCCGCCGGAGGCGCCGGAGCCGCTCGCCGCTGCGATGCAGCGCCTGTTCGCCGACGATGCGCTTGTTGCGCGCATGAGTGAGAATGGCCGCGCGTTCGTGCCGCAATATGATTGGCCTAACGTCGCGCAGCGGCATCTGGCGCTCTACGAGCGCTTGATCGCCGGGCGATCGGCGATGGCGGCGTGAATTCCGGTTCCTCGTCTAGCGCCCGCATGGCGCCATGCGGGCGCTAAACGAAGGATCGGCTGGGGGCCCTTCCATGAACGACACTCTGTTTTCCGTCAAGGATCAAGTCGTCCTCGTCTCCGGCGCCAGCCGCGGCATCGGCCGCGCCATCGCCGAGGGCTTCGCCCAGCGCGGCGCCAAGGTCATCATCACCGGCCGCGAATCCGCCACGTTGGAAAAAACCGCTCGCGCGATCGAAGCGACGCCGATCGTCTGCGATGTCGCCAGCGGCAAGGCGATCGATCGGCTCGTCAACGCCGCCCGCGACCAGTTCGGGCACATCGACACGCTCATCAACGTCGCCGGCGTCAATCGCCGCATGTTGGCCGAGAAGCTGAGCGAGGACGATTACGACTTCATTCTCGACATCAACCTCAAGGGCCCGTTCCTCCTGTCGCTCGCCGTCGGCAAGGCGATGCTGGCGCGCGGCCAGGGCAACCAGATCAACATCGTCTCGCTCAACAACGACCGCCCGCTCAAGGGCGTGATGCCCTATGCCATGAGCAAGTCGGCCCTGTCGCAGATGACGCGCTCGCTGGCGATGGAATGGGGACCGCGCGGGCTACGCGTCAATGCCATCGCGCCGGGATTCGTGCTGACCGATCTGACCAAGAAGCTCTGGTCGCAGCCGCAGATGAAAGCCTGGGGCGAAACGAACACGCCGCTGGTGCGGCTGGGCCACCCGGAAGACATGATCGGCGCCGCGGTATTCCTGGCGTCGCCGGCGTCGGCGTGGATGACGGGGCAAACGCTGTTCGTCGACGGCGGCTTCAGCGCGGGGCTGGTATGGCCGATTGATTTTGAGAATCAGTAAGTTGGCGGGCGTCGAGGCGTAAGCCCGACATGGAATGCGCCGCGTGTTTGCTGCGTACACGTCGGATTTACGCCTCGACGCTCGCCATCCGCCAGGCCCGAATCGCCGCCGCATCCCCAGCCGCGTCGCGCGTCATGCCGTCGCGCAGCTCGCGCAATCTTTCCGGTGGCGCTAGCTGCAAGAGGCGCTTCAACGTCAGCGGCGGCGTCTGCTTTTCGAGCTTGCCGGCCAGCACCTCCGCGAGGAAGATCGTGCGATCGCCCGTATCCAGCGATGTTTCCACGCGGCATCTCATCCAGGCGACTGGATCGAGCGGCGGCATCCCTGCGAACTTGTCCACGTCATGCCCCGACTGCAAGCCAAACCGCCAAACCCATTCGACGTGCGATTCGTCAAGGAGATGGAGCGTGAACGCCCCGTTCGCTTCGATCAGGCCGTGCGTGTGGTGCTGCTTGGCGATGCCGACGAGCATGCGCGGCAACTCCGGCACGATCGACGCGTTGCTGACGAAGGTGGCGATCAGGCCGCCGCGGCGCGTTGCGTGCTCGGCGGTGACGAGCCAGAGTTCGCGGTCGAGCTGGCGCAGGATGTCATTGATGTCGGACATGGGTCCCTCGCTGTTTAGTTTTTAGCGCTTGCGCGGCGCCCGGTGAGGGCTAAACGTAAAGCGAACAATAGCCAACCGTTTGCGTGCATCGTATCATCTAATTGTCGAATTTGTCACCCTCGGCCCGGTGCGCGCATGGCGATCTTGTCCCCTTCGGAACTCGTGGATTGGCTGGGGCAATTCCAGTTCCTCTCCGCCGCGCAGACCGATGAGCTTCGGCCGCTTCTGCCCGGGTTCCCCGACAGCCACGCGTTGGCCAAGGACTTAATCCGCCGCAATTGGCTCACGCCGTTCCAGGTCAACCAGATTCTCCAGGGCCGGCACGAGCTGCTCGTCGTCGGCAGCTATCGGCTCGGCGAGCGCATCGGCGAAGGGGCGATGGGGCAGGTCTTCAAGGCCTGGCACCTCAAGCTCGAGCGCACGGTCGCTGTCAAGATGATCCACAAGCAAATGGTGAACAACGACAAGGCGATGGAGCGCTTTCGCCGGGAGGTGGAGACCGCCTCGCAGCTCGATCATCCGAACATCGCGCGCGTGCGCGACGCCGGCGACGTCGACGGCCGGCCGTTCATGGTCATGGACTTCATCGAGGGGATCAACCTGTCGCAGCGCGTCAAGCTGAACGGAGCATTGCCGATCCATGAAGCGGTCGAGTACGCCCGGCAGACCGCGCTCGGGTTGCAGCACGCCTTCGAGCGCGGCATCGTCCATCGCGATATCAAGCCGGCGAACCTGATCGTCTTGGCCCTGAAATACAACGACGCGGCGCTGCCGTTGGTGAAAATCCTCGATTTCGGCCTGGCGCGTTACGAAAGCGAGCGCGACGACGAGAACCGCCTGACTCAGATCGGCAAGATGCTCGGCACCATCGACTATATCTCTCCGGAGCAAGCGACCGATTCGCGCAGCGCCGACATCCGCGCCGATATTTATAGCCTCGGCTGCACGCTGTACTATCTGCTGACCGCGCAGGCGCCGTTTCTGGGCAAGGACGTGGTCGAGAAGCTCGGCCCGCGCGTGACCGGCGAGCCGCCGTGGGTGCGGACGCTGCGCGCCGACGTCCAGCCCGGGCTTGAAGCGGTGCTGATCAAGATCATGGCCCGGCGTCCGGAGGATCGCTACCAGACGCCGATCAAGGTGGCGCAGGCGCTGGAACCGTACGCGGTCGCCCCCTCGGCCCCTGTCGCGCATGGCGAGGGGAGCATTCCCGTGGCCATGGCGATGCCGGTGCTGGCGGACGGGTTCGCCACGGGCGATGGAGCGATGGCGATGGCCATGGCGATGCCCGTCGCGGCGGCGGCGCCGGACCAGCCAGAAGAGCCATCGTTCCTGGAAATGACGGCGACTGGCCGCGATATGTCGTCCGGGGCAAAGGCCGCCGCAGCCGTTCCGCTCAAAGGCAAACCGTTCCCGACCAAGTTCGTGCTGCTCGTGGGCGGCGGGGCTCTCTTTTTCAGCATGCTCCTTTGCCTGGGACTCGGCCTGTACTACTTTTCCCCGGGACCCAAGAAGACTGAAGGCGCCTTGAAAATCACCAAGGCCAAGTGGTCGATGCCGGATGGCAAAGCGATTCCAGGTCGCTCCCAACACGTCCTCGTCTGGATCGAGCGCGTCAATTGCAAGGGGAAAGTCGAAGTCACTCTCAAGGATCTGCCCAACGGTGTCACCAGCCGCACGCTCACCTTGCTGCCCAACGAGGACCGCGGCCAATTTGGCTTCACGGTCTCCTTCGGCAGCGGCCCGCTCACCAAAGACATCAAGGTCGTTGCCGAATGCGCAGGCGATGGCGCCAGCGCCGAGCTGCCGTTGACCTTGGTGATCACGAAGGACCCATAGGCATTGCCGATTGCAGATCACAAATTGCCGATTGAAGAACATGGCCGTTGGAAATAGGATTGCGTTGTTGTATTTCAATTTGCAAATCTGCAATTGGGGGCCGTCATGATACAAACGATCACGCGCATCGGCGTGGGTGCATTGCTTTGGTTGTTGTTTGCCGCGATCGGATCGGCGCAAGACGTGCAATCGTTACTGGTGCGCATCAAGGCCGTCGGCAAGGAAGGCGTCGGCAATGTCGAGGCGGGCAAGGCATGGAAGGACCTTGTCGCCCATGGGCCAAGCGTTCTGCCCGACGTGCTTGCCGGCATGGACGACGCCAGCCCGGTCGCCCGCAACTGGCTGCGCGGCGCCGTCGAGGCCATTCAGGACAAGGCGATAACCAACAACGTCAAGGTCCCCGCCGACAAGGTCGAAGCCTTCCTCAACGATACCAAACATGCCCACCATTCGCGTCGGCTCGCCTACGAATGCCTGGTGCGCCTCGATCCGACCACTTCCGATCGCCTGTTGCCCAAGCTGCTCGACGATCCAAGCCCAGAGCTGCGCCGCGACGCGGTTGCTGTTCAGCTCAAGTACGGCAAGCGAGCGGCGTTTGAAAGCACGGACTCGCATAAGAAGTTCTATGACGCCCTCCTCAAGCACGCCCGCGACCGCGATCAGGTCAACGAGATCTGCGACGTGCTCAAGAAAAGCCACAAGCTCGACATCGACCTGACCAAGCACTTCGGCTTCATCACGCGCTGGAACCTGGTCGGCCCGTTTGACAACGTCAAGGGCGTCGGCTTCAACAACGTCTACCCGCCCGAACGCGGAGTCGATCTCAAGGCGACCTACGTCGGCAAAGGCGGCGCCGTGGTCAACTGGCGCGAATATGCCACCGACAAGGCGCTCGGCCTCGTCGATCTCAATGAATCCGTCGGCAAACTAAAGGGCGCCGTCTACTTCGCGCACGCTACCGTCGAAGCCAAGACGGAGCAGCCCGTCGAGCTGCGCACCGGCAGCAACAACGCCGTGCGCATCTGGCTCAACGGCAAGGAAATCTACTTCCGCGAGGAATACCACCACGGCAAGGAAATGGATCAGCACGTCGGCAAGGGCATCTTGAAGGCGGGACGCAACGAGATCCTCATCAAGGTGTGCCAGAACGAGCAGACCGATTCGTGGGCCCAGGAGTGGTCGTTCCAGCTGCGCGTGTGCGACCATCTGGGGGCCGCGGCGCCGGTGGCGAATGTGACCGAGAAAATCAAGTGAGCGCTATGCAAGCCCGCAGGTGAGCGAAGCGAACGTGCGGGGCAACGGGCTTCAACCCGCGCAGGTTCACTTCGTTCTCCTACGGGCTTGAAAGGAATAATTATGAAGTATTCTTGGACCTGTTTGGTGTTACTCTTGCTGGTTTCCCATCTCCGCGCCGACGACGTGACGCAGTTCCGCGGCCCCGGCGGGCTGGGCGTCTCTCAAGAAAAAAACCTGCCGACCAAGTGGAGCGCCAGCGACGGCCTGCGCTGGAAGGCCGACCTGCCGGGCAAGGGGCTGTCTAACCCCGTCATCGCCGGCGGGCGCGTCTACGTCACCGCGACGGCGGCGTATCAGCAGAAACGCGAGGTTGTCCTCTGCTTCGACGTCAAGACCGGCAAGAAGCTCTGGGAACGACAGGTGTGGGCGACCGGCACAACGCAAGCTCATCCGAAAACCAACATGGCCGCTCCCACGCCGATTACCGACGGCGAACGGGTGTACGCTCTGTTCGCCACCGGCGATCTCGTTTGCTACGACAAGGACGGCGATCTCGTCTGGTATCGCTCCCTCGTCGGCGATTACCCGACCGTCGGCAACAACGTCGGTATGGCAGCCTCGCCCGCCATCCACGGCGACACGCTCCTCCTCTGCCTCGAGAACGTCGGCGAATCGTTCGCCGCCGGCATCGACAAGTACACCGGCAAGAACGTTTGGCGCGTCGAACGCCCGCGCGGCATCAACTGGGTCAGCCCCGTCGTCCTGCACAACAATGGCCAACCCGAGGTCATCTTCCAGGGCTCGACCGGCATCGACGCTCACGATGTCGCCAGCGGCAAGAAGAAATGGTCCGCCACCAAGCACAAGCACGTCTCTTACGCCAGCCTCACCATCGGCGCCGGCGTCGTCTACGCTCCCAGCGACAAGTTCACTGCCCTGCGCCCCGGCAAGGGGGACGCGGAGCCAGAGGTCCTTTGGCAGTCGGTCAAACTTCGGCCCGGCTATTGCTCGCCGATCGCCCATGATGGCCTAGTCTACGTCGTCAACGGCGGCGGCATCGTCAACTGCGCCGACGCGAAGACCGGCGATATTCTCTGGACGCACCGCATCGACGCGGCCGGCGCCTATGCCGCGTCGCCGCTGCTCGCGGACGGCAAGCTCTACTTGACAAACGAAGCCGGCGTCACCACCGTGCTGCAAGTCGATCGCAAGGAAGCGAAGTTGCTTTCAGCCAACGCGATCGGCGACACGATCCTGGCATCGCCGGTGGCGTCCGATGGGGCGATCTTCCTGCGCTCCGACAAGGCGCTGTATTGCGTCGGAAAGTGACAAGGTGCAAACGGCTACGTCACCAGCGCTGCCGCGTGCGCATGAATCCGTCGCCACGCCTCCGCGAAATCGCGCATCGCGTCCGCCGGCTCCAGCAAGATCGGATGATGCAGCATCACGCAGCCGCGGCCCGCTCGCTCCGCTTCGTCGAGCGCCGACCCCTGGCGGAAACGCTTCGGCGAACGCGCCACGTGTGCCGGCACGAAGCCTTCGTCCACGGCGAAACCCTCCGCGCGCATCGCCTTGACCAGACGATCGCGCGGCAGGCCGAACGCGGATTCGTCGAACTGGATTCCCAGCTTGTAAAAAGCGGGCGAAAAATCCTCGTTCCCCAGCACGAATGGCCGGACGCCGCGCACGTTGGCCAGCCCTTCCCACACCAAGTTTTTTACATTGCTCAAGCGCAGCGCATTGCGCTCGTCGAGTTTTTTCAGCTGGGGCGCCAGCAGGGCGGCCTGCAACTCGGTCATGGGGCAGACGATGTTGCCAGCGCGCAGCCAATGGTTGCGCGCGCGCTGGGCGATACCGGGATCATTGGTCAACAAAGCGCCGCCGCGCCCGGCTGATAGCAGCTTGGAGCCGCCGAAGCTGAGCACGCCAACATCGCCCAGGCTCCCAGCGCGGTGCCCGTCGATGAGCGCGCCGGGCGCCTGGGCCGCGTCCTCCACGACCACGAGGCCTTGCGCGCGCGCAAGTGTCGTCAAGGCCCCCATCGGCACACGACCGCCGTGCAAATGCGACGCGATGATCGCCTTCGTCTTCGGCCCGACCGCCGAGTGGACCGCATCGAGCGATAGCTGCCAGCTGCGCGGCTCAACATCCATCAGCACGGGCATGGCGCCGACGGCATGGATGCTGAAGAAGTTGCCCGTATAGTCGTAATCGGAAAGAATGACCTCGTCGCCCGGCCCGATCTTGAGGGCGCGCAGCCCCAACTCGACCGCGTAATTACCGCTGCCGCACAGGAGGACGTGCTCGACCTGGTGATACTCGCGCAATAGGGTCTTGAGCTGGTCGCATTGCCCGGCCTCATACTTGCCCCACCAGCTGTCGCGGTAGGCTTGCTGTAAAACCTCGAGTATTTCGGGATCGGCAAGCGGCCAGGCGGGGGGGCCTTGGGGGCGAATCGGCGTGCCTCCCAGCAGTGCGGGCAAGTTCATGGCCATTTTCTCGTTGTAAGTGCAATCGTTATTCGTTCTAATGTCGTCATACTTATGCCCAGGCAGTACGCCGCCTGGCCAGAAAACAGTACGCAATCACCCTCCGTTATGGTATCATTGCCTGAAACCTTTTTCTCTGTGTGAGGACTCGATCATGCGATTTCGTCTGATGACTGCTGCGGCAGCCCTCGCCTTCCTGTCAGCGGCTTCCACCGTGCAGGCGGCATGTTGCTACTTCTCCGCCAAGAATGCCGACATTCTCCAGCCCGCACAAAAGGTATTCATCACCTGGGACCCGGCCGAGAAAGTCGAGACCTTCACCGTCCAGCCCAAGTTCGAAGGCAACGCCCTCGACTTCGGCATGGTCATCCCGACGCCCAGTCAGCCCAAGCTGCACGAAATGCCGAAGGACTTCTTCAAGCATCTCGCCTACTACACGATCATGAAGAGCCGCCAGTTCCCGCACTCCAAGCTGCTTTACTCCGGCCAGAGGTATCGCCGCGACATGCTCGCCAACTTCGACCGCGCCGCAAGCAAGGGCGAGGCCAAGGACGCCCAGGGCGAGGCCGAACGGCCCAAAGTCATCATCCTCGAAGCCGGCATCATTGGCTCACTCGATTACAAGATCATCAGCGCCGACCGCGCCGACGATCTGTTCCAATGGCTCAAGGACAACAAGTACAGCTACTCCGGCGACGAAGCCACGCTTGGCCATTACGTGCAGAA
>JACXTT010002761.1_pt1 | contig 27553 bp, 23 predicted proteins | sample 9270951 | NCBI WGS metagenome assembly JACXTT01 (sample SAMN15532306, study PRJNA645909) | rock metagenome | isolation source: weathered quartz diorite | place: Puerto Rico | collected 2017-06-21 | reverse complement strand
CGCGCCGAGCTGGGCGGTGGCAGGCGCCGGCCGGGACCCGGCGCGACGACCGGGTCGACGCTCACGAAAGGAGCCGAACGATGACCGTCATGACGCACGACGCGATCGACGAGATGCTGCCCGGGAGCGCGCGACCCGCCGTTCCCGTCGGCGACGACCCGGCCGCTGCCGGCCTCGTCCTCCGCGGCCCGGCGCAGGGCCGATCGGCCGGCCCGGCGGCGCAGCTCGTCGACGCAGACGTTCGTGGCGATGCGGTACAGCCAGGTGGAGACCGCCCAGTCGGGCCGGTAGCTCCGGGCGGACGAATAGGAGCGCATCAGCGCCCGCTGCACCGCGTCCTCCGCATCGGCGCGGTTGCCCAGGAGCCGCCAGGCGAGCGTCAGAAGACGGGCGCCGTAACGATCCACCAGCGCGGTGAACGCCTCGGCGTCACCTGCGGCCACCCGTTGCATCAGCGCGCGTTCGTTCGTCGTCATCGTCACGCCAGGTTATACGGAAGCCGCCGCCCGTCCGGGTGGAAGCTCCGTCGCGGGGCATCGGCATTATAGGGCGCTCCGTCGGCCGCTCCCCGTGGAGCGGACGCCTTCCGCCCCATGACCCGAGCGGATACAATGGACGGCTCGGGAGGAAGACTTCGCGATGCAGCCCGCAAGACGCCGCTCGGCGGCGCTTCTCCAGGGGGCCGACCGGGCGCCGGCGCGCGCCATGCTCAAGGCGGTCGGCTTCAGCGACGACGATCTGTCGCGTCCGCTGGTGGGCGTCGCCAACACCTGGATCGAGGTGATGCCGTGCAACGTGCACCTGCGCCAGATGGCGGAGCACGTGAAGGAAGGGATCCGCGCGGCGGGCGGGACGCCGATCGAGTTCAACACCATCGCGGTCTCGGACGGCATCAGCATGGGCACGGAGGGGATGAAGGCCTCGCTGATCAGCCGCGAGATCGTGGCCGACTCGATCGAGCTGGTGGTCCAGGGCCACCTGTTCGACGCCGTGGTGGCCCTGGCCGGGTGCGACAAGACGATTCCGGGCGCGGCGATGGCGCTGGTGCGGCTCGATCGTCCCTCGCTGGTGCTGTACGGCGGGTCGATCGCCCCCGGGTCGTTCCGGGGCCGCGACGTCACCATCCAGGACGTGTTCGAGGCGGTCGGTGCGCACGCCTCGGGACGCATGACGCTCGAAGATCTGCGCGAGCTGGAGGATCACGCCTGTCCCGGCCCGGGCGCCTGCGGCGGCCAGTTCACCGCCAACACGATGGCGACCGCCCTCGAGTTCCTCGGTCTCTCGCCGATGGGCAGCGCCGGCGTTCCCGCCGCCGACGCGGCGCGCCGGGAGGTGGCGCGCGATGCGGGACGGCTGGTGATGCGGGCGCTCCAGGAGGACCGGCGGCCCCGCGGGTTCCTCACGCCCGGGGCGTTCGAGAACGCCATCGCCTCGGTCGCCTCGACCGGCGGCTCCACCAACGGAGTGCTGCACCTCCTGGCGCTGGCGCGCGAGAGCGGCGTGCCCCTCCGGATCGAAGATTTCGACCGCATCAGCGCCCGCACGCCGATCCTCGCCGACCTGAAGCCGGGAGGGCGCTTCGTCGCCACCGACATGCAGCGGGCCGGCGGCACGCGGCTTCTCGCCCTGCGCCTGCTCGAGGCGGGGCGGCTGCGCGGCGACGAGCTGACGGTCACCGGCCGGACGATCGGCGAGGAAGCGCGCGAGGCGCGCGAATCGTCCGGCCAGCAGGTCATCCGTCCGCTGTCGAGCCCGATCCAGGCGACGGGAGGGCTGGTGATCCTGAAGGGGAACCTGGCGCCCGAAGGATGCGTGGTGAAGATGGCGGGGCACACGCGCCCGGGCCACCGTGGCCCGGCCCGCGTGTTCGACCGCGAGGAGGACGCCTTCGCCGCCGTCCGGGCGGGGCGGATCGCGCCCGGCGACGTCGTGGTGATCCGCTACGAAGGGCCGCGCGGCGGACCCGGCATGCGGGAGATGCTCGCGGTCACGGCCGCGATCGTCGGGCAGGGCCTGGGCGAGCGGGTCGCGCTGCTCACCGACGGACGCTTCTCGGGCGCCACGCACGGATTGATGGCGGGCCACGTCGCCCCGGAGGCGGCGCGCGGCGGCCCGATCGCCGCCCTGCGCGAAGGCGACACGATCGTGTTCGACGTTCCGGCGCGACGTCTCGACGTCGAGGCGTCCGACGCCGAGATCGCGTCCCGCCTGAAGGCCTGGAGCCCACCCCCGCCGCGCTACGCGCGCGGCGTGTTCGGCAAGTACGCCCGCCTGGTCTCCTCCGCCAGCGAGGGCGCCGTCACCGGCTGGGACGCCTGACCGCCCCGGTCCGGTCGCGCGGTGGGATATCATGAAATCGAAGGACCGATGACGACCCCGATCCGACCTGCACGGCTGAAGCCCGGTGCGACCACGGAAGGGATCGCGGCGCGCATGGCGCGAACGGCGGGCTCGACCCGCGAGCCGGGCGCGCAGGCCGCCGGGGTCCCGCGGCTGATCCGTGGGAAGGCGCTGGTCTTCTGGGACCCGGCGCGTCCCGGCGCGAAGCGGGACGCCATCGACACCGATCAGATCACGCCGTCCTCCGACTGCGTCTCGGAGAGCCTCGCGACGCTCGACGAGCGCTGGAAGGCCGGCGCCTTCCGCTACCTGATGCCCGACTTCCGCCAGCGCGTGCACGGCGGAGCCAACATCGTGATCGCCGGCGACCGCTTCGCGATCGGGTCCTCGCGCGAGATGTCGCCGGCGGGCCTGAAGGGGGTCGCCGAAGAGGCGGGGCTGGAGATGGTGATCGTCTGCGGCGCCGACATGGGCGACATCTTTCGCCGCAACGCCATCAACCTGGGGCTGCACGTGGCCCAATCACCCGAGGCCGTGGCCGACGCGCGCGACGGCGACGAGATCACCTTCGACGTGGCGTCCCGCGAGATCGCCAATCGGACGCGGGGGCGGCGCTACCGGCCGGTTCCGCTCACCGAGAAGGAGGAGGAGATACGGCGCTCGGGCGGCATCCTGGAGGTCGGCCGGCGCGACTTCCTCGACTCGCTTCGGAGCGCGCCGCAGGTCGTCTTCCCGGAGCCGGCGGAGGCCCGCGCGCTGACGCTCACCGAGCAGATCGTCTTCGCGCACCGCGTGGACCGGAGCGCGGCGGTCCGTCCGGGGACGACGCTGCGCCTGTACGCCGATCTCCTCCCGGCTTCCGACGGCACGGCGCCGTTCGCCATCCACACGTTCAACCGGATCACCGGCGGCGACACCATCGCGCCGCGCCAGGCGGCGATCGCCAGCGATCATTTCGTGTTCACGGGCAAGGAGGAGGACGACCGGCAGACGTCGATCTCGCGCGATTTCGCGCGCCTGCACGGCATCGGGGCCCCGCACTATGCCGCGCCCGGAGACGGTATCTTTCATTTCTATTTTCCCGAGCAGGGCCTCATCGTGCCGGGCGGGTTCTACCCCGGGGCGGACTCCCACAGCCGCGCGTACGGAGCGTACGGCGCCGTCGGCGTGGGGATCGGCTCGACCACGCTCGGATTCGGCTGGGCCACCGGCACGGTGTACTTCACGCTGGCGCGCCAGCGCCGCGTCGTCTTCACCGGCCGGCTGCAGCCCTGGGTGACCGGCAAGGACATCGTCCTGGATCTCCTGCGGCGCTGGGGGACGGCCCAGTCGTCGGGCATGTCGGTCGAGTTCGTCGACGCCGGGCGCCAGCTCCCGATGCCGCACCGCAACACGATCGCGAACATGATGGCCGAGGGCGAGGCGCAGAACGGTCTGTTCGCGCAGGACGAGATCACCGAGGCGTGGTTCCGCGACCGCGGCATCGCCCTGCCGTATCCGCGTCTCGCGTCGGGCGCGGACGCGCGTTTCACGATCGACGAGTCGCTCGATCTCACGTCGATCGTGCCGATGATCGCCCGGCCGTTCAGCCCGGGAAACGCCGTGCCGGCCGCGGAGATCGCGAAGGAGCGGCTCCGGTTCGACAAGGCCCTGATCGGCTCGTGCACCAACGGCTCGTACGACGACCTGCTCGGCGCGGCGCTGGTCCTCCGGGCCGCCCGCGCCGCGGGTCTGCGTCGCGTGGCGCGGGAGGTGCGCTTCGTGATCTTTCCGGGCAGCGGCAGCGTGGGGCGGCAGATCGAGCGGCCCGAGCCGCGTCTCGGTGGCGAATCGATCGCCGGCGTGTTCCGCGACGCCGGGGGCACGATCCGCCCGTCGTGGTGCGGACCGTGCTTCGGGCAGGGCGAGGACGCGCTGAAGCCGGGCGAGCGCGCGGTCACCTCCTTCAATCGCAACTGGCAGAACCGGATGGGTGTCGGCGGCGAGGGCTACCTCGCCAGCCCGACCGTGGTGGCCGCCTCGGCGCTCGCCGGCTACATGGCGCCCCCGTCCGAGATCGGCCTCGCGTGGTCGCCGGAGCAGTTCGCGGTGTGAGGCGTCGCGGCACGGGACGGGCCGCGGCGCGGTGGCGGTGGGATCCGCGGTCTCTTTACGGCCTCGTTCCTGGCCCCCTTCGAGCTGGAGAATTCCTACCGGCGCGTCTCCAAGGACGATGATGACCGAGGCGCGAATTGCGCACGGGATCACGCGACGGCTGCTGGACCCGGATCAGTACACTCGCGTGAGCATCCCGCTCGAGCGGCCGTGTGATCTCGATGATTATGCGGCCGCGAAAAACCTCATCGAACCGGGCGCGCAGGCGGCGCGCGTGCGCCATTCCGATCCGATCCGGAGGTTTTTTCGAGCGCCGCCGTGATCGGACGGGCTCGGAAAGCCTCCTTCGAGGCGTTGCCGCGAAGCGAAAGTCCCCGACGCAATTCCTGATGATTTTCGCCGAAATCGTGTGGACTCCCGCAACGAGCGGTGATAGGCTTCGCGCGCCTTAATCCGCACCGCTGGAGGTGCGGACACATGAGGGAGGAACATGGCTCGAACTCCTGATGTCGCTGGTGCGCTGGAAGCGGTCATCGCGAGAACGCTGAAATCCACGGTGGGGCCGCGCCTGCGCAAGGTGGACAGCCAGCTGCGGAAGCTGGAGCGCAGGCTCCGGAAGATGGCGACGCTGCGCGGCCGTCGAGCCGGGGCGGGCCGGCGGGCCGCCGCCGGGAGACGACGCGGTCGCAGGGGGCGCCCGCCGATGCGGGGCCGCAGGAGAGGTCGCCGATCCCGACGCTAGGATCCGCGTCGTCCGGCACCCGGGGTGGCGGATGGCCCGGCAGCGCGGAAGGCGTCGATGCGCTGCCGCCGGACCCCGGTGACGGACGGGGGCGCGGGAGCCGCAGGGACTTCCTCCGATCGTGCGGGACCTCCGCGCTGGCACTCGCCGCGATCGAGATGATCCCGGGGAGCTTCGTGACGCGGCGTGCCGACGGCGCGGTTCCCGCGCCCGATCGGCTCGAATCGCTCGGCGCCGTCGCGCTCGACGCGGCACGAGCGCAGGGCGCGTCGTACGCCGACATCCGCATCAATCGCTACCGCACGCAGAGCGTTTTGCTGCGTTCCGTTCCGGATTGGACGACGGGCGCCGTCCACAACGTTCCGGCGGTCACCGACGAGGAGAGCTTCGGCTTCGGCGTCCGCGTCCTGCACGACGGGGCCTGGGGCTTCGCCGCGGCCTCGACCGTCGACACCGACACCATCGCCCGCATGGCGACCGAGGCCGTGGGCATCGCCCGGGCGCACGCGAGGCTGCGCGCCGAGCCGGTGCGGCTCGCCAGGGTCGCGCCGGTGAAGGACACCTACCGCACGCCGCTCGAGACGGATCCGTTCGAAGTCGGCGTCCGCGAAAAGATCGCCCTCCTGCAGGAGGTCTGCGACGAGGCGCGCAAGGTGCCGGGTCTGTTTTCGCTCACGGCGTACCTGGAGCAGCGTCTCGAGGAACGCTTCTTCGCCTCGACCGAAGGGAGCATCCTGCGCCAGCGCATCGTGCAGGTGGCGCCCGAGTACACGGCGACCGCCCGGGATCGGGCGGCCCGCCGGACGAGGACGCGCACCTTCCGTCCGAACGCCGTGTGCGCCGGTTACGAGGCGGTGCTCCAGTCGGGCCTGGTCGAAAGCGCCCGCCGCGTCGCCGAGGAGTCCGTGGCCCACCTGATGGCCCCCTCGGTCGCGCCCGGCGTCAAGGACCTGGTCCTCCTCCCGACGCATCTCGGCCTGACGATCCACGAATCGATCGGCCACTCCACCGAGCTCGACCGGGCGATGGGATACGAGGCGAACTACGCCGGCACCTCGTTCCTGACCCCCGACAGGCTCGGCGCCTTCCACGTCGGATCCGACATCGTCAACGTGTTCGGCGACCGGGTCATGCCGCAGGGGTTGTCGACCTGCGGCTACGACGACGACGGGGTCAAGACGAAGCGCTTCCCGATCCTGAAGAACGGCGTGTTCGTCGGCTACCAGACGACCCGCGAGCAGGCGCACTGGATCGGGCAGGAGGAGTCGATGGGCTGTTGTTACGCCGACTCGTACGCCTCGGTGCCCTTCCAGAGGATGCCGAACGTCTGGCTCGCCGCGTCCGAGACGCCGCGCACGATCGACGATCTGGTCTCGGGTGTGGACGATGGCGTGCTGATCGAAGGACGCGGGTCCTACTCGATCGACCACCAGCGCTACAACTTCCAGTTCGGGGGAGACGCGTTCTGGGAGATTCGGCATGGCAAGGTGGGGGCGATGATCGCCGACGTCGCGTATCAGAGCCGGACGCCCGATTTCTGGCGGGCGTGCGACGCGCTCGGCGACCAGTCGACCTGGCGCAACGTCGGGCTCAACCGAGATGGCAAGGGGGAGCCGGGGCAGATCAACGCCATGAGCCACGGCTGCCCCGCGGCGCGGTTCCGCGGCATCACGGTCCTCCGCACCGGGTAAGGACGTCGTGCGGGGCTGGGACCACGACCGCGCGCAGCGGACGATCGAGCGGGTCCTGGCGCTCGCCGGAAAGGGCGAGTGGCAGGTCGAGCTCACGGCGCGCGCCACGTCGCACACGCGCTTCGCGCGCAACGAGATCACGACCTCGGGGCTCGTCGAGGACGCCGGTGTCGTGCTGACGGCCACGCGCGAGGGTCGCAGCGGCACAGTCAGCACCAACGATCTCTCCGACGACGGCCTGAAGGCCGCGATCGCGCGCGCCGCCGGGCTGCGCGATCGGATGCCGGTCGACACGGAGTGGGTCGAGCAGCTCCCTCCACAGAGCTATCCGGTCCTCGCCAGATTCGACGCGGCGTGTGCCGCCGCACGCGCCGCGGACCGCGCGCCGGGCGTGAAGAGCGTCCTGTCGCTCGCCCGCCGCAAGGAGCTCGTCGCCGCCGGGTTCTACGAAACCGGCGCGACCCATCGCGCCGTCGGCAACAGCCGGGGGAACTTCGCGTATCATCCGGCGACCGACGCCGAGATGTCCGTCACCCTGCGCACCACCGGAGGGACCGGCTCGGGCTGGGCCTCGGGATACTCGCCCCGATTCGCCGAGATCGACGCCAAGTCCCTGGCCCGCCGCGCCGCCGAGAAGGGGATTGCCTCGTCGTCGCCGCGCGACCTGCCGCCCGGCGACTACACCGTGATCCTCGAGCCGGCCGCGGTCGCCGCGCTCGTGCTGACCCTGCAGTCGGGCGTGCTGTCGCGGCGGGCGGCCGACGAGGGGCGGAGCGTCTTCTCCAGGGCCGGCGGAGGCAGCCGGGTCGGCGAGAAGGCGGCCCACGAGTCGGTGACCCTGCGCAGCGATCCCTTCGACGCGCGGGTGCCCGCAACGCCCTGGAGCCCGGGGGGCGGCCCCGGCGGCGGCACCGATGGTCTGCCGAATCGCAAAGTGACCTGGATCGAGAAGGGTGTCCTGAAGACCCTGCATGCGGATCGCTACTGGGGTCGCACGACCGGAAGCGAGCCGACGCCGGCCCCGGGCAGCCTGGTCCTGGACGGCAGCACGGAGACCTTCGACGATCTCGTCGCCTCCACGCCACGCGGTCTTCTGGTGACCCGCTTCTGGTATATCCGCACCGTCAACCCGCAGACCTGGCAGCTCACCGGTCTCACCCGCGACGGGCTGTTCCTGATCGAGAAGGGCCGGATCGCCGGACCGGTCACGAACCTGCGCTTCAACGAGAGCCCGATGGTGATGCTGCAGAACGTGGAGGGGATGACGGCCGCCGAGCCGGCCGGTCGCATGGTGGTGCCGGCGGTCAAGGCGCGGGAGTTCACCTTCACCAGCACATCGGACGCCGTTTGATACGGAGGTTACGAATCTGGCAGCGTAGTCCGGCTGGCCCCACTCGAGGCGCGACCTATATTGGATGAAGACGCGATGAGGTTCATGCACGTGGTGCGCTTCACGATCGCGCTCGCCGTGGTCTGCGGGCTCTTTCGCGCGCCGGCGCCCGCCTGGGCGGCGGACGACCAGCCGGCTGCGGAGACGACGGCCGGTGAGGATCTCGCCACCGGGACCGACCAGCCGTCCGTGGTGTCGCCGGGATACCTCGAGTGGTACTCGCGGCCGTTCCGGATCGACCCGCGCGAGTTCGCGTTCACCCAGAGGTACTACTGGCACCGCCTCGTCCACCCCACGCCGCGCGACAAGGCGATCGGTCTGGGCGTGCTGGCCGGCGCGTTCTCGTTCTGGACGCACAAGGATCAGCTCCAGAACGACATGGCAGGCCGCGAAACGCCGATCGAGCACGAGAAGACCCTGAAGAGAATCCAGAAGCTGGGGGGCGGGCTGTTCGTGCCGGCCACGGCCCTGCTGATGTACGTGGGCGGCTCGACCTTCCACGACTACCGGTCCAAGGAGACCGGCTTCATGCTGGCGGAGTCCCTGCTGCTCACCGATCTGGTGACGCTGGGGGGCCGCTGGGTCCTCGCCGAGGACCGCCCGAAATACGGCGGGAGCCTGCACCCCTTCCGCGGTGTCGGCGGGGGCATCTCGGGGCATAGCGCCACCGCGGCCTCGATCTCGGGCATCCTGTCGCGCATGTACCTTCAGGCCGATCCGGACGACGGGCGCGCGACGCTCGCCTGGAAGAGAGTCGGCCAGGGCTTCGCGTACGGCATGCCGGTCATCGTCGCCTTCGGCCGAATCAACGACCAGCAGCACTATCTCTACAACACGATCCTCGGTCTTTCGATCGGGTTCTGGAGCGGCCACACCGTGGCGGACGCGCACGGACTCTACGTCGAAGGCACGCCGAACCGCTGGAAGCCTTCGGCCATCGTCCCCGTCACGGACGATCGGGGCGAGCCCGGTCTCGGGGCCCGCTGGGTCTTCTAGGACAGCCGCGACAGGGCGAAGAAGGGATCGGGAGCCTTGCCCGAGAGGACGAGGTCGGCGACGCGCTCCCCGACGGCGGGACCGTGCTTGAAGCCGTGACCCGACCCGCCGCCGGCGATGAAGGCGTTGGCCGCCTGCGGGTGGCGATCGATGATGAAGCGCAGGTCCGGCGAGTTCTCGTACTGGCACACTCGGGACTCGAGGAGCGGGGCGCCCTTGAGAGCCGGAAATCGGAGCTCCAGATACGCGCGCGCCGTGCGCAGGGCCTCGGCGGACGGCGTCCGGTCTCCCGCGGTGGGATCGAACACCGCGCCGCGCGTGTCGTCGCCGACTTTCAGCCCGCGCCACTCGTTCCCCGGGATGCCGTAGAAGAGGCGCTCCCCCTTGTCGATCCAGACCGGCATCCGGTCCTCCGAAAATCGTGGATCGCCGGCCGGCGTTCCGAAGAAGAACACCTCCTGGCGGGTCGGCCGGATCCGCTCGCCGATCCGATCGGGAAACAGCCCGCCGAGCCAGGGCCCGCAGGCGAAGACATACGCATCGGCCGCCAAAGAGCCGCCGTCCGAGAGGCTCAGCGGCCCCATCCCGCCCGCGCCGATCGGTCCGGGGGTCGCGGCAGCGACGCGGTACTCGCCGCCCTCCTCCTGGAACGTCTCCAGGACCGCCTGGCAGGCGCGGCGCGCCAGCAGGTACCCGGCGTCCTTCTCGAAGATCGCCCAGGCGACGCCCTCGAAGCTGATCTGCGGGTAGCGCGCGGCCGCCTCGGCCCGCGTCAGCTCCTCGATCGCCAGTCCGGCGCCGCGCAGCAGGGGCAGGGCCGCCTTCTCGTACTGGTCGTCCTGACCCGCCATCCACAGCACGCCGGTCCGGCGGTACACCTGTCGCTTCGAGCGTTCCTGGAACTCGCGCCAGAGGCGCAGCGACCGCGCCACCATCTCGACATAGACCGGATCGGGTCCGTACGTGGCGCGGATGATGCGGGTCTCGCCGCCCGAGCTGGCCCGCGAGTTCCCCGGCCCCCAGGCATCGATCAGCGTCACCCGCGCGCCGCGGCGCGCCAGGTGGAGCGCCGTCCAGCCGCCGAACGCCCCCGCCCCGACCACGGCGACGCGGGGCTTCGCCTCCCGTCTCACGACGCGTGAATCTCCTGCGGCCGCCGGCGCGGCCGCTCCGAGCCAGCGCAGCGGCTCGAACGCTCTCCATCCGGCGAGAGACACTCCGGTCATGATCACGGTCCTGCGCGTCCGCTTCATCCGAACCCCCGGCGGCCCATTGTAACGCCCGGCGGGCGGCTTCTAACCGACGGCGCGCGCGATGAGGAACGCGGCAGCCGCCGCGAGACCGCCGATGAGCGCCGTCTGGCAGGCGCTGCGCGCCGGCCGCGTGCCGGTGAACCGTCCCTTGAGGTAGCCGAAGCCGAGCAGGGCGGCGACCGTCGAGACGACAGAGAGCGCCAGTCCCGCCCCCGTGTCCGCCGCGAAGAAGTACGGAGCCAGCGGGACGAGCCCTCCCGCCACGTACGCCCCGCCGATCGTCAGTGCGCTCATCCGCGCGCGTCGCGGGTCGGGTTTCTCGAGCCCGAGCTCGAACCTCATCATGAAATCGATCCAGGCCTCCGGCCGGCTCTTCAGCGCCGTGACGACCGGCTCCGACTCCTCGGGGGTGAGACCGTACTTCCGGAAGATCTCGTGGATCTCCGCCTCTTCCTCCAGAGGTTTCTCGCGCACCTCGGCGTGCTCGCGGGCGCGCTCGCGCGCGTAGTGCTCCGCGTCGCTCCGGGCCGCCAGATATCCCCCGAGACCCATGGCGATCGACCCGGCGGCGATCTCGGCCAGGCCGGCGGTGACGATGACGCCGGTGCGGTCGACCGCTCCAGACAGACCGGCGGCCAGAGCGAACGGCACGGTGAGGCCGTCCGACATCCCGATGACGATGTCGCGAACCGTCGCGCCGGAGGTGAAGTGCTTCTCGATGTGGGGCGTTTGTGGCATGCCGCCTCCTGTGTGTTGCCGGCCGATGGAACCGCCGGGGGCGATCTTATCCAGAGTGGCGCGTGGAGTGTGGAGGAATGCGTCCGCGCACTTTGGGCGCGACTCTGGTTAGAATGAGTGCCGCATGATGGCGGGGCCTGCGGGCGGCCGCCGTGAGCGGAAGCGAAGGGGGCGCGGTTGGTGAGACGGCTCTGGATCGACGGCGGGTTCGCCGACGGCTCGACGGGCGCGACGATTCAGGTCATCGATCCGGCGACCGAGGAGCCGGTCGACGTCGTCCCGAAGGGTGGCACAGCCGATCTGGACCGCGCGGTGGCCGCGGCGAAGAGGGCCTTCCCGGCCTGGAAGCGGACGCCGGCCTGGACGCGGGCGGATCTGCTCGTGGAGGTGGCGCGCCGGTTGCGCGGCGCCCGCGAGGAGTTCGCCCTGACGCTGACGCGCGAGACCGGCCGCACTCTCCGGAAGAACCGCGGTTACGTCGACTGGGCGGCGATGTGCTTCGACTATTACGCCGGTCTCATCCGCGACCGCCGCGGGCGGGTCATCCCCTCGGCGGAGCCAGGTCAGCTCAATCTCGTCCTCAAGGAGCCGCTCGGGGTGGTCGGCTGCATCGTCCCGTTCAACTATCCGCTGATGCTTCTCGCCTGGAAGGTGGCGCCGGCTCTGGCGGCGGGGAACACGGCGGTGATCAAGCCGGCAACCCAGACGCCGCTCCTGGCGCTCGATCTGCACCGCGTCTTCGATCACCTGCCGAAGGGCGTGGTGAACATCATCACCGGCTCGGGCGCCGAGGTGGGCGACGCGCTGGTCAGGCACCCGGACGTGCCGTGTATCGCGTTCACCGGCAGCACCGCCGTCGGGCGGCACATCTATCGTCTCGGCGCGGACCGGATCAAGAAGCTGCACCTGGAGCTCGGCGGCAGCGACGCGGCGATCGTCTGCGCCGACGCCGACCTGGACGCCGCCGCCCGCGCCATCGCCTGGACGGCGTTCCTGAACGCCGGCCAGGTGTGCACCAGCGCCGAGAGAATCTACGTCGAGCAGCCGGCCCACGCCGAGTTCCTGGAGCGCTTCTCCGATCTCACCCGGAGGCTGGTGATCGGTCCCGGGGTCGACGAGGCGACGGAGGTGACCCCCCTCATCGGCCGCGCGGAGAGGGATCAGGTCGAGACGCGCGTCGCGCTGGCGCGCCAGGAGGGAGCCCAGGTCGTCGCCGGGGGGCGAAGGCCGTCGCACCTTCCGAGGGGATGGTTCTACGAGCCGACGGTGCTGAGCGGCGTGCGTCACGGCATGAGCCTCCTCAAGGAGGAGATCTTCGGGCCGGTCGCGCCGGTCCTGCCGTGCGGCACGTTCGACGAGGCGCTGGCTCTGGCGAACGACTCGCCCTATGGCCTGGGGGCGACCCTGTTCTCGCGCGACGCCCGCAAGGTCCGCCGGTACTTCGAGGAGATCGAGGCGGGCAACGTCTGGGTGAACGACCCGCTGGTAGACAATCCGGCGGGACCGTTCGGGGGCATGAAGATGTCGGGTCTTGGACGCGAGCTCGGCGAGGAAGGCCTGGAGGAATTCCAGGTCACGAAGCACGTGCACTGGGACATCGAGGGCGCGATCAAGCCGTGGTGGTTCCCGCTCCGGAAGTAGCCCTTGGCCCGCATGCTAGAATGACAAGACTCCGATGAGCCGATGCGTCGCCGCTCCGACGAGGCGCCCGACCCGCCGCTGGCGGGCCGCCGCGCTGTTCCTGATCCTGGCGTTCTACGTCCAGGCGCGCGTCCGGGCGGCCGGCACGACCGTCTCCCTGCCGGTCGGTGGAGAGAAGGTCCGGGCGTACCTGGCGACGCCCACCGTCACGGGGCCGACGGCGTTGAAGCCCGGCGTCGTCGTGATGCACCATTTCTGGGGGCTCGACGAGCACACGCGAAGAGTCGCCGATCGCTTCGCGGACGAGGGATACATGGCGATCGCCCCCGATCTCTACCGCGGCGTGGTCGGGGCCGATCCGGGTCTCGCGGACGATCTGATGCGGAAAGTGGACGAAGGACGGGCGGTCGCGATCGTGAAGGAGGCGATCGCCTATCTCCGCGACATGGACGACGGATCGGCGCGCCGGCAGGTCGCCCTGGTGGGATTCGATCTCGGAGGTCGCGTGGCGCTCGCGGCGGCCCTCCAGGGGGCGGAGGTACAGGGGCTCGTGATCTTCTACGCCCACGTGGAGACCAGCCCGGAGCGCCTCGCACCGCTGAAGACCGATATCCTGGGGATTTTCGCCCGCGACGACTACACCATCGGGGCCGACGAGGTGAAGAAATTCGAGGCGGCTGTCCGGGCGAACGGGCGGGGCGTCACGATCATCACCTATCCGAGCGTCGGGCATTCGTTCTTCGACGACGCGCATCCGGACTACGACCGCCCGCTGGCCCTGGATGCCTGGGTCCGGACAAAGGATTGGCTCGCCGAGACGCTCCGCTCGGCCCGCTTGCCTCAACCGGCGCCACCCAGGCCGGACCGCGCGCCCGCCGCCGGCGCGCCGCCGCATCCCTAGGCTCCTGCTCGATGCCGACGCAACCCGCCCGGGCGCTCGAGACCTTCCCCAACCCCAGACCGGGACGCGACTACGAGATCGCCTTCGAGTGTCCGGAGTTCACCTGTCTCTGCCCGCGGACCGGGCAGCCCGATTTCGCGACCCTGCGGATCCGGTACGTCCCGGACGGCCTCTGCGTCGAGCTCAAGTCGCTGAAGCTTTATATCTGGTCGTTCCGGGACGAGGGGCACTTCCACGAGGACGTCACCAACCGCATCCTCGACGATCTGGTCGCCGTGCTGCAGCCGAAGGAGATCACGGTCGTCGGTGATTTCAACGTCCGCGGCGGCATCCATACCGTCGTCACGGCGACGCACCGCCGGAGCTAGTCGCGCGCTCCTCTGTTACGGCGAGTCCGCACGATCATCGCAAAGTCACGTTGTTAGGCGCCTGTCTTGACCGTATATTTCCGCCCTCGTGGCGGAGTAACCGTTTGAGCCCGTTCAACTTCGCGCCTTCCCGAGCCGCGCGCTCCCTATCTTTATTTATACCTTCGCTCCCTTCCGGGCGCACCGGTCGCTCGTCTCGCGGTGCCAGGGCGATCGGCCTCGCGATCGTCGTGGCGTGGCTGGCCGCGGCCGCGGCGAGCGCGACGGTCCTCCCATGGATGGGCCTGGACGAGGTGACGGCGAAGGCGGATCTGATCGTGCTCGGCAGAGTCGAAACCTCCGAGGCCGGCTGGAGCGAGGACGGCCGGATCATCGTGACGCGCGCCACCGTGTCGGTCGAGCGCGCGCTGAAAGGCGGCCCGCGCGCGCGCGTGGAGGTCGAGGCGCCCGGCGGGCGGATAGGCGATGTCGCGATGATCGCGGCCGGCGCCCCGGTCTTCCGGATCGGAGACCGCGTCGTCCTCTTCCTGGAGCCGGCGGGCGCGCCGGCGGCGGGCGGCGGGCCGGCGCGGCGTCACGCGGTCGTCGGCTGGAATCTGGGCAAGATGGACGTGACCAGCGACCCCCGCACCGGCCGCGACCTCGTTCGTGATCGCACCTCGGGCGCTCTCTATCTGGATCGCCAGGGCAGACCGGTGGCGCCCGAGCGCGCCGGCCAGGGCCCGGCCGAGCTGGGGGAGTTCCTGCGACGGGTCGAGAGCCTCGTGGTGGGCGGCACGGGGAGGAGCAAGCCGTGACTCGATCCGGGGCACGTGGGGGCGAGGCGCGGGCGGCCGGTCGGACGCGCCTCCGGGCCCTGCTGGGGGCACTCCTTCTGGCCGGGGTGGTCGTGTTCGGCGGCAGGACGGCGCTCGGGTACGTGCAGACCAACCTGGTCGACCTCGGATTCGGCGACGTCGGCGTGTTCCAGGCGGGCGGCAGCCTGGTCCTGAGACTCGAGCAGGACGCGTCGTTCCGCATCACCGACGGCTCGGATCTCACGACGCTGCAGGAGAGCATGGCGCGCTGGAACAACGTGACCACCTCGAACGCGACGATCACGGAGGGAGCGCGCTTCAATTTCGCGAGCCCCATCGACGCCAGCACCGGGCTCGGCAACGACGGCATCAATCGCGTCTACTTCGCCGAGACCGACACGAGCAACAAGCTGAGCACGGCGATCGCGATCTCGTTCTTCTTCGTCGGCGGGGACGGCCACATCACCGACTGCGACATCGTCTTCAACGAGCGGCTGTACACGTTCAGCACCGCGACGCCCGCCAACCCGAACCAGAACCTCGGCCCGAACACCTATGACCTGGGGGAGATCGCCACGCACGAGATGGGGCATTGCCTCGGCTTCGACCACAGCGCCGTCGCGGGGCGGTTTGCCGCGAACGGTCTCGAGGTGTCCGGATTCTCGTCCGGCGACTTCACCTACCAGGCGACGATGTACCCGTTCGGCAGCCGCACGATCCAGGGCCGCAGCCTGTCGCAGGACGACATCTCCGGGGTGTCCTTTCTCTATCCCAATGCCGTCCTGACCGCGACCACCGGCACCATCTCCGGCCGCGTGCTGAACGGAGGAACGTTCGCGCCGATCAAGGGGGCGCACGTCGTGGCGGTGTCGACGTCCGCGCCGGACATCCCGGTGGCCGGCGTGATCTCCGACGTGCAGGCGGGCGGTCCGGGAGGGGAGTACAGCATCGTCGGGCTGCCGCCCGGCGCCTACTACCTGAGGATCGAGCCTCTGGTCGGGACGACCAACCCGTTCACCGTCGCCAACACCCACTTCGCCAATTTCGACACCACGTTTCCGTGGGAGTTCTACGACGGGCCGACCGAATCGGGGTTCGATGTCGCCACCGATCGCGTGGCGATCACGGTCAACGCCGGCCAGACCGTCACCGGCATCGACTTCCTGACCAACGTCGCGTCGCCCGATCCGAACGAGCCGAACAACACGCGCGCCCAGGCGACCCCGGTCGCCTGCGAGCAGACGGTGAGCTCTTCGATCGTCCCCCTCGGCGACGTGGACTACTACGCGCTGCCGATCACCGCCGGCACGGAGGTGCAGGTGGACATCAACGCGGCGCGCAGCGGCTCGCCGCTGGACGCGGTCGCCGGCGTGTTCGACGCGGCCGGCAACCGCCTAGCGTTCGCCGACAACACGATCTCCCTCGACCCGATCCTGACGGTCGATCTGTTTGCGCCCGGGACCTACTACGTTGCGGTGGCCTCCTTCAACGACGGCACCTTCACGGGCGCCGACCCGCGCACGGTCGGGAACTACACGATGACCCTGCACTGCTCCGTCCCGCCCGTGGCGCGCGGGACCTGCGGCGGCAAGGTGCTGTACGCCGGCTCCAACAGCACGGGGACGATCTACGCCATCTCCGATACCAACCACGATCTCCAGTTCGAAGGGCAGACGGTGTTCGCGTCCGGGACGGGGAACGCCCAGGGGCTCCTGACGACGCGCCGCGACGGGGGTGTGTGTCTGGGGACAGGCTCGTCGGTCATCGACGTGCTGTGGGACGACTCGGGCGATTTCACGTTCGATCGGACGGCCGTCATCCAGACCTTCAACAACGACACGCGTCCCATCGCCGCGGCCCGCCGGGCGGGCGTCGAGTACCTCTACACCGGCGACGTCTCCGGCACGGGGACGGTGTACGAGATGCGGGACACCACGGGCGACGGGCTGCCGGACCAGACGACGGTGTTCACCGAGGATCCGCAGCTGGTTCTCTCCCTGAGCCCGGACGAGGCGGGAACCCTGTACGTCTTCGACGGCCTGTTCAATTCGTTCGGCGGGATACTGGCCTTCCGCGACAAGGACGGAAACGGGGTCGCCGACACGTCGAGCGTGTTCCTGGCCGACGCGTCCGCCTACGGCAACATCGTCGCCCGCCGTCCGGGCGAGGTGTTCGCGACGAACGTCTTCCTCGGCCAGATCGACCGTCTGGTGGACGTCGACGGGGACGGCGTCGCCGACAGCGTGACGCCGTACGCCACCGGTCTGACGCTCGATGTTCTCCAGGGTCTGGCGTTCGACGATCAGGACGTCCTGTACGTCGTGGACGGGGGCAACCGGGTGCTCGCTCTTCCCGACGACGACGGGGACGGCGTCGCCGATCGGCAGGTGCAGTTCTCCGCTCTGCTGCCCGGTCTTCTCGGGCTCGCCTTCGGCCAGGGGCCGCCGGAGACGGTGTCGCTGCCCGGCTCGCTCCATCCGGTCACCGTCACCCCGAGCGGCCAGGGGCTCCGGCTCACCTGGGAGGACCAGGGCGCGACCGTGCCGGCCTACAACATCTACGAGGGGACTCTGGGGAGCTGGTACTCGCACGCGCCGCTGCTCTGCCACGTGACCGGAACGGCCGACGGCGCCGGCAACCGCTTCCTCGACATCCTGCCGACCGGCGCGGCCAGCCATTACTACCTGGTGTCCGCGAGCGACGCCTGCGGCGAGGGATCGGCCGGCCGCGCCAGCAACGGCCGCCGCGTGCCGATGCCGAACGGCGCCTGCGGCGCGGCGCCCTGACGACGCGCCGCCGACGCCCGGCGCCGGACACCCGCGTCACAGACTCCGTCGCACTTCGCGAGTCGCCTCGACCATGGCCGCGAGCTTGGCCTGCGCCTCCCCGGGCGTGCGGGTCTTCAGGCCGCAATCGGGATTGATGAAGAGCCGGTCCGCGGGGACGACCGCGAGCGCCGCCCTGATCCGCTCGCGGACGACCTCCACCGACTCGATCGCGTGGCTGTGGACGTCCAGGACGCCGGCGCCCAGCTCCTTGGTGAAGGGCGCCGTCTTGAAGAGCTCGAGGAGCCCGAGATCGGAGTTCGACAGCTCCAACGTGAACTGATCCACGGGAAGATCGAGCAGGCGCGGGTAGATCGCGGGGAAGTCGCCGTAGCAGACGTGGGTGATGGTGTGCGCGCGCAGGCCCTCCGTGACCGCGCCCATGGCGCGGATCGCGAGATCGATCTCGTCCGGCCTCACCGAGACCGCCGGCTCGTCGATCTGCACGTAGCGCGCCCCCGCCTCGACCAGCGCCGCGGCCTCCTGCCGGATCACCTCTGCAAGAGCCATCGCCAGGGCCTCGCGCGAGCCGTAATGCTCGTCGAACGACCAGTCCATCATGGTGTACGGGCCGGTCAGGATCGCCTTGACCGGACGACGCGTCTGCTCGACGGCGAAGCGGAACCAGTCGACGGTCACGGGGCGCGGCCAGCGCACCGGTCCGACGACGATCGGCTTCCGGTAGTAGCGGTTGCCGTAGGACCGCACCAGGCCCGAGATCCGGAACCCCTCGAGCTGCTCCGCGAAATACGTCGTCATGTCGCCACGGTACATCTCGCCGTCCACGAGCAGATCGAGTCCCAGGGCCTCCTGGGCGCCAAGACACGAGGCGGTCTCCTCCCGCTCGATGCGCCGCAGATCCTCGACAGGGAGGACGCCGCGCGCCACGTCCGCGCGCGCCTGCTTCAGCCGTTCCGGCTTCGGGAACGAGCCGATCGTGCTGAGAGGCAGGCGCAGATCGGCCGGCAGGAGACGCTCGTTCTCGGGCGGCGGCGCGGCGGTCGCGGGGTGTTCGATCATGGGAACCCCTGCCGGGCCCGGTCGCGCACCGCGGCCAGGATCGACATCTTGGCGCGCGCGGTCTCGCGGGGCAGGAACTCGAGGCCGTGGTTCGTCACGAGGTGGATGGCGCGGCCCGGCGCGCCTTGCGGGACGCGCAGGGCCGAGAGGATCGGTCGCACGCGCGTCTCGTAGACCTCCGCGGCGTCCTCCAGACGCGTGTTGCGCCCGTCGACCACGCCCAGCGCGAAGCCGGTCTCCGCGGCGAAGGTCTCCGCCAGGCGTCCGCCGAGCGCGGCCGCGTCCTCGCCGTCCCGCCCGAGCGCCGCGATGACGTCGAGCCCGAACATCGAGGCGGGCATCGTGGCCAGGAGCGGCAGGAGCGGCACCGCGTCGCCGAACGAGGTCGCCAGCAGGATCCGGGACGTGGTCGTCCCCGAGACCATGCGTCGCAACGCCAGGCGCAGCGTGTCGGCGTCGCCGGGGAAACGCGCCAGGGCCGGCTCGTCCACCTGGATCACGGTGGCGCCGGCGGCCTCGAGGTCGAGGATCTCGGGGTTCAGCGCGGAACCGACCTGCAGCGCCAGGTCGCGCGGACTGCGGGCGCCGGCGTCGCGCGACAGACGGGCGATGGTCAACGGGCCCGTGACGATGGCCTTCACCGGCCGAGGGGCCGCCGCGGCCGCCGCGAAGCGGTACTCCCCGATCAGGACCGGATGCTCGCGTCCGATCGATCCCGCGGCCACCGGCTGGCGGTAGTAGGTGTTCGTGTCGAAATAGCGCAGCAGTCCTTCGATCCGGAATCCCGCCAGACCGCGCGCCAGGTGGGACACAGGGTCGTGCCATCGGATCTGACCGTCGGTCAGCAGGTCCATGTCGGCGGCGGCCTGCTCGGCGATCGCCATCCCGATCATCTCGTCTTCCGCCGCGGCGACCGCCTCGGCCGGGCTCTCGCCCCGATCGGCGCGCTGCCGGGCGCGCCGCAAGGCCTGCTCGGCCGGCCGGTCGCCGATGCGCGGGTAGCTGTTCAAGAGCGAGGCCAGGATCACGTCGTCACTCCACCGTCGATCGAGAGAATATCGTTCCGATTCTCGCGGCGCAAGGGTCGGGGCGGTCCGAGGACTCATCAATGCCAGACGCGCAGTTGTGTTACGCTTCCGGCACGTGCTGCGCGTGAGGGGGTGCACGCGCCGGGGCGAGGGAGCCCTTTGACCAAGCAGGTCCTGTGGAGCGAGGCGATCCGGACGCGGGTCGACAGCGGCAGGCCCTATTTTCTCGCCCGGGCCAGCGTCAAGGCGCTCTCCGCCGGCAAGCCTTCCGTTCTGCTCGATGTCGCCGCCTCGGATCGTCCCGACTTGATCATCCTGTCCCACGACGACCCTGAGATGCCCGCGCCGGAGCTGTGCGGCTGGATCCGCGGCGACGACAGGACGCGGGGGATCCCGATCCTGGCCCTCGCCGCGGGCGAGGAAGAGGCCCGGCGGCTGAAGGAGGCGGGTTGCACGGAGGTGCTGCCCGCGACCGCCTCGACCGAGGAGCTGCAGGAGAAGATCGCCTCCCTGCTCGGAATGCGTCTCAGGAAATTTGCGCGCTACTCGGTCGTCCTGCCCGTGGCCCGAGGACGGTTCATCCGCGAGTTTCTCGGGTACTCCAACTCCGTCAGCGAAGGGGGGATGGGGTTCGACACCCTGACGCGGGTCCGCGGCGGCTCGAGCCTGTCCCTGCTGATCTACAGGAACACCGAAGAGAGACCGATCTCCGTGACCGGACGGGTCGCGTCGGTCCGGGCCAACATCGACACCGGCATCGGGTACGCCGTGGGGGTCGAATTCCTGGAAATGGCGGCGGCCGACCGCGACCGCCTCGTGGAGCTGTTCCCCGGCGATCCGACCGTCACCTGGGGTCCCGAATCGCCCGAAGACCGGCGTCCTGGCGGACCGGTCACGCGGGACGCCTGAGCGCTCTCCACCGCAGCGGGGACGGCCTACCGCCGCGCGAAGACCTTCTCCGCGGTCCCCTCCAGAAGAGCCCGCTTGACCTCCGCGGACAACGGAAGGGAGCGGAACTCCTGCAGGTTGCGGCCGGGGCTCTCCACGCCCGGCCCGGGCCAGTCGGTGCCGAACAGAGACTTGTCGGCGACCTCCGACAGGCGCGGGAAGTAGCGCGGCAGCAGCCGCGGCGGAATCCCCGAGACATCCATGTAGACGTTCGGGTGGCGGCGCAGCAGGAAGAAGCAGGTCTCCATCCAGAGAGGGCGGCCGCCATGCGCCATGATGATCGTCAGGTCCGGAAAGTCCACCGCCACGTCGTCGACGCCCAGGGGGTCGCCATAGGTGTTGCGGGCCCCCGGGAAGATCGAAGTGCCGGTGTGGATCATGATCGGGATCCTGAGCTCCTGGGCGCGCGCGTACAGGCCGGCGAGAGCCGGCAGGCGGCCGCCGTCGCGATAGTCGTTCACGTGGAAGTGCTGGTGCGGCGGGTGGAGCTTCAGGACGCGGATGCCGTGCCTCTCGACGATTCGCTGGAGCGCTCCGGCCGGGTCGGGGTCGAGACGCGGGTGCACGCCGCCCACCGCGACCAGGCGATCCTCGCGGCCGCGACAGAAGGAGCCGATGAAATCGTTCACCGCGTCGGTGAATCCGATGACGTCGGGGCTCACATAGTTGACCAGGACGGCGCGGTCGATCCCCTGCTCGTCGAGGAACCCCAGGAACGCCGCGGGGTCGTCGAGCAGCCGCCGGATCCGATCGAGATCACGGCGCCCTGAGGACATGCGGGCGAGCGCCCCCGGCGTGAGCTGCCGCCACGGCTGAACGTGAAGATGCGCGTCGGTGATCATGCGGCCCGCTAGCTAGCGTCCCTTGAAGCGCGGCCGCCGCCCTTCGAGGAAGGCCGTCATCCCCTCCCTCTTGTCGGCGGAATCGAACAGGATCGCCTGCGCCAGCCGCTCGACGGTGTCGCCGGCGTCCGGGCCGTACACCGCGGCCCGTAACGCCAGCTTCGCGGCCCGGAGCGCCAGCGGTCCCTGGCGCGCGATCAGGGTCGCGGTGGAGCGCGCTTCGTCGAGCACCCGGTCGTCGGGCACGACGCGATTGACGAGACCGATGCGCAGGGCCTCGGCGGCGTCGATGACCCGGCCGGTCAGGATCAGCTCGCGGGCCCGTCCGGCGCCGATGAGCCGCGGCAGGCGGTAGGTCGCGCCCGCGGCGGGGATGATGCCGAGACCGACCTCCGGCTGACCGAAGCGCGCCGACTCGCCGGCGATCCTGAGATCGCAGGCGAGCGCCAGCTCGCAGCCGCCCCCCAGGGCATAACCGCGCACGGCGGCGATGGTCGGCAGGGCGAACCGCTCGATCTCGAGGAACAGGCTCGAATTGATGCCCCGCAAGGCGTCGCCGGCGCGCCGGCCGCGCAGCTCGCGGATGTCCGCGCCCGAGGCGAACGCCGATCCGGCGCCGGTCAGGACCAGCACGCGCGTCGTGCCGTCCCCCGCCAGATCTCCGAGGGCGGCGCGGATCTCCTCCACCATCTCGAGGTTGATGGCGTTGCGCGCCGCGGGGCGGTTCAGGGTCAGGACGGCGATCCCGGCGGTGCTTTCCAGCGCGATGCTGCGCGGTCCTGCCGCCGTCCGACGGCGCCCGCGCCTCACGGCTTCAGGACGATCTTGCCGAACAGGGAGCGCTCGGCCATGGCCCGGTGCCCGTCGGCCACGCGGGCGAGGGGAAGGACGCGGTCGATGACCGGCTTGAGGCGACGCTCGCCCACGAGGCGCGCGACGCGCAGCAGCTCGGCGCGGCTGCCCATGGTGGAGCCGTGGATCGACAGCCCCTTGGAGAACACGAAGCGCACGTCGGTCTCGCAGCGATAGCCGGAGGTGGCGCCGCAGGTCACCAGACGGCCTCCACGCGCGAGCGCCTTCAGGCTTTTCTCCCAGCTCTCCTGGCCGACGCTCTCGATGATGACATCCACGCCGCGCCGGCCCGTCAGCCGGCGCACCTCCTCGAGGAAGTCGGTCGTGCGGTAGTTGATCGCCGCCTCCGCCCCCAGCTCGCGGACCCGCGCCGCCTTGTCGTCCGAGCCGACGGTCGCGAAGACCCGCGCGCCGTGCAGCCGCGCGATCTGGATGGCGGCGGTGCCGACGCCGCTGCCGCCCGCGTGCACCAGGACATCGTCGCCGACACGGACCTGCGCCCGGTCGACCAGCATGTGCCAGGCGGTCAGGAAGACCAGCGGAAAGGCCGCCCCCTCCTCGAACGACAGTCCGTCGGGAAGCGGCAGGACGTTGGCGGCCGGGAGTGCGGCGTATTCCGCCTGCGTTCCGTTGGCGTGCTCTCCGAGAAGGCCGAAATCCTTGCACAGCGGCTCGCGGCCCGAGCAGCACTCCACGCACCGCCCGCAGGAATATCCGGCCGCCACGAACACCCTGTCGCCCGTCGTGACGCCGCCGACCCCGGTGCCGACTTCCTCGACCAGACCGGCGGCGTCGGAACCCGGGATCATCGGCAGAGGCAGGGCCACACCCGGCAGGCCGCGACGCACCCAGGTGTCGAGATGGTTCATGCCGGCCGCCTGCACGCGCACCACGACCTGACCCGGCCCGGCCTTCGGCATCGGCAGGTCGGCGATTTCCAGGACCTCGGGACCGCCGTGCTTCCGGATGAGCACCGCTCTCACTGTGTCAGAGCCCCTTGAACCTGGGCGCGCGCTTGTCCAGGTAGGCGTCGAGCCCCTCGCGCGCGTCCTGGGACTCGAACAGCTGCTGCTGCAGCTCGCGCTCGAGCGCCAGGGCGTCGGACAGCGGGATCTCGCTCCCCGTCACGACGCTGCGCTTGATCCGCCCGACCGCCGCGCTCGCCCGGTTCGGCGGGCAGAACTCGCGCGCGTACGCCAGGACGCGATCCCACCAGCCGTCCGTCTCGAGGACCCGCGTGACCAGGCCGATGGAGGCGGCTTCCTCGAAGGAGAAGGTGCGCCCGGTGGCCATCAGCTCGATCGCCTTCGCCCGCCCCACCAGTCGGGCCAGACGCTGCGTGCCGCCGGTCCCGGGCAGCACGCCGAGGGTGACCTCGGGGAGACCGATCCGGCCGCCGTCCTTGCGGGCGATCCGGATGTCGGCGGCCATGGCGATCTCCAGGCCGCCGCCGACGGCGTGCCCGTTGAGGGCGGCGATCACCAGCTTCGGCGTCTGCTCGAGGCGGTTGAGCGTCTCGTTGGCGTGCAGGCAGAAGTAGTACTTGAAGCGCGGCGCGGCGCCGGCGAGCATCTTGATATCGGCCCCCGCCGAGAAGAAACGATCGCCCGCGCCGCGCACGATCAGGACGTGCACCGTGTCGTCCATGCGCGTCCGCAGGATGGCGGCGTCGAGCTGCTGCATCATCTCGTAGGAATAGGTGTTGGCGGGGGGATCGTTCATCTCCAGGATGGCGATCCCGTCCTCGATCCGACAGGAGACGAGAGCGTCGGACATGCTCAGGACAGATCGACCCAGACCGATTTGGTCTGGGTGTACTCCATCAGCCCGTGCCGCCCCAGCTCGCGTCCGAAACCGCTCATCTTGTAGCCGCCGAACGGCATGGCGCTGTCGTAGAGACCGTAGGTGTTGATCCAGACCGTGCCGGCCCGCAGAAGCCTGGCGACGCGGTGCGCTTTCTTGATGTCCTTCGTCCACACGGCGGCCGCCAGGCCGTACGGCGTGTCGTTCGCGGCGCGCGCCACCTCCTCGAGATCGCGGAAGCGCAGCACCGACAGGACCGGCCCGAAGATCTCCTCGCGCGCGATGGTCATGTCGTTCCTGACGTCGTCGAAGATCGTCGGCCGCACGAAATACCCCTTTCCGGGAGCGCGCTCGCCGCCGGTGATCAGGCGCGCCCCCTCGCGCCGGCCCTTGTCGACGTAAGCCAGGACGCGGGTCATCTGCGCCTCGCTGACCTGGGGGCCCAGGCGCGTCTTCGGATCGAGCGGGTCCCCCTGCGGCAGCCTGGAGGTGAAGGCCGTCAGCTTGTCGAGGAACGCGTCGTGGAGGGGCTCCTCGACGAACAGGCGCGAGCCGGCGGTGCAGACCTCGCCCTTGTTGTAGAAGATGGCGTTCGAGGCGCCGCGCACCGCCAGGTCGAGATCGGCGTCCGCGAACACGACGTTGGGTGACTTGCCGCCCAGCTCGAGCGTCAGTCGCTTCAGGGACGCGGCGCCGCGCCGCATGATCTCCCGACCGACGGAGGTCGAGCCGGTGAAGGCGATCTTGTCCACGCCGGGATGATCGACCAGGGCCGCGCCCGCGGTCGGTCCGAAACCGGTGACGACGTTCAGGACGCCCGCCGGCAGGCCCGCCTCGCCGGCAATCCGGGCGAGGCGCAGCGCCGACAGAGGCGTCTGCTCGGCCGGCTTCAACACGATCGTGTTCCCGGCGGCCAGCGCCGGCGCGACCTTCCAGGCGGCGAGCAGGAACGGAAAGTTCCATGGGATGATCTGCCCCACGACACCCAGAGGCTCGCGCAGCGTGTAGCCGAAGCAGGGCGCCCGCACCGGCACGGTTTCGCCTTCGATCTTCGTGGCCCATCCCGCGAAGTAGCGGAAACAGTCGGCGGCCATCGGCACGTCGACGCGGGACGCCTCGGTGATTGTCTTGCCCGAGTCAAGGGTCTCGATCTCGGCGATCTCGGCGCTCTGGGACTCGATCCGGTCGCCGATCGCCCAGAGCATGCGGCCGCGATCGGCCGCGGACATCCGGCCCCACGCCCCCTCGAAGGCCTGGCGTGCCGCGGCGACGGCCCGATCGATGTCCTCGGCGCGGCCCTCGGCCACCTGGGTGATCGGCTCTTCGGTGGAGGGGTTGACGGTGGTGAACGTGCCCGCGGCGGCGGCGTCAGTCCACTGGCCGCCGATGTAGAGTCGGCCGGATGAGATTTTCTGTGCTGCCGGCATGGGCGCCGATGTTAGTCGGAAGCCTTCCGGGAGTCAACGATGGGACGGAAGACCTCGGCGCGGATTCCGGACGAGTCGCTCGCCGCGGCCCGCCCGGCGCGTGCCGGAGGCGCCACCGGTGCGATCGGCGCCGCGCCGGCATCGGCCGCCTCGGGGAAAGGGGGTGGCAGCGGCAGCGGTCTTTCGGCCAGCGCATCTCCGAGATACCTTTCGTCGGACCCGGACGGCTTGGTGGGCGGCGCGGCGTGGGTCGAGGCGGCATACGCACCGGTCGCGGCCCCGCCGTTCGTGCCGGACGCGACCGCCGGCGCCTCCTGACGCGAGCGCAAGCGTCGCTGCTGCACCTGACGCTGTTTGGCCTGGAGTTTTCTCTGCTCCGGCGTGAAGATGTCGGCCGGTCGCACGTAACCGTTGGGGAACCAGAAGCCGCCCGCGTCGCGCTGCCCCTCGGGCAGCATCGTGAGCATGTCGTCCCCGGGGCCGCAGGGCAGGATGACTTCGAGCAGACCAAGCCCGCGATCGATCAGGGTCGGCAGCCTCCGTCGCTTCCTGGCGGGAGTCATGCCATCCTCAAGTGAGTCACATTGCCGTCTGGACCCGCAATCCGGCAGGAACCTTGACCTTCGCCATCGTATCAAACCACAAAACGAAACGCAAGTCGCGGCGCGTACCGGGATGCGAAACGAGGCGCCCCTCGCATGCGTGCTCTGGCCCCCCTCAGAGGAATGACGTCTCTCGCCGGTACCACCATGCAGGGTGAAGGACGGTGCGCTGAGCGGGATCGGTGGCAGGAAGTCTCGACTCCTTGATCGTCAGCGAACCGTCACGCGGTTGCCGCCTGGCCTCTTCGACTCTAGATTGCCCGATCGTGGGGCCCGTCTCCGCTCCAATGTTGGGAATTCCAGGGGCCGGCGGAGGGTCGCGATGGGGGTTCTGGGGGTCGTCGAGCAGGCGGCGCGCGCGTACCCGGCGCTCCTGCCTCTCGCACTGGTCTCGATCGCGCTGACCCTGTGGGCCTGCGAGCGCAGGCGCTGGTTCGGGGCCGCGGTTCTCGGCTCGTTGGGTCTGGCAGCCTGCCTTCTCTACGTGGTCGACCCGGCCAGGGCTCTCCCGGCGTCCGATGACCTTGGAACGACGGTCGTCGCGGTGCCCGGGCAGGCTCCCGCGGCAGCGGACACCCCGGGCCACCCGGTTCCACCGCCGGCGGGCCAGTACGTCAAGGGGCGGGCGATCCATCCTCTGCTTGTGTCGCGACGGTTCTCTTCCTCGGTGCGACTGCATCCGCGCTTTCCCCAGGATTTCCCGATCCCGGAGGAGTTCCGTCTCGAGAGCAACTCGGGCGGCACGTACGGCGGCGTCTTGACCGTCCGGTTCCGGTTCACCGGCGAGGCGCCCAACGCCGTGTGCGATCTGCGCACGCTCGGCCGCAGGAACGGCTGGTACGTCGAGATCCTGGCTCCGCACCGGATGATCTTCCGGAAGGACGCGAGAGAGATCGAGGCCTGGTTCAGCTTTCCGGCGCGCTCGGTCGTCCTGGACATCCCCGACGCACGCTAGGGCGCCTCAAGGGGCGGGTTTCTGATCCTGCTCCAGGAACGCACCGACCAGCTCCTGGTCTTCCGGCTCCCTGAGACGCGTGAACAGCTTCGTGCCGAGCAGACGAATCGTCGCCTCCTGATCGAACGGCAGCCGTTCGTACATCCTGCCACCGGGAAAATGGCAGGGCGAGCACCTCTCCTGAAGGAGCGGCACGATGCGGGAGGTGAAATCGATACGCTCGGCCGGCGCGTTCGGGCCGGGCACGCCGCCCGCTGGTCCACCGGGCGACGCGGCGGCGGGCGACGCGGAGGGCTGAGC
>JACXTT010002760.1_pt1 | contig 27555 bp, 19 predicted proteins | sample 9270951 | NCBI WGS metagenome assembly JACXTT01 (sample SAMN15532306, study PRJNA645909) | rock metagenome | isolation source: weathered quartz diorite | place: Puerto Rico | collected 2017-06-21 | reverse complement strand
TGCAGTATTCGCTGTCGATCGGGACGACGGGGCCGGGCAGCTTCAACGTGTACAGCCAGGGGCAGGGGACGAGCTTGTCGGCGACGGTGAACGGGCTGCCGGTGGACGGCAGCCCGGTGTACGTGCGGTTGTGGACACAGTTTGGTGGGGGCACGGGCTGGGTCTTGACCGACTACACGTACACGGCGGCGAACCAGAGCAAGGCGGCGCTGACGAGTCCGGCGCCGGGCTCGACGCTACCCGGTAGCGGGGCGACGTTCAGTTGGAGTGCGGGCACGGTGTCGGTGAGCGCGCGGCCGACGGATGGGTGCGCGGTGTACATGCAGTTGTGGACGGAATTGCGAGGTGACAAGCATATTCACGACTACGCGTGCACGGCCGCAATAGGCTAGCCGCCATGTCGTTGACGATCTGCTGACGCCGAATACCTAAGCGACGCTATGATGTTTCGTCAAGGCTTAGAGATCTGCATCCGTAGGAGGGCTTTGGTGCGGTAGAAAGATCAATCGGCGACCAACACAACAAGTTAAGGAACCGTATGAAGCGACGACCCTCGCTCATTTTTGCAGTGGTCTTCCCGCTGGCCGTGCTGATCCCTCCAGGCGCACGGGCTGACAACCAAAGCGGGCCATCGGTCAAAGTCCATCCGCATCTTCTCGCCCTGTACGACGAGTACCAAGCCCACCAAGCACGGGGCGTCGGTCCCGAATTTCGCTGCCGTTGTGGGTCTGGACGCGCTGAATCGCGATGGGCAGTCGGCGGCGGACCTCTTCGATGAAGGCAATCGCGTTGGGGATCGAGCTTTGCGCATAGATCTTGAGAACGCGATAGCGACTTGCCTCGTCGATGGCGGTGAACTGATAGAACCGGCCAGCGCCGAGCTTCAGGTGCTTGACGTCGACTTGTACAGATTGGCCGGCATGAGTGAGCTCGCGCCGGCGACGAGGACCGGGCCGATAGCGCTTGAAGGATACGCGCGGCACGTGATGACACTTGAGGATTTTGTCGATCGTCGGCACCGACACGTAGGCCTGATGGTAGCGCTGCAGGAAGAGGCAGATTCGTCTGGGCCCGTACTGTCGCTCGTGGCGGACCTGGAGGACCAGTGCCACGATGTGTGGCGGGGTCGCGAAGGGATGCTTGCGGGGTCCGCACTTCTGCGCCTTGAGATCGTGGAAGCCAACCTCCCGGTACCGCCGCAGCCAAACATAGAACTGGCCGCGGGTGATCCCGAAGAAGCGGCACGTTTTGCTGACGTTCTTGGTTACCTGCTCGTAGTGCTGGATCCGTCGCAGGCGGATCTTAGCTCGCCGAAGCTGATCCTCCTCCCGTTCCGCTTGTCCCATGCCGGTCCTCCTCGTTGAGGAGCTTGAACCTGTGCATGGGAAAACCTACTAGCTACATACATCCCCCACGGGGGTCGGCGCCTGCGTCCGGCCGGTTGTTCTCCTCGGCCGGAAGTGATGAGAAGGTGTCGGAGCTCCTACCAAGTCTCTCGCAGATCCTTGACACATTGGCCGGCGCTAGATTAGCGTCCCGGACAATGAGCCGGACCGCTGAATGCAGGGGCCGGGTCTGACACACGTGTGATCGCTTGCGATCCAGTGAGCGGCGCTGACTCCGGCAAGTCCAGTGCGGTTGATCGCGACGATTGTAGCTCTACCAATCCACTTCAGAGTCGTAACGAATATTGACTCTCGGTCGGTCTTGTCCGTCCGAAGACGGGGCTGACCACCACGAGGACCGTCGTTTGCGCACTAGGGCCCTAGAGGTGGACAGCATGACTGTGCTTCGTTGGTGGCGCGTCGTTTTCTGGGCCAACTTGGTCTTGCTTGCCTGTCCAATGAGCGTGTTCTTTGGCCTCCACGAGTCGCACGCTAGGATCCGAGGACTCCTCGTCGAGTTCCGCAACAGTCTCACGACGCGGTCATCGTCCGATGTTGACCTGTTCAGCTCGACGCCGATCGGTTTGATTCGACACGACTTTTACACCGACTCCCCGACGCAGATCGAAGCCTGGCGGACCCGCCTACGGGACGTCGTGTCTCCGGTCGACGCTTCGCGCCGGCCCGACGATATTGATCGCGTCAAAGCGATCGTGCTCAGTTTCTCGAGAGGCGGCGGCAGCCGCCCCATCTATCGCATGCCCCTCCTGAAGAAGATCGCCGAAACGCAGCGCGGAAACGGATTCTGTTCTGATCACGTCGAGATCTTTCTCGCGCTCGCGCAAGTGAACGGCCTGACCGCGCGGGAGGTCCAAAACGAGGTTCACGGATTCGCCGACTTCTTCTCTCCGTCCAAACGGAAATGGATATTTGTCGATCCTCTCTACGCCATCCTCGCAACGGATGAGGCAGGCGAATACCTTTCATCGTTAGAGATCAGACAACGACGTGTGTTGGGACTTTCCGTGCACTTCCTATTTTTTGGCACCTCAGATGGGATCATCAGGTCCGAAGCGGATCCGAGATTTCAGGCGTTGTACGGTGACGCCTCGCGTTTCAAGCGGTACGTCTTGACCTACGGCAACAATGTCCTGACGGAAGCCAGTTGGTCGGAAACCCTCTCGTTCCTCCCTTGGGAAGCCCGCCAGCTCCTTCTGTATCTGTCAGGGACGAAGCCCTACATGATTGTTCTCGCCGATTCGTTTGGTGATCGGCATGCGCGCGAAGCGGAACAACGCTACGGGCTTGTGTTTTTCGCGATGTCCGGGTACTTCGTTATCGCTCTCGGCAGCTATCCCCTGCTGGCGTTCGGAATTCGCGTGAGGGCATGGAATAGAGGGCACATGGGACCGCACGCGAAGAAGTCGCGTCGGTCCCCCGTTGCCTAGCTTCGGTCGCAGCTGGTTCGGCTGGACCTTACCAGCTGCCTTTAGGTTTGATTGGTGTGTCCGGGTGTCACAAGAGACCGTCAAAGTGACGGAAGAATGGAACACAAACAGGGTCACCATCCGACTGCCGGATCAGATTTAGTCCTTATTAGGACTGGACTTGCCGCAGCGGGCACACGGTTTGCTACCTTCAGGCCGTGCGAGCATGCACAGGGTCAGAATTGACCGACGAACTAGGAGGGATCACATGAGGCTCTTCGTGTCCGTGGTGGCCGTGTGGCTGCTGCTGGTAGCTCTATGCGGGGGCCCGGCTGCGGCGCAAAACACCTTTCCCGCGAGCGGCAAGGTAGGTATCGGGACCACGACGCCCAGTACATCTCTCAATATCGTCGGCCAGGATCCGGGTGCGCTGAATACGCTGGGCTTTCGAACCGAGAGCACGCAAGGGTTTTCCGTCGGGATGTTCGTCTCACAGAGTCGCGGCGTCTTCGGGAGCACCAACATGACGCCAGTCGACTTCATCAGTAACGGGATCCTCCCGAAGATGACCCTCAGTACGGACGGAAACCTCGGTATCGGCACCACGGCTCCGATCTCGAGGCTGAACATACTCGGCGCGGATCCAGGAACCGGATCCGTCCTGCTCGGCGTGCGCGTCGAGAACGCGAGCGGCTACAACGCCGGCATCGGGGTTGCCGGCAATCGCGCCACGATCGGCGCGACGAACGCGACGCCCATCGACTTTATGAGCGGATCGGTCGCCCGGATGACCCTCGACCCCAGCGGTAACGTGGGTGTGGGGACGAAGACCCCGGCCGCGATGCTGCACGTGGCGGGCAACGTACAGGTCGATGGCAACATCGCCGCGAAGTATCAGGACGTGGCGGAGTGGGTCAAGGCGCCGCGCCAGTTTGAAGCTGGCACCGTACTCATCATCGACCCAGCGAATCCCAATCAGGTTCTGATTGGCTCCCAGCCGTACGATACGCGTGTTGCCGGCGTGGTCTCTGATCGGCCGGGACTTTTGCTTGGTGAGGGAGCCGAAGATCGCGTGAAGGTCGCTCACACTGGCCGGGTCAAAGTGAAGGTCGACGCCAGCTTCGGTTCGGTCGTGACCGGAGACCTCCTCGTGACGAGCCCAGTCGAAGGGTTCGCCATGCGTTCCAAGCCAGTGGACGTTGGCGGAGTCAGCATCCATCGTCCCGGGACGCTGATCGGTAAGGCTCTTGAGCCGCTGAGCGAGGGACAAGGCGAGATCCTAGTCCTGCTCATGCTTCAGTAGGCGGTCTCGACATGTGACGAGGGGGAGATCCTCCCCCTCGTCCCACGCTTACCTAAGTTGCCTGAGCCTCGATTGATTAGTTAGAATCGTATACAGCGCAGTTCTTCGTTACCCTGATTCGGGTGTGTTGTAGTTCACGAAGCGAAGCCGTGCCCACTTGCCCGACCGACCTCAACCTGATCGACTGAAGGTGCGACTCTCCGCAAAGCTCGCTTCAAAGGTCGCCCGAACCCCTGCCCGGGTCCTCGCCGTGCGTGCTGTTCAAGAGGCCCGGCTGCGGGCAATGTGTTTCACCAACCGTTGGGGGGGTCTGGAGCGACGTATCCATCGTTGGTGGACATCGCAGCGGCTCGGCGACTACATGTCGGAGAGCCGAAATGCGGGCTTCTTGACCGTCCGGGACGGCGCGCTGGCGTTGTCCGAGGCTTGTGGACGTGGCTTGATCGATGCCGAGGCGCTCCTCGTCGCCGCCCGGAGAATCCGACACCGAGAGTTCGAGATCCTCGGATGTGTCCTGCCGAGTGAGGGGCCGTGGCCATGGCACGCGGATTGGCGATTCGACCACGCGTGGCCGCCCACGTATTTCCGCCGCTATTCCCACTATGAAACACCTCGACCTCGCCCCTACGACGTTAAGTATCCCTGGGAGCTATCACGCCTTGGGTTCGTTCCGCTCTTGATCCAGGCCGCGGTCCTCGAGCCTCAAGTCGAGTGGCTCGAAAGCGCGACGGCGATTCTCGAGGATTGGGCTCGCGCGAATCCCCTCGCTCACGCGGTCACATGGGATCCAATGGAAGCGTCGATGCGGGCGATCGCGCTCCTTTGCGCCCTCGACATGGCGTTGACGCTCACGCCTTCATTGCCCCTCGTCGACCAACTTCTGCGACTCCTGTCCGCCCACGGAGAGTTTATTTGGCGCACGATCGAGTACTCGGATGTGAGAGGCAATCACTACACGGCCAACCTCGTGGCGCTGCTCCTGCTCGGGCTTGCCCTTGAGAGGGCCTACCCGACGGCTAAGCGATGGAAGTCGCACGCGTCGAGCGCGATCCCGCCGGAGATCGAACGTCAGATGCTGGGGGACGGGGTCAACATTGAGAAGTCTCTCGCTTACCACCGGTTGGTGACAGAGCTGTTCGTCATGGCCATGGTCGCGATAGAGCGGGCCGGTCTCCCGTTCCCGACCCGCACCCGGGATCGTCTACGTGCGGCCTGCACGTACTCTGCGGCGTGCACCCGTCCTGATGGTCTCACTCCGAACGTCGGCGACAACGACAGTGCCCGTGCACTCCTTTTCGATCCATCCGACCCCCGCGATCATCGTCCGCTCATCGGCCTTGGAGCTCTCCTGTTTCAGGATCCAGTGCTCAAAGGCGTCGCGGCGAGGATGCCGGTCGCCGCGCCATGGCTCCTTGGTCGGCCCGCGCTTGACGAGTGGGAGAAGCTCAGCGCCGAAGCTTCGTCCGAGATCCATCATTTCTCTCACGGCGGCATCGTCGTGATCCGTAGCGGAGACGGCTATCTCTGGCTCGATGTCGGCGAGGTGGGACTCGCTGGCCGCGGCGGGCACGGCCACAACGATCTGCTCAGCTTCGAGCTCGTCGTCGACGGCGTGCTGCTCATCGTTGATCCAGGGTGTCCCGTTTACACCGCCGATCGCGAGCTGAGGAACTTGTTTCGGAGTACCGGCTATCACAACACGCTTCGGATCGATGGGCAGGAGCTCGCGCCGATGTCCGGCTGGTGGCGCATCGGGAACGATGCCGTCCCTACCGACATTGCCGTTGCGTGGGACGGCCGACGCGGCAACGTCTACGCGACGCACGGCGGTTACCGGCGCCTCGACGATCCCGTGTCGCATCGGCGTGACGTGACGTTCTCGCCGCGCGCCGGCGTCTTTGAATGCACGGACGTCTTGCGCTGCCGGGGACATCATCGCGTCGAGCGCTACTTGCACCTGAACTCCGACGTGGATGTGACGCTCGGCGCTCGCTCCGCGCGCCTCTCATGTCGGGGGCGTGCGTGGACGGTATCCTGGGAAGGGCCGTCGACTCCGTCTGTCGATAACGGGTTGATCAGCCGAAACTATGGGCTCGCTGAGCCCGCGCCGATCTTGGTCCTTTCCGATACCATTCACGGTGACACGGAGCTGCGCTTCGCGATCGCGCGCGACGGTGAGGCCAATTGAAGCAAGCATTCCTCACGGGGCGAGGCAAGATCGAGGTCGCCGAGGTTCCAGTACCCGCGCGCCTCGTCGATTCCGTCCTCGTACGAAATGTCTGCTCGCTCATCAGCACGGGGACCGAGTCGGCTGCCGTCACGTCGCGAAGCGGCGTGCTTGGGCTCTATGAGAAAGTCGTCAGTTCCACCGAGCGCGTGAATCAGGTCTGGGATCTCGCGCGGCGGCACGGGTTGGCGTACACCTGGGACCTGGTCCATCGCAAGCTGCAACAATTCACGGCCATCGGGTATAGCAGCGCGGGCTACATCGTTGAGGTCGATCACGGCGGGGTGCCCTTCGCGGTCGGTGATCGTGTGGCATGCATGGGGACGGGTTTCGCTTCGCACGCCGAATACGTGGTGGTCCCGAAGAACCTCGTCGCTCGAGTACCCGAAGGCGTCTCCTTTGAGTCCGCTTCGTTTGGCGCCCTCGGCTGTGTCGCGCTCCAGGGAATTCGGCGTCTGGAGCTTACGCCGGGCGAGCGCATCGGAGTCATCGGGCTCGGTCTCGTCGGTCAGCTCTGTGTGCGCCTGCTCGACGCGATGGGATATCAGGTGTTCGGCATGGACCTACGACCGGCGCGCGCCGCGCAGGCTGCCGAAGTGAACGGCGTGACGGCCTGGGCGCTGGTTGAGGTCGACAGCGTCCGACGAGTGGATCAGCTGACGGCTGGTCAAGGACTCGACGGCGTGATCGTGTGTGCGGCGAGCGCGAGCGACGATCCGATCAACCTCGCCTTCGATGTCTGTCGGCCGCAGGGACGGGTGTCGGTTGTCGGCGACGTCGGGCTTCGACTTGAGCGTAGCAAGATGTTCGCGAAGGAGCTCGAGCTTCGGATGTCCAGATCCTACGGCCCTGGACGCTACGATCCGGGCTACGAGCTCGACGGGCACGACTATCCCGTTGACTACGTTCGCTGGACTGAGGGACGGAATCTCGAATACTTCCTACGCCTCCTCGCCTCGCGACGCTTCGACATCGACCGTCTGGTCAGCGCTCGCTTCCCCGTCGACGACGCGCCGTCAGCATACGCGCTAGTGAAGAAAGGCGAGGATGGCACGCGTGGAGTCATCTTCGATTTCGCGCCGTCGCCGACGCAAGATCGGCATCCGGGTGTGGAGGCGCGGACGCTGCGGGCGGCGGTGCCGTCGGCGCGCCCGAGTTCCCGCCGGATCCGGCTGGGATTGATCGGCATCGGAGGATACGCGAAGGGAGTCCACATCCCGAACCTCAAGCGCATGTCGGACACGTTCGAGATCGTGGCGGTCTCCAGCCGCTCCGCTGCCGGAATGGCGGAGGGCGCGCGACTGACCGGAGCGCGCGTCGTCACGAGTGAGTATCACGAGCTGCTGGCCGAGCGCGACGTCGACGCGGTCCTGGTGGCCACCCGTCACGCCTCACACGGCCGCATCGCGCTCGACGCGCTCAAGGCCGGCAAGCACCTATTCGTCGAGAAGCCTTTGGCGACCGATGTCGACACCGCTCGAAGCATCAACCAGCTGGCGACCGCCTCCGGTCTCGTCGTCCGTGTCGGCTTCAACCGACGCTTCGCTCCTATGATCGCGGCGCTTCGGTCCGTTCTCGGCGTCGAAGGGGTGCGCATGCTCGCCTGTCGAGTGGACATCGGTCGTATCGAAGACGACTGGAGCAACACGGCCGAGGAGGGAGGTCGGTTCCTTGGTGAGGGGGTGCACTTCTTCGATCTGTTCAACTGGTTGCTGGGGGCTGAGCCTGCGACGATCCTGGCGACCTCCGGGGGACCGGCAGATGTAACGAACCCGAACATGACCGTGCTCGTGCGCTACCACGATGGAAGCACCGCGCAACTCGTCTACACGGCACTCGGCAACGCCTCCCTGGGCAAAGAGTGCTACGAGGCGTTCGGAAACGGTCGGTCGGCGCGGATCGAGGACCTCGGGGGATCGGGCGGCAAAACCGTGTTGAGGCGTCTGTTCCGGCGCGCCGATACGAGCCGGCGGGCGATTCTGGCGGAGTTCGGCGCGGCGATTCGCGGAGAGTCACTTCCGGTGGTGGGCGCCGATGCGCGCGCAGGCCTCGTCGCAACGTGGACGGCGCTCGCGGCGTATCGGAGCGCCTCTGAGAGGCAAACCATAGCTTTCGATGTCTGAACTCCCGACCCGGATGCGCCTCTGAGATGTGCGGTATCGCCGGGGTGGTACGTCGGGGGGCGGCCGGAGCGGCGACGATGGACTTGTTGCGCGCGATGGCGGACTCCCTGCGCCATCGGGGTCCCGACGGTGAGGGCTTCTGGCTATCGGACGATCGCCGAGTCGGGCTCGCCCACCGAAGGCTCGCGATCGTGGATCTGTCCGCTACCGCGCGGCAGCCCATGGCCAACAAGGATGGCTCGGTCCAGGTCGCACTGAACGGCGAGATCTACAATTTCCGTGAGCTGCGAGCCGAGCTCGAAGGCAGGGGGTATCGGTTCCGCTCACAGAGCGACACGGAAGTTCTGGTTCATCTGTACGACGAGGTCGGCGACGCGATCATCGAGCGCCTCGACGGCGATTTTGCGTTCGGGCTCTGGGACGATCGACGCAAGCGCTTGCTCCTGGCCCGGGATCGTGCCGGGGTCAAGCCCCTGTACTACGCGGAAGTTGACGGCCAGTTCTTGTTCGCGTCAGAGATCAAGGCACTCCTGCGGCACGCTGCGGTGCCGCGCGAGATCGACGAGGAATCGCTCTACCACTATCTGACCTACCTGGTGGTTCCGGCGCCTCGAACCCTCCTGCGTGGGGTGTTCAAGCTCCCCGCGGCCGGCGTGCTGACCTTGGATCTGGACCGCGGCTGGAAGACCCGGCGCTACTGGGAGCCATTACCTGGGCGCGCCTCCCTGGACCGGCGGGATCTCGACGGACAGTTCGAGGCGACGTTCAACCATTCGGTCGGTAAGCGTCTCATGGGTGATGTTCCGGTCGGCGTGCTCTTCTCCGGCGGGGTGGACTCGATCCTGAACGCGGCGTGCTTCCAGCAGCTCGTGTCCCCCAAGGCTGTGCGGACCTATCACGTTGCCATGAGCGGCGCGCCGCCTCACGCCGACGAGCGCGAGTGGGCGCGAACCGTCGCGACGAAGCTCGGCACGGAGCATCACGAAGTCACGATCAGCGAGGGCGACCTCCTCGCGGCGGCGCAAACACTCGCCGGGCAGCAGGACGAGCCGCTCGCCGATCCCGTATGCGTTCCCCTCTACTTCGTCACGAAGCTGGCCAAGGATTCGGGGACCACCGTGCTTCACGCGGGTGAAGGGGCCGACGAGATCTTCTGCGGCTATGAGAACTACCTGCGCTTTCTCCGGGGCGAGTCATGGTTCTGGAGGCCTCTGCGAAGGCTTCCGCGGTTCGTGAGCTGGCTGGGCTTCCAGACTCTTCGGCACACGCGAGGCCGCAAGGTCGCCGACGTCCTCAGGCGTCGGGCCCTTGGTCAAGAATTATTCATGTCGGGCGCGGTCGCGTACTACGAGGACCAGAAAGCCGCGATCCTGGCCCGAGACTTTCGGGCCCGACACCCCGGCCTCGATTCATTTCACATCGTGGGAGACCTTTACCGACGAATCGAGCAGGAGTCGCCCGGCGCGAGCCTTCTCCAGAAGATGACTTTCATAGAGCTCCAGCTTCGACTTCCGGAGCTGCTGCTCATGCGGGCCGACAAGATGGCGATGGCACACGGCGTCGAAGTGCGTGTTCCCTTCCTCGATCGGGACCTCCTCGAGTTTGCCCTGTCGGTCGATGAATCGTTCAAGCTCCGCGATGGAGTGGCGAAGGAACCCGTCAAGCGGCTCGCCGCCCGCTACGTAGGACGCGAGGCGGTCTATCGCCCAAAGACGGGGTTCGGGGCACCGATCCGCGAATGGTTCCATTCGGGTCTCGGCTCGCACATGGCGATCCTGCTCGAAGAAGAACGCGCGGAAGTCGAGGAGCACTTCGCCGTTTCCGAGCTGCGCCGACGCCTCGTCCGCGGACCTCGGACCGTGAACGAGGCTTTCCAGCTATGGGTGATCTACAACTTGTTGAGCTGGCGGCGAGCGATACTCGCGCAGCCGCCGGGAATCGCAGCGTGATCACCGGGCGTCAGGCGCGGCTCGGCGTCGTGATCAACACGAGTTTCGCGGTGGTCAGGCTTGCCGCCCTGTTGTGGGTTATCCGGCGCGCCGCGCTGATCTTCGCACCCGAGACACTCGGAGTTTTTCTCCTCGCCCGGCGTCTCGCCAGCACCTCGGCGCACGTGCTCCAGCTCGGTTCTTCCCAGACCCTGCTGCGCTATCTCTCGACGTCCGACTCATCAGCGATTCGCCGGCGATATGTCGCGGTGACGTGTGCGGGCTGGATCGGCCTCGTCTCGATCACGTTCGCCGCTTTCCTGCCCATTCGATCATGGGTCGCCGCGTCGGTCTTCCCCGGCCTCGAGGAGGCCATCAGCCTGACATGGTGGACGTTCATGCTCTCAATTGCCTCGGTCCTCGGCTTCATCGCGTATTCGACACTCCTCGCTGAGCGCCGGCTGATACTCGCCAATCTCGTCGAGCTGATGTCGGTCAGCGGACTTCTCTTGCTCGGTTTGTTCTGGTCCCGCTCGGTGCCGACTCCAGCGGCGCTGGTTCGGTTCCAAACGCTCGGTCTCGTATTCTTGAGCGTCGTGGCGGTTGCGACGTACCTGATCGCCACGCGCCGCCCAGAATCCCGATCGGATCCGGCGCCGACGTGGACCGAAGCAGGTCGCGTCTTGGTTGCCTACGGCTTTCCGCGCGGGGGGATTGCGGCGCTCGACATCATCGTGGTCACGATCGGCCCATGGCTTCTCAGAGACCAACCGGCCGAGGCAGGCTACCTCCTCATGGCCCTCACGATCATCCAGGCTGTACCGGTGGCGCTCGCGCCGACGGCGCAGATCGCTTCAATCCTCGCCGCGCGTCTCGTGGGGCGAGGTGAGCTGACTCGCCTTCGCGAAGAAGTGCGGTTGCTCCTCGGGGGGACGCTGTACGCGGCGACGCTCGCGCTCGCGATATTGCTCCCGTGGTCGCGGTACGCCCTTCAGCTCTGGTTGGGCGACGCCGCGATCGTGTCTGGGGTCTCCTTCTACCTGTCGTGGCTCTTGTGGGGCATCCTGCCCCTCGCGTTCTTTCAAGCGCTGCGAGGAATCATCGAGATGCGATGGCTCGCTCCGAGGAATCTCTGGACGCTCGCCGTGGCAGTCGCTGTCCACCTCCTCGCCTACGAGCTCGGGAAAGGATTCTTTGGTGAAGGTGCGAGCGTGCGCGCTGCTCTGGTCGCGACGTTCGGAACGATGGGCGTGCTGACCTTCGCATGGCTCGACACCTCGTGGTGGAGGCCGCTTCGTTACTGGGGACTCGGTCGGCTGGCGAGCGTAGCCGCGCTCGTCGCGCTGGTGAACTTCCTGCTGGCGGAATGGCCGGGTTCGCTCGAGCTTCTCGTCGGAATCGTCCTGACCGGGGTGATCGTCGTCATCGGTCTGGGAGGCGCGCCTCCTCCCGTGGTGCGTGCCATACGCGCGTTCGTCTGGCCGAGGACGGCCCTCGAGTCCTTCCGGCGCGCGTAGTGGACGCATTCACGTTCGCCTGCTTGAACGCCGCCGCGGTGGCGCTCGTGCTGATCGCATATCGTCGCCTGATCTTCTCTTGGAGCGCCCTCGGCGTGTTCACCCTTGCGAACCTCGTGTTCGTGCAGATCGGCGTGCTCTCGATCCCGGTGTTCAGTGATCTCGTGTCGGTGCGATTCTCTACCTACAAGCTCGGCCTCCTCACCGACGACGATCTGAAATTGACCATCATCCTGAACGTGTGGGGTGCCGGTATCGTTCTGGCCGCGTATCAGATGACGCACTTCGCGTTCGACGGCGAGCGCTTTCTTCGGAAAGGACCGAACCTGCTGAACCTGGACCCCTCGATCGACCGACTCGGCTTCGCGCCGACGCGCCTTCTGTCGATTGCCGCTGCTGCGCTCCTGGGTTCGCTCGCGTACGCGGCCACCAGCGCCCCGCTCATCCTGGGTGGCATACAGGCGCTCTTGGCTGGCAGCCAGGAGGGACTCCTCGAAGCGCGATACCAGGTCAGCGACAACTACGTGTTCATCCTCTCCGTGTTCAACGTACTGCCTTTTCTGGGTGTGGCCGTGCAGCTCGTTCAGCGACTGCACGCGAGGCCGAAGCTTCGGACGCTCGCGGTGCTGTTCAACACGTGCACGGCGGCGCTTCTCCTGATTACCTTCCACAAGCGGCCGCTCCTCGTCTTTCTCTGCGCCCTGCTTTTGGCTAATGTCGTGACGACGGGAGCCCGGGCGATGAGCCGGCCCGGACGGGCCCGGTCGGCGGAGTCCTCTTCCGAAGCTGAACGGCGTCGACGCTGGCCAGGCGCGCCCCGGATCGCCAGTTACGTGGCAATCGTCTTCGTGATCCTCCTCGTGCTCTATCAGCTCCAGACGCGGGCGGTGACGAGCGTCGACGACATCCAGGATGCCGTAGTCGGCATCGGCACTCTTTCAGGAATCGCCGCGACGACGATCCTGGCTGGCCAGGCCATTCCAGCGGTCCTGTTGACCCACTATTACCCGGCACTCGAGCCGCACTACGGTCTCAGCAACATCGGACTGATCGCGAGGCTCTTCGGTTTCGATCTTTATCGTCCCGCCTACGACGCATTCGATTACTTCTCGGTTCTGGAGACCGACACTCCCTACGTCGACCGAATCGAGGGGTCGCTGGCGAGCCCCGCGCTCATGGACTTCTATGGCGCCTTCGGCCTCGTCGGCTGGGCTTTCGGCGCCTTTGCGCTGGGCATCGCGCTCAATCGGATCGACCGCGCGATGGCTCGGCTCAGGCCCGACGCCGGTCGGAGCCTGCTCGCCATCTTTCTCTTCGTCTCGGCCTATTACCTCTCGAACGCGAGTGTCGCCAACACGCTCGTCGGATACGGTGGCGCCATCTTCGTCATCCTCTGGCTCATCCTGCGGGTCCCGTTGCGGCCGAGTTCAGAGGCGGTTCTCTCCGCATCGTGAACCGACGATGAAGGTGTGCTTTCTTTCGTCGATGCATCCGCCGCTCGACAAGCGAGTGTTCGTCAAGGAGGCGGTGTCGTTGGCCGCGAACGGATTCGACGTCGTCCATGTCGCGCCGGATGAACGACCGCGCAACTGGATCCAAGACGGTGTCGCCCTCGTTACGTTTCCGCGCCCGCGCGGCATTGTTGGGCGCCTGCGGCAGCTCGCGCGGATCTACCGTCTCGCCGCCCGGCAGTGCGCCGATTGCTATCACTGCAACGAGCTCGACTCCTGGGCCATCGGGGTGCTCCTTCGGCTGACGCGGGGAGCGAAGGTGGTCTTCGACGTTCACGAGCACTACCCGAGCCAGTTCGCCGAGTGCGGCTTCCCCGAGTGGCTGCGGCCGGCAGCTACCCGGTCCATGCGGTTCGTGTTCGGTGTCCTCACGCCACTGACCGACAGGCTAGTGTTCGCCAAAAAGTTCATCGCCGCCGATTTCAGCGGTTCGGAGCGCAAGCATGTCGTCGTCGAGAACTTCGCCCCGCTCGCCCTCGACGACACTGAGCAGGCGATGGCGGCCAAGGCCACGGCGAAGGCCATCACGGTGATTCACGTGGGCTCGATGACTCGTACGCGATGCTGGCCAGAACTGCTTCAGGCGCTCGATCGCGTCCGCTCGCTGGACCTCCGGCTCCACATCGTCGGCACCTTCGCCGACGGTAGCGAGCCCGAATTCGAGGGGCTGGCGCGAGCGCTCGGGCTCGCCGATCGGATCGTGGTCGAGCCTTGGCTGCCGATGGCTGAGGCATATCGACGGGTTCGCGAGGCTGATATCGGGCTCGTACTCCTGAGACCGGGCATCCACAATCACGCGCTGGCGCTGCCCCACAAGATGTTCGACTACATGCTCGCCGGATTGCCGGTGATAGCTCCGAAATTCGCTATGGAGGTCGCGGAGATCGTGCAGGCCGCGAACTGCGGTCTGCTCGGCGACACGTCGAGCGTCGAAGAGATCGCGGCAGCGCTCGAGCGGCTCGCCCTCGATCCGAAGGAACGCCGCCGATTGGGCGAGAACGGTAGACGGGCCGTGCGCGAGCGGTACAACTGGGAAAGCGAGGTGGTGAAACTCGTGGCGATGTACCGCGAGCTGAGCCGGGAGCAATCGCGATGAGCGCTGGGTTTTTACGCATATTGGTGTTCGTCGTCATTGGTCTGATCCTGCTGGGCTCCTCGGGGATGCAGGCCCTTGCGACGGGGCCGGGCGCTCAGGATGTGCGGGCCTCGGGAGCACGGTGTGATGGTGTCGCCGACGACACCGCCGCCGTGCGAAGCGCGATTCGCGGTGCCGGCGGTGGCTCGTACGGCGTCGTCCTCTTTCCGCCCGGCGGCGCCTGCCGCATCACCAGCACAATCGTGATTCCTCGGGCGGTGACGCTGTCGTGCCTTGCCATGCCGTCGCAGAACAGCAACTCGCGCTCAGCGTGCTTCGTCGATCATGATTTCGTCGGCACCCTGTTCCAGCTCGATGGAAGCGAGCGGGGCAATCCGGGCTCCGGCTACGGCATCCGAAACCTCGTCCTGCGCCAGAAGCGCGGCAACAAGACCGTCCCCGGCGGCGTCGGCACGGCCGTTCGCATCGTCGCAACGTCTTCGAACAGCCGCGCGACGTGGATCCGAGTCGAGAACGTCCAGATCGAGGAGGAGCTGGGCGCGGACCCGTGGACCATCGGCATTGATGTTGACGGTTCAGCTGGCAACCCCGGAGATAGTGTTCGCGATGTCTGGATCTCGGCCGGCCGCATCCAGATCGGCGCCACGACGGGCACGCCGGCGGCGATCAGAGTAACGAGCGCTGAGAATGTGTATCTAACAAACGTGTTACTGAACGGCCCCGGCGGCAGCCTGATTTGTTCCGGGTCGAGCGGCAAACCAACGAATACGGTCGGGCTGACCTACGTCAGCGGCGCCGCGCTTGTGATGGACTTCTGCCAGAATCTCTCGCTTGTCGGAGGGCGGTGGGGTGTCATCACCAACACCGCGAACACGTCGGGCACCAATCTGCTCATTCCTTCAACCCTCACACAGTCTTTTCGCAATAACGCCGGATCGGCCATGACGCTGGCCGTCGCCGATCCCACGAACGGGAATTTCTCGTTTCTCGCCAACGGCGTGCAGCTGCTCAACGACCAGGGCCTCCAGGGTGCACAGCACAGCGGCGCCATTGCCGACATGATCCGGGTGACGCGCGACGACCACGTCAAGATCGACGGGTCGGGGCTGGGCCTGGTGGCGGGCAGCAGCGGGGTCGCCGTCACGGGCCCCGCTGGATATCTGCGAGCGGGCGCCGGAGTCGCCTACGGCGCTCTGCCGGGAGCGGACAACGGGACGCTGATCTACTGTACCGATTGCGCCATCAGCAACCCTTGTCGGGTCGGAGGAACCGGGGCGATCGCGAAGCGATTGAACGGGGTATGGGTCTGCAATTGAGCGCGGGGCTTCTCGAGTCGTCGCGCGGTGACGTCGATGAGGCCGATTCGCAAAGGCTTTGCGCCCGCAAAGATCCGGAGGGTCGCCGGGGTGATGGTTGGTACGCTAGTACAATCTCGGCGGCTCGGCCTCACCAGGGGCGGAACGAGCGACCGCCTTCGTCCGTCGTTAACGCGACGTGTCGAGTTGTTCGCGCCATTAGGTTGTATGCGCATGGTCACCGCCGACTTTGGCGGAATCCTGAGCTGACGTCCGCCGTCGGCGTGACACTTCCGACGGTTAGCGAGCGCTTCGTGGGCCGTCATGTAGCGATCGTCGGCGAGCATCGTTGTCGGGAACGACTCCCGACCATTCGGCGCGAAAGTGAGCGAGCCGCAGCAAGGTGAGGACGAACGGCGTATCACCGGGCCGGCGCCGGCGTGCCGTCGGGCCGAGATCGTGACGATGCGAGCTGGCGCGGTCCCGGGTCCGGCGGTCGTGACCGGCGGAGCGGGCGCGATCGGTTCGCGCCTCGTACGTCGGCTGCTAGAGCGAGGCGCCTCTTCGGTGGTCGTGATCGACAACCTGTCCTCCGGATACGAGTGGCTCTTGCTCGATGATCCGCGTCTGCGGCTCGTGCGTCGCGACGTCTGCGACTTCTTGGATCTCGACCTCGCGATCGACACGCCGCTCGTCTTCCATCTCGCGGCGTTTTTCGCGAACCAAAACAGCATCGACCATCCTCTCGACGATTTGCGTACCAATGGCCTCGGGACGCTTAGCGCGCTCATGTGGTCGGCCCGAAATCGGGCACGTCGCTTCGTTTACGCATCGGCGGGGTGCTCGATCGCCGGCCACGAGGTCGACGGTCAGATCCGCGAGGACACGCCGGTCAGCATGCACCTGGACACGCCCTACCAGATCACCAAGGCGCTCGGTGAGTTCTACTGCAACTACTTCGGTGCCCAGCAGCTGGAGGCGGTGAGCTGTCGATTCTTCAATTCCTACGGCCCGGGCGAGGTGCCCGGGCGGTACCGCAATGTCGTCCCGAATTTCATCTGGCGCGCACTGCACGGCGAGCCGCTCATCATAACCGGCACGGGGGCCGAGACTCGGGACTTCGTCTACGTCGATGACCTGGTTGACGGACTCCTGGCGGGAGCGCTGACGCCGTCGGCGCGCGGCGAGGCGTTCAACCTCGGTACCGGTTTCTCGACGCGCATCATCGATCTCGCCGAGATGGTCGTCAAAGCGTGCCGATCGACTAGCCGCATCGAGTTTGGACCGAGACGGTCGTGGGATCGATCGCTGCATCGCGAGGCCGACAACGGTAAAGCCAAGCGGGTACTTGGCTTTGCGCCGACGGTCAGCGTGCGTGAGGGTATCGAGCGAACCGTCGACTGGTTCCTTGAACACCGGACGGCGATCGCGGAAGCAGTCAGGACCCGACTGTGAAGGTCCTCGTGACCGGGGCTGCAGGCTTCATCGGCTCTCACGTCGTCGACGCGCTCTGTGACGAGGGCAGAGACGTCATCTGCATCGACAGCCTGGACCCGGGAGTTCACCAGAGTCCCCCGGAATATCTCCGACGCGACGCCGAGTACTGCTTCGCGGATCTTCGTCACTGGGTGCCCGACGGTCGCTTTGACGATATCGAAGCAGTTGTTCATCTTGCGGCCCTTGGCGGTGTCTCTCGAGCCGCGCGTGAGCCCGCGAACGTGGTCGGCGCGAATGCATACGGCACGGCGCGGCTCGTCGAGGCGGCGTCCGCCTGGAGCCATCTGAAGCACATCGTCTTGGCCAGTAGCTTCAGCGTGTACGGCTCGAACTACAACTACAGCTGCCGAGAATGCGACCGCGAGCTCGTCGGTGTGCGGCGCGCCCGCGACCTGGCCTCGGGACGGTTCGAGGTGGTCTGCGACGAGTGTGATGCCGAGGCCGACATCGTCCCGATTCGCGAATCGGCGCCACCCCAGCCGCTCGAGCCTTACGGGGCGTCCAAGTACATGCAGGAGCTGTGCTTGCGTGGCTTCGACAAGTGCGCCGTCTCGATTCTTCGCTTCTCGTCTGTATACGGGTCCCGGCTGAGACTCGACGACGGGGAAGCGACGATCATCGCGCGAATTCTCGGCTGGGTACGGTCGGGCCGGCGGCCCCGACTCTACGAGGACGGCCGTCAAATCCGCGACTGGGTCTTCGTCGACGACGTCGTGGCGGCGATTGGTGCCGTGCTCGACGGCGTGGCGGTGCCGCCGGTCGTGAACGTCTGTTCCGGAGTTCCGACCCGACTCGTCGAGGCGTGCGAGCGGGTCGCCGAAGTACTGGGAGTCGACTGTCCGCCGGATGTGGTCGGGGGTTATCGTCCGGGGGACATGCGTCACTGTCTTGGTGACGCATCGTCGGTGCGTGATCTTCTTGGGCGCTCGCCGATGGCCTTCAAGGACGGCATCGAGCTCGCGCTCAACGGCGGGACGTAGAAGCGGCGTATGTGCGGCATCCTCGTGCTCGCGGGGGACAAACATCCATTCCACCAAGGCCTTCTACGCTCGCTGCGCAAACGAGGCCCAGACGACGTCGGCTTCTGGGTCGACGAGGCGGTCCACATCGGGCATGCCCGTCTCGCGGTCATCGGTCTCGATGAGCGGGGAACGCAACCGCTCGAGAACGCGACGCATGTTCTGGCCTACAACGGCGAGATTTACAACTTCAACGAGATCGAACGGCGCCTGCGAGCGGACGGGATCGTCGTCAGCGGCGCCAGCGACGCGGAAATCCTGCTCCACGCCTGGAGCTGCTGGGGACGCGCAATTCTCCCCGACCTCCAGGGGTTCTGGGCCTTTGTCGTGTACGACAAGACCCGCCGCCGGTTGACGCTCGTCCGAGATCAGTTCGGCGTCAAGCCGCTCTACTACTGGCGCGCCAGTGATCGCGTCTGCGTCTCGTCGCTTCTCGGGACCATCCTCTCGGTGTTCTTCGGTGGTGCCGAGCTGGACTACGAGGCGATGTCGGAGTACGTGCGCTACCAGTTCACGTTCGGCGACAAGACATTTATCCGCCAGATCAAAAAGGTGTTACCGGGGCACCTCGTCGAGATCGACCTCGACGGCGGGGACGCACGGAGCGTGTGCTACGAGGACATCTTCGCATCCCGACCTGTCGGGGGGCGGCCCATCTCACCGGAATGGATCGCCGAGACGCGCGAGCTGCTGGTGAATTGCATTCTAGAATCGACGATCAGCGACACACCCTTCACGACCTCCTGCAGCGGAGGCCTCGATTCGAGCCTCATCACCCGTATCGCGGCACCCGAGATTGCCTACCACTGCAACTACTCGGATCCGGAGTGCAACGAGACGTTCTATGCGCAGCAGGTGGTGCGCGACACACCGACCCGCCTGTTTACCGTCAACGCGCAAGAGTCATTCGATCTCGTGTCGCGCCTCGCCGACATCGTCCAGGATTTCGACGAGCTGACGATCGGATCGGTGATCCTCCCCCTCGACGAGCTGCTCGCTCAGGTCAAGCGACGGTACAAGGTGGTCCTCACCGGAACTGGCGGTGACGAGCTCTTCGGCGGGTACGTGCGTTATCAGCTTGCCCTCGGCGAGTGCTATCAGGACTCGTATCGCGCGCTCTACAACCGGATGAAGAACATCACCGGGGTCGCCGACCGGTTCGAGTTCACCCACCGGAAGGGCGACCCGTTCCTCTACACGTTCTATCAGCCCGACGTCGAGAAGACGTTCAAGGCCGCCTTCGAAGCCGGGCGCGCCGGCGACGATGATCTCCAGGCGATGCTGCGCTTCGACCGTCGTCACTTTCTCCAGGGACTCCTCAATATCGACGACAAGATGTCGGGCCGCCACTCGCTGGAAAGCCGTCCCAGCCTGCTCCATCAACGATTCGTTCGACATCTCCAGGAAGTCGACACGAGTGGGTTTCTCTCCAACGGCGACCTGAAGCCCGTGTTGCGCCGCCTGGCGATGGGGCTGGTGCCCAAGGCGATCATCCACCGCAACGACAAACAGGGCTTCACGACGCCCATCGGGACGTTCGTCAACAAGTCCTCGCATCTGATCCGGGAACACCTCACGAACTCTCGATTCCGTCATCTCTACGACCTTCGGCGACGACACTTCACCGCTGAGAACAAGTTCTCGCGCGAAGTGTTCGGGCTGCTCATGCTCGATCTGTGGCTTCATCGGTATATGTCGCAATGAGCGCGATGCGCGTCATCTTCCTGACGCAGTGGTTCGACCCCGAGCCCGGCAACATCCGCGGGCTGCCGCTGGCACGCTGGCTGGTCGGCCGAGGCTACGACGTCCACGTGCTGACGGGAGTGCCGAACTACCCGGCCGGTCGGGTCTACCCGGGATACAAGATTCGCCTGTGGCAGCGCGAGGTCGTCGACGAAGTGTCGGTGCTCCGTGTTCCCCTCTATCCCAGCCACGATGGCTCGTCGATCCGCCGGATCGCCAACTACGCGAGCTTCGCGCTCTCGGCGGCGACCCTGGGCGTCGGATTGATCGGGGGCGCCGACGTCGTCTACGTCTATCACCCCCCGGCGACGATCGGCCTCCCGGCGATGGTCCTGAAAGCCCTTCGACGCGTGCCGTTCATCTTTCACGTCGCCGACCTCTGGCCTGAGGCGGTCGTTGATTCGGGCATGCTCCAGGGAGGCATCTTCGTACGGCGGGGCATCCAAGAGGGAATCTCGGCCTGGTGCCGACTCCTGTACAGCCTGGCCGACGCCATCACCGTGATCTCGCCGGGGTTCCGCCGGCTCCTCACCGAGCGCGGTGTGCCGGACGACAAGATCCACGTCATCTACAACTGGGCTGACGAGGCGGCCTTCCGACCTCGCGACCCGGAGGTGGCGCTGGCCAGGGAGCTTGGACTAGCCGGTCGGTTTAACGTCGTCTTCGCCGGCAACCTCGGCGCCTTCCAGGGCCTTGAGGCTGTGATCCGCGCTGCTGAACGAGTGAAGCGCGTTCCAGCCATCCAAGTCGTCCTCGCGGGAGGTGGGCAGAAGGACGCGGAACTACGCGAGCTCGCGCACCGACTCGGCTGCACGAACGTGCGGTTCCTTGGTGGACGCGATCACCTCGAGATGTCGCGAATCTGCTCTCTCGCCGACGTCCTGCTCGTCCATCTGAAGGATCTTCCGTTTCTGGCGACAACGATTCCGGGCAAGACGCAGGCGGCCCTGGCCAGCGGCCGACCGATTCTGATGGCGGCGCGCGGCGACGCCGCGGAACTGGTCATGAAGGCTGGTGCAGGCATCACGTGCGCGCCCGAGGACGACGCTGGGCTCGCCGAGGCGATGGTCACGTTATCCCGGATGAGCCGGGATCGGCTGGAGGCGATGGGGGCACGAGGCCGGAAGTTCTACGTCGACGAAATGTCTCTCAACGTCGCCGGAGACCAGATGGATCGACTGTTCAAAGCAATCGTTGGCGGCAGAAAGCGCGAGTCGAGTCATTACCGCGGTGGCCGGTAAGCGGTTGCTCGATCTGTGCCTGACTGTTCCGGCGCTGCTGGTTCTCATACCCCTATTTCTCATCCTCGCCTTGATCGTCCGCGTCACGCTGGGAGCTCCAATAATCTTCCGACAGCGCCGCCCCGGCCAACATGGACGGAGCTTCACGCTGCTGAAGTTCCGCACGATGACAGACGCTCGTGGCGTAGACGGAGAGCTGTTGCCCGACGCGGATCGGCTCACGAACGTTGGTCGATTCCTGCGACGAACGAGTCTCGACGAATTGCCGGAGCTTCTGAACGTCCTCAGCGGTGAAATGAGCCTTGTCGGCCCGCGGCCGCTGCTACCCGAATATCTGCGCCTCTATTCTCGGGAGCAGGCAAGGCGTCACGAGGTCAAGCCGGGTATCACCGGCTGGGCACAGATTCATGGACGAAACGCAATCTCGTGGGAAAGAAAGTTCGAGCTCGACGTCTGGTACGTCGATCATCGATCGCTGCGCCTCGATCTGTGGATCGTAGCCGTGACCTTCCTCGGCCTCGTGCGGGCAGACGACGTCAGCGAGCGCGGTCATGTGACGGCGAGCAAGTTCACCGGCGGGGGCTCGTAGGGTCATGGAGGTGTTGATCATCGGCGCCGGAGGGCACGGGCAAGTGATCGCTGAGGCGCTGTGGCGCTGCTGGGAACGGGACGGCGCGATGCGCCCGCTCGGCTACCTCGACGACGATGCCGCCTTGCTCGGCCGCAAGCTTGTCGACATCCCGGTCATGGGTCCGATCGCGGCGTTGTCCGACATCTCCCACGATGCCTCAGTAATCGTCGCCATCGGCGACAATCGTACGAGGAAGCGCGTGTTCGAGCAGCTGGCTTCGAGCGGCGCGCGCTTTGCCAGCGTGCGCCATCCGACCGCGATCGTCGCGCCGGATGTCCGCATCGGCGCCGGCAGCATGCTGTGCGCGGGCGTCATCGTCAACGTCGGCAGCGTCATCGGTCACGACGTGATTTTGAACACCGGCGTGACGGTCGATCACCACTCCAATCTTGGTGACCACGTACATCTCGCGCCGGGCGTGCGTATGGGCGGGGGCGTGACGGTGGACGAGGGGGCGCTGATCGGCGTCGGCGCAAGCGTGCTCCCTGCCGGGCATGTCGGAGCTTGGAGTGTTGTTGGCGGAGGCGCCTGTGTGACGGAGCGGGTGGCTCCGGCCGTCACGGTCGTCGGAGTGCCGGCGCGCGAGGTTTCACGTGGCTGAGCAAGACCCCAGCGGCCCGCTCTTGCCGATCATTCGCCCCACGCTTCCCGCGTTGGACCAGGTGACTGACCTAATGCGCGCGAGCTGGGATTCTGGGATCGTCACCACTGGCGCGGTGACGCGGATGTTCGAGGAAGAAGTCTGCCGCCGCACCGGCGCCCGCCACGCGGTGGCGATCGCATCTTGCACCGCCGGACTGATGCTCGTTCCGCGTGCGCTCGGGCTCGAGCCGGGCGACGAGGTGATCGTGCCAGCGTTCACGTTCGCAGCGACCGCGCAGGCGCTGCTCTGGAATGGTCTCGTGCCCGTGTTTTGCGACTGCCTCCCGGGAACTCGAACGCTCGATCCGGAGGATGTCGAACGTAACCTCTCCGCACGCACGGCCGCCATCTGTCCGGTCTATACGTACGGGCTGCCTCCCGACATCGACGCGCTTCTCGACGTCGGGCGGCGGCGGGGAGTTCCCGTGTATTTCGACAGCGCCCAGGGCCTGGGTGCCGCGTACCGAGGCCGCTCAGCGGGTGGCTTCGGAGCCTGCGAGGTATTCTCCCTGAGCCCCACGAAGGTCGTGACTGCTGTCGAGGGCGGCCTCGTCACCACGAACGAGGGCGGCCTGGCCGAGCGGGTCAGAACGATGCGTGACTACGGCAAGGACCCGCGGTTTGGTGAGGACATGATCGAGCTAGGACTCTCCGCCCGCATGGGGGAGTTTCACGCGGCCGTCGGGCTCGCTTCGATCAGGAACATCGAGGATCTCGTCAAGGCTCGTCTCGCGCGGATCGCCTACTATCGCGAACGATTGGCCGGACTCGACGGCTGCGGCGTGCAAACGTTTCCGGACGACCGCACGACGAGCGGGAACTACTTCGTAATGTTCATTTCCGCGGGCGCGCGCAAGACTCGCGACCAGATTCACCACGCCCTCAAAGACGCCGGTATCCAGACCAAGCGATACTTTTATCCGCTCGTCAACGAGCAGACAATCTTCATGCGGTTTCCCGCCCGGGTGAGCGCGCAACTGCGTGAATCCCTGGTCGCCAGCCGTGAGGGGCTGGCGCTCCCCCTCTACTCGCATATGCGCGAAGACCAGATCGACGTCGTCTGTCGTGCCCTGGAGGACCTGCTCGGCTGATGAAGGCAACGGACGGCGTGGTCAAAGTCAGCGCGATCATTCGCTATCGGCGATTCATCGTCGTGATCACGCAGCTGTCGCTTGTCGTGCTGTCGAATTACGCGGCGCTCTGGCTCAAGTTCGGCTACCTCAACGACGCCGGAGTGTTTCACTACTGGGTACGCACGCTGCCGTGGCTCGTGGCGGTCCGCGGGCTCACCTTCATCCCACTCCGGTTGTACGAGGGCCTCTGGCGCTACAGCAGTATCTGGGACCTACGCGACATCATCATCGGGGTATTCGGTAGCAGCGTCGTGTTTCACCTCGTGGTCAAGGCCGCTCTCGGATTCAGCTATTCGAGGTCGGTGCTCGTCATTGACTCGTTGTTGCTTGTATTCGGCCTTGGCGGGTTGCGATTGGCTCGCCGCCTGTACCAGGCGCTCGGACGTCTCGGCCGTGCGAAACGAGTTCTGATCTACGGTGCGGGCGATGCGGGAGAGATGATCGTTCGCGATATCTACAAGAATGATGACTATGAATACGAGCCGGTCGGCTTCGTCGACGACGACGCGTGCAAGGTAGGTCAGCGCATCCATGGGGTCAGGGTCCTGGGTACCCGCGATGCCTTGTCGGCGATCATGGCGCGAGAAGTTCCGGATGCTGTTCTGATCGCGATACCTTCCGCCGGGCCTGTCACAGTCAGGTCGATCGTGAAGGTCCTCGAACCGTACAAGGTTCGGATCCAGACCCTGCCGAACCTCCGCGATGTCCTGGGTGGTCGCGTGACCACAAGCCAGGTGCGGGCCCTGGCCGTCGAAGATCTCCTGGACCGATCGCCCGTCAGTTTTGGCCCGGGTCCGGCCGCGCGGTTGATCCAGCGAAAGCGAGTTCTGGTAACGGGCGCAGGCGGATCGATTGGCTCAGAACTGAGCCGGCAGATCGCGGCGCTTGGACCGAGCCGACTCGTGCTACTGGACCAGTACGAGAATGGTCTTCATAGTCTGCACGTCGAGCTTAGCGAGCGCGCCCGCCCTGTGGCGGTCGACGCGTTGGTCGCTGATGTCGCCGACGCCGAGCGAATGCAGGCGATCATGATCGAGTACCGTCCCGAGATCGTCTTCCACGCCGCCGCGCACAAGCACGTGCCCTTGATGGAGGCGAATCCGTGCGAAGCGGTGAAGAACAACGTGCGTGGGACGCGTATCGTTGCCGAAGCGGCCGCCGCGTTCGACGTCGAGCGGTTCGTGCTCATCTCGACGGACAAAGCAGTGAATCCTTCCAGCGTGATGGGCGCCACGAAGCGCGTGGCTGAGCTCCTCGTCAGCGCGATCGGCCAGACCGCGCCCGGAGTGTTCGCCGCCGTCCGGTTCGGGAATGTCCTGGCCAGCAACGGGAGCGTCATCCCTCGATTTCTGGAGCAGATCCAGGCCGGCGGCCCAGTGACGATCACTCATCAGGACATGCGACGATACTTCATGCTCGTTCGTGAAGCAGTGAGTCTAGTTCTGCAGTCGGCGTCGCTTGCCCGAGGGAGCGACGTCTTCGTCCTTGAAATGGGCGAGCAGGTCAGAGTACTTGATCTCGCTCGCAACCTCATTCGACTGGCGGGGCACGTTCCAGACGAGGAGATCCCGATCGTCTTCACGGGTTTGCGGCCGGGCGAGAAGCTTCTCGAAGAGATCGTGGCGGTCGACGAGACCATCGAAGCGTCGTCGGCTGAAGGAATCTTACGGGTGATCGCGCACACAACTCCGGAATGGACGGCGTTGTATCAGAGCATCATCGAGCTTGAGCGACTTGCCGTCGAGGGTGACGCATCAGCCGTGATCAAGTACCTGATCGATGTCGTGCCGACCTATCGACCTTGGGGAACGAACGCGTGATAGACCGTGGCGATGATCGACCCGCGGAACGCGTCGACGAATTGAGTCTCGTAGAGTATGCCCTGATCGTGTGGAGCCGCCGCGGGCTCGTTGCCGTCCTCTGCTTGGTTGCGGTCATCGGGGCGTTCGCGGTGAGCAAAATCTTGCCGAAGACCTACCAGTCAACGGCGACGGTGCTGGCGCCAAAAGAGGGGCCGTCGAGTGGATTCCTCAGCGGCCTCGCCGCGTCGGGGCTTCTTCCGCAGATCCCCGGACTATCGCTCGGATCATACACGCCCAACCGCGACCTGCTGGTGAGCGTGCTGAAGAGTCGGACGGTCCGCGAGTCCGTCGTCACCCGGTTCGGACTTCAGGAACGCTTCCGTCGTAAGTATCTGGAAGACGCCATCAAAGATCTTCACGGAGCTACGACGGTGTCGATCACGAAAGAAGGGGTAATCTCTGTCCGCATCGAGAGCGCCGATCCTGAGCTGGCGTCGAAGATTGCGAACTATCACGTCGAGCTTCTCGACCAGCTCGTCGCGCGATTCAGCACGAGCGAGGCCGGCCGGCAGCGCGGCTACCTGACCGAACAACTCGCGAAGGCCAAGGTCGGCCTTGACGCGTCGGAAGAAAATCTTCGCCGTTTCCAAGAGCAAAACCGAGCGATCGTGCTCCAGGAACAGACCAAAGGCGCTATCGAAGCCGCTGCGCGTCTCAAAGGCGAGATCATGGCCGCGGAAGTTCAGTTCCAGGTGATGAGGAACTTTGCCACCGAGACCAACCCCGAGATGGTGACGCTTCGCCGTCGCATCGACGAGATGAATCGACAGCTCGTTCAGATGCAGTATGGCGAGACAATTCCTCGAACCGGCGGCGCAGGCCGTCGGGACTTTAACGTGCCCTTCGCCCGGGTTCCCGAAGTTGGGCTCGAACTCGCTCGATTGACGCGCGATCTGAAAATCCAGGAGACCCTGGTCACCTTGCTGACTCAGCAGGCCGAACAAGCTCGGCTCATGGAGGCGAAGGACATGCCCGTGGTGCAGGTCCTCGACCGGGCGGTTCCCGGGGAGCGCCCTGTGCGGCCGAGCGTCATGGTCAACGTGGCGGTGGCCGGATTCGCGAGCCTTCTCGTCGGCGTCTTTCTGGCCATTTTCCTCGATAGCCTAGGACGCCGGAGGACAACGCGGCGCATGGAGACGGCCGAATCGCGGTACTAAGGCCGCGCAATTCTAGATGGCCAGCACGGTCGGGAAAGTCAGACCTGAAGTGACTCCGGAAAGGCTCGCCCTCCTAGGCGGCGCCCCGGCGCGCCCGACGCTCCTGCCCTATGCACATCAGACGATCGAGCCCGATGACCTCGCCGCGGTCAACGCCGCCCTCACGGCGGACTGGATCACGCAGGGCCCGCTGGTCGCCCGCTTCGAGCGCGCGCTGGCCGAGCGCGTCGGCGTCAAGCACGCGATCGCGGTCGCGAACGGCACGGCGGCGCTGCACGCGGCGTGCTGGGCCGCGGGGCTCGGCCCCGGTGACGAAGCGATCACGACGCCGCTCACCTTCGCGGCGACCGCCAACGCGGTCGTCTATCAAGGCGCTCAGCCGGTGTTCGCCGACATCGATCGCGCGACGCTGAACATCGCGCCCGACGCGGTCAAGCACGTCGCGACCGCACGCACGCGCGCGCTGCTTCCGGTCGACTTCACGGGACTCCCGTGCGAGTACGAGCGTCTGGTGCCGCTCGCGCGCGAGTACGGCTGGATCGTCATCGCCGACGCCGCGCACTCGTTCGGCGGCGCCTCGAACGGGCGGCCGGTCGGTGCGCTCGCGGACATGACGACCCTGTCCTTCCATCCCGTCAAGCTCATCACGACGGGCGAAGGCGGCGCGGTGCTCACCGATCGCGACGATCTCGCGGAGCGGCTGCGCACGATGCGCCACCACGGTATCCGCTACATGGATCCAGCGCGGCCCTGGCGCTACGAGATTCCCGAGCCCGGTAACAACTACCGGCTCACGGACTTCCAGTCGGCGCTCGGGC
>JACXTT010002759.1_pt1 | contig 27563 bp, 24 predicted proteins | sample 9270951 | NCBI WGS metagenome assembly JACXTT01 (sample SAMN15532306, study PRJNA645909) | rock metagenome | isolation source: weathered quartz diorite | place: Puerto Rico | collected 2017-06-21 | reverse complement strand
ATGCACGGCCCCGGCTACGAGCTGTTCCGCTTCAAAGACGATCATTCGCCGGTCTACGATCATCTCGACGTCAACTTCATCAACCGCCCAGAAAGCTGGCGGCGGACCGTCTATCGTTTCGTGGTCCGCAGCGTGCCGAACCCGTTCCTGGAGACGCTCGACTGCGCCGACCCGAACCTCAACGTGCCGGTGCGCAACTCGACGATGACCGCCCTGCAAGCATTGACGCTCTTGAACAACCCATTCATGGTGAAGCAGGCCGAGTACTTCGCCGAGCGCGTGCAGAAGATGGAAAAGGTACCGGCGCGCCAAGTCGATGCCGCCTTTCGTTTGGCGTTCGCGCGTACCGCGACGCAACCGGAGCGCACCGCGCTGAGCGCCTACGTCCAGAAGCACGGCCTGGCGAATGGGTGCCGTCTGCTCTTGAACGCGAATGAGTTCATGTTCGTGGATTGATCACTGAAATTGAAGCGACCTCTCTCGTCGATGTCCTAAAATCGTCAACGAAGGACGCGGTCTGATTCTGATTGCACACTGATCACCCTAATCGAAAGGCGCCATATGCTCCGAACCATCCTGCGCTTCGTCGTCGGCAGCGTGCTCCTGTTATCGCTCGGACTCTCCGCCACGCTTCCTCTCGACAATCCGCCGCAGGCCGCCGACAAGAAGAAGGCGGCCGCGCCGGCCGACAAGGACGACAACGCCTGGACCGTGGACGACATCGTCCTCGCCGAAGAGGCCGGCGGCATGCAGCTTTCGCCCGACGGCAAGTGGGCCCTGTGGCTCAAACGCGCTCCCGACAAGGACAAGAACGAACTCGTCGCCCACCTCATGCTGTCAAGCCTGACCGAGAAGAACGAAGTCCAGCTCACCCGCGGCAGCTTTTCGAGCGCGCAGGCGCAGTGGTCGCCCGACGGCAAGTTGATCGCGTTCATCTCCACGCGGCCCGTGCCGAAGTCGAAGGACAAACGCGACGACGACGAGGACAAGGACGACGCCAAGGCGCAGATCTGGCTCATGAATCCGTTCGGCGGCGAGCCGTGGGTGCTGACCAAGTCGCCGCGCGACGTGCGCCTGTTCGGCTGGACCGATGCGGACACCATCGTCTATGTCGCCCAGGAAAAGATCGGCCAGCTCGAATCGACGCTCAAGGAAAAGAAGGACGACACGACGGTCGTGGACGACGAGCCGAACGAGCCGCCGGTCCGCCTGTGGCGTATCGCCGTCAAGGAGAAAGAGAAGAAAGGGGAGCGTATCACCACCAACACGGACCGCATCGAGTCGCTGGCGATTTCTCCCGACGGCCGGTATGCCGTCACGATCCACGAGCGCAGCCTGAGCTACACGTTCGACCACAAGGTCAAGCCGGTCGTTTACCTTTATGATCTGGAGAAGAAGGAACGCAAGCTGATCTTCAATGCGCCGCGGTTCAACATCGCCAAGGTCTACTGGCAGCACGACAGCAAGGGTTTTTATGCCGTCAATTACTTCACCAACCATCCGCGTTTCCTGATGGCCTATGTCGAGGAGTTGTATCATTTTACCCTGGCCGGCGACGCGGCGACGCGCGTCGATCTCGGCTGGGAGCGTGGCCTGGCCGACGCGGAGGCAGGTTTCGCGGTCACGCCGGACGGGTTCGTCGCCCTGCTGGCCGACGGCGTTCGCCATGTTGCCCAGCGCTATGTCCGCAAGGGCAAGACATATGAGGCCAAGAAGCTGAATGCCCCGAACATGCAGGAAGTCCGCGCCAGCAAAGACGGCAAGACCCTTGTCTATCTCGAATCGTCCGCGACCAGGCCGCCGCGCTGGCTGCGCGGCGTCAATGAAGGCGCAACACTCAAGACGCCGACCGTGCTTGTCGATCTGCATGCCGACCTGCGCAAGAAGCCGATGGCCAAGACCGAAGTCTTCCACTGGAAGGGAGCGCTCGGCGATAAGGTCGAGGGACTCCTTTCCTATCCGCACGACTATCAGGAAGGCAAGAAGTATCCGCTCATCGTGCTGATTCACGGCGGGCCGCACTGGGCCGACTTCGATCACTGGGACGAACGCTGGGCTTTTGTGCGCAATCTGCTCTGTGCCAAAGGCGCGTTCATCCTGCGGCCCAACTATCACGGCAGCTCGCACCACGGGCTGGCCTGGGCCGAGTCGATCGCCGACGGCAAGTACTACACGCTGCCGGTCGAGGACATCGAGAAGGGGATCGACGCCGTCGTCGCCCGCGGCCACATCGAGCCGGGCCGGGTCGCGCTGGGCGGCTGGTCGAACGGCGCCATCCTGACTATGGCCCTCATCACGCGGCGCAACTACCTGGCGGCCAGCGCCGGCGCCGGCGGGTCGGAGTGGGTCGCCGACTGGGGCATCTGCGACTTCGGCATGTGCTTCTCCAACTACTATCTCGGCAAATCGCCGCTCGAAGACCCGGAGCTGTACCGCAAGAACGCCCCCTTCTATGATTTCACCAAGGTCAAGACGCCGACCATCCTCTTCCACGGCGCCGAGGATCGGGCCGTGCCGACACACCATAGCTGGTACCAGTTCCGCGCCTTGCAGCAGCTCGGCAAGACGGATGTGCGCTTCATCCTCTTCCCCGGCGAAAAGCACGGCCTGAAAAAGCTGTCGCATCGCCGCCGCAAGATCGAGGAGGAGCTGACCTGGTTCGACAAGCATGTCTTCAACAAATACAAGCCCGCCAACCTTGCCCTCAAGGACGAATCGCCGCTGGCCCAGGCAATCACGCTCAAGAAGGTCGCCAGACAAGGTAAGCTCTACGGCGTCATGAAGAACGGCGTTCTCGCGCCGGAAATGGTCGAGTACAAGGATTTGCGTATTGGCCGATTCGAGGTCACGCGTGCCCAGTTCGCGCAGTTCGACCAGAAGTACGCCGTCGAGCCGGGCACCGACAACTTCCCGGCCAACGGCGTTTCGTTCGAGCAAGCGAAAGCGTATTGTAAATGGCTCGCGGACAAGACAGGGCAGCCGTTCCGCCTCGGCGCCTTGGAGGAAATGGAGTCGCTCTACGAACCAGGCGACACGCCCGAGAACACGCTCGATTTCTGGGCCGGCTACACGCTCAATCCGGAAGACCGCGCCAAGCTCGAGACGACCATTCGCGACCTCGGCGGCAAGGCGCCGCTGCTCAAGGAAGTTGGCCGCTTTCGCGCTGCCGACGGCGTCTTCGATCTCGGCGGCAATGTCGCCGAATGGGCCGACGACGACGGCACGGGCAAGGCCCTCGGCGGCAGCGCCGACGTCGCCGCCGGCGAACGCAGCCAGCGCTCGCCGGCGCCCGACTACATCGGCTTGCGCGTGGTGCTCAAGTAGTCCGTCTGGATGGAAGGCGCACGGAGAGCGAGCGCGTTGCACCTACCCGCGCACGACATGGACCAGGAACAGCACCCAAACGATGGTCGAGGGGATGAAACTGTAGCGCATCAGCTTCAGGCCGACGCGATAGAAATCCAGCGGCAAGCACTTGTCCACGGGCGCCGCCAGATCCCCGCCGACCTGCAACGCCGCGACGTACTCCTCATAGTAATCCAACTTCCGCTTGGTCGCCTCGACCTCGCCGAGCGCTGCCAGGCAGGTGAAATACGAGGAGACGTTCTGGCTGATGAAGAACAGGGCGGCAACCACGATCAAGTACTTTTCGTCCACAGGCCCCGACCTGGCCAGCCAGCCCATGCTGGCAAACTGAAAGGTCTGGAAGAAGGTGTACCAGGTCACGATCAGCTGCACCGTCAAGCGCATATAGGAATGCAGCTCGGTGAGCTTCTTGTCGGCGCGTTCGAGCAGCTTGAGCTTCACTTCGTCCATGGCGACCTCACGACTTCTTGCGTGACTTCTGCGCGGGGGCCGCCCGCTGGTTCTGCTGCGCCGGCTTCTGCATCATCGCGACGCCGACCTGGATCATCTCGCGCAAGACGGCGACATCGACGTCGGCAAGCTTCTTGATGTACAGGCACGCCTTGCCGGTCTTGCATTTGCCGAGCTTCTTCAGATAGGTTTCGAAGCGCACCAGGCCCGGCAGGAAATAGAGAGCCATCTGTCCCTTGCGCGGCGAGAAGCCGATCAGAGCGCAATCGCCTTCATGGCCGCTGGCGTACCGGTAGTGATACGCGCCGAAGCCGACGATGCTCGGGCCCCACATCTTAGGCTCCAGGCCGGTGATTTCCTTCATCATCTCGACGAGCTTGAAGGAGTCCGCGCGCTGGCTGGCGTCGGCGAGCTTGTTGAGGAAGGATTCGACGCTGACGGCGGTTGGCTTGGTTTTCAGCTCGGCCATGTCGTTGCTCCTCTTACCGATGGATTGATATTGGGAGATCGGCGATTGGCTGCGGGCGCACGTCATTTCTCCGCGACCGCCTTCCCCTCCCTCACCCACGCCTCGTTGAACGCCGCACAGCCCATGCGGGTCCCGAACAGGTAAATCACGCCGTTCGGCCCCTGCGCCACCGACATATATCCGCCGACGCCTTCGACCTTGCGGACGTGCGGCCAGGTCTTGCCGTCGTCGAGCGACAGGGCGGCATAGGTGCCACCGTCAACGATGGTCTTCTTGTTGTCGTGCGCACATATCAGGATCGCGCCGCTGGCAAGGCGCATGGCGGCGATCTTTTGGCCGACGTTGATGCCGGGAAACGGCGTCGTTTTCGACTCCCAGGTGTCGCCCCAATCCTTCGACGTCAAGACCGGCATGGGATGGGGGCCGCGCAGGAAGCAGAGGATCGAGCCGTCGGCTGTCGGCACGACCGCGGGATGGATGACGTACTTGCCGCCGTAGGCTTTGCGCATGTCCCCCTTGGCGACTTTCCAGGTTTCGCCGCGGTCCTTGGAGATCATCAGGCGTTCGTCCTTGTGGTTGTCGCCGTCGCAGGCGAGGACGAGGGTACCGTCCTTCGCTTGAAACGCGGAGCACGGCTGGCTCAGGCGGTTCGGGGCGTCGCGCGACAGGATGATCTTCGGGTGCGACCAGGTGACGCCGTTGTTGTCGGACCAGCGAACGATGTTCGAGGCATTGTCCCAGCCATACAGCGATTGTGTGCAGAAGTGATAGATGCGCTTACCGTCGCAGAAGAGCACCGGGGCATGACTGTTGACATCCGGCACGCTGAAGAACAGGCACGCGTCGTCCCACTTGTCGGCGCCGACGCGCAGCCGGCTGCACGCCTGGGACAGTTCGCGGCCCGATTCGCTGACGCAAGTGTACCAGCACGCCAGCACATCGCCGTTGGGACAGACGCAGACGGCCGAAAAGTGGTTGTGCGCACTGAAGATCGGACCCCAGGTTTCCTTGGGGATGGTCGGATTCTTTTTCTCGATCGCGTACTGGACCAAGTACGGCTTCTTCGGGTCTGGGCCATCTTTCGGCGCGGGCGCTTGCTTGACGAATTTCTGATACTCCTCCAGTTCGAACGGCAATGGCTTCGTTTTCGGCATCTCGCCAAGCGCCACGCGAAAGCCCGTGAACGCATTGGCATCATGCGGCAAATGGCCCGAGCGGTTCGCCGACCGGCACAGCTTCGTAACATCCTGAAACGCCGGCGCCAGGTAGCTCCAGCCTCGCGTCACCCGCGCGTAGGCCAGATAGCGCCCGACCGGATCGGTCTGGTCGTCAGCTTCGTAAAGCCCGTACCAGTCGTGGCACCACTCGGCGACGTTGCCGTGCATGTCGAAGAGGCCCCACGCGTTCGGCTTGTAGCTCCCGACCTTCATGCTTGCCTTGAGCGCTGTGTTATCCATCGTGCGGCCGAAGTTCGCGTCGCCCGGCGTCAGCTTGTCGCCCGTTTGATACTTCGTCGTCGTCCCGGCCCGGCAGGCGTACTCCCATTCGGCTTCGGTCGGCAAGCGATATGGCTTGCTCTCTTTCGAGGCAAGCCAGGAGCAAAACGCCGCCGCGTCGTGCCACGTGACATGGACGACCGGCTGATCGTCGCTCGCCTTGCCGCGCAGCGCTTTGTGCTTGGGATCGAAAGCTTCATACTGGGCGTTCGTGACCTCGTGCATGCCGAGGTAAAACGCCTTCGAGATATTAACGCGATGAGCCGGCGCCTCGTCGGAATCGCGCTCGTTCCACTCGGCGCGCGACTTCGGCGGCGCGTCCCCCTGGCCCATCGTGAAGCCGCCGGCGTCGATGCGCACGAACTTCATGCCGAGCGTGTTGGTGAAAGCCTTCTCCTCCTGAGCGGCGACGGGATGGGCGAGGGCGACAACGAGCAGGATGGTTAAGACACCACGCATGACGGACTCCTCATGTCACAAGTTCACGAAAGCCTCGATCATGCAATGACCGCTGGCGAAATGCAAGCAATTTGTAGGGTACGTGAAACGCACCGTGTGAGAATGCCGGGATTGCGACCACGCTTCGAACCGTCTATGATCCTTTCCAGGAAAGGTGATGCCGACTTCATGCCAAACATCCACTACCTGCTGGACAACCAGGACATCGAGGCCAACGCCGGCGAAACGATCCTGCAAGCATCGCTGCGCGCGGGCATTCCGCACACCCATGCGTGCGGCGGCCATGCGCGCTGCTCGACCTGCCGGGTGATGATCGTTGCCGGCGTCGAACATTGCCCTCCGCGCAACGCCGCCGAGCAGGCGATGGCCGATCGGCTCAAGTTCCGCTCGACGATCCGGCTCGCCTGCCAGACCACGTTCACCGGAGACGTGACGCTGCGCCGGCTGGTGCTCGACGAAGAAGACGAGACACTGGTGAAGGAACTGCGTGCCGTCGGCGGGTCGGTCGGCGACGAGAAACGACTCGCCATCCTGTTCGCCGACATTCGCGGCTTCACCCCGTTTGCCGAGGCGCTGCCGCCCTATGATGTCGTCCACGTCCTGAATCGTTTCTATCGCCACATGGGCTCGGCCATCGAACGCAGCGGCGGCACGATCAACAACTACATGGGCGATGGCTTGCTAGCTCTGTTCGGCCTGGAGAGTCCCCCTCACCCCCAGCCCCTCTCCCCCAACGAGGAGAGGGGAGGAATCGCGCTGCAAGCCGTCCGGGCTGGCGTGGCGATGCTCGAGGCGATGGAGCAATTCAAGCCGTACCTGCGCGCCGTCTACGGCAAGTCGTTCGAGATCGGCATCGGCGTCCACGTCGGCGACGTGATCGTCGGCAGCGTCGGCGCCGCACGCTCGCAACGCCTGACCGCCATCGGCGACGCCGTCAATCTCGCCAGCCGGATCGAAGAAGCCAACAAGCAAGTCGGCACGCATTTCCTCATCTCGGCGGAAATGCGGACGGAACTGGGCGGCCGCGTCCGCACCGGCAAGAGCGTCTCGCTGACGCTGCCGGGCAAGAGCGGGGAGTATGTGGTGTATGAGGTGGCGGGGGTGGATTAGGGCTGCACGTCGTTTTGCGGGGGACGCGTCAGGTCTTTACGCCAGCGCTCGGCTTCAGCCTGACGACGGATTGCGTCCCATTCGTTCCACCACCTCGCCCCAAAACGAGACGATGGGATCCCATGTTCCACGTGGAACATTGACGAATTATTAACACAATCCGACCTTGCAGTTCGTAAGCCGCCGCTGGTAAAGCCCTTTCAACCACGAGATTGGTCGAAGCAAGGAGAAATGGGTTGCATTGCGCATGCGAGTTTTACACCCACCCACGCAAGCGGGTCAGTTCTTCGGCTCCTTCTCGGCCGCTTTGCGGGCGGCCAGCTCTTTGCGCCAGCGTTCGGCTTCGACGGCGTTACCGGTGGCTTCGTAGAGCTGCACCAGGCGTTCCAGGGCCTCCGCCAGACGCGGTTTGGCGGCCGGCGGAATCGTCTTCTCGCGCTGCTTCATGCCTTCGTAGCCTGCCTTGAGCAGCGGCTCCGCGTCGGCGAATCTCTTCTGGCCGAGCAGACTGGCACCCAGCAACGATTTCGTGTAGAAGGTTGTCCAGAGCTCAGCCTCTGGCACTTCACGAATGCCGATGCATTCACGCAGCATCGACTCGGCGGCCATGTGTTGTTCGTGCCTGACCAGATCGCGTGCAATCTCCTCCAGGGCGTCACCAAGTTTCCAAACCTGCATGGCGGGGCCGACGTGCTTCCTTTTGGAGTCGATGAAGGTTTTGAAAAGCGGCAGCGCCTTCTCGGGCGCTTTCGCATCAAGGTAGGCTTCCGCGAGCCGGCGCATGGTCTCCAGAGTTCCGGGGGCATCCGGCCCCAGGTCTATGATCTGTTGCTTTAGTTTGGCGTCCAGAAAGGGTATTTCCTTGGCCGATATGGGTGCCCGATCTTCGACCCTGGGTGGGTCCTGGCGTAGGTCCTCAGACGCTTTGTGGAGAAATGCGAGGGTGCCGACGATGCCGGCGGCCAAGGCGAGCAGGACTAACGCCGCCCAGATCGTCGCTGCCCGATTGCGGCGGAAGAACTTCCTGGCGCGATAGGCCGTGGATGGCGGTCCGGCCTGGACCGGTTCGTTCCGCAGGAAGCGCCCTAACTCCTCCGCGACCTGCTTTGCCGTTTCATAGCGGCGGCTGCGTTCCTTCTCCAGGCACTTCATTACGATCCAGTCGAGCTCGCCCTTCACCAGCCGCGCTAGCGATTTCGGCTCCAGCTTGCGCTTCGCCGCGACGGCGGGCAGCTCCTCCGAATTCGACAGCTTCGTGCTCGGCTTCGGCGGCTCGACTTCCTTGATTAGCCGCAGCATCTCGATGAACGCCTCGCCGCGCAGTTGCTTGGCGGAGAACGGCGTTGCGCCCGTGAGCAGCTCGTAGAGCATGACGCCCAGCGAATAGATATCGGCGCGGGTGTCGACGTCGAGGTTGTTCAGCTCCGCCTGCTCGGGAGCCATGTATTCCAGGGTGCCGACGATCTGGCCGACTTCGGTGAACATGGTCCGCTCGGTCAGCTTCTGCGTGGTCGCCTTGGCGACGCCGAAGTCGATGACCTTCGGCACCGGCTTGCCGTCGTAGAGAGCGATGAGGACATTGGTCGGCTTGAGATCGCGATGAACGACGCCCTTTTGATGAGCGTGCTGGACGGCGTTGCAGACAGGGATGAACAACTCCAGGCGATCCTTCAACGTCAGCTTTTCATGGTCACAGAACTGGTTGAACGGCACGCCTTTGACCAGCTCCATGACGAAATACGGCCGGCCCGCGGCAGTCGCGCCGGCATCGAGAACCTTGGCGATATTCGGATGATCCATCATGGCGAGGGCTTGCCGTTCCGCTTCGAAGCGGGCGACGACCTGATCGCCGCTCAAACCGCTCTTGATGATCTTGATCGCGACGTTGCGTTGCACCGGTTCGCGCTGCTGCGCCATCCAGACTTCGCCCATGCCCCCTTTGCCGACCCGCTGCAGCAGCTTGTAGCGGCCGATCATCGAGCCGGCTTCCTCGTCGGGGATGAACGTGCCGGTGGAGCCGGCGTTGGCAGCGGGGGGCGTGGTGGCGTAGGGGTCGGGCGACGGTTGGGGATGATCGCTCATGAGCGTGCCTCGCGAAAGATTAGTGAGGTGAATCCTATCAGCGCGAGGCTGCGATTACCAAGCAAAAACAATGGGCATTGCCCCCGCCAAGATCGAAGTGAACAAGGCGAAATCAGCCAAGGCGCGCACGGTGTCGCCGTTCAAGCCTGGGGAGTAGTGGTGCAGAGCTGTGAGGCCAATGAATGCCGCTGCGACCGAAATGTAGAACGTCGATTCCAGAGCAACGATTGCAGTGAGTCCAAACAAAATGATCATTCCCAAACCAGACCAAGTTAGATCGCGCCTAATGGATCGCCACCATTGCGACGCGCCGCCGGGATCATTCGCCCGGTCGTATTCGGCATCCTTGGCCGCGATGACCAGGCAATTGAATGCGACTAACACACCGATCGAGATGAAAAGCGGTAACATTCCCGGCGAGTAACCCAGGCACGCGTAGGCGCCCAGGGCAAAGAACAACCCCACGCCGAACTCTTTGCCGGGCAACTTGTCTCTGACAAAGACAGGCACGACAAACACCAGAAAATGGATCGCCAATCCCAAGGCCACGCACGCCGCCCGCCAGATGACGTCCGCTGGCAGTCCGGCAATCAGCAACGCGATGATTCCAAAAATGCACAGACTTAAGCACGCCACGAACAGCCATCGGTATCGTCGGCCGAAGCGCAGTCGCCCCGTGGCCTGTTGCCAGTCACTGCACCGAGCAACGTCGATGAGGCGGTCGAGCAAATAGATCGACCAGACGACCAGGAACATTGCCGCAGCCGGACGGAACGCCATGTCGGCGTCGGCGTTCTGGTTGATGGCCCACGTCCAGGTCGTTACCACGCATGGCGCGTCCAGTCCGAGCCAACTTGGCAGATACCACCAGCGAAACGTCTCCGCTCGCTCACAGGAATGGTCTGCTGCGCCAGCCATCGGTCACCATCCTAGCCAAGCCGAAATCTTCGGCACGAAAACGATGCCGCCGATCACGGCCGACGTCAGCGCCAGCACGAGCACGGCCGCCGAGCCGCAGTCCTTGGCGTGTTTGATGAGCGGATGCTGTTCGAGGGAGACGCGATCGCCAAGCCGTTCCAGCGCCGTGTTCATGCACTCCGCGGAAATGACCAAGCCGATGCAAAATGAAATCGCAATCCATTCCCAGGCGGCGAGCGCAAAAAAGAAGCCCGCTGCGATGACACAGCAGGCAATGGCGCCATGAATCCGCATGTTTTGCTCGGACCCAAACGCGTGGGCCAGACCAGTGAATCCGATGGCGAAGCTGCGCAGGAATTTCTTGAACATTGGCAATTCACACAGTTATTTCCTGCCGTTCCGCGCTCGTGCTACGCCGTTCTTCCGACCGAAGCTCTTGATTAACCGGTTTACTTCGCCGACAAGTTTGTTCGGCACTGACATCCAGGTTTCTCCTTCCGCTTCCGGCGCGGAGTCGATCTCCGCGGCCCCTTCCTCGTCGGACTGCTGATCGTAGTGTACGATCACGGCGCGGACTTTTTTCTCGTCCCAGCCAGGCGGGAACTTCTGTTTGGTTCGTTGTTTCATCGTGATTTCCTCCGTCGGCGACGCCGATAAGCTTTCAGTTCCTTGCCGCGTAATTCGTAAGCGGTGATAACGAAGATTCCCTTGCCCTCTCTACCAGGTGCGTGAACCACTTTCAAGTAGCGGCCAGCGGACGTTTGTCCGAGGGCGTGTTTTGAATCATTGCTTCCTTTGAGGATCAGGTCGGGCCGAGCCAGGACCTCTCGCACCTCGTCTTCGGTGACGCCATGCTCATGTATGTGAGGCTGGTCGGTCTCCGGATCGATGTAGAACTTGATTTCCATTCTATCATCCTGACGATGCCTCGAATCAAAGCTAGAAAGCAATTCGCACTGCCCTACCCATCCACCCAGCTAAACGGATACCCCCCATCATCCAGCTCCAGCCCTTGTTTCGTCAGCAAGAGCGGCTTGAAGGTGTCGAGCATCACCGCCAACTCGTCGGTGAACTTCACGTCCTTGCTGGCGACGATGGTGCCGGGGTGCGGGCCGTGCGGGATGCCGCGCGGGTGCAGGGTGAACGACGACTCCTCGACGCCGCGGCGGCTGCCGAATCGGCCGCGGACGTAGTAGAGGACCTCGTCGGCTTGCACATTGGAGTGGGCGTAGGGCACTTTAATGGCATCGGGGTGCGTGTCGAGCATCCTTGGTGCGAAGGTGCAGACCACGAAACCGGGGGCCTCGAAGGTCTGGTGCACCGGCGGCGGCTGATGGATCTTGCCGGTGATCGGCTCGAAATCGTCGGCGTTGAACGTGTACGGGTAGACCATGCCGTCCCAGCCGACCACGTCGAACGGGTGCTGGCCGAGGACGTAGCGCGTCAGACGCAGGCCATCCTTGACGACGACCGGCGTCGGCTCCTCCTTGTCGATGAAGGCGAGCTGCGTCGGGCCGTGAAAGTCGCGCTCGCTGTACGGGGCGCCCATGCGAATCTGGCCGTCGGGGTTCACGTAATGCGGCGGCACGGTCAGGCTGCCGGTCGATTCGATGACGAGCAGGTCGGCGTCGCCGTCGAAGACGATGCGGTAGGTCGTGGCGCGCGGGATGACGACGTAGTCGCAGGCGCGGAAGGGGAGAGGCCCGAACATCGTGTGCAACGTTCCCTTGCCGTGATGAACGAAGACGACCTCGTCGGCGCCGGCGTTGCGGTACAGTTCATTCTGCGGCGCCGCGGGCCGGCAGCGCGACAGGAGGACGTCGTCGTTGCCCATGATCGGCACGCGGCCGGTGATCGGATCGCCGGCCTTGGGCATCTTGCCGCTCTTGAGGTGATGGTGCCGCAGGGCTTTCTCGTGAACGATGTCGAACGGCACGCTGCCGGCGGGTTCGATCTTGGCGACGCGCGTGGGCGGGCGAAGGTGATAGACAATGCTGTAGGCCCGCCCGAAGCCGCCGACGGTGACGACTTCCTCATAGTAGATGCCTTCGCCCTTGTGGCCGCCGCCTGGGCGATGGGCGATATGGCGCTTGGCGGGGATGGAGCCGAGGTGTTGGTAGTGTGGCATGGGTACGTGTCTCCCAGAGCAACTATTGTTAGCGATGGCACCTTTACGCCACGCTCATGACCTGCTCCATATGCTGAAGAACTTGATCGCTAAGGCGCGAGGGCTGGGCGGTCGCGATATTGATTATCTGTGGTTTTTTCTCCACTATCCAAGGTTCGATGTGAGTTTGTTTTTCGGCGCGCGCAATCGCCACCGCACGGTTATGAGCAATCGTTGAATTGCCCGGGTCCAGTTTTTCTGCAAGTTTGAAGTTATCCAAGACCCATTCAATATTCTGGTCGCGCATGGAAAGTGAAATTGCGATCAGCTGATGCGCTAATGAGACTAGTTCGTTCGTACCTTCTTTTTCACTAGCCGTTCTTGCTAATTGAAACGATTCCCCGAATCTATTCGCTTGGAATTCCTTAGTAGCGAGAACAAGAAAGGGAAGACACCGGTTTGATTTGTATTGAATTGCTTTCTGAAGATCAATATAGCCCGCTAAGTCGTTCCTAAAGTACAACAAGACGATGCCGCGGTTTAGCCAAAGGTCAGGATCGTTTGGGTGGAGTTCTAGAGCCTGATCGTAGAGCATCATCGCTTCATTGTCTTTGCCTACAAGCTCGAAGCAGAATCCTAGGGACTTGAGGAGATTCATCTCCGTGTCCGGAAGGTCTCGCTCTCCGTGCGGAGTGAGTTGTTCTCTTTTGATTGCCTCTTTCAGAATGGGGATTAATCGATTGCAAAGAGATTCTCTTTGACTTTTCATCCTGTTGAATTGACCAAAGAGGTAACACGCTGCCACGTAAATAAAGACGGGCTTAGACATAGAATCGTTAAGAATCCGGTTCGCATACCGGCGTTCCTCATCGCGATTTCCCGCATGATGAAATAAATCCAATACAAGCCCAGCCAATTGAGGATCGGTTTTTTCAGCGGCCTGCATGAAAATAGCCGCTGTTTCATAGTCACCGAATTTGTCCCAACACCGCGCCTGTAGGAAATGGACAACGGATGTTGGATTTCCACAAGGTGGTGGAAAACTGTTAGGACGAGGTTTTCGGCAAAACGCAAGCCAGGCGTCGATATCTCCGTTCAGATACTGCTTTTTGCAATCTTCAGCCTCCGTTTTCCATGTCTTGATTTGCTGTTCGTTCATTGCCACACTTGGCGGGCCACCTTCCGCAAGTGCGTACAGGTCAGCAGATAATCCCCCCATACGCTCTTGTTCTTGCGTCGTCATCGCATACCAAGGCGCATCCATCTCATCGCGCACGGAATCGGCTTCTGCACTTTCGTTCTTGCCTTGCATGTCAAGTTTGTGCAAGGCCACTAAGTGGCGAGCGTATTCCAAAACGGGTGTGAGGTCTTGCGGCATAATTCTTAGCTTTCGTCCCGAATCCATTCATCTTGTGTCGCAGCAAGTGCGGCTTGGTATTCAGCAATCGTCATCACTCGACCAGGCTCGACAAAACCGTGCTTGCCCGGCGAATTCGGATCGACGCGTAACATCAACGCTTCGTTGATCCTGTCATCTTTGAAGTCGCCCGTTCCGAGCCGCCAGCAAATAAGGCCTACAGGCCCTCGACCACGTTTGTCAAGTCGTTTGGGAATCAAGTGCCAGGGGAGCTTGCGCCATTCTGGCACTACTGACATCCCACCAGTATTCGGATGCACATTTCCGTTCTCATCGACGGCAATATCGGCATGCGAATTCGGGGCAATTCGAACTCCGAGCATCTTGCTTTCGAACCCGACTCTGGGTTTGGCTCCATCGGCAAGCATTGAGCGAAAAATCCTTGGCATCTGCCTGCTCCTCTCGACCTTGCTGTATTCTAACTGATCGTGCCGAAGCTGCCAATCTCACTCCGCCGTCAGCAAATACACCGCGAACGACGCCAGCCAGTGCTCGCCCGCATAATCGCCGCTGGCGACGTGCTTTAGTGCCGCGTCCGCGTGGATCGCCGCCGACTCGTTCAACAGCTCGCGCGCGGGATCGTCCTTCGCCAATGCCGACGCGATGCCGCGCATGCACCACGCCCGGCTCAGGTTCAAGCCATCGAGATGGACAATCTGCGGATCGCTGCGGTCTGTCACGGTCGCCGGTTTGAACAACGTCGTTGGCTCGCCTTTTGCAATACCCGGCAGGTAGCTCTTGAGCCAGGCGCGGTACTCCTTCATCGGCAGCACGCGCCGCATCAGGTTGGCTTCCATCAGGCTCGGCGAGAAAAAGTCGGCCCCGTCCGGCTCCCAGCGTGCCGGCGCTTCGGCGTCTTTGCCATAGTAATCCCGGCTCCGCTTCTGGATCAGCTCGCGCAATTGCTGGTGATCCATGGCTTTCGCATAATCCCACGCAAACGCCAGGCCGAACGCCGTGTTCGGATGCACGCCGCTGCGGATCGGGTACGTCTGCTTCGGCAAGAACGCAAAATAGCGCGTCACCAGCGTGTCTTCCAGCGGCTTCATGTTCTTCGACCACGCCTTCGCATCGGCGTCGTCCCAGCCGTGCAGTTCCTCGGCGAGCTTCAACGCCCAAGCCCAGCCGTACATGCGCTCGAACGATGCCCGGTTCGGTTGGTTGAAATAGTCGGCCTCGACCTTGAGGTTCTTCGCCGTCAAGTGCTCGCTCAGGACAGCGCGGATTTGCTTGCCTTCCGGCAGCTCGGGAAAGCGCCGCAACAGACGCACCAGCATCCAATGACCGTGTACCGACGAGTGCCAATCGAAGCTGCCGTAGAACGCGGGGTGCAGCGCCCTGGGCGTCTTGGCGTCGGCGTCCTCGTTGAGCACGTGGCCCGGCTTGTTCGGATATTCCTTCTGGAGCCCCTTGAGCGCGAGCTTGGCGAACGCGGACGCTTGCTGCGGGGTCATCTTTGGAATCTCCTTCGCGGGCTGAGCATGGGCTGGTCGAGAAATCAACGTCAGAGCAAGAATGGCGGCGATGCTTCGTGCGTGCATGATGGTTCTCCGTGGATCGACAATAGAGCTTGCGTTTAGGGCCCGCGTGGCGCCATGCGAGCGCTAAACGAAGGCGGCGGACAATGCCGATTGTAGAAGTTACCCTTGCGTTTTCTTCGCCAATTTCCGATAGAGCGACACAAAATCCGGGGAAATCGCATGAAACGCCTTGGCCGCGGCGCATCCGTCGCCTTGCTGCTCGCCCTGTCGGCCTGCCGGGTCACCGATTGGCAACTCTGGCAGCCCGGCGAACCGGCGGCGACGGCATGCGCGGTCGAACGAATACGCGATGTCTCGTACTACGGCGGCCCGCAAGCCGACCTCGTGCGGCATCGGCTCGATCTATTCCTCCCCAAGGGCAAGAAGGATTACCCCGTCGTCATCCTCGTCCACGGCGGCGCCTGGATGCTCGGCGACAATCGCTGCTGCGGACTCTATTCCAGCGTCGGGGAGTACCTGGCCAGCCAGGGTATCGGCGCCGTCCTCCCCAACTACCGGCTCTCGCCGTTCGTGAAACATCCCGAGCACATCAAGGATGTCGCCCGCGCCTTCGCCTGGACCAAGAACCACATTGCCGAGCACGGCGGCAAACCGGACCGGATCTTCCTGGTCGGCCATTCGGCGGGCGGACATCTCGTCGCCTTGCTCGCGACCGACGAGCAATATCTGAAGGCGCATGGTTGCCGCACCGCCGACATCCAGGGCGTCGTCTGTCTCAGCGGCGTCTATCGCATCCCGGCCGGCAAAGCCGACGTCGAACTCGGCGGCAACTCGCCGCTCGCGCTGCGCCTCGACGAAATGAGCCCGCTGCGCGGCGCCGGCGCCAAGGCTGAACCAATGGGGAACGACAAGTCGGGCCTGCCGTTCAGCCTCAACATCTTCGGCCCCGTGTTCGGCAACGATCCGCAGGCGCGCGCGTCGGCGTCGCCGGTGACGCACGTGCGCAAGGGCCTGCCGCCGTTCCTTTTCCTCAACGCAGACAAGGACCTGCCGCTCCTGCCCGGCATGGCACAGGAGATGCACGAAACGCTGCTCCAGCACGGCTGCGAGTCGCGCCTGCTCAAGATCGATGGCCGTAATCACAACTCGCTGATGTTCAAGGCGATCGAATCTGGCGATCCGGTCGCGCGGCACATCGTCGATTTCGTCCGGAGCCATTCGCAGATGTGGTGAAATCCCGGTGCAAAGAATTGAATTGAGTTGCCCAGCCCGCGCGGTAAGATACGGAGGAGTTCCGAATCTCCTCAACCGCGGATGCTCTGCCATGCGTATGCAACTCTTGATCGTCGCCGCCGTGATGGCCACCTTCCTGTCCGCCCGCGGCGCATTCGCGCAGCCGAACGAGCCTGGACCTGATCCGGTGGAGAAGGCCGTCTACAAAAGCCTGGCGCTCTTGCGGCAAAGCGCGGGCGAGTACACTCTGCAGCGCAAGTGCTTTTCGTGCCATCATCAGGCCATTTCGGTGCTCGCGTTCACGACGGCCAAGGCGCGGGGGCTCCAGATCGACGATAAGGACCTGCAACTGCAACGGCAGCTTCAATTCACGGCCGACTTCCTCGGCAAGAATCGCGACAACTACGAGAAGGGCAAAGGGCAGGGGGGTCAAGCCGACACGGCCGGCTACGCGCTGCTGACGCTCGACGCCGGCGGCTGGAAAGCGGACGCCAACACCGCGGCGGTCATCGAGTATCTGCTCCAGCGCGACAAGGACCACGATCACTGGCTGCCGGTGTCGCAACGGCCTCCCTCCGAGGGGAGCCACTTCACTACGACCTATGTCGCGCTCAACGCTCTCAAAAAATACGCGGCCGCCGACAAGCAGAAGCTCGTCGAGCCACGCGTCGCGAAGGCGCGCCAATGGCTGATCGCGACGCAGCCCAAGGATACCGAGGATCGCGTCTTCCGCCTGCTCGCCCTGCAAGCCGCCGGCGCCGAGGCGAAAGCAATCGAGTCGGCGGCCAAGGACCTCGCGAAAACCCAGCGCCCCGACGGTGGCTGGAGCCAAATCGACCAGCTCGACAGCGACGCCTACGCCACCGGCAGCGCCCTCGTCGCCTTGCATCAAGCCGGCGGCCTCGCCACCAAGGACGACGCCTATCAGCGCGGCGTCAAGTTCCTCGTCAAGACGCAGCTCCCCGACGGCTCCTGGCACATCCGCTCGCGCAGCAAGCCGTTCCAGACTTATTTCGAGAGCGGCTTCCCGCACGGCAAGGACCAGTTCATCTCCAGCGCCGCCACAGGCTGGGCGACCATGGCGCTGCTGCTGGCGTGCGAGCCGCAGAAAAAATAGTCGTTCCGCTAGCGGCTTAGCGCTCGCGCGGCGCCCGGCGAGCGCTAGGCCGCTAGCGGAGGAAACATGCTTTCCATCGTCATCCCCACGCATCACCGGACCGATCTCCTGCGCGCGTGTTTGCAGGCTGCGACACGCTACGCGCCGGCCGACAGCGAGATTATCGTCGTCGATGACGCGTCGCCCGATGGCTCGGCAAGCAAGCTGGCGGCGTCGTTCAGCGGCGTGTCTACCCTGCGTCTGAACCGGCAGCGCGGCTTTGCCGTCGCGGCGAATACCGGCATTCGCGCCAGCCGCGGCGCCATCGTCGAGATGCTCAACGACGATACCGAGGTGCAACCCCGCTGGGCCGACGCCGCTCTTCCCTGGTTCGACGATCCGTCCATCGGCGCCGTCGCGCCGCTCGTGCTGAAGTGGCCGGACGGCAAGGTCATCGACTCGGCCGGCGATCGCTACTACCTCGGCGGCGTGGCGGGCAAACGCGGATACGGGTTGCCGCCAGCCGAGAGATTTTTGCAACCGTGCCGCGTGTTCGGCGCCAGCGCCGCCGCCGGCTTCTATCGCCGTTCGGCGCTCGAGCGCGTCGGCCTTTTTGCCGAGGACTTCGGCAGCTACTTCGAAGACGTCGATCTCGCGTTTCGCCTGAACCGAGCCGGCTTTCGCACGATGTACGAGCCGGCGTCGCGCGTCCTGCACCATGCCTCCGCATCGTATGGCCGAATTGGCAGGAAGCTGATCGAACGCCAATCGCGCAACGAGGAGCGCGTCTTCTGTCGCAACCTGCCGGCATCGGTCCTGTGGCGTGCGCTGCCGAAGCACGTTGTGGTGCTCGTCGGCAAGGCGCTGCGCCGCTGGGAGGAAGGGACGCTGACGCCGTGGCTGTTCGGCCGGCTGGGCGTGCTGTGGGAGTGGCGCGAGACTTGGCGACATCGTGAAGAGTTGAAGGGAAGCCGCAAGGTTACGGAATGGTGTATCGACGAGGTCTACAGGACTTATTCCTGACCGCGCCTCGCCTGCCGCCAGCACGCCGCCGCCAGCTTAAAATCGCCCACCAACAAGCCACCGACCGCGAGCCAGCGCCACGACTCCAGATTGGGCCGCAGTCGATGGGCGGCCTCCGCGTATTGCAAAGTGCGCAAACCGTCGCCAGCTGTGGCGGCGCGGGCGGCTTGCGTCAATGCTTGACGCCGAGCCTGCTCGACCGTCACCAGCAGCGACAGGTCGGCCTTGCAGCGGCGGCAGCTAGCGTCCTCAGCGGTCTCGGCTCGGCACACGGGGCAGCGCATCAGTTCCTCGGCTAATCTCGTCTAGCGCCCGCATGGCGCCGCGCGGGCGCTGAACGAGTACGGAATCACGCATCTTCCAGGTAGAACAAGATATCACTCAGCTCATTGCACACCTTGGTCACCTTGTCCCAGTGGCGATCGGTGACGGCCATGCGCACCGCGTTCAACATGCGTTCCAGCTCGACCTTGTCCTCCGGAGCGACCTTTTCGAGCAGCCGTTCCGCCTTCTCCAGGAGGGCGCGGGCCTGCACCGTTTCGCGCTGGCCTTCGCGCGGGCCGGGGACCAGCTCCGGCATGGCGTCGTCGCCCTCCTCGAAATCGTCCTCGTCGTCCATCTCGCCTTCCAGCCCGTCCGCATCTTCGGAAGCCGAGTTTTCCCACAGGCGGTCGAGGCGTTCGCGGGCTTCGGAGATCTCGGCCCCTTCGAAGCGCGACAGGGCGTTTTCAATGGTGACCTGCTTCGACAGGCCAGTCGCCTTTTCCTTGGCGGAGACCTTCAACATGCCGTCGAGGTTGAGGTCGCACTGCACCACCAGCTGGTTGCCGGCGGGGACGTCGGCCAGGCCGACGATGCGGAAGTTGCCGAGCTTGTGGTTGAAGCGCACGTCGTCATGTTCGCCCTGGTACACTTCGATTTCGACCTCCTTCTGCCCGTCGGCCACGGTGCTGAACGCCTCGCTGCGGGCGGCCGGCAGCGGGGTGTTGCGGCGGATGATCGGGGCGAAGCGGAACGGGAAGTCGATGCCGTGCTGGTAATCGAGGCAGCGGATACCGAGCGAGTGGGGCGTGATATCCACGAGCACCGCGCCGACATCCTCGCCGGCGATGATGGCGGCCTGCAGGGCTGCGCCCATGGCGACGCACAGATCGGGATTGACTTCTTGATGGGCGGGTTGGCCGAGCCGTTGCTCGAGCAAGTGCGAGACGATTGGCGTGCGCGTGCTGCCGCCGACCAGGACGACCTTGTCGATGGCGGCGGGGGCGAGCTTGGCGTCTTCGAGGGCGCGCTGCACGCAGTCCATGGTTCGCTGCAAGAGCGGCTGGATCAATTCCTCGTAGTCGTGGCGCGTGATCTCCAGTTGCAGGTGCAGCGCCTGGCCGTCCTTCTCGGCAATGAATTCTTCTTCGAGGCGGACGAAAGGGTGAAACGACAGTTGCCGCTTGCCGGCTTCGACGGCGCTCAGAATGCGGGCGCGCGCGACGACGTTGGCGGCCAAGTCGATGTTGTGCTGGGCCTGGAACTTCAGGACGACGTGTTTGAAGAGGAGCTCATCGAAGTCGTCGCCGCCGAGCTGGGTGTCGCCGTGGCTGGAGAGAACCTCGATGACGCCGTCCTGGGCCTGGACGATGGAGACGTCGAAGGTGCCGCCGCCGAGATCGTAAACGAGAATGCGGTGCAGCTCGGTGTTCTTCGGATCATAGGTGAGCGAGGCGGCGGTCGGCTCGTTGAGGATGCGCACGACTTCGAGGCCTGCCAACTCGCCGGCCTCGCGGGTGGCGCTGCGCTGATCGTCGTTGAAATAGGCGGGGACCGTGATGACGGCTTTCTTGACTTCTACGCCGAGCTGGGCCGACGCGCGGTCCTTCAAGGCGCGCAGAATCATGGCGGAGATTTCTTGCGGGCGATACTCCTGCGCGCCGAGTTTGACCTTGACGTCCTGGCCCATCTTGCGCTTGATCGACTTGACGGTCCGCTCGGGGGCGACGACCCACTGGTTGCGTGCCGCCTTGCCGACGAGCAGCTTGCCGTCCTCGGCCAAGCCGACGAACGACGGCAGGATCGGGTCGCCGTCCTCCTCGAAGACGCGCGGCTTGCCGTCGCGGATGATGGCGACTTCGCTGTTGGTGGTGCCAAGGTCGATGCCGAGGATCGGTTCGTGCATGGGTTGGGTCCTTCCTGCGCTGATGGTGGCAAGCCCAGAGGTGAAATACTCCGAACCCCTGGGATCGCGCGTCGTTATCCCAGGGGTTCGCAGTACGTCACCCCTGGGCTTTGAATTATTGTATTCACGGTTTGGCAACGCGCACCTGGGCGCAGCGGAACAGTCGGCCGTGCCACAGGTAGCCGCGGCGGATCTCCTGAAGGACTTCCGTGCTCGCCCGGCCTTCCGCGCGGACGACCTCGGCGACCTCCATGATTTCCGGGTCGAACGGCGCGCCGACGCACTGGATCACCTCGAGACCGTGCTGCTCGAAAGCGCGCTCGATGCGCTGCAAGCTCATGCGATAGCCGACGAGCAGAGCGTCAAGCACCTGGCGAAAACGTTCGGCGTATGCTTCAACGCCGGGCGGCGGCGGTTGCTCGGCGCGCCACGTCCGCAACGGCGCGATCTGCTCTTCGATCGATGCCCCCAGGCCAAGCCAGCGCGCCCAGTACGGCAGCCGAACCTCGATCGCAGGAGCCGGCGTGGGCTTCGACGGCGCCGGCGCGGGGGGATTGGCGAGCAGCCGTCCTACTTCGCGCTCAGCCAGCGACAGCGCGTCATGCGCGTCGATCAGCGTCTTGAGCAGCGGGCGCAGGAGTTCGTCCGAGCCGTCGGTCCCCTCCGGCTGGCGCTCGACCGCCTGTTGCAACAGAGCGATCGCCTGGGCGTTTTGCTCCAGTTGGGCCCGGCTCGACCTCGTTTGCAAGTTGACTTCTTGCCGCAGAGCGGTGAAGTGCTGCACGACGGTCGCGATATCGAGGTCGGCCGCCGGCGCCGGGTCGGGGATCGCCTTCGCTTCCTCGAGCCAGGCGCGAAAGTCGGCCAGGATCGCCTCGACGTTCATGGCTTCTGCACCGCGTTCACCAGGGCTTGCAGGGACAATCGGCGGCGGGAGGTCCGACATGCGAGTTCCTCAAGGATGGCGTCGATGCTTTCGTTTCGGCCCGTCTCGAACAGGCGATGCCGCAGGCGCGTCTCCAGATCGCGCAGGCTCTCATACGCCCGGCGGATGGCGGCGAATTTGTCGGGATGATGTTCCGGCGAGAATTGCTTGACCAGCTCGAGATAGCGCCGGCGGATCGTTTCATCGTCGCAGTCGGCGGGCAGGCCGAGGACGGCATAGGGATCGGTCATGGCGGGCGCTCCTTCGCAATGGAATCAACGTTGTCATCAATGTACGGATAGGACGGATAGGCTGCAACACCCGGACGACTCCCCAATTCGAATCACGAAAGCACGAAAGTACGAAAAAAGGCAATGAACTGGTGGCATTCCTCTCCCTTCGTTTTCGTGTTTTCGTCTTTTCGTGTTTTCGTGATTGAGATTAGGGCCGCAAAGTTTGCCCAGCTTCACGCAAACTGCCCCCTTTGCGTGTTTTTTCATGAACATTGACCATTCTGCCCGCGTTTGCCGATTGATGAAGAAAGGCAAAAGCGCCCTGCCGTTGCAATTCCTGGTTGGATGGTTATAAACGAAGGGATATTGCAAGTCGTCGCGCGGAGCGCGATGACGCCGGCAGGGCAAGGATGCGCCATGACGTTGCAAATTCACCCTAGCGACGATCGTCTCAACTACGCGCGCCAGATCGTGCGCGGCGAAGCGGCAGCCCTGTTGACCGTCGCGGATCGGCTCGACGAGACCTTCCTCGCCGCCGTCGAATTATTCCATCGCAGCCCCGGACGCATCTGCATCACCGGCACCGGCAAGTCAGCCGACGTCGGCCAGAAAATCGCCGGCACCCTCAATTCCACGGGCACGCGCGCCTACTGCCTCGACGCCACTCGCGCCGTCCACGGCGATCTCGGCATGATCCATCAGCACGATGTCGTCCTCGCCCTGTCGCTCAGCGGCGAGACCGAAGAGATCGTCAAGCTGCTGCCGTCGCTGCGCCAGCTGGCCATGGCCCTGGTCAGTCTGACCAGCAACGCCCAGAGCACGCTGGCGAAGTCCTCCGACGTCGCCCTCGTGCTCGGCGCGCTCGAGGAGGTCTGCCCGCTCGGCCTGGCCCCCAGCACCAGCACCACCGCCATGATCGCCGTCGGCGACGCGCTTGCCTTCGTCCTGATGCGCATGCGCGAGTTCACGCACGAGGACTTCGCCCGCTTCCATCCCGCCGGCAGCCTCGGACGCAAGCTGCTCAAGGTCGAAGCGGTCATGCGGCAAGGCAACGATCTGCGCGTCTCACACAGCAAGCGAACCGTGCGCGAAGTCTTCGCCCTGGAAAAACGGCTAGGCCGACGCACCGGCGCGGTCATGCTGACCGACGACGACGGCAAGCTGACCGGCCTGTTCACCGACAGCGACCTGGCCCGGCTCTTCGAGCAGCATCGCGATGCCGCCTTCGACCGCCCCATCCGCGAAGTGATGACGCCGGCGCCGCTCCAGGTCCCGGTCGGCACCCGGCTCATGGACGCGGTGGACATCCTGCGCAATCGCAAGATCAGCGAGCTGCCGGTCGTCGATGCCGCGGGCAAGCCGGTGGGAATGATGGACATCACCGACCTGATCGGCCTGGTGACACGCGAGGAGGCGGAGAGCGCGTTGCGGGCGGCGGGATGAATCGGCCGCTGGCGGCTTCGCGCTCGCATGGCGCCGTGCGTGCGCGAAGCCGCCAGCGGCAACATGGGAGCGACGATGAACTTGGCCGAGCGCTGTGCCCGCATCGAGATGCTCGTGCTCGACGTGGACGGCGTCCTGACCGACGGCTGCATCCGCTACACCGACCAGGGCGCCGAGATCAAGGCGTTCCACGCGCGCGACGGCTCGGGGCTGAAGCTGTGGACGACGCTCGGCAAGAAGGCGGGCATCATCACGGGACGCCGATCCGTGATCGTGCAGCGCCGGGCCGACGAACTCGGCATCCAGGCGGTGACCCAGGGCGCCGACGACAAGCAGGCGGCCCTGGCGCTGATGCTGAAGGCGCAGGGGGTGACGCCCGAACAGGCGTGCGCGATCGGCGACGACATCGTCGATCTGCCGCTGCTGCGGACGTGCGGCCTGGCCGTCGCCGTCGCGGACGCTTGCCCGGAAGCGAAGGAAGACGCGGATTACGTGACGCAAGCCGCCGGCGGCCGCGGCGCCGTCCGCGAAGTGATCGAGTGGATCTTGCGTGCGCAAGGAAGCTGGCAGACGATTGTTGCACGCTACCGACGTGATTGATCTTAAAGCCCAGGGATGCGCGCAGCGAATCGCTGGGATGTAGTAAAGGGACCCCCGCCGTGTGGACTGTCAAGCGCATACTGATTCTGTTGCTCAGCCTGCTCAGCGCTCTGAGCAGCTTCACGGTCTACGCGCTGATCCTGGGCATCATCGACGGCGTGCAACCGCTGCCGCTTGATTACTTGCCTCAAATCGGCGAGCTGCCGCCGCCGCCTGATCCGATTTCAGATGTCAAACTGAAGGTGGGATTCGGCCCCGCGTGCAAGGAATTGCAGCGTCCGCTACGGCTGTGGCTGCCGGACCGGGGCATCGTGTTTGCCGCCGGCGCCTTCGAGATCGAAAAGTCCGGTAAGGTCCACCTGTCACCCTTCAGTGCCGCGTTTTATCACAAGAGCAAGAAGCCCGGCGCGTTTCCCGAAATCAGCACGATCCGCTGCGACATCGCCATCCTCACGCTCGATCGCCCGGTGTCCCAGTTCAGCGAACTGTCCAATCGCAAGGTCATCGCCGTCGAAATGGTAGGCAAGCAACCCAACAACATCACGCTCACCAACAACCGCGGCACCGAGCAGAAGAACGATGACATCGATATCCTCATCACCAACGGCAACCTCTTCTACGAGGAGCGCCGCGATCTCATCTGGACCGACGGCGTGGTCTGCCTGACCGATCATCAATCGAAGCCCCCCATGGTGATCAGCGGCCGGGGCCTCGACATGCAGCTGGTCAAGGAGGCCGGCCCCGACCGTCCGCGTCCCCGGGCGGCGGCCGAGAAGCATAGCGAGACCGGCAACATCAAGTCGATCGCCATGCGCTCCGACGTGGACATGAAGTTCTGGGCCGATGCACGCTCCGGCTTTCTCGGCGGCAACGCGAATGCCAACACGCCGCCCAAATCCGCCGCGGCGCCCAGGAAAGGGCCGCCAGAGAAGGAGCTGATCCACATTCATACCGGGGGGCCGTTCTTTTACGATCTCACCAGGGAAATCGCCTGGTTCGAGAGCCCGCCGCCGCGCGAAAACAAGTTAGCCAAGGATCCGTTCGCCCCGGACCAGGTCCATGTCCACCGCGTGCAAAAGCTCAACGGCGGCGAGAAGTTCGATCAGCTCACCTGCGATCGGCTCGATCTGGTATTTCGCCGCCGGATCAATCCGGGCAACGCCGGGCCGGCGGGCGAGGGGGGCGACAAGGAAATCGAAACCGCCCGAGCGACGCGCCGCGACATCAATCAGGTCATTCTGGCCCTCGATAGCGAGGGCATGGACGCCTGCGGCGACGAGATGATCTATATAGCCGGCGACGCCGTCAAAGGGCCGCAGACAACGCTCAAGGGCGAGCCGCTGCGCTCCGCCAAGGACGGGCACCAGATGCGCTCCAAGGAGTTGCACCTCTTCGGCGCCAACCAGTTCGGCGAAGGGCAGCGAGCGTGGGCCAAAGGGCCCGGACAGATCGACTTGCTCGATCCGAAAAACCCCAAGAAAGACACTTACCCGACGCACGTCATCTGGCGCGACTTCTTGACCGTTGTCAAGGAGAAGGAGGGGGGCAAGGTCTACGATGTGATGACGGTGACCGGCGAAGCGTCTTACATCGATGATCTGCAAAAGCAAGAGCTGCACGGCGAACGGATCACGGTCCATACCGAACAACTTCAGGAAGCGGCCCAGAAGCCCGACGCCGTCGGCGGCGCCCGCACGGAGTTGCGCCGCGTCTTCGCCCAGGAGCGCGTCCGCGCCTTTTCGCCCGAGTTCATCGTCCGCAAGGCCAAGTTTTTGACCATGACCTTCCACCCCGAAGTAGCCCGCGACGCCATGCTGCCAACTGCCGTCGAGACGAAGCCGGCTCCGCCACCGCCTGGCCCGGGGCCCGGTCCGATGCCAGAAAAAGGCGTCGAGACCAAGCCGCCGGTCCAGACGAAGCCGCCGGTCGAGACCAAGCCGCCGGTCCAGACGAAGCCGCTGGTCGAGATCAAGCCGCCAGTCGAGGAGCCGAAAAAGCCGAAGGCCCCCATCGAAATTGAAGCAAACGAGATCACCGTCGCCATTGCCACGCTCGGCGGCCAGAGGCAACTGCAAGATCTCGTCGCCAAGGGGAACGTCTACGTCTTCCAGCCGAGCGAGAAGCAGGGCCAAAAGGCACTCGACATCGTCGGCACGCTTCTGACCGTCAAGCACTACGAGAAGGGAGATACCCTGGTCGTCTACGGCGACAAGGACAAGCCGGCCCGCGTCGAGGTCGAGGACACCATCATCGTCGGGCCGCGCGTCACCGTCAACCAGGCCGACAACCGCGCCGACGTGGATGGCAACGGCTACATGGAAATGCCCAGCAACAAGAACGTTGACGGCAGCGATGCAACCAAGAAGGACGCCCGCATCACCGTGCAATGGAACAAGAACATGACCTTCGACGGCATGTATGCCGTCTACTACGGCGGCGTCCAGGTCCACGAGAACGGCGCCTACTCGCGCGGCCTGTGCCAGGTCCTCACCGCCAAGCTCGACAAGCACGTCTCCTTCAAGGAAGGACAGAAGGACAAACAGAACGCCAAGCTCGACCGCCTCGTCTTCGACAGGAACGTCTTCATCGAGGATTACAAGTTCGACGAGAAGAAACAGCCGCTTCAGTACAACAAGTTGCTAGGCCAGGTCTTGATCAACCGCGAAGAGGGACCGACCAACGTGACGGGACCGGGCTGGGTGCGCCTGCTCGCCAAGGGGGCCGCGGACCAGGGCCTCGCGCCGCAACCCGCCAGCGTCGTCGCCAAGCCCGCCCCGGCCAAGTTGGAGTGGAAGCTCACCCACATCAAGTTCAGCGAGAGCATGGACTCCAACACGAAAAACAACCTCAAGAAGACCACCTTTTACGGTCTCAACGGCGGCGTCGAAGTCTGCCATTTCCCGACCATCGATATCGACGCCAACATGGACCCCGATCGCCCGCCGGAGAACGGCCTGTACCTGCGCAGCGACACGCTCGTCGTCGAAGGGAAGCAAACCGCCGACCGCACCACCCAGATCATGATTGCCGAGCGCAACGTCACCTTCCGCACCGACAAATACCTCGGCTATGCCGACATCGTCAAGTACGACGAGGCCAACGACCTCGTGATCTTCGAAGCGACCAACGGCAACAAGGTGCGGATGTACGAGGTGGGTCCAAGCAATATGGGCAAAAGCAATCCGGTCTCACTCAATTCCACGAAGGTACTCTACAACCGCAAGACCGGCAAGATTGATACCGAAGGCGTGCGCTCGATCCGCACGAACTGACCCCTGGCGGCTTGGCGCTCGCGCGGCGCCGCGCGAGCGCCAAGCCGCCAGCGGCATCAGTCACCCCGGCACCGCTGCACGCGGATCGCCAGGATGATACGTTCGCCCGCCTTCGTCCTGCAGGCCGTGACGATCGGCCAGAATTTGCCGCCCAAGGTTTGAATCTCGATCTTGCCCATGGTCCGTGAGAAAGCAGCAGGGTTGAAGCTGGTTGTC
>JACXTT010002758.1_pt1 | contig 27567 bp, 18 predicted proteins | sample 9270951 | NCBI WGS metagenome assembly JACXTT01 (sample SAMN15532306, study PRJNA645909) | rock metagenome | isolation source: weathered quartz diorite | place: Puerto Rico | collected 2017-06-21 | reverse complement strand
TCCTCGGCATTGCGGATGTGCTGAAGGCCATCAAGGCTTTTATCCATTTGCGCCCCTTGAAAGCAGCGCTCGTGGCGATTTCCGTGGCATTTCGGCGGGGAAGTCGCATGAACCGATGTGGCAAGGTAAAACGCGTTTTAGCCCTTCAAACTTCGCTTGGCGGCCCGAGCCTGGCATGGTGAAAACCGGAGTACGTTTTTACACAGCCTGGGCCGGTTGCAGCCGTTCGTCTAAGTCCGCTACCATCCCAATGCGGACCTTCGGTGAAGCTTAAATAGGAGGTCTTCCCGCTAATCGCGCGCTCTCGCTCTGGAACCAGTCTACGAATTTTTGTATTGCGTCAATCGCCTCAGCGAGCGGCACTTCGGAAGAAAAAACGGATGAGTTGCCGAGCGAACGATTGAGTATTCGTACGACGCCATCGGGACGGCAAACGATGAACGATTTGCCGTTCTTGTCAAACTCCTTGCCCCAGTTAGTTAGGAAGCTGAATTTCCCATATCGCAGCCAGTCGGCCCCACATTTCTCTACCGTGCGACTATCGGGTATCTCCACGTCTCCGTGATAGCCGAACAATGCGCCATCAAGCAAATTCCATAGATCTTTATCAGAGAGGCCGTTGAATTCCGACATCCAGTTCCAAGCTAGTAGCTCCCTGAGCTCCCTGAAGCCGGCATATGCGTCGAACAGTCCACAATGTTCATCAGAGTAATCGCCGATTTCAGTACCCTCGCACCAGATCCGCATACGGCCCCAGACCTGTGACGGCGCGCGTAAATACGGTTCTGTCATCGATTCAATTGCAAAACGATCTCTTGACCCAAAAAGCATGGTCTCCTCTGATTGTTGAATGGCTGCTCATGGCCGAAACCAGCTATTCAGACGAGTCTATCATGTTGCTAATCTGAACTTTTTGCAACTCATGCTGACTGGCCGCATTCGACCCATTCCGGATCTGGCCGCTTCTCGAAACCGGCCATTCAATACTTAAGTTTAGCCGCGCTGCGAAGCGCCGTCGGCTTGTACGATCTGTCGGGTTCCAGCCGATTCACCAGATCTCCGCGGTGGCCGTGAAGTCGCCTGAGTCCTGTGCGCGTATGACTACGGAGGATGCGACGAAGCTGCTGCCCTTTTATCGCGGCTCCGCAGCGTACCTCGTAAATTTGGCTTGTTGAGCGTGTGACATGACGGTGCCGAGGTCGATCCGTTGTTTCTGCCCCGCTGCCCATGCAGGCACGAACAGAACATTCATCCCGTCTGCGGAACCGCGAAACTCTGCTGGCATAAGCAGCATTGGTACCAGTCGGCCATGTGCTGCTGCAGCCTGCACCTTTTCTCGAAAGTCTAATGCCGAAAAGTTCGGGCCAGCGTGCGTCTTCGTGAACTAACAAAGCATCAAACTCTCCTCTGGGGCCTAAATGAATTTTGGTTGTGACCGTCCGCTCAAGGCGGACAGCGGGCGGTCCAACCAGCGCAATTGGCGGCGCAAATGCCAGTCTTACGCTTGCGTGGCCGTGCGATGGACCGGATGCGATAGCCCATCGCAGTCATCATGCCTTCAACATAATCCGGCTCGCATCGAAGATGGGACAGGCATCTACACTGCGCTTGTGTTTGCTTTAGGTCCCCCTGCTGCCAGCGTCGTGGGGCCTCATACCTCGAGCCACTCCTTGCGCACGCCCGCATTCTCGCGCAATTGTGCCGGCGTCCCTTCGAACACGATGGCACCATGCCCCATCACGTACACCCGCTGGGAAATATCCATCGCGATCGCAAGTTTCTGCTCGACCAGCAGCACGGATACGCCTTTGTTTTTTAATGCCAGCAAGTAATCGGCCACAAGCGCCACGATTTTCGGCGCCAGCCCCTCGGTTGGCTCGTCGATCATGATCAAATCCGGGTCGCCCATCAGCGTACGGCACAGGGTCAGCATCTGCTGCTCGCCGCCGGACAACACGCCGGCCGCCACCGCCCGTCTCTCTTCCAGGCGGGGGAACATGGCGTACATGTCGGCCAGCGCCCAGCGGCTGGTCTTTTTGCCGCCTTTTTCACCAAGCAGCAGATTCTGCTCCACCGTCAGGGTCGGAAAAATATCGCGGCCTTCCGGCACGTAACCGACGCCCCGATGGGCAATCTGAAACGCCTTTAAACCGAGCAATTCTCTGCCCTTGAACTTGCAGGAACCGGTCGCCGTGACCTGTCCGATGACAGATTTGACCAGGGTCGAGCGCCCCACGCCGTTGCGGCCCAGCAGGCTGACAATCTCTCCCTCTCCCACCCGCAGGTCGACGCCATGCAGTACGTGACTCTTGCCATACCAGGCTTGCAGGCCCGCGATATCAAGAATGTCCATCGGCGTCTCCCAGATAAGCCGCTTGCACGGCGGCGTTGCCGCGGATATTCGCCGGGGTGTCGCAGGCGATCACCTCGCCATAAACCAGCACGGCGATCTTGTCGGCCAGGCCGAACACCACGCCCATGTCGTGCTCGACCATGATCAGCGTCTTGCCGACCGTGATGCGGCGGATCAGCTCGACGGCGGCGTCCGACTCCGAGCGGCTCATGCCGGCGGTCGGTTCGTCCAGCAGGATGACGTCGGCGCCGCCGGCGATGGTGATGCCGATTTCCAGCGCGCGCTGCTCGGCGTAGGTCAGCACCCCCGCCGGCATATCGCGCTGGCGCTTGAGGCCGATTTCTTCCAGCACCTGCTCGGTGCGCTCGTGAGCGTCGCGCAGTTTCGACAGGGTGTGCCAGAACGAATAACGGTAGCCGAGCGACCACAGCACGGCGCAGCGCAGGTTTTCGTAGACGCTCAGTTTGTCGAACAGATTGCTGACCTGAAAACTGCGGGCCAGGCCGCGGCGATTGATTTGATAGGGTTTCAGTCCCGCCACGCTGGCGCCATGCAAGCGGATGTCGCCGGCCGAGATGTCGAAACGGCCCGAGATCAGGTTGAACAAGGTCGATTTGCCGGCGCCATTCGGGCCGATGATGGCGCAGCGCTCGCCCTTGGCGACCTGCAAATTGGCGCCGCGGATGATCTCCGACTTGCCGAAGCTTTTGCGGACCCCGTCCAGTTCGAGCGCGTTCATGGCTTGCTCCTCAAGATGGCATCGGCGATCTCGCTGTTGACGGCATCCCAGCGTGCCATGTGGACGGGCGCCATTTTCTTCCACGCCAGCACACCGAGCGCAAACAGGCCGGCGGCCACCAGCCAGGGCAGGAGCGCGTGGGCGTTGAGCGGCACCCCAAGCAAGGTCGTTGGCGCGCCGTTGGCCGATTCCAGCGTTCTGCGGTACAGCAACTCGACCGCCAGCACCGTGCCAGCCAGGCATAGCAGTACGGCACCGCACACTGCAATCAGACTGGCCCGGATGCGCGCGAACTTGCCGAACTTTGCCACCCGCAACAGCATCATCAACAGGCTGGCAACGCCTGCCGGCGCGAACCGCACCAGGGCGATGAAGAACAAGCCGAGGTACAACTGCCAGGCCGCCGTGTACTCGGACAGCATCACGACAAAACCCACACCGATGATGGCGCCGATCAGGGGACCAAAGAAATAACCGATGCCGCCGATGAAGACAAACAATAAAATGCTGCCCGAGCGGATGGCGCTGACGTTTTCCGCGCTGACGATTTCGAAGTTGATGGCGCCCAGCGCGCCGGAAATACCGGCGAAAAAGCTCGACAGGATCAGCGCCAGGTAGCGCACCCACTGGGTGTCGTAGCCGATGAAGCCGACCCGCTCCGGGTTGTCGCGCACGGCGTTGAGCATGCGTCCCAGAGGCGTGTGCGTAAAAGCGTACATGGCCCCGGTGCTGACGAACAACCAGGCGGCAATCAGGTAGTACACCTGGATCTGCGGCCCGTAGCTCAGGCCCATGAACGGCGTGCCGATCACCCGGTTGGTGGTCACGCCGCCTTCGCCACCGAAGAATCCCGGAAACATCAGAGAAGCGGCAAACACCAGTTCGACCAGGCCCAGGGTGATCATGGCAAAGGTCGTGCCCGATTTGCGGGTGGTGACGTAGCCAAACAGCACGCCGAAAAAGGCGCCGGCGAGGCCGCCCACCAAGGGAATCAGGGTGGTCGGAACGGGAATGCCCGTGCCCGCCTGATTCATCACGTGCATGGCGACAAAACCGCCCAGGCCGGAATACACGGCGTGACCAAAGGACAGCATGCCGCCCTGCCCCAGCAGCATGTTGTACGACAGGCCGAACAGCATTACCGTGCCGATCTGGCTGAGGATGGACAGCGACGCGCCCTTGGTGAAAATCAGCGGCGCAATCACCAGGATCAGGGCAAAGCCGCCCCACACCAGCCAGCGGCCGAGATTGACGGGACGGAACGACAAGGTTTTAGTGCTTGGAATGGCGTGGTTCATTCGCGCGTTCCCATCAAGCCTTTCGGGCGGAAAATCAGCATCAGCACCAGCAGCAGAAACGGCAGAATCGCCGCGCTCTGGGCGATCGTCATTTTTAACAAGGCGTAGCCGTGGGTCTGTTCGGTGATATTGGCGCCGGCCCAGTTCAGCAGACTCATCAAGGAATAATCGAGGGCGACGGCGAAGGTTTGCAGCACGCCGATCAGCAGCGAGGCGATGAACGCGCCTGCCAGCGAGCCCATTCCGCCCACGACAACGACGACGAACACGATGCTGCCGACCGTGGCCGCCATGCTGGGTTCGGTCACAAAAGCGTTGCCACCGATCACACCGGCCAGCCCCGCCAGCGCGCAGCCGCCGCCGAACACCCACATGAAGATGCGCGGCACGTTGTGACCCAGCGCTTCGGCCGCTTCAGGGTGGGTCAGCGCCGCCTGGATCACCAGGCCGATGCGGGTTCGCGTCAGCAGCAGCCAGATCGACGCCAGCATGGCCAGCGCGACCGCCATCATGAAGCCGCGGTACATGGGAAAGCTGGTGGAAAACAGGGTGAACAGGGGGCGGTCGAGTTCCTTCGGGATGGCGTAGGCCACCGCCGCCCTGCCCCAGATCAATTGCACCAGCTCGACGATCAGGTAGGACAGGCCGAAGGTGAACAGCAACTCCGGCACATGGCCGAATTTATGAATCGGCCGCAACCCGTAACGCTCGACCAGCGCGCCGGCCAGGCCTACCACCAGCGGCGCCAGGATCAGCGCCGGCCAGAAGCCGACCCAGCTGCTGATGGTATAGGCGATGTAGGCGCCCAGCATATAAAAGCTGGCGTGGGCGAAATTGAGTACGCCCATCATGCTGAAAATCAGGGTCAGGCCGGAAGACAGCATGAAAAGGAGCAAGCCGTAGCTGATCCCGTTCAGCAAGGTGAACAAGGTAAATTCCATGGGGCGGCGCCGTGAGGTGGCACGGACACAGTTCGACACTGCGGTCCGCGCCGGATGGAAAGAAAGCTTACGCGCTCGGCCGCTTCATCTGGCAGGAGGTCGGCTGGCCGGCCTGGTAGGCATCGATCTTCTTGTCCATCTTCCAGCCGTAGCCCGTGTTTTCCTGGTCATATTTGACGGTCTTGCCGTCGACCTTGGTCCAGGTACCGATGTACAGGGGCTGCTGCAGCTGGTGATCGACCTTGTTCATCGTCACTTCGCCATTCAGGCTGGCGAACTTGGCGCCTTCCATGGCGAACGCCACTTTGACGGGATCGACCGACTTGCTGGCCTTGATGGCTTGCGACAGCATGCCGATGCTGCTGTGGGTCTGCGCGGTGTAGTAATCGTCGTTGTACTTCTTTTTGTACGCTTCGACGATTTCCTTGCCCTTGAAATTCTCGTTGTTGATCATCCAGTTGCCGACGATTTTGACGCGCTCGGCGCCGGCGGCGCCCATGGCGGTGGGCACGCCGGTGGTGACGCCATAGTAAGTATAAAAATTCGCTTTAAGGTCGGCATCCTTGGCGGCGCGGATCAGCAGGGCCAGGTCAGCGCCCCAGTTGCCGGTGATCACAGTGTCGGCGCCCGAGGCCTTGATCTTGGCGATATACGGCGAAAAATCTTTTACTTGCGCGATTGGATGCAGGTCGTCGCCGGCAATCTTGATGTCCGGGCGCTTGCGTTTCAAATACTCCTTGGCGGCGCGGCTGACGGCCTGGCCGAAGGCGTAGTTCTGGCCGATGATGTAGACGCTCTTGATGTCCTTGTTGGGCGCCATGTAGGAGGTTAACGCTTCCATTTTCATGTCCGAATTGGCATCGAAGCGGAAGTGCCAGAAGCTGCACTTGCTGTTGGTCATGTCGGGATCGATGGCGGCGTAATTGAGGAATACCACTTCCTTGCCCGGATTGCGCTCGTTGTGCTTGTTGACGGCATCGAGCAGGGCCAGGCCGACACCGGAACCGTTGCCCTGGGTGATGTAGCGGTAACCCTGGTCGATCGCCGCCTTCAGTTGCGTCAGCGATTCCTGTGGGCTGGCCTTGTTGTCGAAACCGACCACCTCGATCTTGTGCTCGCCCGACCATTTATCCTTGTTGGCGAGTTCGGCGATTGCCTGGAAACTGTGCAGCTGGTTTTGTCCCACAGGTGCGAACGGCCCGGACAGCGGGTCGATGAAAGCGATTTTTACTGTGTCGGCGTGGGCGACGCCCGCCGCACAGCTCATTGCAACAGCGGCCGCGACAGCACGCAAAGAACCCGGGGTCTTGCCAAACAGCTTGCTCATATGTCTCCACCTATAATTTTTATCAAACGAAAGTAAAACCCTACTTTCGTTTGGATTAGTCAGACAAAAATCACCGGCAAAGCCGGATGATTTTAGAAGGAACGAAAACCCGATTCTGATCTCACTTCGCCTCGATGATGACCGCCTCTGGCACTCACACTTTTCAGTTTACGCAATCGGCAGCTTGTACTCCTTGAACTGGTCCCGCAATTTGTTTTTCTGAATCTTGCCGGTCGCCCCCATCGGCAGCGCCTCGATAAAGGCGACATCGTCCGGCATCCAGAACTTGGCCACCTTGCCTTCGAAAAATGCCAGCAATTCCTCGCGGCTGACATCAGCCCCAGGCCGTTTGACCACCAGCAGCAGCGGACGTTCATCCCATTTCGGGTGGTAGATGCCGATGCAGGCAGCCTGCAGCACGGCCGGGTGGGCCATGGCGATGTTTTCCAGGTCGATGGTGCCGATCCACTCGCCGCCGGACTTGATGACGTCCTTGCTGCGGTCGGTGATTTGCAGGTAGCCATCGGCGTCGATGGTGGCGACGTCGCCGGTGGGAAACCAGCCGTCCTGCAGCACGTCGCCGCCTTCGTTTTTAAAATAGCTGGAGATGATCCACGGCCCCTTCACCAGCAGGTGGCCGTAGGTGACGCCGTCCCACGGCAACTCGACGCCCTCGTCGTCGACGATTTTCATGTCGACGCCGTAGATGGCGTGGCCCTGCTTCTGCAAAATCTTGCGCTGCTCCTCCTTGGACAAGCTGGCGTGGCGCGCCTGCAGTACCCCGGCGGTGCCCAGCGGCGACATCTCCGTCATGCCCCAGGCGTGCACCACCTCGACGCCGAAGCGGTCCATCAGCGTATCCATCATGGCCGGCGGGCATGCCGAGCCGCCGATCACGGTGCGGCGGAAGGTGGAAAATTTCAGGTCGTTCTGCACCACGTAATTGATCAGGCCCAGCCACACGGTCGGCACGCCGGCCGAAAAGGTCACGCCCTCCGATTCGAACAGCTCGTAAAGCGACTTGCCATCGAGCGCCGCGCCGGGAAACACCATCTTGGCGCCGGACAGCAACACGGAGTACGGAAGACCCCAGGCATTCACGTGGAACATGGGCACCACCGGCAACACGGTATCCATGGCCGACACATTCAAGCCGTTCGGCATGGCCGAACCGTAGGAGTGCAGCACGGTCGAGCGGTGCGAATACAGCGCGCCCTTGGGATTGCCGGTGGTGCCCGAGGTGTAGCACAGCGAAGCGGCGGAATTCTCGTCGAACAGGGGCCACTCGTAGTCCGCCGAGCTGCTGGCGACCAGGTCCTCGTAGCACAGCAGGTGCGGGATGGCAGTGGTTTCCGGCATCCGCTCGCGGTCGGCCATCAAAATAAACGCCTTGACCGTCTTGCAGTGGGCGGCAACCGCTTCGATCAGGGGCAGAAAGGTCAGGTCGAAGAACAGGTACTGGTCTTCGGCGTGATTGGCAATATAGGCGATCTGTTCCGGATGCAGGCGCGGATTAATCGTGTGCAGCACGGCGCCCGAGCCGGAGACGCCGTAATACAGCTCCATGTGGCGATAACCGTTCCAGGCCAGGGTGGCGACCCGGTCGCCCATTTGCACGCCCAGTCCCTGCAGTGCGTGGGCGACGCGCTTGGCGCGGTCGCGGCAATCGCGGTAGGTGTAACGGTGCAGATCGCCTTCGACCCTGCGCGACACGATTTCGCTCTCGCCATAGTGGCGCGCGGCGAAATCGATGATGCTGGAAATGAGCAGCGGCTGACTCATCATCTGACCCATTACCGGGCTCTGGGGATACAAGGTCATGCACTCTCCTGTGGACAGCAGTCTGATTGTTGAGTTTCGTACGACCGTGCTAAAACAGTCAATACTTTTCGATGTTGCGATGCACCAGTCATGCGCCGTGCATGGCTTTTGAAACGCACTATCGGTCTCATAGTTAGAAATGCAATCGTGCGCGCCAGCACCGTCGATATACTCCCTCCACACTCTGGCATCAACATCAATATTTCATCAAGGATCACGACATGGCCACTAAAAAACCGACCGCCGCCAGCCTGCCCAGCAAAGTTGCCGCCGCCAAGCCCGACCCAAAAGGCGGCGTCGAGACCGCGACCGGCACGGCCGGCGAGCTGCACCAGCACGGCAAGACGGCGCTCACCACCAACCAGGGCGTGCCGATTTCGGACAACCAGAATTCCCTGCGCGCCAATCCGCGCGGTCCGACCCTGCTGGAAGATTTCATACTGCGCGAGAAAATCACCCATTTCGACCATGAGCGCATTCCCGAGCGCATCGTCCACGCGCGCGGCACTGGCGTGCACGGCGTGTTCGAACTGACTGAATCGCTCGAGCAATACACGACCGCAAAAATCCTCACCGAAGTGGGCGAGAAGACCGAGGTGTTCACCCGTTTTTCGACGGTGGCCGGCGGCGCCGGTTCGGTCGATACCCCGCGCGATGTGCGCGGTTTTGCGGTCAAGATGTACACCAAGGAAGGCAACTGGGACCTGGTGGGCAATAACATCCCCGTGTTCTTCATCCAGGATGCCATCAAGTTCCCCGACCTGATCCACTCCGTCAAGATGGAACCGGACCGCGGCTTCCCGCAAGCCGCCTCGGCCCACGACACCTTCTGGGATTTCATTTCGCTCACGCCAGAATCGCTGCACATGGTGATGTGGGCGATGTCCGACCGCGCCCTGCCCCGCTCGCTGCGCATGATCGAAGGTTTCGGTATCCACTCATTCAGATTGCTCAATGCCGCGGGCGAGTCGACCTTCGTCAAGTTCCACTGGCGTCCGAGCCTGGGCCTGCAATCGACCATCTGGGACGAAGCCGTCAAGATCGCCGGCGCCGATCCCGATTTCCACCGCCGCGACATGTTCGAGAACATTTCGGCCGGCAATTTCCCCGCCTGGGACCTGGCGGTCCAGCTGTTCACCGAGGCAGACGCTGCCAAGTTCCCCTTCGACCACCTCGATTCGACCAAGCTGATCCCGGAAGAAATGATCCCCTTGAAAGTCATCGGCAAGATGACCTTGAACCGTTGGCCGAACAATTTCTTCGCCGAGACCGAACAGGTGGCTTTCTGTCCTTCGCACGTGCCGCCCGGCCTGGATTTCTCCAACGATCCGCTGCTGCAAGGCCGTTTGCACTCTTATCTGGATACCCAGCTGTCGCGTCTCGGCGGGCCGAATTTCCACCAGATCCCCATCAACGCCGCCAAAGTCCCGGTCAGTAACAATCAGCGCGACGGCCACATGCAGATGACCCAGCCGGTGGGCCGCGTCGCCTATGAGCCGAACTCCTTGAACCCGGACGGCCCGCGCGAAACGCCGAAGGGCTTCAGAAGCTTCCCGGCGGAGGAAAACGGCACGCGCGGCCGCGTGCGTTCGGAAACCTTCGCCGATCACTACAGCCAGGCCCGCCTGTTCTTCGTCAGCCAGACCCCGCCCGAGCAAGCCCACATGGCCGCGGCGCTGGTGTTCGAACTGTCGAAGGTCGAGCATCCGCACATCCGTGAAACCATCGTCGGCCATTTGCTCAACATCGACGATGGCCTGGCCCAGCGCGTGGCAACCGGCCTCGGCATGAAAAAGCTGCCGCCGCCGGCGCCGACCGACGTGCCCGCCATCGACATGCCGCCATCGCCCGCCCTGCAAATCATCGGCAAGATGAAGGACACGCTCGAAGGCCGCGCCGTCGGCGTGCTGGTCTCGGACGGTTCCGACAGCGCCCTGGTCAATGCCATCACCGCGGCCATCACCAAGGCCGGCGCGGACTTCAAGATCATCGCCCCGCACATCGGCGAAGTGGCGCTGTCCGACAAGTCGGCCCTGAAAGTGGACGGCCAGCTGGCCGGCACCCCTTCCCTGATGTTCGATGCGGTGGCGATCATCCTGTCCGCCGACCAGGCCGCCGAGTTGACCATGGAAGCGGCCGCCATCGATTTCGTCCGCGATGCTTTCGGCCACTTGAAAGCCATCGCCATCAACGACGATGCAAAAATCTTGCTGGACAAGGCGGGCATTGCGCCGGATGCCGGCGTGGTCGATGCGGGCGACACCAAGGGCTTTATTGCCGCCGCCAAGACGCGCCAGTGGGATCGCGAGCCGAAGGTGCGCAAGCTGCCGTAAATCGTTTCATGCCGGATGAGCCCGCCTTTCGAGGCGGGCTTTTTTCTTAGGACGACCTTAACGCACCCCCACGCGCTTGGCTGAGGAAGGCCGATTCATGCGAGTCACGCTAAAATAGGATTCGATTGTCACTTTCTACAGGATCCGCCATCCGCGCCGACGACCTTCCGCTGAGCAATTCATTTGCCGCGCTGCCCCCCGAGTTTTACACCCGCTTGATGCCGACACCCTTGCCGGCGCCTTATTTTGTCGCGGCCAGCGCCAAGGCTGCCGCCTTGGTCGGCCTGACGCCTGAGCAACTGGCGGCGCCCGAGCTGGTCGAGGTTTTCTCGGGCAACGCGGTGGCATCGCGTTCTCTGCCACTGTCCGCCGTGTATTCCGGCCACCAGTTCGGCGTCTGGGCCGGCCAGCTGGGCGATGGCCGTGCCATCCTGCTCGGCGAACTGAACGGGCCGCACGGGCCGATGGAATTGCAACTGAAAGGCGCGGGCATGACGCCGTACTCGCGCATGGGTGACGGCCGCGCCGTGCTGCGCTCCTCGATCCGCGAATTTTTGTGTTCGGAGGCCATGGCGGCACTGCGCATTCCCACCACCCGCGCGCTGGCCATCATGGGAGCAGACAAGCCGATCATGCGCGAAACCGTCGAGACGGCGGCGGTGGTGACCCGCATGGCGCCAAGTTTCGTGCGCTTCGGCTCGTTTGAGCACTGGTACCATCGCGACAAGCCGGAGCAATTGCAGCAACTGACCGATTACGTCATCTCCACCTTTTATCCCGAGCTGACCGGCGAAGCCAATCCCTACACGGCGTTGTTGCAGGAAGTGACCAAGCGCACCGCCCGCATGATCGCCCACTGGCAGGCGGTCGGCTTCATGCATGGCGTGATGAACACCGACAATATGTCCATCCTCGGCCTGACCCTCGATTACGGCCCCTTCGGCTTCATGGAAGCCTTCGACCCCGGCCACATCTGCAATCACACCGACAGCCAGGGCCGCTATTCCTACGCGAATCAGCCGCAAGTGGGCCACTGGAACTGCTACGCCCTGGGTCAGGCCCTGATGCCGCTGATCGGAGACGTCGACGCGGCGCAGGAAGCGCTGGGCGTCTACCAGGGCGAGTTTGCCGCCACGCTCGACTATCTGCTGCACGCCAAGCTGGGCCTGCAAACGGCCCAGGATGACGACAAGGCGCTGTTCGAGGGCATGTTCAAGTTGATGACGGTCAGCCACGTCGATTTTACGAATTTCTTCCGCGCGCTGGGCAATCTGACCGTCGAAGGGGGCAGCGCCGGCGACACCGTCCTGCGCGACATGTTCATCGATCGCGATGCCTTCGACACCTGGGCCGCCAGCTACCGCGCCCGCCTGCAGTCGGAGAACAGCGTAGCCACCGAGCGCAAGCTTGCAATGGACGCCGTCAACCCCAAATACGTGCTGCGCAACTACCTGGCGCAAGTGGCGATCGACAAGGCGGTCGCCAAGGACTACACGGAAATCGCCAGGCTGCTGGCGATCCTCGAAAAACCCTTCGACGAGCAGCCCGAGCACGACAGCTACGCCGCCTTGCCGCCCGACTGGGCCAGCCACCTCGAAGTCAGCTGCTCTTCCTGACCAGCACAACGCCCTCACCCATTCAGCCTTGAAAGGCCCATCATGACCGACAAGATCACCAAATCCGACGCCGAGTGGCGCGACCAGCTCGACCCGATGGAATACCAGGTCACCCGCCACGCCGCCACCGAACGCGCCTTCACCGGCAAGTTCTGGGACCACCACGAGCACGGCATCTACACCTGCGTCTGTTGCAACACCCCCCTGTTCGAATCCGACGCCAAGTTCGATTCTGGCTGCGGCTGGCCCAGTTACTTCAAGGCCCTGGACCCCGCCAACGTCATCGAAAAGACCGACCGCACCCATGGTATGCTGCGCACCGAGATCATCTGCGCCGTTTGCGACGCCCACCTGGGACACGTATTTCCCGATGGCCCACCGCCCACCGGCCTGAGATACTGCATCAACTCGGCTTCGCTGAAATTCGAGCCACTGTAAGATCCGTCGAAAGGGCGCCGCCTCTAAGCGTAGCTCTTTCCTCCCAAAAATCATCTGGCTCCGCCAGTGATTTTTATTGACTGGTCCTGCGCTTTTGCGTAGCTTTTTTCACCAAAAATCCCCCAGGATTTTTGCTAATCAAGCCAAACAAAAGTAGGTTTCCACTTTTGTTTGAACAATATGAAATTTCTATTCGATTTATTCCCCATCGCAATCTTCTTCGGCGTCTTCCGCTGGGCCGAAGCCCACAAGGAAGCGGCGCATGGATTTCTGCAGCAATACCTGGGCAGCGTGATCACCGGCGGCGGCGCCACTTCGGCGCAGTCGCCGATCATTCTCGCCACCGTGGTGGGCATCATCGCCACCGTGCTGCAGATCGGCTACCTGCTGCTCGCCCGCAAGAAAGTGCACGGCATGCTGTGGGTGTCGGCGGCGGTCATCGTGGTGATGGGCGGCGCCACCATTTATCTGCACGACGAGAATTTCATCAAGTGGAAGCCGACCATCCTGTACTGGACCTTCGCCGCCATCCTGCTGTTTTATTACCTTGTCATGGGCAAGAACCTGATGAAAAGCGTGATGGGCGAAGCGATCAAACTGCCGGAACCGGTCTGGGCCACGGTGGCCTGGGCATGGATCGCTTTCCTGGTCGCGCTGGGCGCACTGAACCTGCTGATGGCCTTCGTGGTGTTCAAGGGCGACACCAGCGCCTGGGTCAATTTCAAGGTGTTCGGCGCCACCGGGATTTTCTTTTTGTTCATCGTCGCCATGGGCGTGATGCTGTCGAAACACATGGAAGAGGAAGAAGCATGAGCGAGCACCACATCGTCAGCGACGCCGATGCGCCGCCGGCACTAGGCCCCCGCGCCGAGCGCATCCGCAGCCTCCTGGCCGCGCTCGATCCGCTGGAACTGGAACTGGTCGACGAGTCGCACCTGCACGCGGGCCATGCGGGCGCGGCCTCCGGCGGCGGCCATTTCCGGCTCAAAATCGTTTCCCCGCGCTTTGAAGGCCAGAGGCTCGTCATGCGCCATCGACTCGTGTATGATTCCGTGCACGATATGATGCACACCGAAATTCATGCCCTTGCCATCACCGCGCTGGCGCCTTCGGAAGTGACCTAAACGACCCTTCAGGGTCGCTTAAGAAATCTGTTCGACAATCCAAAGTTATTGCAAAAAAAATCGTATAAGTAACTTCTCCATTTCAGGATCCCAACATGACTTTTAAGCCAGCCAGCTTGCTGTTCGCACTCGTTGCACTCGTTGCCGTACCATCGTTCGCGCAGAACGTCGCCGTCGTCAACGGCAAGGCCATTCCGTCGGCACGCCTCGACGCCGTCGTCAAGCAAGTCGTGGCCCAAGGCCAGCAGCCTGATTCGCCGCAGTTGCGCGATGCCATCAAAAAAGACCTGATCATGCGCGAAGTGATGATGCAGGAAGCCCAGAAGCAGGGTTACGAGAAGAACGATACGGTCAAGACGCAAATGGAGCAGGCGCGCCAGACCATCATCATCAACGCGATGGTGCGTGACTACATCACCAAGAACCCTGTCAAGGATGCCGACATCAAGGCCGAATACGACAAGTTCAAGGCACAGGCCGGCGACAAGGAATACCACGTCCGCCACATCCTGCTTGGCACCGAAGCCGAAGCCACCGCCGTCATTGCCAAGCTGAAAGCCGGTTCGAAGTTCGAAGACCTGGCCAAGCAGTCGAAAGACACCGGCACCGCGGCCACCGGCGGCGACCTCGACTGGGCTACCCCGTCGTCGTTCCCGAAAGTGTTCAGCGATGCCTTCGTCAACCTGCAAAAAGGTCAGGTTGCCGACAAGCCAGTGCAGACGCCGAACGGCTTCCACGTGGTCAAGGTCGACGATATCCGCCCGACCAAGATCCCGCCGATGGAAGAAGTCAAAGGCCAGATCGAGGAAGCCATTCAGCAGAAGAAACTGCAAGCGTATCAAGAGTCGATTCTGGCCAAGGCTAAGGTACAATAATCGCCTTGTATGGGCGGTGCGGCTTGTTCAGCCCCGTCCAGCGCCTACCTGCTCGGGCCTTCGCAGGCCCGACTTTTTTTGTTTCTATAGGACTCAACTATGATCTTGAAGCCAGCAACCCTGATTTTGATGACCGCCCTCGTGGCCGCTCCGGCCTTCGCGCAAAATGTCGCGACCGTCAACGGCAAGCCGATTCCCGCCGCCAAAGTCGATCAGTTCGTCAAGCAGGTGGTGGCTCAGGGTAAACAAACGGATTCGCCGCAATTGCGCGATGCGATCAAGAAAGAGCTGATCAGCCGTGAAGTGATGATCCAGGAAGCCGAACGCTTGGGCGTCGCCAACCGTCCGGACGTCAAGATGGCGCTGGAAAACGCCCGTCAGAGCATCGTCATCAACGCCATGCTGCAAGACTACGTGAAGAAAAATCCTGTCAAGGACGCCGACATCAAGGCCGAATACGACAAGGCCAAATTGCAGATGGGCGACAAGGAATACCATGCGCGCCACATCCTGGTCGGCACCGAAGAAGAAGCCAAGGCCATCATCGCCAAGCTGAAAGCGGGCGGCAAGTTCGAAGAGCTGGCCAAGCAGTCGAAAGACGGTTCGGCAGCCAACGGCGGCGACCTCGACTGGGCAGCACCGGGCAACTACGTGCCAGAATTTTCCGCCGCCATGGTCAAGCTGAACAAGGGCCAGTACACCGAGACGCCGGTCAAGACCCAGTTCGGCTACCATGTGATCAAGCTGGAAGACACCCGCGCCACCAAGCTGCCGCCGCTGGAAGAAGTCAAGGAACGCGTCGCCGAGCAGATTCAGCAGCGCCGCGTGGTGGCTTACCGCGAAGAGCTGGCCAAGAAGGCCAAGATTCAATAATCGGAGCAAGCGCGTCATTACGCCTCGATGCAACAGAAGCGCTTCTCCGGAAGCGCTTTTTTTTCGCCCGCGGTTTTGTAGCCGGCCGGCGTGCGATTGCGTCTACAATGGATTTTCGATAACAGCCTGCGACAGGCGTGAGGAGACCCGTGTGGATGCAAATCGTCGTAATCTTTTGAGGGCCGGCGCCTCGGCCGCCGTCGGCAGCCTGCTCGCTGCCGGCGCCAACACCGTGCAGGCGCAGGCCAACGGCAAGCAGGTGGTGGTGTCGCCGCTGGCGGGCAAGGTCGGCATGCGCCTGGCCAGCTGCGTGCTCACGCCGATGAACCCACCGGTGCTGGTGATCGTGCTCGATAACGGCAGCATGCTCGACGTCGGCATCGAAGCGCGCCGCCAGAAGGTGAAGCTGGGCTTCGATCCTTCGTCCATGCTTTCCCTGATCAAGGCCGGCAATGCGGGGATGGCGCAGATTCATGCCTTGTCCGAGCGCGCCATGGGCGGCAAAGCCAACTTTCTGCCGATGACCGACGCCATCTTTACCTCGCCGATCCCCCGGCCCGACCGCAACATCTATTGTGTCGGCTGGAACTACCTCGATCACTTCGAAGAGGGCAAGGAGGCGCGCGCCGACAAGGGCGTGGAAAAACTGCCCGACCACCCGGTGTTCTTCACCAAGGGCACCCACACCATGAACGGCCCCTTCGACGCCATCCCGCAAGATTTAAGCAACGCCAACAGCACCGACTGGGAAGCGGAAATCGCCGTGGTGATCGGCCAGAAAGGCCGCAACATCAGCGAAGAGCGCGCCATGGATTACGTATTCGGCTACGCCGCATACAACGACACCACCGTGCGCGAAATTCAGCAGAAGCGCCACGGCGGCCAGTGGTTCAAGGGCAAATCGCTGGATGGACACGGGCCGATGGGACCGTGGATCGTCACCGCTGCCGGGGTCAAGCTGGACGATGTGCGGGTGATTTGCCGGGTCAACGGGGTGGAAAAGCAGAATGCCAGTTACAAGCAGATGTTTTTCAAGATCCCGCGGATTATTGCGGAGTTGTCGCGGGGGCTGACTTTGGAGCCGGGCGATATCATTGCGACCGGCACGCCTTCCGGCGTCGGCTTTGCGAGAAAGCCGCCGGAATTTTTGAAGGCGGGGGATGTGATGGAGACGGAGATTACGGGGGTGGGGATTATCCGCAATACCATCAAGGCGGAGAGTTAGGGGGTCTGGCGCTGCGCGCCTGACCCCAGCTTTCGAACGCCAACGAACCGCTGGCCAACTTAATGCTGGCAGTCAAAGCGGGGGACAGGCCCCAGCAGGGCCTGTCCTCGGGTGCAACGTTAGCCAACGAATTTCCGGGCATTGCGGAACATCCGCATCCACGGCGAATCCTCGCCCCACGCCGCCGGATGCCAGGACTGCTGCACCGAGCGGAACACCCGCTCGGCGTGCGGCATCATCACGGAAAAACGCCCGTCGGCTGTCGTCACCGCCGTCAGGCCGCCCGGCGAACCGTTCGGATTGAAGGGATAGACTTCGGTGGCTTCGCCGCGGTTGTCGACGAAGCGCATGGCCTTGAGCACCGCGCCGATATCGCCCGTCTGCGAAAAGTCCGCATATCCCTCGCCGTGCGCGATGGCGATCGGCGTCCTGGTGCCAGCCATGCCGCCGAAGAAAATCGACGGCGAATCGAGCACTTCGACCATGCCGAAGCGCGCTTCGAACTGCTCGGATTTATTGCGGGTGAACTTGGGCCAGGCTTGCGCGCCCGGGATCATCGACTTCAGGTTGCTCATCATCTGGCAACCGTTGCAGACGCCCAGGCCGAAGGTGTCCGTTCTCTGGAAGAAGCGGGCGAACTGTTCGGCCAGCAGGCTATTGAACAGGATGGTCTTGGCCCAGCCTTCGCCGGCGCCCAGCACGTCGCCGTACGAGAAACCGCCGACGGCGATCACGCCATGAAAATCGTCCAGCTTGGCGCGGCCGGCAATCAAATCGCTCATGTGGACGTCGACCGCGGCGAAGCCTGCCTGGTGCATCACCCAGGCCGTTTCGACGTGCGAGTTGACGCCCTGCTCGCGCAGGATGGCGACGCGCGGACGGGCGCCGCCAACGCTGCTACCCAAAAACGGTGCGGCGACGTTTTCGCCGATGTTGAAGGTGATCACCGGCGAGATGCCCGGATCGGTTTCGTCCAGCAGTCGCTCGTATTCCGCATCGGCGCAGGCCGGGTTGTCGCGCAGGCGGGCGATACGCCAGCTGGTTTCGCTCCACAGGCGGTGCAGGCTGCTGCGCGCTTCGCTGAAGATCACCTTGGCGTCGCGGGTAAATTCCACCACGCCGCGCGGGTTCGGTTTGCCGATGATGTGGCTGCAGGCGCCCAGATTGTGGGTGCGCAGCACATTCATCACGGCCGTCTTGTCGTCCTCGCGCACCTGCAGCACGGCGCCCAGTTCTTCGCTGAACAGGGCGGCCAGGGTCAGGGCGTTGCGACGCTCTCCCACCTGCCCCGCCCAGTTCTTGGCGTCGCCCCAGTCGGCGGCATTTTCATCGCCCATGGCGAGGATGTCCAGGTTGACGGACACGCCGGCGCGGCCGGCGAAGGCCATTTCCACAAGGGTGGCGAACAGGCCGCCGTCAGAGCGGTCGTGGTAAGCCAGCAGCTTGCCATCGGCGTTGAGCGCCTGCACCGCCTTGAAAAAAGCTTTCAGGTCGTCGGCGCTGTCGACATCGGGCGCGCTGTCGCCCAGTTGACCGGACACCTGCGCCAGCGCGGAGGCGCCCAGGCGGTTCTTGCCGCGGCCAAGGTCGATCAGGATCAGAGCAGTGGGACCGGCATCCATCTGCAGCTGCGGCGTCAAGGTCTTGCGAATGTCGGTGACGGGCGCGAAGCCGGAAACGATCAAGGAGACGGGCGACGTCACCGCCTTGGCGTCACCCTGGTCCTGCCAGGTCGTGCGCATCGACAGCGAGTCCTTGCCGACCGGGATGCTGATGCCCAGCGCCGGGCACAGTTCCATGCCGACCGCTTTCACGGTGTCGAACAGGGCCGCATCCTGGCCCGGCTGACCGCAAGCGGCCATCCAGTTGGCCGACAGCTTGACGTCGCCGATATCGGCAATCAGGCTGGCAGCGATATTGGTGATGGTTTCGCCGACCGCCATGCGGCCCGATGCCGGCGCGTCAATCACGGCCAGCGGCGTTCTCTCGCCCATCGCCATTGCTTCGCCCAGGTAGCCTTCGAAGCTCATGGCGGTGACGGCGACATCGGCAACCGGCACCTGCCATGGTCCCACCATCTGGTCACGGGCGGTCATGCCGCCGACACTGCGGTCGCCGATCGTGATCAGGAAGGATTTATCGGCCACCGACGGCAGCAGCAGCACTTTATGGGCGACGTCGGCCAGATCGAGGCCGGTCAGTTCGATGGGGGCGAACTTCGTGTGCAGGTGCGCGACGTCGCGCTGCATCTTCGGCGGTTTGCCCAATAAAACGTCCATCGGCATGTCGACCGGGTTGTTGCCATTCAGGGGATCGACCAGTTTCAGCTGCCGCTCCTCGGTGGCGACGCCGACGGCGGCGAACAAGCAGCGTTCGCGCGCGCACAGGTCAGTGAACAGGCCCAGGTTTTCCGGTGCGATGGCCAGGACGTAGCGTTCCTGCGATTCGTTCGACCAGATTTCTTTCGGCGCCATGCCGGATTCTTCCAGCGGCACTTTGCGCAGGTCGAAAATCGCGCCCCGCTTGGCGTCGTTGGTGATTTCGGGGAAAGCGTTCGACAGGCCGCCGGCGCCGACGTCGTGGATGGAGATGATGGGATTGTTCTCGCCCATCTGCCAGCAGGCGTTGATGACTTCCTGGGCGCGCCGCTCCATCTCGGGATTGCCGCGCTGGACCGAGTCGAAGTCCAGATCGGCCGTGTTGGCGCCGGTGGCCATCGAGGAGGCCGCGCTGCCGCCCATGCCGATGCGCATGCCGGGACCGCCCAGCTGGATCAGCAGGCTGCCGACCGGGATATCGTTTTTATGGGTGTGCTGGCCCGAGATCGATCCGATGCCGCCGGCGATCATGATCGGCTTGTGGTAGCCGTACACCGTGTCGACCGCGCCCTCGAACAGGGGACCGACGTTCTGTTCGTAGCTGCGGAAGAAACCGCCCAGTACCGGGCGGCCGAATTCGTTGGAGAAGGCGGCGCCGCCGAGCGGACCGTCGATCATGATTTGTAAAGGCGAAGCGATGCGTTCCGGCTTGCCGTAGACGGCGTCGCTCGACCCTGGCGTCGTGACCTTCGCAGCGTTTTCCCACGGCCGCACGGCGCCCGGCAGGTACAGGTTCGACACCGTAAAACCGGTCAATCCCGCTTTCGGCTTGGCGCCGCGGCCGGTCGCGCCCTCGTCGCGGATCTCACCGCCGGCGCCGGTGGAGGCGCCCTGAAACGGCGAAATCGCGGTCGGGTGGTTGTGGGTCTCCACCTTCATCAGGGTGTGGGTCAGCTCCGTGCTGGCGGCGTATTCGTGCGAATCGCCGCGCGGATAAAAGCGGGTGACGGAGGCGCCTTCGATGATGGACGAATTGTCGCTGTAGGCGACGATGGTGCCGCGCGGGGCCAGCTGGTGGGTGTTTTTAATCATCTGGAACAGCGACTTGGCTTGCGCCTCGCCGTCGATGGTCCAGTCGGCATTGAAAATCTTGTGGCGGCAATGCTCGCTGTTGGCCTGGGCGAACATCATCAGTTCGACGTCGGTCGGATTGCGCTGCGCGCGCGTAAAAGCTTCGGCCAGGTAGTCGATTTCATCGGGCGACAAGGCCAGGCCGAGTTCCGTGTTGGCGTTTTCCAGCGCCAGTTTGCCGGCACCCAGCAGGTCGACGGAAGCGAGCGGCTTGGCATCGAGCTCGCGGAACAGCAGCGCCGCCTGGTCGGCGTGCCGCAGCACCGATTCGGTCATGCGGTCGTGCAGCAGCGCGCTGACCGCCGCCAGTTCGTCGTCCTGCAAATGCTTGGGGGCGCCCAGCGAGGTGCCCAGCAAGCCGCCCTTCAAGGACACGGTGTAGGCGACCCCGCGCTCGATGCGGTGGATGCTGGCCATGCCGCAGTTGTGGGCGATGTCGGTGGCTTTAGAAGCCCACGGCGAAATGGTGCCGAAGCGGGGGATCACGATGAAGGCTTCGGCCGCGCCGCCTTCGAACGGGGCCAGCGCCGGTTCGCCGTAGGTCAGCATCGCCGCCAGGCGCGCGCTGTCTTCCGTGGACAAGGGGGCGGCGCTGTCGATGAAGTGAACGAAATTGGCCTGGACCGCCACCACCGCGGGGGCGGCGGCCTGCAACTGGGCCAGCAGGCGTTGGGTACGGAAGGCGGACAGGGCGTTTGAACCCGGCAGTATCAACATAATGAAAGTCTTGGTTGACGCAGCGTGGCTGCTGGTTAGTGTCGTGGTAACGCCATCGCGCAGCGGCGCGCGGTCCTACCATGAGCCTGGGCCGACATTATACCGCGTCGCACCACGGGGCGTGCCGGGCCGCGGCTCTTGTTAGCGCCTTGCGACTAGCGTATCGTGCGGGGAAGCAGCCCGGCCGCGCATGCGCGCCCTCCCCTCATATGTCGAAGCGATGCAAGAGAACAGTCAATTAAGCGTGCTGGTGGTCGATCCGAATCCCGGCATGCGCGCCAGCCTGCACAATCTGCTGACCCAGTCGGGCATCAGCAAGATCGAATTCGCCGTCAGCGCCAACACCGCCATCAAGCAGCTGATGCGCCGTTCCTACGACGTGGTCCTGTGCGAATACGATCTGGGCGGCGGCAGCGAAGGCCAGGACGGCCAGCACCTGCTGGAAGACCTGCGCCAGCACAAGCTGATCTCCAACCAGTCGATTTTCATCATCCTCACCTCGGAAGCGGTGTACGGCAAGGTGGTCAGCGCGGCCGAACTGGCGCCCACCGACTATGTGCTCAAACCCTTTACGATCGAAGTGCTCAGCCGGCGCATCGAAAAAGCGCTCGACCGCCGCGCCGCCCTGCACGAGGTGCACACACTGGCCGCCGAGGGCAATCTGCGCGAGGCGCTGCGCCTGTGCGCGGCCGGCGAGGCGGCAGGCTCACGCCACGCGCTCGATTTCGCCCGCCAGCGCGCAGAACTGCACGTGCAGCTGGGCGAACTGGAAGCCGCCGCCACACAGTACCGGGCCATCCTGGCGCAACGCCCGCTGGGCTGGGCCTCGCTGGGCCTGGCCCGCACCCTGGTGGCGCAGCACCGTCATGCGGAAGCGGCCAGTCTGCTCGACGAGCTGGTGACCGACAACCCGCGCCTGATGGCCGCTTACGATCTGCTGGCCGAATGCCATGCCGCGCTCGGTGTGCCGCAACGCGCCCAGCGCGTGCTGGAAGACGCGCTGGCGATTTCTCCCCACCTGGTGCGGCGCCTGCGCAGCCTGGGTGAAATCGCCATGGAAGCGGGCGACGTGGCGGTGGCCGAAAAATCCTTCCGCCAGGTGGTGGCGCGCGCCCGTTATTCGGAGTTTCGCGATCCCGAAGACCATGTCAACCTGGTGCGCGCACTGGTGCGCAAGGGAGAGACGCAAAATGCGGGCGGGGTGATTCGCGACCTCGAAAAATCCCTGCGCGCGGGGCTCGGCGTGGACGCCTGCAAAGCCTATTCGAACGCCATGCTGTTCGAAGCAGCCGGCAACGTCGCCGCCGCCGGCGAATCGCTGGGCGCCGCGGTGCAGGCGGCGGTGGATGCGTCCGAGCTGTCCGCCAAGCTGAAAATCGGCTTGGCGCGCAGCTGCCTACAGCATCAGCTCGACGACGGCGCCGCCAAGGTGGTGCTGTCGATGATGACGCAGGCCAGCGGCGCCTTGTCGGCGCAGGACGCCGTCGCCGTCTTCGCCCGCGCCGGCCGTGCCGATCTCGCCGACGGCATCGGCCGCCAGCTCGGCCAGCAGGCGCAGGATTTGATCGGCGTGGCCGCCGAAAAGACCCGCGGCGGCGATTTGAAGGGGGCGGTGCAGACCATGCTGGAAGCCCGATTGAAATCGCCTTCAAGTGTGCCGGTGACGGTGGCCGCCGCTTCCTCGATCTTGCGGCAGATCGACGAGCTGGGGTGGGATCATGCGCTGGCGGAGCAGGCCTCGAACATGATCGATGCCGTCAAGCGCCTGGATGCTGGTAGCGCGCAATTGAAACCGCTGCAGGAGGAGTTTGCGAAGGTGCGGCGGAAATACGGTATCGCTTGATTTCACCGGCGTCAGGCTCTGCGAGCCTGACGCCTGCTTTACGCGCCAACTAACTGCTGGCCACATTTTTGCCGGCCGCCAAAGCTGGGGACAGGCTCGCAGAGCCTGTCCCCGGTGCTGTTGACGTTCCGTAGCCACCGCCGCCCGGCGTCTCGATCACGAACACATCGCCCGCCGCCATCTCGACTTTGCCGATATGCGCCAGGTGATCGACCGAACCATCGACCCGCTCCACATAACAGCGTCCCAGCGATCCAGGCGAACCGCCCGCCATTCCGAACGGCGCCACCACCCGGTTGTTCGACAAGATCGCCGCCGTCATCGGCTCCAGAAAGCGCACTTTACGGATGCCGCCGCTGCCGCCATACCAACGCCCCGCGCCGCCGGTGCCATGGGCGATGGCGTAGCTATCGAGCCGCACCGGAAAGCGCGCCTCCAGCACCTCGGGGTCGGTGAGCCGGGAGTTGGTCATATTGGTCTGCACCACGTCGGTGCCATCGAAGCCGTCGCCGGCGCCGGAACCGCCGGCTACCGTTTCATAGTACTGGTAGCGTGCATTCCCGAAAGTGAAATTGTTCATGGTGCCCTGGCTGGCGGCCATGACGCCGAGCGCGCCATATAGGGCGTTGGTGATGCAGGTCGAGGTTTCGACATTGCCGGAAACGACGGCGGCCGGATAGCGCGGCGCCAGCATGGAGCCGGGCGGGATGATGACTTCCAGCGGTTTCAGACAGCCCGCGTTGAGTGGAATGGCATCGTCGACCAGGGTGCGGAACACGTACAGGACGGCAGCCATGCAAACGCTCGACGGCGCATTGAAATTGTTCGGCAGCTGGGCCGAGGTGCCCGTGAAATCGATCTGCGCGCTGCGCTTTTCCCGGTCGACCGTGATGGCGACGGCGATGCGGGCGCCGTTGTCGAGGTCCAGGGTATAACTGCCGCCGTCGAGATTGCCCAGCACCCGCCGCACCGCTTCCTCGGCATTGTCCTGCACGTGGCCCATGTAGGCGCGCACCACGTCCAGGCCGAAATGCGCCGTCATCTGGCGCAATTCGTCGACGCCCTTCTGGTTCGCCGCCACCTGCGCACGCAGGTCGGCCAGATTCTGGTCGACGTTGCGGGCCGGCCAACGCGCCCCTGTCAACAATGCGCGCACCTGGTCCTCCAGCAAGCGGCCGGCGTCGACCAGCTTGACGTTGTCGAGCAGGACGCCCTCCTCTTCGATGGTGGTGGAATCGGGCGGCATCGAGCCGGGCGTGGTGCCGCCGATGTCGGCGTGGTGGCCGCGCGAGCCGACGTAGAACAGGATGGCAATGCCGTCGTCGTCGAACACGGGGGTGATGACGGTGACGTCCGGCAGATGGGTGCCGCCCTGGTACGGGTCGTTGAGCATGTAGACGTCGCCCGGACGCATGCGGCCGGCGTTCTTGCGCATCACCGTCTTGATGCTCTCGCCCATGGAACCCAGGTGCACCGGCATGTGCGGGGCGTTGGCGATCAGCTTGCCGGCGCCGTCGAACAGGGCGCAACTGAAGTCGAGCCGCTCCTTGATGTTTACCGAGGACGCCGTGTTTTGCAGGCGCAGGCCCATTTGCTCGGCGATCGACATGAACAGGTTGTTGAAGATCTCCAGCATGACGGGGTCCGCATGGGTCGCCATAGCCGGCGCCGTACGCTCGCCGTCGTGGGTCAGTACCAGGTGCCCCTGCGCGGTGACGCGCGCCTGCCAGCCCGGTTCGACCACGGTGGTGGCGTTGGCGTCGGCGATGATGGCGGGTCCCGTGATGCATGACCCGGCCGGCAGCCCGGCGCGCACGAACAGGCCGGTGTCCTGCCACGCATCCATGCAAAACATGCGCACCGTTTGCCGCGGCGCCGGAGCCGGCAGCTCAGGCGCCGTTTCAGTCACTGGGGCTATCCCTTCGTCCGCCGCGCCGATCGCCTCCACCGAAATCGCTTCGACGATTAAGGCACGCTGCGGCATCAGGAAGGCAAAGCGCTGGCGGTAGCCGGCCTCGAATTCGCGCCGCATGGCGGCCGCTTCGCCGTGCTGCACCACGATGATGCTGTCGAGCGCCTCGTAACGCAGATGCACCCGCGGCGCCAGCGCGATGCGGGCCGGGTCGACGCCCTGCGCCGCCAGCTCTGCGAACACCGCCGCACCGAGCGCATCGATGCGCTGCGCCAGGTCCGATGGGTCGATCGCGTCCAGCGCCAGTTCGACCGCCTGCTCGCGCATCGCGCTCTGGTCGGCCAGGCCCATGCCGTAAGCAGACAGCACCCCGGCCAGCGCGTGCACGAACACCGTGCGCATGCCGAGCGCCTCGGCCACCAGGCAGGCGTGCTGGCCGCCAGCGCCGCCGAAGCTGGTGAGGGTGTAGCCGGTGACGTCGTGGCCGCGCTGCACGGATATCTGCTTGATGGCGTTGGCCATATTGCCGACGGCGATGCGAATAAAACCTGCGGCCACCTGCTCCGGCGTGGAGTCGACCCCGGACCCCTTGCCAATATGATACGATAAATCAGTGAATTTATCCAAAACTGTATCATAATCAAGAGGTTGCGCGCCGTCCTCGCCGAACAGCGACGGGAAAAATGCCGGCACCAGCTTGCCCAGCATGACATTCGCATCGGTGACGGTGAGCGGTCCGCCGCGGCGGTAGCTGGCCGGCCCCGGCATGGCGCCGGCGCTGTCGGGACCGACGCGATAACGGCTGCCGTCGAAATGCAGCACCGATCCGCCGCCTGCCGCCACCGTGTGAATCCGCATCATCGGCGCACGGATGCGCACGCCCGCGACGACGGTATCGAAATCGCGCTCGAACTGGCCGGCGAAATGGGAGACGTCGGTGGAGGTGCCGCCCATGTCGAAGCCGATCACCTTGTCGAAACCGGCGGCGGCGCTGGCCCGCGCCATGCCGACGATGCCGCCGGCGGGGCCGGACAGCACGCTGTCCTTGCCCTGGAAGGCCCTGGCGTCGCACAGGCCGCCGTTCGATTGCATGAACTGCAGCGGCACCCCGGGCAACTGGCCCGCCACCTGGTCGACATAGCGGCGCAGGATGGGAGACAGATAGGCGTCGGCCACGGTGGTATCGCCCCGCGCCACCAGTTTGATCAGGGGACTGACCTGGTGCGAGACCGAGATGTGATCAAAACCGATATCGGCCGCGATGCGCGCCACCGCCGCTTCGTGCGCGTTAAAACGGTAGCCGTGCATGAAGACGATTGCCAGGGAGCGCAGGCCTCTTTCGTAAGCCGCGGCCAGGGCAGCCCGCGTCGCCGCTTCATCGAGGGCGTGTACGATTTCGCCATCGGCGCCGATCCGTTCGTCCACTTCGATTACCTCGGCGTACAGCATCGGCGGCAGCACGATGTGGCGCTCGAACAGGCGCGGACGATTTTGGTAGGCAATGCGCAGGGCGTCGCCGAAGCCGCGCGTGATCGCCAGCACAGTCGGCTCGCCTTTCCTCTCCAGCAGGGCATTGGTGGCGACCGTGGTGCCCATCTTGACGGCGCCGATGGTGGCCAGCGCGTCGCCTCCAAGCAGATGGGCGATGCCGGCCACCGCCGCATCGGCATAGCGCGCCGGGTCGTTCGACAGCAGTTTATGGGTCGTCAGAACGCCATCGGGACGGCGCGCGACGATGTCCGTAAAAGTCCCACCGCGGTCGATCCAGAACTGCCAGTCCATCATGGTTCGCTTTCTTTATCTGTGACGCCGCCAAATGCGTTGGCCCTGCGGCGCAATTTTAGCGAAAATACAAGTCAACGCCACTATCAGTTTTACTTCGGCCGCGGATAGCCGCGCCGAATTCACCGGGAAGCCCATGAAATATCTATACAGCGTGGCGCAAATCCGCGCCATCGAGCAGGCTGCCACCGCGACGCTGGCGCCGGGCACCCTGATGCAGCGGGCCGGCCAGGCCGCGGCGAATGTCGCCCTGGCCCTGATCGCCGGCTTGCCGAAAGAACGCCGCAGCGTCTTGCTGCTGGCCGGTCCCGGCAACAACGGCGGCGACGCCTTCGAGGCGGCCGCCAACCTGGCCCACACCAATGCCGGCGTCGACGTCGCCATCCTGCACCTGCCGGGCGGCGGCGCCCTCTCTGCGGAAGCGGCCGACGCCTACGCGCGCGCCCAGGCCAGCCAGGCCCGCTTCATCGACGCCCTGCCCGAGCGCGAACCGGGCCTGGTGGTCGACGGCCTGTTCGGCATCGGCTTGAAACGCCCGCTCGACGCCATCGCCCGCGCGCTGGTGGACGGCTTGAACGCGCGCCGCTGGCAGGTGCTGGCGCTGGACGTGCCGAGCGGGCTGGATGCCGACACCGGCACAGTCGTGGGGCCGCACGGCGCCGCTATTCACGCCGAACGCACCCTCACCTTCATCGCCGACAAACCGGGCCTGCACACCCTGGCGGGGCGCGACCACGCCGGCGAAGTACAGGTCGACACCCTCGGCGTGGTGGCGGCCGATCACGTCGCCGCCGGCGTGCAGCTCAACGACGTGTCCCTGTTCGCCGCGCGCCTGCTGCCGCGCCGCCACGACAGCCACAAGGGCAGCTACGGCGACGTCGTCATCGCCGGCGGCGCCCAC
>JACXTT010002757.1_pt1 | contig 27577 bp, 20 predicted proteins | sample 9270951 | NCBI WGS metagenome assembly JACXTT01 (sample SAMN15532306, study PRJNA645909) | rock metagenome | isolation source: weathered quartz diorite | place: Puerto Rico | collected 2017-06-21 | reverse complement strand
CCACGGTCATACGCGCCAGATTGCGTGAATCGCATACCAGTCATAGAATCGAAACAGGGAATCGAAACAGGCCGACGTAGCTCAGTTGGTAGAGCAGCCGATTCGTAATCGGCAGGTCACCAGTTCAACTCTGGTCGTCGGCTCCATCCTTTGCCTGCCACGCGGGAATACTTTCAAGCGACCTTCCCGAACTTCTGCCTCTGCTCCTCGTAGATCCGGAGCGCGAAAGCCCCCGCCGGATGAGTTCGCATTTCATTGACTGCCTTCTGGATCGCGGCGGGCATCTCGGCAAATGACGGAATCGGTCCGCCATAGGCCGCAGGCAGAACGACGGGCGCAGCGGCCACGGCGAAGGCAATGTCAGACAGCGTCAGGCGGTCGCCGACTAGGAATCTCTTGCCGGTGGCAAGCCTTTTATCCACGTGATCGAAGATACTCTTGATCTTCTCCAGGCTTTTCTGGGCCTGCTTCGCGGTCAGCCAGAGTAGTGTTCTCAAAAGCCCGGCAAAGACCGGGTAGGCGAACCGAACGGCCTTTTGCTCGAAAGTCGGTGCTCCAAAACTTAGCGGCCGGATCATCAAGTCGCGACTGGGCAGCAAGTGATAGTAGGCGAAGCGGGCAGTTGCCACGGCCAGCGCCTGATTGAATTCCTTCCAGTCATCTTCGACTTGCTGCTTCTGAATTTCGTCTTGCGGCCATAGCTTTAGGTCCGGCGAGCAGAGGGCGTCGAAATGTCCGCTCATGGCGCGCGGGCCCACCAGTCTTAACGAATCGCCGTAGAGCAACGGAAAGATCACTGTCCACCCGTGCCAGAATGTAGCGAAAAAAGAAAAAATGATCGCGTGGGGGCGTTCCTGGTAACGAATGCCATAGTGCTCGAGGAGAAATCGGCCTAGCTCACTGTCGAGGCTGGGAGGAAATGTAATCAGGATCGGATCGCGGGCGCTTTTAGATTCCGTCATGGATCGACTCCTCGCTTGGTTATCCAAGATCACAAACTGGCGAAATAATTGAGTGCCCTTATGCTTGGCAAGAAAAAATATGCGCCGCCCTTCACCGTGACGAACCGGCTCAGACCGTGCACCCGGGTGCGAAGTGGCTGGCCCTGGACCGTAAAAATGCAATCGCCCTTGGGAAGGTTCCCAACCAGTGGATCGACTTCGCCGGCCAACCCCCCAAAAACGGGATTGTTGATCCAGGTCTGCTGCACAAACTCAAATTGCCGTTCGATGTCGCTATTCAGGCAGATGAAGATCAAGCCGCGGTCGATGCCATCCTTCGCGCGGGGGTCTTTTGGGTGTGCTCCATAGGATCGGCCACGCCGCAGAATGCGGTGACGGTTGGCGGAATTTAGCGCTGTTGGAGCATCCGGGCCCAACGAATCGCGCGGATTCGAGCGGCGAATGTGCGAGCCAATTGGACAGCTGAAACCGTGGGGGTCTTTATCGAGATAGGCGAAGTTATTTTCGCTGCCGAGAGCAGGATCATCGTTTTTGGGTGACAACGTCAGCGGTGCTCCGCTTTTCCACCGACCAACAAATTTTGCTGCGAGGCGCTCCTGCGCCAAAGGGTCGCTGGAACCGCGAGTCGCGTGATCCACGAAGTCCCAAAACTTGGCCACGTCCTGGGCCAACTGGCGGAACACCAGATAGGTTCCGTTGCGGCCCAAGTCACGCATTCCTAATTGCGCATGCAGACCCGTGGTGTCTGCTGGAACGTCAGGCAACAATTTACGGGGATCGTCTGCGGCATCCACCACCGGGCTGTCGGCAGTTACGCCATACACATTCGTAAAACCCATGAGAAACTCACCCGCAGGAAGCTCGGTGGCGTGGTTTGTCCTTTTCAGTTGGCGCTGCTTGTTTCCCGTGCCCTCCATCGTCGGCTGTCCGATCCCATCGCTGAAGCCGAAATGTTCGTGGCTGTCAGGCTGTCGTCCCGCCGGCAGAACCGCGATTTCCGAAAATCCATCCGCAGCCAATTCCTGATGTCTCTGCTGAAGCTGCGCTTCCAGAACATCCTCGTCTCTTCCGTAGATCAGCAAGAGCGCGTCTACCTGATTGTCCTTCCCGCCGCCCCATGCCCACTTTGCGGGATCATTTTCGTCTTGATCGCCGAGAACTCTCTGGCGATGTTCGGTGGCCATGCCTTCCTGAAAAGGGCGTGAAAAGGTATTCAGCACTTTCTCGCTGAGGCCAAGCTTCTTCAAGCCGTTCCAGGTGAATGCCAGATTGGTATGAATCGGAGCATGCTTGTTTTCCGATGTCGTAACTTCTGCGACGTGCTGCGCGAGCCACTTCCGTGCTCCGGCCGGATTGTTCACGCGCAAGAGCAGGTAGGCCGCGCAGGGATGGTGTTTGTAGGAGCTGACCACCAAACCTTGTACGTCTTTGCGATCCAGTTCAAACACAAGTTGCTCCTTTCCTACAACCGCCGCAGCCAGGTTTGAGGGTCTGGCTGGTTCGGCGCGCCCAATTCTTCGCGGATGCTGCTGTTGTTATCGACGCCCTGCACGGTCAGGTCTCGATACGCGCTATACCAGGCGTTGGTCACGGTCTGACTGTCGCGGGCCACAGCTTTGAAGCGGGGGCCGTCGGTCGCGCCTCCTTGAACGAGGTAGTGAGTGCGGGGAAAGTCCACGGTGTTGCTCCAGACCGCAGTCAGTCCGGCATGGGCCTTGTCGATAAAATCATCGAGATAATTTTCCCAGCTCCCATCGAAGTTGCTGAGGAACAGTAGCCGCCGCCCGCCGTCAATCATGGACCAATGGGCAAAGTGAATACTGGGGATTCCGCTCAGCTCGCCATGAGTGGCACGCGCCCGCGCCAGCAAGTTGACGGCCCACAGCACCAGCCAGAGGGTCAGGCGCCGCAACCAGCCCTCTTTGACGATGGTGATGCTGGCCATGTGGTTTTGCACGCTGTGGGTGCGGTCCTCGCTTTGCACGAGTTTTCTGACGTTCTCATCGTCGGCGGGGTCCGACTTTACGGAATCGGTGTTTTCCTTGTGAAGCAGGACCAGGACCAGAATGATCACCAGGGGAAGGAGCAGAATAATCACAAACAGGGCAAGAGCGAACTGCAGCACGAGATTGACCCAAGCCAGAGAGTGCTGCAAAAAGGTTTGACGCGGGCCGACTTCAGATAACTGCGTGTTGGCGCCCACAGACTTCTTCAGCGCGTCAAACAGTTCCTTGGCGGATGCTGGTTTTCCGTCCTGAACCAGAGCGTCCGCGCGCGTTTCCAGCGTGATCCTTAGGTCTCGCTCCTGCCGAATGCGTTCTGCTGCTCTGCCCGTATTCCCGATGTGATAGGCATTCGGCCGCACCACGTGACTCTTGAGATAAGTCTGCATCCCCGGGCGGTTGCCGGCATCGGCGATGGAGTAATCCTGACAGTGACTGTAAATCTGGTGGAGTCCCGGACCAGCCTTGCCGCACAGGTCATCAAGAAAGCGATCCAACGCTCCATCAAAGTTGTTCTCAAAAACCAGATACGGGCCGTACTTTTTCTTTTCCTCTTCCTTCGTCGGTTCATGCAGCACGAGGCTGGCAAAGTGGAGGAGCTTCAATTCACGGAAAGAAACGTAAGGATTATTCTCCGGATTGTCTCCAATCTGCTTCAACAACGCGCGCAAGGCGTTGGCCTTATCGGGTTTTACTCGTGAGATGAACGTCAGAACGGTGTGTGCTGCCATAGCGTCCCTTCTCAAGCGTCGAATTCCAGCACCAGCCGGTTGGGGAATGGACCGTCATAGAGGATCGTTCCCGCGCTTCCGGCTGCGCGGCGCAAATTGGGCAAGCGCAAGAGAGCTGCTACCAGCTCCGGAATCTGCACCCCATTAATGTACCGGCCGAAGCAGGTGTGCATGCCGTAGCCAAAATGCAGGTACTCCGCATCGCGCTTGGCATTGAACTCTTTGGGATTGGTGAAGACCGCTGGGTCGAACATCGCTGAGAGCGTCGCTACATAGACGGAACTCCCGGCTGGGATGGTCTTGGACCGACTCTGTCCTGCGGCAATCCGGGTTTCCAGCGGACAATAGCGTGCCTGCAGCGGATGATGAGGATTGAAACGAACAGCTTCCCAGGCATAGCGTCGCACTGCTTCAATGTCTCCGCTCAAAGCCGCTGCGCGTGCTTCCGCCCAAGCCTTGGGGCGACGCAGCAACTCGTCCATCGCAAGCGCCACGAACTTGGAAGTGGTGTCGACGGCCCCCACGATCACCCCGCCCAGGTTCCGGCGCACGGCATTGTCATCGAGCCACGGATGAATCGAATCCTGCAGGGCCAGCAGCCGTCCTAATACGTCGTCGTTCCCGGCTGCATCGGTTGGAGAAGGCTTCGATCGATCGATTTGCAAAACGCCGGCATTGCCGAGCGAAGGCGAACTCTCGTCCCGCATGGCCAGAAGCCGGTCCAGAACCACTCCTTTGCTCTGTTTCGCCAGCAGTGACTTGCGTAGGGCAATTTGCGCGTCCATGTGGCGGCGCAGCTGGGCGCTGGAGTTGAGCGCGTCCTCGAGTACGCTCGGAGCATTCGTGACATTCGCGAAGATGAAATGAAAGACATCCCGCATCCAACGCATCATGGTCGGATCGTTGGGACCGGGCATACCAAAATAGGCTGCGACCAGCCGTACCGGCACCACCCGTGCCAGGCCATTGACGACATCGATCCGCCGTCGGGGCCGGGCAGCTTCGATCAACTCGGCCGCTGCCTGCGCAACGAATTCGCGGATCGCAGACAGATCGTCGCGACGCACCGCCTGGTGAAGGACCGCGTTTTCTCTGTCATATTCAGGTGACGCATCCATACCGAGAATGAACGGACCGTCGATCTTGTCGATCTTCCCGGCATTGATCTGGCTGATGGTGAAATCGCGGTCACGCTTCAGGACTTCGACTACATCGTCGTAGCGCGTGAGGATGGCATGCTTGCCGAGAATGCAGATCGGAGAAGACTGGCGAAGCAGCGTGAAAACAGGGCGCAGCACTTCCGGACTGATCAGAAAATTGACGAGCCTGTCTTTGAAAGTGCGCCCCGTGGCATGCTTGCCGAGCGCCACCAGGTCTGGGGCGCGTTGTGGACGGTTTTCCTTGTAAAGCCGCAGAATGAACTGACCCGCCGGACGGGCCCGCCAGCGTTCCACGGCCACTCGCATCGCTGTCGGCAGCTCGTTGAGCGATGGCCTGGGGCCGCCAAACTCCGCAGGCAGCAAGATGGGAGCGGCCAGCGCCCCGAGCGCCAGATCGGCAGCCGTGAAGTTCTCACCCATAAGGAACAGGCGACCGTCTGCCAGCCGCGATTCCACTTGAGCCAGTGCCTTTTCTATCGCTGCTTCCTGGTCGGCGATGGTGTTTAGTTGAAGAGCCAGGTCACGGCGTACCCGCGAAGCTAGAAAGGGATAGAAGATGTGTGCGCCCCATCGTTCCCAGAAGGGCACACGGTCGGTCCACGCACGAAGCGTAACGTTGCGGACCGGCAGCAGGTAGGTATATGCCCACGCCCGCGCAGCCACACCCAAGGTGTCGAAGAAGAAGTCGAAGAGTTTCTTGACTTCGGCGCGATCTTCCGCATCCGCGGGATACAACGTGTGGTCGGAGGGGCTCCGGGCTTCGTAATAGTCAACCACCTCGCGCGCATCCAGAAGAGACGTTTCACCTGTGTCCACTACCGGAACAACATTGCCCCCTCCGCATTGATGACACGCCCATACGTGGAACACTGGCGCATGGCATTCCTCCACGAAGGGAATTCCCCACCAGTCGAGAGCCCACCGGGCGAGTTCACAGTAGGAGCTCGCTGGAATGGAGATCATCCGCGGATGATAGATCGTGCTGTCGGTCACCGTATTCCTCGGATTTCAAGCGCCCTGACGACAAATCACGAGTGGGTAAGCCATGCGCCTCAGTGGAGGAAGCTCACGAGTGAAGCGCGCAGGGCTTTCTTAGGGAAGGTCGCCAGCTTAGGTCGAATACGGAGTGCCTGTCAAGTGGCGAGTGGTTATCCAGGAAAGGGAAGCGTGCAACGTCGCCGGCTGCTTTCCATTGCTCGCTCCAGAGCTTGCATGATGCGGAGCGCGTGTTGCGGAGAAACGTCCAGGGGCGCACCGGAAACCATCGCGTCGCGCACGTTCTCGTAGTAGCGACGATAGTCGCCGATTTCGGTTGGAATCCGCGTCGTGCTGACCTTGTCGCCCTCCGCGATTGAAAGAGTGCCCCAATTTTCCCCACAGTCTGCGCCCCAGTCGGGTTGTTCGGGCGTCTCGCCGCGCTTGAGATCTTCCTCTTGGGGATCGGAACCATACTTTACGAACGATCCCCGCGTCCCGTTCAGCCGAAAACGCGGGCCGGGAACGCAGGTCAGCAGGTTGGATCGCAGCAGCACTCGCAACCTTGGGTAATGCAGCACAACATCGAAGGCATCATCGACGACCGCTCCATCGCGCTCGGCCCGCAGTTCCGCAGTCATGGCCTCCGGCTGACCGAATAGCGCAAATGCCTGATCCAGCACGTGCGGTCCCAGGTCAAACCACAGACCGCTGCCGAGCTTGGGCAGTTCCCGCCAGGCTTCAGTCTTGGGCATCGGACGATACCGTTCCATATGTGATTCGAACAGCACCAAGCGGCCAAGCGATCCCTCTTGCACGATGCGGCGAACGGTCAGGAAATCGCCGTCCCAGCGGCGGTTGTGATACACGGTGATCAAACGCTTGCGCTCCTGCGCCAGTCGAACCAGCTCAGCGGCCTCCGCGGAGGTGGTCGTGAAAGGCTTGTCCACTACCACATGGCGGCCTGCCTGCAAACATTGCCGCGCGAGATCGAGATGGGTTGGGTTGGGAGTGGTCACGACGACCAGTTCAATCGAATCGATGGAAAGCAGTTCGCTCACGCTGCGGACGACGCGCACATCCGGATACGCTGCGCGCGCGCGGTCACCGGTGCGTTCTACAATCGCCGCCAGTTGCAGGCCAGGAACTGCGCGGATGATGGGCGCATGAAATACGCGTCCGCCCAACCCGAATCCGATCAAACCAACTTGAAGAGTTCGCATAGTGGAAGCCGCCGCGTGCAATATTCAGCAATTTGCAAACGTTGCGGCGTCGAATGACACGACAGAGTAGCAGGGTTTCTCTACCACTTTTGTGCCATTTTGAACCCAGTTCTCCACAGTTTCCACCGGGTTGCTACTTGCTTTCTGTTCCATGGGTTGCGGATAATTAGGAACGAACGTTTCGAGCAGCCGTGCATCGATATAGCCGAGCAGATCTGCTGCGCATCTTGCGGATCACTCCTCGCCAGCTTCAGGCGTGGGAGAAGGCCGCCCTCATCACGGCCGCCGAGAGCTACTCGTTTTTTGATCTCCTGCAAATCAAAAAAGTACGGGACCTGTGCGCCGAGAAAGTGCGTCCGGCGGTGATCCGGCAATCGCTTGAAGCGATGCAGAAGCAGGTTGCCGGAATGGAAAATCCTCTGCTCGAAGCGGGCGCCTATCAGAGCGGACGGCGGGTTGCCTTCCGTCACCAGGGACGGCTGCTCGAACCCATTGCAGGGCAGTTCATGTTCGATTTCGCCACGCAGGAAAAATTAGTGGCCAGTTCTCCGCGAACCGGACCGGAACTGGTCATCACCGACGTTGCCGAGTTGTTTGCGCGCGGAATCGCACTGGAAGAAGAGCCCCGCACGCAGGACGAGGCCATCGCTGTCTATTTGAAGGTTCTGGAAATGGATGCTAATCACGCGGCCGCGCATATCAACCTTGGCACTCTTTATTACAACCGGCAGGAGTATTCGGCGGCCGAGCGGCACTACCGCTCCGCCATCGAGATTGATCCGCGCTACGCGCTCGCCTACTTCGATCTGGGCAACGTGCTCGATGAAACCGGCCGCGTCCAGGAAGCCATCGCCACTTATAAGACCGCCATTCAGTTGGCTCCTACCTACGCCGATGCACACTACAACCTGGCGCTGGCATACGAGAAGATCCGCGAGCCCCGAAAGGCGCTGCAACACTGGCGCGCCTACGTGCGGCTCGACACCGCCGGGCCGTGGGCTGTCCACGCCAAGCATCAGATCCAGCGCATCTTGCAGGCCGACGGCCTGAAACTGGTGTACGCGCGCAAGGCCAACTGAACGGGCAGAGACGCGGCAAGCCGCGTCTCCGCACTGGCCGACAAAAAAAGGGGGCGCGGCTTGCGCCGCGCCCGGGGAGAGAAAAGCAACTGCTTAGTTCACCGCAAGCTTGTTGTCCACGCTGAACGCTCCGAACACCTGGCCAGCACGCAGACCAGCAATGTTTTTGTCCATTTCGCTCTGGACGCTGCCGTAGAGCGTCACGTGCCCGTTGTCGACCACGATCCGAATCGGGTCCACGGGGTCGATGGCATACCGTCCCAGAACCGAGTCGCGATAGATCGCGCGGGCGGTACGAATGCGCAGCTCGTTGTCAAAGATCGAGACCGGCAGCACTTTCACTTCGCTTACTAGGTCCTTGACGCCGGGCGTGCGCTGCACAATCGCCAGCGCCGAGTCGCGCGCCACGTCATTCACTGTTTCGCCCGTCAAAGTGACGACGCCGTCTTTCACGCCGATCGCGAGATAGTTGAACGCGTTGTCGCGGTAGCCGACGCGGTCATAGGCCAGCTTCTTTGCCAGTTTCTGCTGGAGCTGGCTGTCGGGCACGGATTCACCTGCGACCACAATCTGATTGCGAACGCCCGAGACGTTCGCGAGCTTCTTGACTTTCTTAGCGGCATCGAGCTTGTCCTGTAACAGGTTGACCGTGCCGCTCAGGGTCACGATCCCGTCCTCGACGCTCGATTGCACACTCTGTAGTTGCTTGGCGTCATGAATCTTGTTGCTGACCGCCTGCTGAATCTGCTGATCGTATCTGCCAGTTGCGGCCAGAGCGGTCATGCTCAGCAGGACGAGCAACGCCACGGTAGTAATTGCAAACGTCCTCTTTTTCATGGTTGCTATCCTCACTGGAAAATCCCGGCTTTCATCGATTTATTAACCGGTTAGTTAAATAGATGCCGCGCGGCCACGGCGAGATGTATCGCTACAGTTCGCAGTTGTAAATAATGCTTGATCAATCGTTTACACGGATTTGACATATGCTCGTGATGACAAATAATCTCGGGACATGGCGCAAGGCCTGCAAACAGAACTGAAACAGAAAGTGCCATTCACCAGCCGCGAGCAGGAAGCCTACCTCTCGCTTTTGCGCACCGCGGATGCCCTCCAGTCGCGCGTCGAGGCAATGCTCAAGGAATTCGGGCTCACGGCTACGCAGTACAACGCTCTGCGAATCTTGCGCGGCGCGGGACCGGACGGAATACCTTGCAGCGAAATTGGCGAGCGCATGATCGCACGCGATCCCGACATCACCCGTTTGCTGAACCGCTTACAGAAGCGGGGCTTGGTCGAGCGCTCCCGTGGCAAACAGGACCGCCGCGTCATCTATGGCAAGATCACTCCGGCGGGACTAAAGCTCTTACGCCAGATGGATGCCCCAGTCGAAAAGTACAGCCGCGAAATGCTGCGTCACGTTGCGCAACAGAAGCTGAAGCAACTGATTGATCTGCTGGAGCAAGTCCGGTGTGGAGCGGGCACTCCTGCCCGCCAAACGCTTTTGAGCTAGTACGCTGTCTGAGGTTTCTGATTTCGCTCCGGTAACGAGAAAATTTAACGACAAAGTCGGCGGACGAGAATATTCGCCCCACACTCGTCACGCCGTTTTGATCACCCGGCAGGGATTGCCAACTGCCACCCGGTTGGCAGGAATGTCTCCGAGCACCACGCTCCCGGCTCCAATCACACTGCTGTCGCCAATCGTCACGCCGGGACAGATGACGCAATGTCCCCCAAGCCAGACGTTATTGCCGATGTGGACCGGTTTTGCGGCTTCCAGGCCCGTGCGTCGAGTTTCCGGATCAACCGGACTTGATCTGCGTATCGGGACCTATGTCTCCAAGCAGCTGTTGCAGAACCGAGAAGCGCTGTTCGACTTCTTCGTTCGGCACAGAATTCAAGCGCCGCAGCTGTTGCTGGGCCCTTGCCAGTGCAGCCTGAAGCTCAGGGTCGGTGGAGCGGTAGAGCTCTCCCGCGAGCATCTTCTCTTTTTCGCTGTAGGCCATGTTCTGGATCCGCGATCTCTGCCGCCCGGGAGACTGCTTCTATTTTCTTTTCTGGCTTCTTGCGGAAGTGGCCTTCTTCGCCGGCTTCTTGTCCGATCGCATTGGAAAAACCCGCGCGAAGATCTTGTCGATGTTCCTCAACTGACGCTTCAGGTCAAATGCGTGTTCGATCTTCGCTCGCGGCATGCGTCCCGCGATACTCGGATCCTCGAGCACCAACTCGTGGAAATCGAGATCGTCTTTCCAGGCGCGCATGGCGTGCCCCTGCACCAGAAGGTAAGCGTCTTCGCGGGAGACCCCTGCTTCTACCAGGTCGAGAAGCAACTGCCCGCTGAAGACCAAGCCGCGCGTGTTGCGCAGATTGGCCAACATGCGTTCGGGATACACGAACATAGTCTCGATCAGGTTCGACGCTTTGTTTAGCAAATAGTCGATGAGAGTGGTCGAGTCGGGGATAATGACGCGCTCTGCCGACGAGTGCGAGATGTCGCGCTCATGCCAGAGTGGGACGTTTTCGAATCCGGCCTGTGCGTTCGAACGCACCACGCGCGCCAGGCCGCTGATCTGCTCGCTCGTCACCGGATTGCGCTTGTGCGGCATGGCGGACGAGCCTTTTTGCTTTTCGCTGAAGTACTCCTCAGCTTCGCGGACTTCGGTGCGCTGGAGGTGGCGGATCTCGGTCGCAATCTTGTCGAGCGTCGAAGCAATCACGGCCAGGGTTGCGAGATAGTGCGCATGGCGGTCACGCTGGATGACCTGCGAAGACACAGCCGCCGCCTTCAGTCCCAACCGAGCGCACATTTTCTCTTCGAGTTCGGGCGATAGATGGGCAAAAGTCCCGACCGCACCGGAGAACTTGCCGACGCGCAGGTCTTCACTGGCAGCCTTGAAGCGAGCGATGTTGCGCTGCGTCTCGGAATACCAGTTCGCGATTTTGAAGCCGAAGGTGATTGGCTCGGCGTGAACGCCATGGGTGCGCCCGATCATGGGCGTGTCTTTGAACTCCCAGGCGCGGCGCTCGAGGACGTTGGCCAGCCGTTCCAGGTCGCCGGCGATCAGCGACGACGCCTGCTGAATGAGCAGCGCTTGTGCAGTGTCCACCACGTCGTTCGAAGTCAGGCCGTAGTGAAACCAACGGGCATGCGGGCCAACGATCTCGGCGACGGCGGTCGTGAAGGCGATGACGTCGTGTTTGACTTCGGCTTCGATCTGGAAGATGCGCTCCACATTGAAGCTGGCGCGCTCGCGGATAGCCTTGGCAGCCTCTTTCGGAACGATGCCGGCTTCGGCCAGGGTCTCGGTGGCCGCGACCTCTACCGCCAGCCAGGTGCGGAAGCGATTCTCGTCACTCCAGATGCGGCCCATCTCGGGCCGGGTGTAGCGTGGGATCACGGTGCTTCTCCCAAAGGGGAACTGTGGATTGTAAATCACCTTACCGCAAGACGCTTGTAGCCACTAGCGTCTAGCAGACTGCTAAGATTTCCGTATGCGAGAGTGGCTACAGATCGCCGGATGGCTGGCGTGCGTAGTCTATTCGACCATTCCCTTGTTCTGGTTGATGATCCATCCCTTCGCTGGCCGTTGGCGGGCGCAGTTACGGTCACCCTATCGCGTACTGATTCCGGTCTGGATGACGATGTGGGTTGTGATGGCGATGATCTCCGCGCCTTGGCGAGGCGTATTGCTCTATCGTGCAAGCTGGACATGGGTGATAGCAGCGCTGTTATTCGCGGCGGGGCTCTTCGTCTACTCGCGCTCCGGAAAGAACTTCAGCGCCAAGCTGCTTCGCGGTCTGCCCGAAGTGCACGGCCGCAACCGCGAGCAGCGGCTGGTGACGGAGGGGATTCGATCGCGCGTGCGACATCCGGTGTACCTCGCTCATCTCTGCGAGATGCTGGCCTGGAGCGTAGGGACAGGGCTAGCGGTCTGCTGGGAGCTGACGGCATTCGCGTTGATAACCGGAGCGGTGATGATCCGCATGGAAGATGCGGAGCTGGAGCAAAGGTTTGGCGATGTCTATCGCGCGTACCGCAACTCTGTTCCCGCAGTCATCCCACGAGTGTTCTAGCCTGCGCCAGCTATAATCCGCTGTGGCTGAAAGCTGATGGCTGGGTGCTGACAGCTGCTTTCCCATGCGCTTTGAACTCTTCATTGCCACCCGGTATCTCCGAGCGAAAAGACGCCAAGCTTTTATCGGCGTGATTACCGCTATCTCTGTTGCCGGTGTGGCGGCGGGAGTGGCGTCGCTCATTGTTGCTCTGGCGATCAATAACGGTTTCCGACAGGATTTGCAGCAGCGACTCCTCGGGTCGACTGCGCATGTCAGCCTTTTACGAGTGCAAAGCGATGGGATTCAGGATTGGCGTCCACTACTCGACAAGTTGTCCAAACAACCGCACGTGGTTGCGGTGGCGCCCGCGATTTATGAGCAAGTGCTGATCTCGCGAGGACCACGTGCGCGGGGAGCAGTGTTGAAGGGGATGCTTCCGCAGTATGAGCGGAAGGTCAGTGATCTGCTGAAGACGGTGACGTTGGGGTCGGCGGCGGCTCTGGAGGGGAGTGCCGGGGAAACGGCCTCCGCCTCCCCTCAACAAAATTCCAAGGCAACGGCGACGGACAAGAGTGTCCGTCCCACCCAGGAATCGCCCGACGACCTGGCCGGTGTTCAGCAGCGCGTTGCGGCTATGCCGCCGATCATCCTCGGCAAAGACATGGCCGAGGAGATCGGCGCCGGCATCGGGTCGGTGGTGCTGGTCACCAGTCCACAGGGAGAGCTGACTCCGTTTGGCATGGTTCCGAAGTATCTGCGCTTCAAAGTCGTCGGGATCTTCAACTCCGGCTTCTTCGACTACGACTCTTCGTGGGCGTTCACTCGGCTCTCGGATGCGCAACAGCTCTTTGGACTGGGCGACCTGATCTCGGTCGTCGAATTCAAGCTCGACGATATTTATGTTGCCAGCGAGGTTGCCCGCCAGCTTGAACAGGCTGCCGGACACGGCTTTATGGCCACCAGCTGGATGGAACAAAACAAAGCGCTTTTCCGCGCCTTGCGCCTCGAGCGTGTGGTCACGTTCATCACCATCGGGCTGATTGTGTTCGTGGCGGCGCTGAACATCCTCATCTCGCTCACCATGATGGTGATGGAAAAGACGAAGGACATTGCCGTGTTGATGTCGTTGGGGACGAAAAAGGCGCAGATTCGCCGCGTGTTCATTGCGCAGGGCGTGCTGATCGGCGTGATCGGAACCGCGGTCGGACTCGTGCTTGGATACGCGATTTCCTGGGCCGGGGGGCACTACCACTTCATTTCTCTCTCGCCTGAAGTTTATTCCATCGATTATGTCCCGTTCGTGCCGCGGCTCATGGATGGAGTGATCGTTGCGCTGGTTTCGATTGGAATTTCGTTTGTGGCGACGGTCTATCCGTCATGGTCGGCGTCCCGGATTCTGCCGGCGGAGGCGCTGCGCTACGAATAGCGTTGGTCCAGCGAATTCATTACCAATAAAAAAAAGAGACGCGGCACGCCGCGTCTCTACTCACACAGCCAGGCCAACGCCCTACGGCGCGATCACCGCCCGATAAATATTCAGGACGCCGTATCCGAACACGTTATTTGGAACCTTGCCCGCCGTACCGCCGCAGGTTTCGACGGTCTGAATGTGAACCGCCTTCTTTTCGAGCAGCAGTTCAGTGGCATCGATATTCCCGATCAAGCTGGGCTTGGCCTGCCAAAGCAGCGCAACGCCGCCCGCGATATGCGGCGTCGCCATCGAAGTCCCCGACCAGCCTGACGCATAGGCGTTGGTGGGAACTGCTCCGCGGATATTCACACCGGGCGCGGAGATGTCAGGTTTTCTGCGATTGCTGCCATCAATTGTCACCGGCCCCCGGCTACTGAACCCCGCGATGTGGTTGAGCGAGTCGGTTGCGCCCACTGTCACCGAACTGTCGTAAAGAGCAGGCGGATCGGTAATGCTGGAGCAGGAAGGTCCGGAATTACCTGCGGCCACGGCGGGGAAGATCCCGGCGGCGCGTACGTTGTTCACGATTTGCAAGAGTGTGTTGGCGGAGCACCCTTCGCTCGGTGGGCACCCCCAGGAATTGTTGATTGAGTCCGGCGCTTTCGTCGGATCTCCCTGATTCGGATTGCCACCCACCGGATACGGCGCCATCAGAAACTGGAAGCACTCGGAGTAGGTGGAGGGGGAACCGGTTCCGCTTGGGTCCATGTTACGGCACGCAATCCATTGTGCCCCCGGGGCGACGCCGATCTGATTGCCATGGCCATCGTCACCAACCATCTGGCTGACGGTGAAAGTGCCGTGCCCGTGGGGATCGATAGGAGTCGGCGAATGAGTAGAAGTGGCATCATGCCAGTTGTAGTCGTGGTTGGCGGCGGTGCCGTTCCAGCCGCGATAGTGACCCTTCAGCGCGGGATGATCCCATTGCACGCCGGTATCGGCGCCGGCAACGACGCGTCCTTCACCCCTGAAGCTAAGAGCCCACACCTTGGGCGCTTTGACCTTCATGACATTCCATTCAATGCCGTTCACCTGATCGGGAACATCGACTGCGCCGGGAATGGGCAGATTGGTGCGTACGTGCGGGTTGGCGTCAATCTGTTTGACGTCGGCACGGGCAGCGAGTTCTTCCATCAGCGCGCGATTGCCCGAGACCTGGATCATGTTGACGACCCAGAACGGCTGATACGGAATGCCGCGGCGTTCGAGCAGTGCGATGATCGGCGCTTGGGTGCGGCTGGCAACTTCGCGCAGCGAGTTCACCACAACGCGACCCTTCGCAACCTTGGTTGGCAGGGATGGGGCAGCGCTCAAGTCCGCTTGCTGGGAGAGAACGATCAGAGCTTCGGTCGCGTTGCCGTGGGCAGTTTCATTGAGCACGCGAGCTGCGATCTTCGAACTGGAGGCAGCGCCAGCAGTTGGAACCAGTGTGGTCAGCACGATGGCGGTGAGAACGGCAACGGCCAGAACGACAAGGATGGCTGCGAAAAAACGCCTGCGAAGGGTCATGGGGGTCCTCTGATTGTGAAACTGCACGGGGGTTGGATTCACCGAGCGAAAAGCGACACAGGGCGAACTTGAGAAAGGACTGTAGCGTTGGAAGGAGACTGGTGTCAACTGTGAAGAAGTTTGCTGTCGGGGTTACCGGTATAGAAAACGCGCTGGACGCTGGCCCCGTGTGAGCTGTAGCGTGTATCTCCATGCGTCCGTCTCCAAAGATGACCGAAATCCCACGCTACCCGGTGGTTGCAGGCATCGCGTTGCTGGCGGTCGCCGTGACCGTTGCGTGGTGGGCCAGGATGGACATCTCGCCCCTGTTCGAAACCGCCATGATTCGGCGCGGAGAGCTCTGGCGATTGGTGACAAGTATTTTCCCTCACGGTGGAATCCTGCACCTTATATTCAATGTCTATTGGCTCTGGGTTTTCGGCACACTTGTTGAAGGGGTGTACGGCCATCTCAAGACCGCAGGCTTAATCCTTCTGTTTGCGGTCGGCAGCGGCGCGTGGGAGTTTGCCATCGCCGTTGGTGGCATCGGACTTTCTGGTGTTGGGTACGGCTTGTTCGGCCTGCTTTGGATCCTTTCCCGCCGCGACGATCGCTTCCGCGACGCCATCGATGCGAAGACCGTTCAGTTATTCGTAATCTGGTTTTTCTTATGTATCGTCACCACCGTGACGAATGTCATGCCGGTGGCCAACATTGCCCATGGTACCGGTGCTGTACTGGGTATTCTCACGGGCCTCGCCATTACGCTGCCGGAGCGTCGCGCCACGATTGCCGCCGGGATCGCTTCGATTCTCTTGTTCGGGATTTGGGGCGCCACTCTAGGGAGACCCAGAGTCAACCTTTCCGGAAAGGGCGGTTACGAGGAAGCCAAATGGGGCTATGACGCACTGCTGGCCCACCGGAACCGGGAGGCAGTTCGCTGGTTCCGCGATGCAACCACCTTTCAGCCGAAAATGGCGGAGTACTGGTACGACCTTGGCTTCGCATATCAAGGTTTAGCCGACAAGAACGCGGCCCTTGCGGCCTACCGTACAGCGGCGGAATTGGGTAACGCTGATGCGCAATACTATCTGGGTGAAATTTTCGAATATGGCCGAGAAGGTTGGCCTCAGGACCGTCAACAAGCGTTGTACTGGTACCGCAAAGCCGCTGCGCAAGATTATCCCGACGCCCTGAATGATCTTGCCTGGATGTATGCCACAAGTTCCGATCCGACGGTTCGCAATCCCACCGCCGCTCTGGAATATTCCCGAAAAGCGGTTAGCTTGAGGAAGGATCAGCCCAACCCTAACTACCTGGACACGCTGGCTGAATCTTTGTACGTGAACGAGCAACAGGCAGAGGCCATAAAGACCGAACAACAGGCGATCGCCCTGGCGTCTCCGGAACGCAAGGGCATCTTTGAGAAGCAGCTCGAGAAGTATCAGCTTGCGCTCAACAACAAGAATCGTCAGACGAAAGACAACAAATGATTCCCTGCGTCCCTGAACTGCGGTGTCTAACCCTTCCACACAACTGTGACCACGGTCACGTTACAGCCGGTTATTTCGGGTATACAGTTTTTCGCAGATCGCGTTTCCAATCCTGGAATCGTGAAAGGAGCAACTGCTTTCTTCTTCGTGGTCTAATGGAATCGGGACCCGTTTCTACAGTTCGAAACGGCTTGGTTTGCGATCGTCCCCGAATGCCATCTGATGCGTGGGAGGGCTGGTTTGCATCCAATAGAGCAAAACCCGCTGTTGCGGGTGGACGGTTTGAAAAAGGTCTTTCGCTCAGGCGAAGCGGACCTAGTGCTCTTTGAGAATCTGTCTTTCCAGGTGAATAAAGGAGAGATGCTGGCGATCGTAGGGCAATCGGGAGCGGGCAAGAGTACCTTGTTGCACATCGTCGGCGCGCTTGATCGTCCTTCTGCGGGTGCCGTATACTGCGCGCACTCTCAGGTGAATTCGCTCTCCGAAGACGATGCTGCCGAGTTCCGCAACCGCGAAATCGGCTTCGTCTGGCAGTTCCATTACCTGCTGCCGGAATTTACGGCTGCGGAGAATGTGGCCATGCCGCTGCTGACGCGCGGGCAACCTCTTTCGGTCGCGGAAAAAGAAGCGTCCAACTGGTTGCGGCATGTGGGACTGGAAGCGCGGGGGCATCATCGCTCCGGTGAACTTTCCGGAGGCGAGCAGCAGCGGCTGGCATTGGCCCGGGCGCTGATCACCAGGCCGCAACTTTTGCTGGCGGATGAGCCCACCGGCGACCTCGACGGGCGTACCGCGGAAGTGGTTTTTGAATTGATTGCACGGCTGCATCGTGAGCATCAATTAACTTCCCTGCTTGCCACTCACAATTTGGCCTTTGCACGACGGTGCCATAGAGTGTTACGCCTGGATCAGGGCAGAATAGAGGAAGTAGCGCCGGAGTCGCTTCCGGCGTGAGGGAAGACGGGTTGGGACTGAATGGACAAACCAAAGTACCCGGCGAGAGCGCGATCCGGTGTTACTGTTAAGAGTGATATCGGTTGGGTTGTTGGACGATTAATTGCATAATAGAAGTTTGGGTCAAAGGTTGATTTGGGGAGGGCGAGCAGGCAGGCTCGGTTCTCGGCAAGAGTTCAGGGGGAAGGGGAATATGTTCGAACGGTACACGGAGAAAGCCAGGCGCGTCATCTTTTTTGCGCGGTACGAGGCCAGCCAGTTCGGTTCTCCTTACATCGAGACCGAACATCTGCTGCTCGGGTTGCTGAGAGAAGATAAGGCCCTGACCAACCGTTTCCTGCGCTCGCATGCGTCAGTGGAATCGATCCGCAAACAGATTGAGGGTCATACCACCATCCGCGAAAAAGTTTCGACCTCGGTAGATCTTCCCCTAAGCAACGAATGCAAGCGCGTTCTGGCATATGCCGCCGAAGAAGCAGAACGCCTTTCGCATAAGCACATCGGAACGGAGCACCTGTTGCTGGGACTGCTACGCGAAGAGAAGTGCTTTGCGGCCGAGATCCTGCATGAGCGCGGACTTCGGCTTTCGACGATTCGCGAAGAACTGGCGCGCACCAGCCAGGAAAAAGCCCAGCCGCAACGCGGGCAGCGCGAGTCTTCTCTTTTGAGTGAATTCTCGCGTGACCTGACGCAGGCCGCCATGGACAGCCAACTCGATCCGCTGGTCGGACGCGAGGGCGAAGTAGAGCGCGTGGTGCAGATCCTGTGCCGCCGCACCAAGAACAATCCCGTATTGATCGGCGAGCCGGGCGTGGGAAAAACCGCCATCGTCGAAGGCCTCGCGCAACGCATCGCGGACGGGGAAGTTCCGTCATTCCTCGCCGACAAGCGCATCCTGGCTTTGGACCTGTCACTCATCGTTGCCGGCACCAAGTATCGCGGACAGTTTGAAGAGCGACTCAAGACCATCATGAAGGAACTGATGGAGTCGCAGAATTCCATCATCTTCATTGACGAGCTGCATACGCTGGTCGGCGCCGGTTCGGCCGAAGGCTCGCTCGATGCCGCCAACATTTTGAAGCCCGCCTTGTCTCGCGGCGAAATTCAGTGCATCGGCGCGACCACGCCAGGCGAGTATCGCAAGTCGATCGAGAAAGACCGGTCGCTGGAACGGCGCTTCCAGGCCGTGAAAGTTCCGCCTCCGAACGAGACCGACGCGGTCAAAATCCTGAACGGGATCAAGGAACGTTACGAGAAATTCCACGCCGTCACCTATACCGACGATGCGATCAATTTTTCGGTATCGCACTCGAGCCGGTACATTCCGGATCGTTTCCTGCCGGACAAGGCGATCGATCTGATCGACGAAGCCGGGGCGCGCGTGAAGCTGCGCCAGACTTCACTGCCCGAAGAATTGACGGAAGTCCAGAAGCGGATCAAGTTCATCGTCCACCGTATGGAGAACGCCATCGCGAACCACGAGTTCGAGAAGGCGCGCTTCTACTCGGATGAAGAACGCAAAGAGCGCGAGAACCTGCGTGCTCTTCGCGAAAAATACCACCTCGATGAATCCTCCACCGGCGTCGTCGGTCGGGAGGACATCGAGGACGTGGTATCGCGCTGGACGGGCGTGCCCATCACCTCGATTAAAGAAGAAGAAACGCAGAAACTGTTGCGCATCGAAGAAGAACTGCACAAACGGATCATCTCGCAGGATAAGGCAATCAGCGCCCTGGCCCGCGCCATCCGCCGCAGCCGCGCAGGATTGAAGAGCCCGAATCGTCCGATTGGATCGTTCCTGTTCCTGGGACCGACCGGCGTTGGCAAGACCGAAGTTGCCCGCACGCTGGCACAGTTCATGTTCGGCAGCGAAAAAGCTCTCGTTCGCTTTGACATGTCGGAATTCATGGAGAAGCACTCCGTCTCGAAACTGATCGGGTCGCCTCCGGGATACGTGGGCTACGAAGAGGGTGGTCAGCTGACAGAACGTGTCAAGCGTGCGCCCTACTCCGTAGTACTTCTTGACGAAATCGAAAAGGCGCACCCGGATGTGTTCAACATCCTGTTACAGGTGTTTGAAGACGGCCAGTTAACTGACGGTCTCGGCAACACGGTCGACTTCAAGAACGTTATTCTGATCATGACCTCCAACATCGGCGCGCGGCACCTGATGAAGCGCGAGGGCCTGGGCTTCCAGTCCACCAAGGAAGACATGGTCTCTGAGAAGGTCGAAGACCTGGTCAAGAACGAGGTCAAGCGCACCTTCAATCCTGAGTTCCTGAACCGCGTGGACGAAATCATCCTGTTCATGGCCCTCAGCGAAACGGATCTGATCCAGATTCTGGAACTCATGGTCACCCAGCTGAACCAAAACCTGGCGCAGCGCTCGATTACCGTCACGGTGGCCGACGAAGCGAAAAAGTGGATCCTGAACCAGACGCTTACCGATCGCAGCTACGGAGCGCGTCCACTGCGCCGCGCATTGCAGAAGTACATCGAAGACCCGCTTTCGGAAGCCTTGATCCAGGGCACGATCACCACCCGTCCGGCGTTCATCGAGGTCTTTCTCGAAGACAACAAGCTGTACTACCGCCCGGTAGATTCGGAGAAGGCGGAAGGCGTGCTGCTGTACGAAAGCTAGTTTGTGTAGGGACGGGTCTCTGACCCGTCCAGCCGAGCAAAGCTCGGCTGGGGTTCTTCAGCCGTCAGCGAAATGCTGGCGGCTTTTGTTTTTAAAAGAGAGCGAACAATGTGGCACTTAGAGAATGGGATGTTGAGCTTGGAGTTCCCGGATTTCAGCCTGCCACTCTAGCCATGATTCTCTCAACCGCAATTGGACCGAGCCTGACGTCGCGGTCTCTATGAACGTCAAACCAGCTTGCCACGCGCAATCAGCGTTGTCGAAGTCGCTATTCGCACAGCACATGGCGATGTCGAGCCTCAGTTGCATCAGCCTCTGTATCGTGCTGAGTTTCTTCACCTGGGCGAGCCAGTGGTTTGCGAGGGAAGTGTCCTTTCGGAACCATGCGACGTAGATCGCGGCTTCATGGGCGATCTGGTCGCGGACAGAAACAGGCATCCTGCCCATCAGCGCCAAACATCTCTCCAAGTGTATTCCGGCATCCCGTGCATCTCTTTGGTCACTTCCTGACATATAGGCCAGCCAGTGGCCAGCCAATTCATCCATTGATCCGTCAAAGATGGACGCGGCGGACTTGACCCAGGTGCGCCTCCAGTCTTTGGGACGAATCCCCTCGTTATAAAGCTTCCCAATGGCAGCAATGCTCAACCAGCGTCGGGCGCGATCGCGCGACCGAAGCAGGATCTCGATTCTGGCGCCGTCCGAGATAAGGACACCCGAATTGATCGGCGATAGGTTAATCATAGCTCCGAGCAGGGAGAACACCGTGAATTGCGCAGCCAGTGCGCCCATGGGAGTGTCTACGAATCGTGGAAATACGTAATTGATCAGAACCACGGTGGCAGGAATTGAGACGATGTTTGCGACAGGGCCGCCGGCGGTAAAGAACAGCAAGCGGCGTCGTAACCGGCGTATGGTTCTTACGTGCATGCCGGCAGATCCTGCAGCGAGCATCTCGCGGCCCAGATGCATCTTCAGCTTGCCGTGTTCCATATTCAAGGAAAACGGCCCGAGGTTAATCGCGTGAAACCGGAATCCCACTATCCAGCCAGCGAAAAGGTGACCAAATTCATGGACAGTGATGGTCAACGCAAGAGCGAACATGAACACAATAAATGCGGTTTTGGGGTCCTTACTCTTGTCCGTCCAACCAATAACCGGCCAGATGACAGCTAGTCCGCCGATGAGCACAAATATGCTTTTGACAGTGGAAGGCGGCCTTCGGGACTGAACAAGTGGAGGCGGTAGCCCCGAGTCGAGAATCGGAGTGAGCGAGTTGGTCGGAGTATCTTCGGTCTCAGGCACTTAGAAATGAATCCTAGCAGAGCCCTACTTGCTAGTCGCCAGTCTCCTTTCCGTGCTGCAGGCGAGAGCGGCCGAAGGCGACGAGGGATCTGCAGTCTCTGGCGGCGGCCAATTGCAGATTCCTCGCTCCGCTCGGGATGACAGACAAAAAAATCAACCGGAAGTCAAATCGCCGGATTTCTTGCGACCGTCGCTCTCTGGAATCAATCAAAGTCTTAGTCACGCTAAACTCTTGCCGAGGTCCGCCATGTCCAAAGTCAACATCGCCGAGAAATTCTCGAAAATCACCGAATACTGGAAACCCTACATCGGCGCCGAGCTTAACGGACAGCATGTGAAATTCGACAAGCTCAAGGGCGAATTCGTTTTTCACCATCACGAAAACGAAGACGAAATGTTTCTTGTGGTGAAGGGCCGCTTCCGCATTGAGTTCCGCGACCGCCACGAGTGGATCGAAGAGGGAGAGTTCATCGTGGTGCCGCGCGGCGTTGAGCACAAGCCGGTGGCGGACGAAGAATGCTGGCTCCTGCTCTTTGAGCCGGCAGGCACTCTGAACACAGGGAACGTGGCCAACGAGCGGACAGTGCGCGAACTGGAGCGAGTGTAAGGGCAGCTATCAGCACCTAGCCGTCGCCGTTCAGCTAACCCTTCGCAAACAGGGCCATTCAGATCCTGGCGGCAGCGTCAGGTTACGTTCGTCACGAAGAGGTCGCCCGACTTCGGTACCCTACAACGCCGCCTCCAAATCCGGCAGCATAGATCTCTGCCCCGGATCCTCCCTCCTGTGCTCGGGTCAGGCGGAACTCGTTCATGTTCGATTCAGAGTCCAAGGATTCTCAGGTCGTCGAAACCTGGCAACGATTTGTGCAGGGGCTGCTGGGCGTGCTGGCACTGATCGGCGCTGGAATGATGGCCCACTACTATGCTCCGCCCGAGACCGCCAGTCTCGAGCGCCAGGTTCATCAGCTCTCCCAACAGGTGGAGGACTTGGAGCGACAGGGAGCGTTCTCCCGGGCTGCGGTGGACGATGCCCGCGAATCGGTCGCCTATATCTATGGCATCTACCGCGTCTCTGGCGATCCGGGGACGCCGCCCATTCACGCCCGGGTGGCCGGTACGGGGTTCATCGTCGCGCCCGGCCTGATCGCAACCAATCGCCATGTCGCCGAGCCCTGGTATGGAGACCGTGAAGCTACTATAGCCTTGCGCCATGGTGCGACGCCGGTGCTCGAAAAGCTGGAAGCCTATTTTCCCGGATCGCCTTTACCGGTGGTGTTGCAGCCGGTCGTGCTCGCCAAACACGGGGACCTCGCCGTCCTGCGCATCGAGCAGACGGCGTTCACGGAAAAATTACGGCTCTTACCCTTGGCATCCGCGCCACCCCATGTGGGTGAGCCAATCAGCGTGCTTGCCTATCCCATGGGAGTTACGGGCATGGTCGCCAAGTCGCCAGCTGCGGTTTACGAGCGCCTGTCGTCGCATCAGGACGACGCCGGCACAGCCGGTGAACTGGCCGCGCTCTCGCTCATCCGGCCCTCCGCTACTTTCGGACACATCGGCGACGTCTCGGGCGACAAGCTGATCTATGACGCGCCTACGGCGCGCGGCGGCAGCGGCGGTCCGGTTTTGAATACACGCGGCCAAGTTGTTGGCATCAACTCCGCTTATCTGGATGGCTTCTCGGGAGGCACGCTGGGGATCGCTGCGTCCGACCTGCTTCCGCTAATCGACAAAGCGACCCGTGCTGCTTCCTCTACGCCTGCCAAATCAAGGTAGAACTCTCGCTCACAGGTGCAATTCCTTGCGCAGGGCGCTATACTGGCCCCCGCCTCGCGGTCACCCCCTGGCAGGCAAGTGCTCTGGATTCAGGCACATTTGTATCTTGCTGATTTGAATGGCGAATTGGCCTTACGGCTGCACCAAAGATGGTCAGGAATCCCAGCTGCGACCGTCTGGTTCGGATAGGCGGTCCCCAGGGACGGAATGGGACAACTCCCTTCCCGATTTGGGTCAAGATTTGGGTCAACGAGATTTCATGATGATGAAGAATGTGCTGTTCGCGGTGGCGTTACTGAGCGTGGCGTTGTGGGCCGGTTGTGCGACCGGAGGCGGCGGCCATACCGGAGCGCAGATACAGGTGACGATCAGTACTAATCCCCCGAACCAGTCTGTCGTCGGTGTGACTCTCACCGTCCAGTTTACGGCGGTTGTGACGCATGTGAACAGCCAGGCGGTGACCTGGAGTTTGACCCAGAGTGGCACTGCGTGCACGGCGGCCTGCGGGACCATTAATGCGAGCGGTCTCTACACCGCCCCGTCCACGCCGCCGAATCCGCCCACTGTCAACGTTGTGGCTACTTCAGTGGAGAGCCCCACCAAGTCTGATACCTATCAAATGAAAGTACTCCCGATCACAGTAACCGTGACCCCAGGACCAGCCATTGTCGGAATTGGCCTCACGCAGCAGTTCACAGCGACGGTAACGCCTGACGCGGCGCCACAGACGGTCACCTGGGCGATTACCGGCTGCCCGGCAAACGATTGCGGACACCTTGATCCGAACACAGCGGGTCTTTACATCTCTCCTAACGCTACTCCCAGTGAAGCGTCATTCTCGATTCAGGCTACGTCGAGTATCGATCCGCCCAATTGGGCTGGTCAGGCGAAGGTAACGATTGTGAACTCGCGGCTGAGCGGCACATACGCCTTCCGCGTTTCCGGATTTGATAGCACCAACCATCCGATTGCTGGCGCTGGCGACTTCGTCGCGAACGACGACGGGACCATCCAGGGTGGTACAACCGAGGATTTGCTCGTTGCGGGCGTACCTGCGCACTGCACAATTCTCAACACTAGCACCTACGCGATGGATGGCAACGACCACGGCACGATTACGCTGCGTACGTCCGGCAGTGGCGCGTGTGCCAGCCCCGCTCTGCGCAAGTACAAAGTCGTGCTCAACGCAAGTGGCGATGGCCAGATGATCGAGTTCGACGCGAGCGGTCGGGGTTCGGGCCTCATTGCACAGGCAGGTCCCGCCAGCCAGGTTTTCAAAGACAGCGCGCTTTTAGGAACGTTTGCTTTCGGATTTACGGGCGTGGACCTCACTGGTAAGCGGGTCGGACTTGCCGGTGTGTTTCAGGCAGATGGCGCGGGAGGAATCACGCCGACAGGTTCGCTGGATATCAATGACAACGGCTCGGCTACTTCGAATACAGGTTTCGATCCCGTTCTCAGCAGCTACAGTATTTCGCCGGACGGCAGCGGAACGCTAACGCTGGTCAGCAACGGCACGACTTACAACTTTGCCATGTACGTGGTTGGCGGTAAAACGCAAAACGCTACCAACCCGCTTACCGTGTTTGCGATCTCAAACGACGGACCCTCCAACCACGCGGCGGTAGGTACCATCGTCTTTCAGGATCCGACCCAAACCTACGACAAGAGCGCCTTGAACAGCTTTTCGGTTTCCAATCTTACCGGAGTGGACAATAGCAGCTCGAACACGCTGGTTTCGCTGACTGTCGCGTCGGGGGACAAAAACGGAAACTTCGCCGGCAGCTACGACGCAAACAATGCCGGCACCATTGTCGCCGCGAAGAGCTTCAACTCAACCTATAGCGCTACTGGCAACGGCCGCTACACCATAGACCTGCTGAGTCCTGCCGTACACTTTGTTCTGTACCTGAGCGCCGCCAACCGTGGCTTTTTGCTCGATCAGTCAAGCCAGGCGGTGTACACCGGGACCATGGATCAGCAACCCGGAACCTTTTTTGCAGCCTCCGAGCTGGGAGGTTCTTTCGAAGCTGCCACCGGCAGCTCGGGAACTTCTAGCGTGACTCAAGTTGCCATGAACTTGTTGATGACCGCAGTGGGTTCGAATCTTACCGTCGCTGGCACGCAAGATGCGACTGGTGATCCGAACCCCGAGCCACTAGCCGGAACATACACTGTGAACGCCAGTGGCACAGGCACGATCACACTGACCCAACCGGCTGCGAAATATGTGATTTATCTGTTGGATAACCCGAAACAGTCTGGCAACCAGGTGCAACATTTCCTGCTGATGAACGTGGATCCAACGAATACCAATTCATCCATCATCTTCGCGGAAAGATAAAAGACCGTAGCGCCGGCGTCCTCGCCGGTTGTCGCGGAGGCGTCCGGCCGCGAGGACCAGCGCGAGACTTCGGGGCTGAGGCCCAAGGCAAAAGAATGCACTAACCGCAGCGATGAACCGCTGCGCCACCCAGAACCAAACTCTCTTCAACAGACGTAAAGCCCAAAGCCTACTTCCCGCGAAGCACAACCTTCGCCGTCGCCAGATTATCGAACCGGTCATAAGCGCGCACCACCACGACGTGATCATTCGAAACAGACGTCACTCCCACGGGCGCGGTCGCCGTCAAGGGCACACGGAAGTCGTAGTCTTCGGTCTTCGAGTCTGACAACTGTCCCACCGGCTCCACAAACTGCCAGTCGCCGGCATCGAGTGAATACTCGGCTCGCTTGATCGGCGAAAACGAATCGCTCGCGCGAAAGTGTACTCGCACCTGGCTGCCTTCAACCAGAGCACTGAGTGCGGTAATGACGGGAGGCGTGGTGTCCACCTCGAAGCGGGAACTCTCGCGTTGCGCGCCGAGGGCTTCGCCGGGAGAATGCGAGGGTGCGTCGGAAGCCTCGACCATCGCGGTGTAGCCGCCATCAGGCAACAGGCTGGCGTCGAATGAATAGTAGCGGTCGTTGAGATTGTTCTTGAGCAGCAGCCAGCGGGATTCGCCGTCGCCCCGGTAGTACAGCGAATACTCCAGCTGGTCGTCATTGTCGTCATGGGCCGACCAGCGGATTCCGATCGAGTCGCGATCGCGCACGCTCGGTGGCGGAGGATCGAAGCGCGGCTGTCCCGGCGCTTGCGGCTCCGTGCCAGTCACGTGCGGAATCGGCTGATAACGATATCCCGGCTGTACCGTGATGTCGTCCACCTGCGGGGCCACGTTCTTGGGAAGGTAGTAGAGCAGAACGGCGTCTACGCGCGGAGCGGGATTGCCGGCATGCAGCACCGCTTTCCACTGCACAAAGCGCGCAGGAGGCACTTTGAGTTCGGCGCCGGTCGCAAGATCAACCGGTGTCCACGGACTCCAGTTGCGGTCGGGATTGTCCACGTTGCCGCTGCGCGCATAGAGTTCGGCATTGCCGGCGGAGCGCACGCTGGCGCGTCCCCAGCGCGAGAATACGCGAGCGTCCAGGACGTCGCTCTCGTACGTGCCTTCGCTTTCCGGCGCCGGACCAAGCACAAAAATCTTGCCCAGGTTGCTGCTTGAAGCATAGAGTCCGCCGCCGAGTGCGCCGGCGAAGGCAGTGATCTGAGTACCGCTCGCCTTCACCAGATCGGTGAAGTCATCGACTCCGTTGATGGCGAAGATGTGTCCGCGATTGCCCGTGCCCGCCAGCAGGCGTCCCCGCTGATCGAAGCCGAGGGCGTAAACCAAGTCCTCGCGCGAACTCCACAGGCGCATCGGTGATCCGTCGGGAGCAATACGATAGATCTCCGATCCGCCAGTCGCGCCCAGTCCGGGCGCCGGAAACGGCGAGACTCCCTGAGCCGCGGCGGGATTAATCGCGACTGGCGGTGCACCGGCTCCAGGTTGATTTGGCGCAGGAGGCCCCACGGTCATGACCATGGTCCCAGGCCCGGCGAGGCCAGGACGCTTTTCCCCCGCTCCCGCAGCATAGATATTGCCAGCGCTATCAATGGCGAGAGCAGTGATTTCTTTTTTCGGCGCACTGTAAAGTACAAACGCATCGCCATTGGGCGCGATGCGGTAGATCAGCCCGCTCCCGTCGGAACCTGCAATCACATTTCCTTTCGGATCGACCGCGAGCACGCGAATGTGGACTTCATCGCTCTTGAAGAAGAGGGTGTGCTGGCCGCTGGGAGTGACTTTGTAGACTTCTCCGCGATCGCCCGTCGCGACATACAGGTTGCCCACGCTATCGAGAACGATGTCCCAGATGTATTTGGTGCCCGGATCGAAA
>JACXTT010002756.1_pt1 | contig 27581 bp, 23 predicted proteins | sample 9270951 | NCBI WGS metagenome assembly JACXTT01 (sample SAMN15532306, study PRJNA645909) | rock metagenome | isolation source: weathered quartz diorite | place: Puerto Rico | collected 2017-06-21 | reverse complement strand
ACCACCCAGCCCCGGGGCCGTTACGTACCGCCCAAGGTGGGGGTGCAGTGGCTCGGTCGATGGACCAAGCTCCAGCATCTCCCCCAGCACGGCCACTCGCCGCCGGGCGGGCGTCGAGCGCAGCACGTCGATCATGGCCCGCGCCGCCTCCGGGTTCGAGTTATAAGAATCGTTCCAGATGATTACTCCGTTATGCTCCAGCCGCTCGCCGCGCATCTTGCCCGGCGCCAGGCTGCGTACGGCCTCGCGCAGCCGCTCCTGCGGAATGGCAAACACTCGGGCGACGGCGAGACCCGCCAGCACGTTCGAAAGCCCGTGCCGCCCCACCAGTGGGCTCTCGAACCGGACGCCGCCGTAGCGGAACCGTACGGTCTCCACTCCCAGCTCCACATCTTCCGCCCGCATATCGGCGCTCTCAGCGAGCCCAAAAGTCACCACACGTCCCCCGTGCACTTCGCGAAACGCCGACACCAGCGGGTCATCTGCGTTGAGAACCGCGACGCCATCCGCCGGCAGCTCTTCGATCAGTTCGCGCTTGGCCCGCGCCACGGCTTCGACCGACCCAAAAGCCTCCACGTGCGCATACCCGACATTCGTGACAACGCCCACGTCCGGCCGCGCGATCCGGGCCAGCGCGCGAATCTCGCCCGCGTGATTCATTCCCATCTCGAGCACCGCCACACGGCTCTCATCCTGTAGCCGCAAAATCGAGAGTGGCAGGCCCACGTGATTGTTCAGATTCCCTATCGTTTTCCCGACCGCCATCTCCACCACGAGCAGGTGCGCGATCACGTCCTTCGTAGTCGTTTTGCCCGCGCTGCCTGTAACGGCCACCACTTTGCCCGCCCACCGGCAACGCGCCCATCCCGCCAGCCTCTGTAGCGCGGCCAGCGTATCCTCCACAATCAGCAGCGCCCCGCTTCCCAGATCCCGCTCGACTAACGCGCCCGCCGCGCCCTTCTCGAGCGCCGCTTTCACATAATCGTGGCCGTCATGATTTTCGCCCCGCAACGCGATAAAAAGATCGCCCGGCGCGAGCGTCCGCGAATCCATGCTCCATCCCGAAATCTGCTTGCCCGGAGCCCAGGCCGCTGTGGCGGCGCCTATCGCCCGCGCCACGTCATCCCATTCGAGAATCATTGCGAAGCATCCGGCCGCGGCCGGTAACCAAAACCTCGGAGCACTTCCCGTGCCACTTCGCGGTCATCGAACGGGATGGTGCGGTCCTTCAAAACCTGATACGTTTCGTGGCCCTTGCCGGCCAAAATCAGGATGTCCCCGGGCCGCGCCTCTTCGATGGCCCGGCGGATGGCCGTCGCTCGGTCGGGTTCCACCAGACACGGTGTGTCTTTTCTTCGCAACCCGACCAGCACATCATTCATGATATCGATCGGATCTTCGGAGCGCGGATTGTCGCTGGTCAGCACGACGAAATCGCTCAGCTCCGCCGCCACCTGCCCCATGATCGGGCGCTTGGTACGGTCGCGGTCGCCGCCGCAGCCGAACAGCGTCACCACGCGTTTGGGTTCGAGACTTCGCGCCATCGAGATCACATTCCGCAGCGCGTCGTCGGTGTGGGCGTAATCCACAACCACCACAAACGGCTGGCCCTCGTCCACGCGTTCGAATCTGCCGGGCACCGCGCGGCACTGCGCGATCCCGCGCGCTATGATGTCGGCGGGCAATCCATAGCTCAGCCCCGCGCAACAGGCCGCCAGAATGTTATAGACATTGATTCGCCCGATCAAAGCCGATTCAATGTTGATGCGGTCGCTGCCGGCCTGCACCTCGAAGCGCAATCCGCCAAAGCTCGACGAGATGTGCCGGGCGCGCACCATCGCGTCCTTACCCATCCCGTACCACATCGTTTGAGTTTCCGCGCCGGTTTTTATCCGTGCGCCATACTCGTCATCCCGATTGATCGCGGCGAAACGCGGCGCCGGCGCACCCGCGCCCGTGAAGAGCAACTGCTTGGCGGCGAAATAATCCTCCATGGTGCGGTGAAAATCGAGATGATCGCGCGTCAAATTCGTGAACACGGCGGTATGGAAGTGCGCGCCATAAACGCGGCCCAGCGCCAGGGCGTGCGAGGAAACCTCCATGGTGGCGAACTTTCCGCCCATCTCGTCCAGTTCCGCGAAGAGACGATAGAGATCCAGCGATTCGGGCGTAGTGTTCACGGCAGGAATCACGCGGCCGCCCAGGTGATACTCAATGGTGCCGATGAGGGCCGTGGTATTCCCGGCTGCTCGCAGGATGGAATCCACGAGATACGCGGTTGTCGTCTTGCCATTGGTCCCCGTAGTTCCTGTAAGTGCGATACGCTCATCCGGCCTGTGAAAAAAATTGCGAGCCGCCAGGGCCAGAGCCTGCCGGCCGTGCGCTACCTCAACCCAGTTCCCTTCAAAATCGCCGGGAGCGGGCATCTCGCTAGCCACCGCGACCGCGCCGGCTTTCACCGCCTGCATCGCGAAACTGCGCCCGTCGGCCCGCGCGCCGGGGAAGGCGAAAAACAAGGCGTCCTTCTTCACCCGCCGGGAATCGTATTCGAGACTGGTGAGCGGCAATTTGGCAAGCTCCGCCGCTAGCGGCCTCCGCAGCCGCACTCCCGCGAGGACCTCGCCGAGGTTCATATGTGGCGCACCTCTAACTCTGAACAACCCGGGGCTCAACGCGCGAACTGCACCCTGACCCGCTCTCCGTCATGCAGGACGCTGCCTGCCGGCGGCATCTGCGCGCGCGCGACTCCGCTGCCATCCAACAGCACCGGCACCCCCATGGCAGATGCCTCCTCCACCACCACGCGCATCGTCTTGCCACTGAAATTCGGCACCTTCGGACCTGCTTCCGGGCCTGCCGCCGCGACTGGCGCATTCTGCCCGGCAACTTCCTCCATCACGTTCGGACCCGCACCCCCGAGATCGGCAATCGCCAGATCGTCGGTATCGGCGGGCGGCGCCTCGGCCGGCTCCGGCTCCGCGTCGGGGAGGTCGCGCGGCACATCCAGCACGCGCAGGGCTTCGGTCGCCACGGTCTTGAAGATGGGCGCAGCCGCTCCGGCGCCATAGCCCGCGCTGCCGCTTGTCCCATTAATCGTTACGACGATGATGAACGCCGGATTCGTTACCGGCGCGAACCCCATGAAAGAGGCGTTGTATTGATGGGTGTAATGGTGCGTCTTCACGTCGAAAATCTGCGCGGTTCCGGTTTTGCCGCCGGAGGTGTAGCCGGCCAGCTTCGCCCGGCCTTTTGCAGTGCCGCGCAGCACCACGCCTTCCATCATTTGGCGCATCGTAATGGCTGTCTCCGGTTTCAGGATGCGCTGCGCGGGCTGGACGGGCGTAAGGCGGCCGCCCTCCTTGAGAATCAGCTTCGGATGAATCAGCAGACCGCCATTGGCCATGGCGGCACACGCGCGCGCCAGCTGGATCGAGGTCGTGCTTACCTCCTGACCCATGGCAATGGAAGCCAGCGAGGTCGTGCCCCAGCGATCGAGCCGGCGGAACAGGCCGTTCGATTCGGCCGGCAGCCGGATTCCCGAGGCCGCGCCGAAGCCAAAGCGCCGCACGTATTCGTACATGTTCTGCGCGCCTACCCGGAAGCCGATCTGGATGGCGCCCAGGTTGCTTGACTTCTCCAGCACCTGCGCCATGGACAGCGTTCCGTATCCGTGGTGCGCTTCGTGAATCACGCGGCCCGGCAGGCGCAGCACCCCGTTGCCGCAATTGATGAGCGAGTCCGGCCTGAGGCTGGTGGTCTCGAGCGCGGCCGAGAGCGTTACTACTTTGAACACCGAGCCCGGCTCGAAGGGCACCGATACCGCCAGGTCGAAGCGGCGGAGCGGGTCCTCGCCGCGCTTTGGCGGCTCGTTGGGATCGAAGGTCGGATAGTTGGCCAGCGCGAGGATCTCGCCGTTATACGGATTCATCACGATGATGCTGCCGCTGCGCGCGTGGCGGGCCTCTACGCCTTGGGCGAGTTCCCGCTCGGCGGCAAACTGGATGCGCGAATCGATGGTCAGTGCGACCGGCGTTCCGGCGTGCGCCTCGGTAGAAAGTTGCGAGTCGATGCCGCGGCGCTTGACGTCCGTCAGCATCATTTCCTGGCCGGCACGGCCGCGCAGGTTGGGATCCAGGCTTAGCTCGATGCCGGAGTTTCCCTTTTCGTCGTGATCCACGGAGCCCAGTACATGCGCCGCCAGCGTTCGATTCGGGTAGTGCCGCTGGCTCTCGGTCTGAAAATCGATCCAGTCCAGACGCAGGCTGCGCAGCTGCGCGGCTTCCGCGTTCGTAATCTTCCGTTTGACCCACAGAAATCCACGCTGGTGATCGTAGGCCCGGCGCATCCGGTTGCGCAGCTCGCCCGCATCCAGGCCCAGGATGCGCGCCAGGATCTCAGAAGCCACGCCCATGTCCGGCACCCGCAGCGGGTTCACGTATACCGATTCCATCGGGATGCTCATCGCGAGGGGCTGGCCGGTGCGGTCGAAGATCGGGCCGCGCGGCGCCGGGATCTCGACCTTCAGCTCCTGCTGCTGGCGCGCGAGGCGCGCGTAATCCGTGTGGTGGATAATCTGGAGTGAAACGAGCTTGGCGAAGATCAGGCCGGCCCACAACAGCGTGCCGCCCGCGAGCCAGGTCAGGCGCCTGGAGCAGGACGGGTGCAACCCGCTGGGCGCCTGCCTGTCCAATATCGCGGTTCTGTTCATGAGCCCCTGGACAGGCATGGAGGCCCGTCCTACTTCGCGAGATTCATCGCCAGCGATCCATCCGCGTGTGGATCGAGGTGCACAACCTGGCCCGGCGCCGGTTCGAGCAATTTTTGCGCGCGCGCCAGCTTCGCCAGACGCGAAGGACTCAGCAGCTCGGCCTCCCGCACCTCGAGCGTGCTGCGCTCATCGATAAGCCGCTGCCGTTCCTGCTTCAGCGCCTGCACCTGATAGCCCGCAAATGTTCCCCAGACCGTCGGCGCGAGCGCGCCGGCGAGCAGAACCGCAAGTACCGCGAACGCGCCGATCGCCGACCAGCATTCCCGGGCCGCGCGGGGGTCTTTCTCTTTCAGGATGCGCGAGTTATCGATGCGCTTGCAGAAGAAATAGACGTCTTCGTTGGGCAGAGCACGCAAACGGTAAGGATCGGCGGGCCGCGCTGCCGGACGCCGCGCCGGAGCGGCTAGTGCCTCCTCGTTATAGATCACCGCCTCGTCTTTCCTGAAGTATGTCGCCATTGTTGCCATGACTTCTTTTTGATTCCTCGTTACTTTATCTCCACCGCCCGCAGCTTGGCGCTGCGCGACGGCGGGTTATCGAAGACTTCTTTTTCGGTAGGCGTCACCGGATGCCTGGTGAGCACTTCGGCGCGTCCCTGCCGTCCCCAGTCTCGAAACTGCTCTTTGACCTTCCGGTCTTCGAGCGACATGAAAGATATGATCCCTATCCTGCCTCCGGCCGCGACCAGGCCAAGCGCTATTGCAAGTAACCGGTCGAGCTCGCCCTGTTCGTCGTTGACCACCATGCGCAGCGCCATGAACGTTCGTGTCGCCGGATGCAGGCGGCCCGTCCGGGGCACGGCCCGCTCCACTACACCGGCCAGGTGCAGTGTGCTCCGTATGGGCCGTGCCCGAACGATTGCTCTGGCTATCTTCCGCGCCCTCCTTTCTTCGCCGAGCTGGTAGATCCAGTCGGCGATTGCCTTTTCGGCGGCAGAATTGACCAGGTCGCCCGCCGTCATGCGCTGGCTTTGATCCATGCGCATGTCCAGCGGACCATCGGTCAAGATCGAGAAACCCCTGTGCGGCTCGGTCAACTGATAGCGGCTCACTCCCAGATCCGCGATCAGCCCGTTGACTTTTTCCACTCCCTGCTCCCTCGCCGCTTCTCCCAAAGTCGAAAACGCGCCGTGATGAAATCGGACGCGATCGCTGAATTCCAGCGTGTTGGCCCGCGCGAACTCGAGCGACTCCGGGTCGCGATCGTTCGCAATCACGAATCCGGTCGTCAGCCGCCGCGCGATTTCGCGCGTGTGCCCGCCCAGGCCGGCCGTGGCGTCGAGATAAATCCCCTCGGGACGGATCGCCAGGTACTCCATGGCTTCGGCGCAAAGCACCGGATAGTGCATACCGCATCACTTCAATCCCGCCCGCTCGAGCAGATCCACGTTTTCGGTGGCGGCCTTCGACGCCCGCTGGCGACGTTCCTCGTAGAGCGCATGCGTCAGCACTTTGATGTGCCCCCGGTAGGCATACAGGTGCAGTTGCTGGTTTTCGAGATCCAGCTGCTCGCGCAGCGCCGTGTTGAAAAGTACGCGCCCCTGCGTGTCCATCTCACCGTCCGCGCCCAGGTCGTTGGCGTTGAAGGCCACATCCTGAGCGACCTGCGGGTTATCCCGAAAACTCTCAAAAAACTTTTCGTTCTCGCGCCACACCGTGATCGGGTATATTTGGGCTATGCGTCGGTCCAGGCTGGTCACAAACAGCCTCTTTTCTGTAAGCGAATTAATGAAGTGCTGGAATTGCGCCGGCAACTTGAGACGGCCCTTATCGTCGAGCCGGCAGTCGTACATCCCGCGAGGGGGCTCGACCGGCTGGGTATCCCGAAGTTGCTCGTCGCTAGCCATTTAGTCCACATTCGGCCACTTCCGGCCACGATACAACCGATTGTGTCAGAGAAAACCGAGGTTTTCAAGAGCGTTCTTCAAGAAATCTTTTGCTGCGAGTGAGTTATCGGTGCACTACAAAATCGGTTGGACCGCTCCAATACCACAAGATGTTGTTTGGATGGCGAACAAGAGGCGAAATAGACTAAGAGACTATAACCCGTCGATCAGGTGGCCCATCTTGTCTTTCTTGGTGCGCAGATAGGCTTGAGCCGAATCAACGGGATCGACGAGACAGGGGATGCGTTCGACCACTTGGACACCGGCGCGCTCGACGGCAGCGACTTTCTCGGGATTATTGGACAGCAGGCGCACCTTAGTAAGGCCGAAAGAGCGCAAAATCGCGCCTGGCAGCTCATAGCTGCGCATATCCACTTCAAAGCCGAGGCGCTCGTTAGCTTCGACGGTATCAGCGCCGTGATCCTGCAGCTCGTAGGCGCGCAGCTTGTTGAGCAGGCCAATGCCCCGGCCTTCCTGATGCTCATAGATCAGCAGACCGCGGTCCTCCCCGGCAATGCGCGCGAGCGAAAGCTCGAGCTGCGCGCGGCAATCGCAGCGCAGGCTGTGGAACACGTCGCCGGTAAGGCATTGGGAGTGGATGCGGACGAGAGGCGCGAGGTCGCCTCCGAGATCGCCCATTCTGAGAACCACTGCTTCCTCGACGCGGTCCGGGTAATGTCCCGCGAATCCAATGATGCGGAACTCTCCCCAACGTGTTGGAAAAGCTGCTTCGGCGACCTTTTCGAGGCGAAGCGCGCCGGTAACGGGCATTTTATCGTGGCTATTTCTCAGATTCCTTTTATTATAATGGCTGCGAGTGGAACCGCTCCTCCTCACGCTGCTGGTCAAGCTCGGTGTGGTAGCATCGCTGGCCAGCATCCTGGTCCGCCCCAATTCTGTCCAGCGCATGTTGTTGCGGGAGAACCGCACTCTAAATCAGCGGTTGCAACTGGCACTCTGGTTCTCGGGGGTCTTCGCGACCGGGGTAGCGACGCGCGTTCTGGCGACCAGCGTTCTTTCGAAGCCATCCTATATGGCCGTCGATTTGGGCCTGGAAGGCAGCCTGCTTGCCGGAATTCTAGGTGGCTATATGAGCGGCCTGGTGTCGGGAATTCTGATCTCCATCCCAGCGATGTTCAACCACGAATACTTGAGCATGCCACTGTTCGCAGCAATCGGCGTCCTGGGCGGCCTGCTGCGCGACGTGGCGACGGACACGGAAGACATCTGGCGTTTCTCGCCCTTTTTCGATCTGAACGTTTACCGTTTCTTCAAACAGCGGAATTACCGGCGGGGCGGGTTTCATCTGCTGTTCCTTTCGATCATTATTTTCGCCGAATTCCTCCGGCAGGCGCTCCATCATTTCAGTCCGGCCAAGATTTTTGCGCTCGATCCGAGCGTACAGCACCCGCATTTCATGTATTACGTGGCTTTATACGCGGCGACGCTGTTCGCGGTAGTGCTGCCGCTGAAGATCTGGAACAACACGCGCAATGAAAACAAACTGGAAGAGCAGCAGCGGCTGCTGATGCAGGCGCGCCTGGAGGCACTGACCAGCCAGATCAATCCTCACTTCCTGTTCAATACTCTGAACTCGGTTTCGTCCTTGATCCGCACCGATCCGCACCAGGCGCGCCTAATGGTGCTGAAGCTGGCGCGCATCCTGCGGCGACTGCTGCGCAAGCACGAGAACTTCAGCCCGCTGCGCGATGAGCTAGACTTCATCGAGGATTACCTCTCGATCGAGGTGGCCCGATTCGGCGAGAAGCTGCGCTTTGAAAAAGAGGTGGACGCGCAAACCCTGGACATGCTGGTTCCCAGCATGCTGCTGCAGCCGCTGGTGGAGAATTGCGTCAAGCACGGCCTGAGTAGCAAGATTGAAGGCGGCACTGTGTGGCTGCGGACGCGGCGCGCGGACGGCCGGCTGCACCTGGTGGTGGAAGATGACGGAGTGGGGATTGCCGAAGCGAAGCTGGCCAAGATGCTGGAAAAAGGCATCGGGGTCAGCAATGTGAACGAGCGTTTGAAGGTGCTGTTCGGCGCCGATTACCGCATGTTTATCGACAGCCATCCCGGCAAAGGCACGCGTATTGAAATCGAAGTTCCCGAACTACAGACTGAATGGGCGGCGGTTTCGTAAATTGCCCAGGGAGAGGATCAGCGCTTGAACAAGCTCGAATATACGATTACCGCGTGGCCCATCAACGGCCTTCCGGCAACACTTGCGGACCGTACGCGCCGCATTTACGACCGGCTGGCGCCGGTGTACAGCATTTCTACTCGACTTTTTCATTCACGCGCGCATCGCCGCGCGCTCCAGATCTGCGACATCCACGACGGCATGCAGGTGCTGGAAGTAGCGACGGGATCGGGCGAGATGTTCCGGCGCCTGGTGCGCGCCAACCGGGGCGGCGCAACGCTCGGAGTGGATCTTTCACCCAACATGGCATGGCGCACGCAGGATCGCGTGCAGCGGGAATTTCCCGACTCGACAACGCAGTGCCAGGCCGTCGACGCGCGGCACATGCCTTTTCGCGACGCCACGTTTGACGCCGTGTTCTGCTGCTACATGCTGGAGTTGCTGTCGGGTGACGACATCATGCGAACCATGGAGGAGTTCCGCCGCGTGCTGCGCCAGGGCGGCCGACTGGTATTGGTGTTGATCGGACAGAACAAGGCGGCGTTCAACGGGCTTTACTTCATAGCGGGCAAAGTGGCGCCGGCGTTCTGGGGCCGACAGGTGGAAGAGCGCGTTCCCGAGCTGGTGGAAGCGAGCGACTTCCGCATCGAGCGCGAGGCCACGGTGCGACAGAACTTCTACCCTTCGCGCGTGCTGGTGGCGCGGAAAAACGCGGAGTAAGGACAAGGAAGAAGGCGCAGGTCTCCCGCGCCGCCGCGGATCACTCTTACCGGTCGCAACTACGCGATCCTGTGGCGACGATTACCGAAGGAGCGAAACACCGACGGCGCACCCTATGGAACGGCCCCCTCCAAAGTCTCACTCGCAGGGTCATACAAGTGAATCTTCAAATACCGACAGATCCGAGAAATGGCCACGTGAGTCTTCTCCCACGGGTGCTTCATGGGCATTGTGAGGTGCGCCGCCCCTTTGTCTGCCATCTTGAGGAACCCGATAAACAGATCCCTGTCGTCCGCTGACAGCGTCGTCAAATCGACCAACTTGCCGCCCAAGTCTTCGGCGCTCACGTCGCCATCTCGATACACATATGGTACCAGTTGATCGTGTTTGTTCTTTGAGATTCCCAGCACGTTCAAATACATCCTGCCGGTTATGAGCGACGCTTCGAAGCATCCATGAAGCCAGGCGACATCACCCCGCTCTACCGTCCAAGGTTTCCGGGTCATCCAGTAATGCGCCACGAGAATCCGCGTCCGGTAAGGTAAATGCGTTGAGAAGTACTCCTTAATCTGCGTATCGCTGAGTTTGCCCATCAGCCTCAATTCTAGAGGATAGACAAACGAGTCAGCTTGGTTCGACTAATGGGAACTTCCGTGTTGGTGATTCTTCTCCATCGTGTTCAGAGCCGTCCGAGTATTCGCTTAGCATCCGTAGCGCGGACGGGCCTCAAGTGTGCAACCGTTGCACTACGGAACGCCATTCCCCAGCGGCGTTCGAAGCTTTCCAGTGGTGAACCGACTCCAAGTTGGGATGGTTCTGGATTTCGCTTAGGAATGTGTCGAGGTGCTGTCGCTCTGGGTCCTCGCGCCATTCACGACGCATGTCGCTCGCGGGGTTAATTAGGCTCCGACGCTCCCTAAACCAACCTCTTGCCCCCCTGGTGATCAGAACACAACGCGGATGCAGAAGTTCATATTCGTCAAATAGGCATCGCACGGATGATTCCCACATGACAGGAGTCATGCCTTCGTTCTTCGGGAATCCGGCCCCGGACCTCGGAACTTGGATAGATCTGTCACGTGAGCTTCGTTGAGCACGTCCGCGTTGCAGAGGCATGCGTGCAGGGTTCCGACTGCCTTCGGAAACGATTTCTCTGGCGAGGGGCGTGTCGATATGACCCAAGTCCCGCGAGGCTGGGCACCGATGCTGCCTAAGAAGCCATTGTATTTCCCTCCATCACTGGAGATTCTCAAACTCGCGAGTTCGACGTCCTCGTTCTTTTGCAGCCCCCAATCCACGTGAGCTTCTCCAGGGGCCACCGGCCACCACCAGGGATCAGATTCTGGACGTTGCCCGAACTCTCTTAGGAGATGCTTCCTGAAAATGCAGACTAAACCAGGATTCGGCTGCGCAGCTTGTGCCATAACAGCATGCTAACAGGCGAAGTCGATGCTGGAATCCTCGACCGCAGTGTACAGGCGAAAATCGCCAACTGCTGACGGTGGAAGAGCGCGTTCTCGAGCTGGCGGAAGCGAGCGACTTCCGCATCGAGCGCGACGCCACAGTGCGGCAGAACTTCTACCCGTCGCGCATCCTGGTGGCGCGGAAGAATCCGGAGTAAGGACAGGCAAGAAGGCGCAGGCCTCCCCCGCAAAAACGCGAGCGAGGCCTGCGTAGTGGGTCAGTTTGCGCCGCCGCAGATCACTTCTACCGGCCGGCGACATGAGGCCGGATTATCGGCCCCGTCGACTCTCCGCGAAATCGTCCTATTGCCTGTCGCGGCAGAACGTTGGTACCGCTTCCTCTGGTAGCGGCTCCGTGAAGCATGTCGATTACTGAGCCGTGACCAACGGGAGCGGTTACGTCATGCTAACGAACTCTCTGCGACAGGCCACTAGTGATGACGACCAAAATCGAACAGGTCGAATAAGTCGCCGATGGCCGGCATGTTGCTCGGCACATAGGCGTGGTCACCGTCCTGCTTGGGATTAGGCAGGTTATCGCGGCTGCGGTCGCTGAGTGTGGTATCGAGCATCCAGTTCCGTTCGACGAACTTCACGAATGAGGAATGCTCGTTATAGGCGTGACTGATATGGCCGCCGGTCGAGAAGGGCGAAACGGCGATCATCGGAATGCGCGGGCCGGTCCCGAAGAAATCGACCGGTTGGATAAAGCCTGAGTCGTAGTAGCCACCGCCCTCGTCCACGGTGACGAAGATCGCGGTGTCCGCCCATAGCTGCGGGTTGCTTTGCGCGAGTTCGATGATGTTCTTGGCGAAGGCCTCGAACAGTGTCCACTTCGAGGAAGCGGGATGGCCGTCCATCGTGCCGTCCGGCTTCACATAGGAGACTGCTGGGAGGGTGCCGTTGGCGAGATCGGTGAAGAGGTCGGTCACATCCCGCATGTGATCGGCAACCACGCCCGGATAGTTCGACTGATACTCGAACGGGTTGCAGATATTGCAATAGGTCTGGTCGAATGGGCCGCCCGTTCCATCAGCATTGAAGCCGCCGCCATAATATTTCCAAGGAATATTGTTGGCGCTGAGCACGTCGCCGATGCTCCGCTGCATGGTCTGTGGAACGACGAGGCCGGTCTGCAGCAATCCTTTAGGCGTGAAGGCCGGGTTGACGTTGACGGCCTGCCAATACTGGCCGGGCCCACACTTCGTGTCCACGGCATAGGGGAGCGCGTTCAGATAATTTGTGATCGCGGCGATGCCGGGCTGGCTGGTGTCGGAACAATTGAACCATTGCGCCCGATGCGTATATTGGTTGAGCGTTCCGGCCTTCGGATCGGGATTATAGATGTTAGCCGGCGCCGGCGTTGCGGGATTGCCCATACCATCGCTGAAGAATACCTGATCGGCAAAGCCGAGCGGCTGACTGTCCGGGCCAGTGCCGCCTAGTACGGGCTGGTGATAGTTGTCGCTCATGGTGTAGCTGTCGGCGAGGTTTTTAAACAATGGAGCGTCGCCGTTCTGCATGTTGAAGAAGGCCATGGTCTGCCCGGTGTCATGCGGCGTCCCGCCCGGCGCCGTGCTGTAGGTGGTCGTAATCGCCGACTGGAGATCGTGAAGACAACCTGTCGGGTTATCCTTCGATACGTGCTCCGCGTCGATGGCGCAATCCACCTGCTGGACCATCTGGAAGTACTGATGGATGGTGTCGCCGGTGAAGGCGTCGTACGGCATGGTCGGGCCGGTTAGCTGGAACGGTCCCGGCGGGAGGTTGTTGACGTTGGTAATGCGGGTATCCGGACCGAGCGTGAAGCTCAAACCGGAGCCACCGGTGCCGAAGAGGAATTGGTCCGCGGGGGCCAGGCCCGGATCGCCGCCCGGGATGCTCAGGATGCCAGTATAGGGTGACACCGCGGCAACGCCGTTGACGTCGGGCGCGGGCAGCGAGGCGTAGAGCTCCTTGTTTGCCAGATCCGCGCTGCTAAAGAATTTGCCGCCATTGGGAGCGGACACGATTTTGAATTGATGCGCCTTGGCGAAATTCGGGCCGGGCGAGCCATCGGCATTGATGATGCCTTCGGACAAAAGGTTCAACACCCTCTCGTTTTTACTTTTTGGCACATAGGTGGCGAAAAGATGATCGAAGCTGCGATTCTCGCCGACGATGATGATGACGTGTTTGATCGGCGTGGCGGTCTTGATCGTATCAACCGCTTTAACCGGATCAGCGGCCTGGGCCGATGCGCCGAAGCCAAAAACGGATACTGCGAGCATGGACGCACAAGCAGCGGCCCTTGCTCGCCATTTTCGTGTGTCATTAAGATGCATATTTTCTCCAGAGGTTGAGGTCAACCTTGGGGAAGTTTATCCAGCGAACATGACGCGCCCATTACGGCGACATCTCAATTGAGGAAATTTTCTGCCGAGACTGTGAGGAAAACCACTACAGAGATCTGCGTCACAACAGACTCGTGTATACGTCGCAATCTGACTGACTGAAGAGTACGAAGGTCACTTCGCGAAGTTTCGTATCTTGCTTCTCCAGATGGCGGGCAACTTCCCGAAGTGCGATGACGGCGGCTTCGCGGATGGGATAGCGGTACGCACCGGTGCTGATGGAAGGAAAGCTGAGCGTAGCGGCACCGTGCTGCTCGGCGAGCGCGAGGCACGTCCGATAGCACGAAGCCAACGAATCCGCTTCGCCGTGCATGCCGTCACGGTACACCGGACCAACGGTGTGAAAGACGAAGCGCGCCGGCAAGAGACCGGCTCCCGTGACGACGGCGCTGCCGGTTGGGCATCCGCCGGCTGCAGCGCGAATCCGGTCGAGCTCGCGCATGATGGAAACGCCGCCGGCGCGGTGGATGGCGCCATCGACGCCGCCCCCGCCGGCGAGCGCGGAGTTAGCGGCATTCACGATGGCATCGGCGGCGACGCGCGTGATGTCGCCGACCACCAACTGCAACAGTTTTCCCTGCGAAAACTTCCGCTGCATGCGGCTACCTTCAGGATACGTCCAGGATCACCTCGCGGCGGCATCCACGCAGATCCATTTCGTACTCGATGCTTTCGATGGGCGGCCGGCAATAGTGCCAGTGGACGCCCAGGCGCGCGGCTTCGCCCATTTCGCGGAGGATCTCGCGCTCGAGAAGCGGGTGAATATCGTGGACGGTGTAGATTTGGGCACTGGTTACCTGCTTCCAGGTCACGTCGAGGCCGGCCAGCCGCGAGGACATGAGACCCATCACGAAGCGGGCCTTTTCATGAAGCGCGCCAGCGGAAGTTTCGCCGCGGCGGACGACGTCGTGCGGGTCGAGCGAGCCTTCGGGCAACTCGCCCGCGCCGGCAATCACGAAGGAAGGCGGCGCATTGTCCGCAGCCACAATTATCGAAAAGCCGTAGACGGCGGGCTCGGCCGGTGGGAGCACATGCGGCGCGACATTGGTGCGGGCCACCGGGTTTGTGCTATCGAGCAGAAGATCCCATTGCTTCAGAATGGCGACATAGCGCTGGTTGAAATCCTGAAAGCCCTGAAAGGTGAACGGCCGCGGAGAACGGAGTTCCACCGCGCAGAGGGCCTGGCGCGGGCGATGCTGCGCTTCGAGAAAATTCTGGATGGCCGTAAATCCACGGTCCAGCGGCAACTCGCGCGCGAAGCGCACATGAACGATTTCATGGCCCGACGACGCCGCAACGCCGGCCGAATACGGACTGATGCCTTTCAGGAACGCGTAACCGCCGGCGCGATTTTCGATTCGCATGGACCCTAGAGGTGCTCGGCCAGAAAAGGAAGGCCTTTCACGCCATGGAAGCTGTGCGTGCCTTCGAAGATTTCGGTTTGGAAACGATCGGGCGCGTCCAACGTTTCGTAGACTTTGGTGACACGGGCAAAACTCTCGCGGCTGGCGTCGACGGGAAAAATGTCGTCCTTCGCGCCGGCCTCGGCGAACAGCGGACGCGGCGCGATGAGACCCGCGACGTCGTACATCTCGGCCCAGTTCAGAATGCCGGGCACGTAGTTGTCGATGCAATGCGACAGGCTGAAGATGCTGTCGCGGAACGTGTTGAGATAGCCGCTGATCATGGCGGCTTTGATGCGCGGTTCGAGCGCGGCGGAGAAAGCGGTGCAAGTGCCGCCGCCGGAAATTCCGATGCAGCCGACGCGCGACGCATCGAGCTCTTTGCGTGTCTCGATCCAGTCGATGGTGCGCATGACATCGAACACGCGCCAGCCGATCATGGTCTGGCCGAGCAACAGGGCGGCTCCGGCAGCGGGCTGGCAGGAAGTATGGCTGAGACCTTCCTTCCTGGCCTGCGTGCCGCGACGGCAGCCGAACGCCATGGGCTCGATGGCAACGGCAGCCAATCCGTGTTCGACAACTTGAATGGCGAAATCGTGCTGGTAGCCATCTTTCGTGGTGCGGTCCTGGCCCTGGTCGTCGATGCCGACGATATCGTCCACGCCGCGGCCGTGACCGGGGACGCAGACCATAGTGCGATACGGCGGCTTGGCGTTCGCGGGCGTCAGCAGGTAGGCGAGAACTGCGAGTCCGGGCCGGCTTTCAAATATGAATTTCTCGCGGCGGTAGGCGGGAAACTCGCGAACCTCGAGAGTCTGGGCCTGCAAAGCGCCGTGGGCCGGCGGGAAACCACCGACTAATTCAGTGATTTTCGCCCGCAACTGTTTCTGCCAAGCTTCGGCCTGCTGGCGGTTTTGCGCCCGGTAGGTCAGCTTGAGCGGCGCGGATTCGTAAAGCTGGCGCGAGAAAACCACGGGATCGAAGGCGGCGGGCTCGATCTTGAATTCCAATCCATCCAGCGCGCCGGCGTAATGGCTTTCCGCCGCAGGCGATTTCTGTAGTAGCGCGGCTCCGGCCGCGAGCTTTCCCAATTGTCTTCTGGTCATTGTCTTCCGCCGGTCTGAAGGACTCAATTATAGCCCGGAGTGTCAGCCAGATTTAGAGCGCCGCTACCGTGGATTTCATCAAGATGGATATTGAAGGCGCGGAAAAACGCGCGCTCACGGGCGCCCGGAATACTCTAGTCAGTTATAAACCGCACGCTAACGAAGCCTATCTTGGCGTGAGCTTCGGCCACGCAATCTCAACGCCCTGCTGCTGAATCCAGTCCTGAAATTCGCGGCGCAGCTTATCGTTATTGCGGATGCGCCGCGGCGTCGTTTTGATCTGCACCGCGCGCGCGGCGGCGAGGCCGGCAGATTCACCGATGTTCCACTCGACCGGATGCAGCCGGTAACAGCCGTTCGTAATGTGGGTGACGCCAAGATTCTTCGCTGCGGCGAGCAGGTTTTCCACGCGCCGTGGAATCAGCGCACCCATGGGAATCTCGAACGGCAGGCTGCTGATGTCGATGTAATTCTCGCCGCCCGACGCGGGGTGGAGATCGATGCGGTAGCTGCCGACTCCCACGGAGTCCACAAAGTGTTCGGCCGTGAGATCGTCCTGCGTTTTTCCTGTAAGCTTGCGGCGAGCGTCGGTGCCGACGTGCTGCTCGACGACGGTGAATTCGGCACGAATGCGCCGCGACTCTCGAATATATGGATGCTTCGCCAGGCCGTTCGCGGTGCCCGTGATGTCGGGCCGTAGGCGCAGGCCCCGCCAACCCGCACCGCCACCAGTGCGCGGCGCTTCGGTTTGCATCCAGTAAAGCAGCGATAGGCTGAGCTGCTGAGCGCGTGCGCGATGGCGCGCGGCTTCGGCTTCGGTTACGTCGCAAATGTTGCCCAGCCAGTAATCGTTCTGCGGCCAGTTGACCAGGCAAATATCGCTGGCGTAAGCGCCCGGCATAAAGTTGCGGCGGTCGGCGATGCGGCGGTAGAGCCACAGGCCGCCATCGGCGTGGTGCTCTTCGTATTCGGGGTCGAACGCGTAGGTGTGGGGCGAAAGCTCGATGGGGTCCTGGATCGTCCAGCTCAGCAGTTTCCCGGACCACGGCGGCCGCAGAACGGGAACGTAATCGCGCCAGAACGCGTACTCGGCGGGTTTATCGATGGTGTGGTCTTCGCCGGGAAGGTAATCCATCGCGAAGCAGTAAGTGAAAGATTGAATATTGGCGGGACGCGCTTCGGGCGGCGCGTGGGGTTCGCCGGTATCTTTCGAGGATTCGGAGCCGGTCACGTACTCGACGCGCGCGAGCGGTAAAAGGTCGCCCCGTTCAGTGGCGTCGAGAAAATAGGCCGCGGAAATGGAGCGCTGGTGGCCGGTTTCGAGATCGCGCACAGTAACAGCGCGCACGAAATCGCCCTCGATGTCCGCGGCTACCGGCGCGTGGCGCAGCAAGCAGGTCAGGCGTCCACCGCTTACGAACGGCGCCAGCATCTCCTCGAGCACCGCGAGCGACACCCGCGGCTCGTGCGTTAGGTGCGATACGCGGCCATTGCCAGGGTTCAGGTAGCTGGCGCGGCGCGCGGCCTCGGTGAGCGGATAATTGCGGCGGTAGTACTCCCGGACGCGATCGCGGTATTCGCGGTAACTACGCGTGGCGCCGAACGACTCGATCCAGGCATGCTCGTCCGGCGGGACCGACTGCGAGGTGAGCTGTCCGCCCACCCAATCGGTCTCTTCGGTCATGATCACGCGCAGGCCGTTTCGGGCAGCAGCCAGAGCGGCGGCGCATCCTCCGACGCCTCCACCGATCACCGCGACATCGCAGTGGAGTTCGCGCTCGAGAGCCAGGCACGGAGCCGCCAGAAGGCCAACTACCTGATGAAGAAACTGCCTGCGGCTGGTGCGCACGTCGGACGTGTCTCCACGGTTCGTCATGATAAACTGGACGAAGTTATCTTAATCCAGAGGGTTTCCCTGAATGAAATTACTTTTCTTTGTGTTTGTTGTTGCCACCGCCGCGGCCATGGCGCAGACTCCGCCCGCCGCCGTCGAGAGCCCTACTCCCGAGACGGTAGTCGCCACCATTGAAGGGAAGAAAATGACGTATGGCGAGCTGGAACACTTCATGCAAGGGCTGCCGGCGCAAACCCGGCAGGCGGCCATGCGCAACCGCAAGCAGTTCATCCAGCAGTTTGCATTAATGCAACGCCTGAGCCAGCTGGCGGAAAAATCGAAGCTGGACGAGAGGAGCCCTTACAAAGAAGCCATCGCGTTCAATCGCATGAATATCCTCATGCAGGCGCAAATCAACGAGACCTACAACAACTTTGCGGTCCTGCACGAGGAGGAACAGAAATTCTACGACGAAAACAAAAGCAAGTATGAGCAGGTAACCTTGAAAGTGATCTACATTCCATTCAGCTCGCATGCCGCCGGGGCTGCGGCGGAGGGCCAGAAGCACCTCACGGAAGAGGAAGCGAAAGCCAAAGCCGGGGAATTGGTGAAGCAGATCAAGGGCGGCGCGGATTTCGTCAAGCTGGTGAAGGAGAACTCCGAAGACGCAACCTCGAAGGCCAAGGACGGCGATTTCGGCACGCTCTCGCGGTCTGACAAACTGCCGGAATCTATCAGCTCGGTGGTGTTCAGTTTGAAGGCGGGCGAAGTAAGCGAGCCGGTGAAGCAGCCCAACGGCTTCTATATTTTTCGCGCGGAAGCCGTCTCGGCCAAGCCGTACGCCGAGGTACGCGAGCAGATCTTCAACGACCTGAAGAACGCGAAGCTGAAAGCGTGGATGGACTCCACCACTAAGAGCCTGGACATCAAGTTCGAGGATGACAAACCAGCTTCCGGCGCAGGCCTTCCGGTTCCGGGCGCGCCCCAGCCTGCCAAGTAGCGCCGCCAAAAAGGCGGCGTCTTTGCGTTATAGTAAAGGACCCTCATGGAACAGGATCGCCGCAATTTCCTCAAGCAATCGCTCTTGGCAGCCGCCCCGATGTTCGTGCCGCGCTCGGCGTGGGGCGCGAATGACCGTCTGGCGTATGGCGTCATCGGGACCGGCGGGCGCGGCCGCTATCTGAACAAAAATTTTCAGAAGCTTGGCGCCGAGTGCGTAGCGGTGTGCGATGTTTACGAGCCCAACATCGAGAAGGCGCTTGCCGATTCATCTGGCGCCAAGAGTTATCTCGATTACCGCGAGCTGCTGCGGAAGAGCGGCATCGACGCCGTTGTGATTGCCACGCCCGACCATCAGCACTACCCGTGCCTGCAGGCAGCGCTGGATGCGAAGAAGGACATATATCTCGAAAAGCCGATGTCGCACTCGCTCGAACAGAGTGCCCAGATCGTGCGCGCCGTGCGACAGACCAGGCAGATCGTCCAGGTCGGAATGCAGCGCCGCAGCGCGGAGCCGATCATCAAGGGCAAGCAACTGGTAGACAGCGGCGTTCTGGGCAAGATCACGCTGGTGAAGCCGCAATGGAACTGGAATATCGCCAAAGAGCTCGACAACTCGCCTTTGCCCGGTAAGGTCGACTGGCAGCGCTTTCTCGGCTCGGCCAGGGACCACGAGCTGCAGCCCATGCGGTTCCGCTACTGGCGCTACTTCTGGGATTACTCGGGCGGCAATATGACCGACCAGGGTACGCACCTGATGGACGTGGTGCAGTGGTTCACCAATTCCGGACCGCCACGCTCGGCGATCTCGTACGGGCAGGTGGCGAAGATGACGGGCGCCGAGACGCCGGACGTGTTCTGCGCGGTGTTTGAATATCCCGACTTCATGGCCACCTGGACGCTCAACTATTCGAATTCATACGAGAACGGATGGTCGATTCAGTTCCAGGGCGACAAGGGCACCATGATCCTGGACGAGGACGGATTCCGCGTTTGGAAGGAGCCATGGCGCGAGAAGGAAAATCGCGAGCCGGTCGAGAAGCTGGAGGCCGCGGTACCGATCGAGTCGCACATTCAGAATTTTCTAGATTGCGTGAAGTCGCGCCACGAGCCGAACGCACCGGTTGAAGTGGGAGCCAACGCGGTGGCCGGGCCGCACCTGGCGAACGTAGCGTTTCATCAACACCGCCAGGCGTATCTGGGGCCGGACGCAAAGTGACGTAGCGCCTGGCGTTAGCCCCGCGCAACCGGGGCAGCTTCGCCGGCGAGATTTTCGATGGCCTGGGGCGGGTTGTAATACAGGATGCGGCTGCAGCTCTCGCAGTACATGACCTGTTCACCGCGTTTCAGATCCTGAAAAAACTGCGGACGCACGGACATGTGGCATTGGGAGCAACGGCCGTCCACGGCTTCCGCGACAGCGATACCCCGCCGCAACTTGCGCACCCGCTCATAGGCGGCCATCACCTTGGGCGTGATCTGGTCGGTAAGCGTGCGGCGCTCGGCCTGCAATTCATCCAACTCGCGCTGATCGCCCGCGGTGCGCTCCCGCGCCTGCTGTTTTTCGGCCTCCACGTGCGCCTTTTCCTGTTTCAAGGCGGCTTCGGCGGTCTTGACGTTCCGCTCGAGCGGCTCGGACGCGCCCATCAGATCCAGAATCCCGTCTTCGGACCGGCGAATCTCGTTCTCGCAGTACTCGATCTCGTGCTGAAACGCGCGGTACTGGTCGTTGGTCTTCGCATCCAGCATCTGGTCTTTGAGCTTGGAGATCTTTTGCTGTTGCAGCTGGATCTCGCCTTCGAAGCGCTTGCGGTCTTTCTGATTGGCGGTCAAGGCGGCGCGGTCGGCTTCCAGCTTGCGCTCGTGCGCCTCCAGTTTCTTCTCGATTTCGGCGATGTGCTTGGGAAGAGCCGCTACCTCTTTGGTCAACTCGGCGACCCGGTTGTCAAGGTCTTGCAACCGGATCACCAACTTTATATCGGAGAGCATCCTGATCGTTCAAATTTTAACACGATCCCAACCCAGCCGCCGCGCCAGCGGCGCCACGAGCGCACGGCGCGCGGACTCCAGCTCAGACAAACGGAACAACTTCGCGGCCACTAAAAAAAAGATGAGGCCGAGGGGAACGGATACCGCCAGATCGATCACGCGGGCCAACCGGGCCACGCCCAGCCAGTGCTGGACCAAGCGGCTCGAGATCATGCAAGCTGCGCCCATCAGCGCGGAGGCGGCCGTGATCTTTAGAAAACCCACGGTGAGCCGCCGGCCCTGAAGGCCGCCAATGCGGTGGCGGATGATTTCGAACAGCACGATCGAGCTGAACAGCGCCACCAGCGAGGTCGAGAGAGCCAGCCCCGCGTGGCCCAGCCCGGCGAGTTTCACCATGGTGGAAGCCGCGGCGATGTTGACCAAGATGGAGAGGAGGCTCACGATCATCGGTGTGCGGGCATCATTGAGCGCGTAGAAAGCCGGCGCCAGCACTTTAATAGCGGCATAACCGGCCAGGCCGACGGCGTAGCACGACAGGGCCAGCGCGGTCTGGTGCGTATCGTAGGCGCGAAACTTGCCTCCTTGATACACGGCGGCAATCATGCTGTCGCCAAGAACCGCCAGGCCCACCGATGAAGGAATGGTCAGCAGGAAGATCATGCCCAGCGAGCGCGCCAGCGTCTGGCGGAATCCGTCCATGTCGCCCAGGGCGGCGCTGCGCGAGACGGCAGGCAGCGTCGCAGAGGCGATGGCCACGCCGAATAACCCCAGGGGGAGCTGCATGAACCGGAATGCATATCCCAGCCAGCTCACCGGACCATTGATTACATGCCCCGCGGCGTCGGTGATGTTGGACGCGAAATTTGTGTTCACCATTACGTTGACCTGCACCGAGGCGTTGCCCACGATGGCGGGCCCCATGAGCTGAAGGATGTTCCGCAAGCCGGGATGTGACAGGTTGATGCGCGGCCGGAAGGCGAATCCAGCGCGCACCAGACTGGGAGCCTGCCAGAGAAGCTGCCACGCACCGCCGATCACCACTCCATACGCCATGCCCTCAATGGGGCTGATGCCGATGCGCGGGCCAACGAGAAATCCCAACACCAGTCCGAAACCGAGCGAGCCGATGTTGAAAAACGTCGAGGATATCGCCGGGACGCCGAATTGATTGCACGCATTCAGCACCCCCATGGCCTGGGCCGCTAACGCCACCAGCAGCAGGAACGGAAACATGATGCGGGTGAGCTTAACCGCGAGCGCGAATTTCCCCGGCACATCCGCAAAGCCGGGAGCAAGCAACTGGACGAGCGCCGGGCTGAAAATCATTCCGATGGCGCACAACACGCCCACCACCACGATGAGCGCCGTGCCGACGAGATTCGACAGTTCGGCCGCTTCCTGTTTCCCTTTGGTCGAAAGGTACCGGGTGATGGTCGGCACGAATGCCGAGGAAAGCGCGCCTTCGGCGAACAAATCGCGTGTCAGGTTGGGGATCCGAAAACCAAGCAGGAAAGCATCGTAGACCGCGCCCGCGCCGAACAGGCGCGCCATCACGATTTCGCGAACCAGCCCGGTGATGCGGCTCATAAAGACGGCGGCGGAGACCACGCCCGCGGAGCGCACCAAGCTTTCGTGTTTAGAATCCCCGGATCGGGACGCCGGTTCGGGCGGCATGATAATTCAGTCCACCCGCCGCACGTCAACCTGCTTGTAGATCTCCTCGGTCTGCGCGAGATTGGCGAAATTCATTCCCGGCAGGCGAGCGGACGCCGTTCCAGACGCCACGCCCCAGCGCAGGGCGTCGCGGAAATCGCTCTTGCGCTCCATCGCCCAGGTAAACGCGGCGGCCATGGCATCGCCGGCTCCGATGGGGGCTATGGCCTCCACTCGTGGCGGGACAGCCTCGACCATCTGATGGTCGAAGGCTCCCACAGCGCCCTGGCTACCCAGCGAAAGAATCACGGATTCAGCGCCCATTTTCTGAATCCGTTCGGCGGCCTGGACGAACTGTGTCCGGGTGAGCAACGCGGTGCTGAGCATCCGTTCGGCTTCCTGCCGGTTGGGCTTCACGACCGTCGGGCCGGCTTCGATGCCCGCCTCGAGCGCTTCGCCATCGGTATCGAGCAGCGTTTTAACATTCCGCTTGCGCGCCAGTGTAATCAGGTCAGCGTAAAAACTCGCTGGCACGCCCGCCGGAAGGCTGCCGCAGATCATGAACCAGCTTGCCCGGTTGAGCTTGGCGTGGATGACTTTCTCCAGGCGGGCCAGCTCCGCTTTCTCGAAAGGCGCGCCGCGCTCGTTCAACTTGATGGTGAGCCCCTGCTTGTCGGTGATGATGAGATTGCGGCGCACCTCGCCGTGAACCGGCACTACGACCAACGTAAGGCCGCTGGCCTTCAGAAGACTCTCGAAGTGGGCTCCGGCCTTTCCGCCGGCTGGCACGATGGCCATGGCTTTGCCGCCGAAAGAATGGATCACGGACGCGGCGTTGATGCCGCGCCCTCCCGCCGATTCGCGGCTGGATGTGATGTAAGCGCGATCTTCGAACACCAACCGGTCCACGCTAATGGTCTGGTCGATGGCTGGGTTGACGGTCAGAGTGACGATCAAGATCCTATTTTAGCCAAGTGAAGCGATGCTACTCTGAAATTTGCGTAAGTCTCACGGATTGCGGGCTTATTTGGCGCTCGCCGCGGTCTGCTTTTTTTGGGGCACAACATATCTCGGCATTCGGATGGGCCTCGAGTCGTTTCCGCCGCTGGTGCTGGTCTCGACGCGGTTCCTGCTTTCAGGCTTTATTCTTCTGGCGGCAGCCTGGGCGCGCGGCGCCCGCTTGCCCAAAGGAAAGGATCTGTGGCAAGCGGCGATTACGGGCGTCCTAATTCTGACCGTTGGCAACGGGTGCCTCACTTTTGCGGAACTGCGGATTCCCAGCGGCCTGGCGGGACTGATCACCACGCTCTCGCCATTCTGGCTGGTAGGAATCGAATCGATGATGCCGCGCGGCGAGCGGCTGCATGGGCCCACGATTTTTGGAATGCTGGTGGGTTTGGCGGGTGTTGCGCTGCTTCTCTCTGGCGGTGTAGGGCTAACTGCCAGCGGCCATGACGCCCTGATCGGATTTTTGCTGGTCCAGGTGGGGATGGTTGCGTGGTCTGGTGGCTCGATCTACCAGCGAGGCAACCGGGCGCAGGCGCATCCCATCGTGGTCGGCGCCGTCCAGCAGGTAGCAGCCGGTCTGGCTGCCCTGCCTCTCGCGCTGTTTGCGAGCAGCCATCACATTGCGTGGAGTGCGCGTGGCGTGACGGCGTTGTTCTACCTGGTGACCTTCGGCTCCATCGTTGGCTACAGTTCGTACGCTTACGCGCTCGACAAGCTGCCGGTCGCGGTGGTCTCGATTTATCCCTACGTGAATTCGGTGGTGGCGGTCGCGCTCGGCTGGCTCTTTTACCGCGAGCCGTTTGGCCTGCGCGAAGCCGCCGCCATGCTGGTGATCTTCACCGGCGTAGCGCTGGTGAAGTGGCAGAGCGGCAAGGCGGCAATGGCGCAGATGGAAGTGGAGGCGTAGGTGCGAACCATCATCGAGCCCTTCCGGATCAAGAGCGTCGAGCCCATCCGCCAGACCACCGCTGAAGAGCGCGAGCGATACCTCCACGCGGCCGGCTACAACCTGTTTCTCATCGACGCGAAAGACATACTCATCGATCTGCTGACCGATTCGGGAACCAGCGCCATGTCCACCGAGCAGTGGGCGGCCATGATGCGGGGCGACGAGTCGTACGCAGGCAGCGAAAGCTTCTATCGCATGCAGCGCGTGGTACGGGAGCTGACCGGCTTCAAACACGTGATCCCGACTCATCAAGGCCGCGCCGCGGAACGCATCCTGTTCACGGTCATGTGCCGCAAAGGCCACGTGGTCCCGAACAACACGCATTTCGACACCACGCGGGCCAATATCGAATTCACCGGCGCGCGCGCCGTCGACTTGCCGCGGCCGGAGGCGGCCGACACACAGGCCCGGTTGGATTTCAAAGGCAACATGGATGCGGCGGCGCTCGAGCGGCTCATCAACACCGAGGGAGCGGAGAATATTCCGCTGGTGATGGTGACCGTAACCGACAACTCCGGCGGCGGGCAGCCGGTCTCGATGGAAAACATCGCGGCCGTCAAGCAGGTGGCGGCACGCCACGGGATTCCGCTTTATCTCGATGCCTGCAGGTTCGCCGAAAATGCCTGGTTCATCGCGCAGCGCGAGCCGGGCTACGCCCAATGCAGTCCCAAACAGATCGCGCAAAAAATGTTCTCTTATGCCGATGGCTGCACTTTTTCCGCCAAGAAGGACGCCTTCGCCAACATTGGCGGCATGCTCTGCACCAATGACGACCGTCTGGCGGCGCTCGAAACCAACCTATTGATTCTGACCGAGGGCTTCCCGACGTATGGCGGGCTGGCGGGCCGCGACCTGGAGGCGATCGCCGTCGGTCTCGAAGAAGTGCTGCACCCGGATTGCCTGCGCTACCGCATCGCGTCCACGGACTATCTGGGCCGCCACATCGCGGATCACGGCGTGCCCATCGTCGAGCCGCCCGGCGGCCACGCTATCTATATCGACGCCGCGCGTATGCTGCCCCACATCCCGAAGCACCGGTTCCCCGCGCAGGCGCTGGCTGTTGAGCTGTACCGGCACGCGGGAATACGCTCGGTCGAGATCGGGTCGGTGATGTTCGGTCCGAATGCGCAGCACGAGCTGCTACGGCTCGCCATCCCGCGCCGCGTCTACACGCAGAGCCACATCGACTACGTGGTGGAGGCTATCCTGGAAGTCAACGAGCGCCGCGCGCAGATCCGCGGTCTCGCCATTGAGTCGGAGCCTCCGTTCCTGCGGCACTTTAGCGCGCGCTTCCGGCAGATATAATTGAATTCCCAATGGCCATCAACTGGTTTCCGCTATGGCTCAGCCTGCGCGTGGCCGCTTTGGCGACGCTGGTCTCGCTGGGGCTCGGGCTGTGGATCGCCTACCTGCTGGCCAACCGGAAGTTTCGCGGCAAAGAGCTGTTGGACGCGGTGGTGACGCTGCCGCTGGTGCTGCCGCCAACGGTGCTCGGCTACTATCTGCTGGTGGTGCTGGGAACGTCGAGTCCGCTGGGACAGTTTTACGAATGGACGTTCGGCACGCCGCTGGTATTTACGTGGCAAGCCGCTGTGGTGGCGTCCACGCTCCACGCGATTCCGCTGCTGGTGAAATCGGCGCGCGCGGCATTTGATACCGTGGACCGTAGCTACGAGAAAGCTGCGCGCAACCTGGGTGCATCCGACTGGCGTGTCTTCTGGCGCGTGACGATGCCTCTCTCGCGGCGCGCCGTAATTGCCGCCAGCGTCCTGGCCTTCGCCCGCGCGCTGGGTGATTTCGGGGCCACCCTCATGATTGCGGGCGATATTCCGGGCAAGACGCAAACCGCCGCCATCGCCATTTACGACGCAGTGGAAGGGGGCAACACATTCGTCGCGCGCGTGCTGGTGCTGGCGCTGTCAGCGGTGGCTATCGGCATCGTCTACGCGGCCAACAGGCTCGAGCAGCGCCAGGTGACCCAGTGATTGACGCCCGCATCGCCAAGCACTTCCCTCCGCGGACCGATTCGACCGGGTTCACGCTCGAAATCGAATTCCAGGCGGGCGCCGGCGTCACGGCACTGTTCGGGGCAAGCGGCGCCGGCAAGACCCTGACACTTGACGCCATCGCCGGTTTCACGCGCCCCGACGCCGGACGCATTCTGCTCGACGACCAGATCCTGTTCGACGCAGCATCGCGCGTAAATCTGCGCCCGCAGCAGCGGAACTGCGGCTACGTCTTTCAGAATTACGCCCTGTTCCCTCACATGACGCTGCGGCAGAATCTGGTTTTCGCAGCGGACCGGCATCCGCGCCTGGAGCGGCACCGGCGCGTCAATGAGATGCTCGAACGTTTTCATCTGACCGACGTCTCCGGCCGCCGCCCGCACGAAGTCTCTGGCGGGCAGAAGCAGCGCTGCTCCATCGCGCGGGCGCTGATCGGCTCTCCACGTCTATTGCTGTTGGATGAGCCGGCGCGCGGGCTGGATGCGCCCCTGCGGGCCGAGCTTTACTCATTGCTGCGCGAAGTGCGGCTGGATTTTCAGATTCCGATTCTGCTGGTGACACACGATCTCGACGAATGTTTCGAGCTGGCCGAGGAAATGCTGATCCTGCGGGACGGCCGGATCGTGCAGAGTGGGGCGCCGCGCAAGATTCTGGAACAGCCCGCGAGCGTTGAGGTAGCCCGGCTCGTTGGCATCGCAAACCTGTTCGAGGCGGAGATCACGGCACTCGATCCGGGACGCAACACCAGCCGGCTGCGGTTTCAAGACCGCGAAGTCACGGGAACGTATTTTCCGGGACATCTGCTGGGCGATCGCGTGTGGCTGTGCGTGCGCGCCGAGGAGTTGCGCGTGGCCCGGCACAACGGCGCGCGACCGGATCCGAACCAGATTCCAGCAAAACTGCTGCGCGTCTCGGAGAAGCCGCAGTCGGTCCGGCTCGAGTTCTCGGGGGACATTGCGGTCGAGTTGCCCCGCCAGGAATTTGAGCGACAGAAGGATAATAAAGAGTGGCTGGTCGAATTTCCGGCCGATGCGCTGAGGGTGCTGTAGTGAAGTCTCTGGATGAATACGCCGCGGAGGCTGCCCAAGCTCACGGGCACATGTGCGCGGGCCAGATCCTGGGCTTGCGAATGGCGATGTACGGAATGAAGCTGCTCGGCATCGAGGAGCCGGCGGGCCGCGACCGGAAGCGGCTGGTCCACTTTTTCGCGATCGGCCGTTTCCGCACCGCCGCCCTACCCATCGTCCCCGACGGCCGGCCCGGCG
>JACXTT010002755.1_pt1 | contig 27583 bp, 19 predicted proteins | sample 9270951 | NCBI WGS metagenome assembly JACXTT01 (sample SAMN15532306, study PRJNA645909) | rock metagenome | isolation source: weathered quartz diorite | place: Puerto Rico | collected 2017-06-21 | reverse complement strand
CATCTCCCTTGTCGGAAGATCTCTTGAAGAATTGGGAGAAAACCACAGGCTGCCCGATTTACGAAGGCGTCGGCATGTCGGAAGGCGCGCCGTACGCGAACAATCCGGTAACCGGAAAACGCAAGGTCCTTTCCGTCGGCCTTCCGCCACCGGAATCGCAGGTCGAGGTCGTCGATCTTGAAACCGGGACGCGAATCATGCCGCCGTACGAACGCGGTGAGATCCGCGTGCGCGGACCGCAGATGGTCGAGAGTTATCGCAATCGTGCGGAGGAGACAGCGAAGACGATTCGCGACGGCTGGGTCTACACGGGAGATATCGGTTACTTCGATGATGAAGGCTATCTGTTCGTTGTCGACCGCAAGAAGGAGTTGATTATTTCCGGCGGCTACAACATCTACCCTCGCGAGGTTGATGAAGTCCTCAACGGCCATCCGGACACGTTCGAGGTGGCGACCGTCGGCATGAAGGACACGTTCCGCGGCGAAATCCCCGTCGCGTTCGTCGTTCTGAAGTCTGGGCGGACAATTACGGCAGAAGATCTTCTTGAATACTGCAAGGAAAGGTTGGTCGATTACAAGATCCCACGCAGAATCGAGTTCCTCGACGCGCTTCCAAAAACCGGACCCGGCAAGATCGACAAACTGAGACTTCGCGGGCTGCGATGACAAATAAAGAAATCAACTTTGACGAACTCATTGCGATTGACACTCACGTCCATCTCCATGCCGAATCGACCGGGAATGCAGCCGATGAAGCCGCCCGCAAATACTTCGGCTATACGGACGCTGCTCTCGCGCCACGAGACGTGGCGGCATATTACCGATCGCGAAAGATCGGATGCGTCGTTTTCTCCGTAGACGAACGGATAACAGGAAGACCTCAGGTTCCGAATGACGAAGTTCTCGCTCTAGCGACGGAAAACGCGGATGTCATGATCGCTTTTTCCAGCGTTGACCCAACGCGTGGCGCGGATGCGGTTGCCGAGGCACGGCGCCTGATTAAAGCCGGGACGCGAGGATTCAAGCTTCATCCCCCGCTGCAACAGTTTCACGCGAACGATCGCGGGATCTATCGTTTTTATGAAGTGATCAACGAAGCCCGTCTGCCTGTCATCTTTCACACGGGCCACAGCGGAATCGGCACAGGAATGCGCGGAGGCGGAGGCGTCAGGTTGAAGTACGGCAACCCGATGGACATCGATGACGTGGCTGTAGACTTTCCAGACATGCCCATCGTTCTCGCGCATCCGTCGTTTCCGTGGCAGGACGAAGCGCTTTCGATTTGCCTGCATAAGCCGCAGGTATTCATCGATCTGTCTGGCTGGTCGCCCAAATACTTCCCGCCATCGTTGATTCAATACGCGAACACTTTGCTCCGTCAAAAAATGCTCTTCGGTTCCGACTTTCCTTTCATCACGCCCGAAAGATGGCTCGCAGACTTCGAGAAGACTTCGATCCGCGAAGACGTTCGGCCGTTGATCTTGAAAGAAAACGCGAGACGGCTGCTGGGGATGTAGGCGCGGGCTTTATTGGGCGCGTTCAAGTTCCGCAAGAAAACATTCCGTCGCGCCTTCAACACGCGGGCATAAAGCCCGCGCCTACGCCTGAGCCTCTTTCAAATCGAGACGACGGACGGTCTGGGCAGCATCTTCCGAGCCGAGTTTCAGAAACAACAGAACGATGGCGGCCGCGGTCGAGCCAAAGGCCATCAGCACCGATACGGTGGGGAGAGTGTAGCCGGCTTCGAACAGAAAGCCCGCGATGATCGGGGCCAACATGGAGCCGCCGCGTCCCATGCCAACGGCGAAGCCCGTACCGAACGCTCGCACATGAGTCGGGAACGCTTTTGCAAACAGCGCGTACAACCCAACGATCGCGCCATTGATGAAGAAGCCGCCAAACGCGCACACGGTAGACAGCAACGTGAGATCGTGCGGGGTTCGGCCGAACACGACAACGGCCGCAGTCGACAGTATCAAGGAGCCGATAGTGAGCGCTTTGATGCCATATCGCAGAGTCAACACAGTGACAATCGCTCCACCGATGGCGCCTCCCACGTTTGTCCACACCAGAATGCCTGCGGCGGATGAGGCCGCAAAACCAAAGTCCGCTACGATCTTCGGAACCCATTTCAAAATAAAGTAGAAGGTCACGATGTGGAAGAAGTACGCAAGCGTTACCAACACGGTGATCTGCAGGAGACCCGGCTTAAAGATATCCGCCACCGACTGCTTTCGCGCGGTGGCCGGCATCGCCGGCAGGCTGCCGACGGCGGCATGACCCAGCCGCCGCAACGTCTTGTTAATTTGATCGAGCGCGCCCGCCGTCTGTTTTTGCGTCAGCCAATGCACGGACTCCGGCACAAAGAAAAATACAAGTGGTATCAAAATCGCTGCTGCCGCCGCGCCCAGGTAGAACACGGAGCGCCAGTCATGAGTGACAAGCAAACGCGCGGCCAGCAAACCTCCGGTTACGGCCCCAACGGGATAACCGATGGACATCGACGACACGCAGAAATCACGCCTACGCGCGTTCGAAAACTCAGCGGATACGGCATTGATCGTCGCAAGCATGCCGCCGATGCCGAGTCCGGTGACGACCCGCCAGATGGAAAGATCGACAACTCCGCGCACCGTGGTGGCCATGAACATGCCAACCGCCATCAACGTAACGCATCCCAACACCGTCCGACGCCGTCCGATTTTGTCGGCAACGCCGCCGAGAAAGATCGAGCCCAACGCCATGCCGAACACTTCCATCGAAAGCACGATGCCGAGCGCGCCTCGATCGATGCCCCACTCCTTCGCGATCCCCGGTGACGCATAACTGATGGACGCCACGTCGAAGCCATCCAGCGCGTTCAACCCGATCGTGATTGCAATAATCACAATCTGCATCGCACTCATCGGAGACTTCGCGATGATGTCTCGTGGGTCGTTCTGGTCAATGGTCATGGCTCTAACCTCTCTATAAGTGGCAGGAGCTTATCGGAAGATTTACGAAACGGTCAATCGCGCGTATAAACTTGTTGTTTCCTGGAGGGACCCTTGTATCGAATAAGCCTTAAACAAAGGAGTCCGGATATGCGTCGATTCGTAATGATTTGTCTGCTGCTTGCCGTTATCGACATCAGTGTCGCGGCGGCTCAGACCAAAACCGTGTGGGACGGCGTCTATACGCAGCAGCAGGCCACTCGCGGAGCCGCAAGTTTCGCGAGCACTTGCACGCGATGTCATAGCGCCGACGCAAGCGACGATGGAAGGAGGCCGCTTGCAGGCAAGGCTTTCTGGGAGAGCTTTCGTGAATCCACTGTCGATCGTTTGCTGGATTACGTCAGCAAGAACATGCCGAACGGAGCAGGGGGCACACTCGAAGCAACGACCTACGCGGACCTGGTGGCGTTTATTCTCAGCCGGAATGATCTTCCTTCGGGCACTGCGGAACTGACCAAGGAGTCGGCCACCGGCGTTCAGATTATCGCCAAAACCGGACCGGGAGAGCTTCCGAGCGGCACTTTGGTCAATGTTATAGGTTGTCTCGCCCGCAATGATGGAGGCGCGTGGGTCGTCAACAGCGCCACGACCCCCGAACGCCCGAACGCGCAAGCCGGCGCCGATGATGCTGCCCGGCCGTTGGGAACGCGCAGCTTTCCACTGAAGTTCGTGATTACACCTCTCGAACCCTATATCGGGAACCGTTTGCGCGTCCGAGGTCTGCTGATAGGCGAAGGCGGGCGCGACGGCATTAACGTAACCACGACGGAGTCGCTGAACAAAACCTGCCAGTGAACTTCGGTGCTACTTCGCGTTCTGCGCTTCGGTACTCGAGGTGTAGCCCTTCGCGAGCCAGGTCTTCCAGCGTTCGATCGCCTCGGGGCTGCCGTTGCAGCCGCCATCGGCCGGACTGATGAAGGTGCCGTTGGCGAGCCTCACCCATCCGATGCCGCCGCCCGGACGGCCGTCTTTCAACGGACAAAATTGGACCGTGATCGTGCTGCCGGGATCGAACGTGAATCCGGTGATACCGCGTTGGAGCAGCTGTGTCGGCGACGAACCCTCGAAGCTCCAAAGTGTTTCGCTGCCGTCCTTGTTCTTGACGTTCAGGTAAAGCCATGAATGCGGGTTGTTGAAAGCCCAGCGCACCACCGTACCGGTCACGACCTTCTCAACGCTTTTGTCGAACATTGCGAACGAATGGTGCGCACTCACGATGGACGCCGTCAGCATCAATGCGATCAAGACAGCCGGCAACACACTTAAGATCCTTTTCATTTCTACTCCTTCTTACTCGGCAGCGTGGTGTTGAAGATCGGATCGCGAGACTGGCCCGGTAATTCCGGGAAGAGCGTCGTGCCGCGAACATCCCTGAATCCTTCCTCGCCCGGGAGCTTTGAAGTCGTCGTGCCGTTCTGAAAAAAGTCGTTGCTGCTCGTCTCGCATTCCCAATGTTGAACGCGATGGCCGGCCGCTTCGAGATCCTTGGCGCGCCGAAACGCGTAGACGGCGCTGACAGGTTTGACGAATGCGTACTTGTCGTAGAACGTGACTTGAACCTCGAGCCGCTCGACGTCGCCCGGGTACTTTTTCAGCTCCCATGTTTCGACGGACTCGAATTGATTGCTCGTCATCGGCGACCAACGCGTGAAGTCGGCCGGCAGCAGGTACCTCGTGCTCGTAACGAGCTTGTTGCCGTCCCAGAAACCAATCGTGTCGCCGTACCAAGAATGCGTGCCGTACACGTTCTTGTGTTCTTGACCGATGTAGACGCGTCGTATCCCCGGCCCGTAATCGTTAATGAAGTACGACTCCTGCGGCATGTTGACGAACTCGTGAGAGTACGGCTCGAGCAGCCAGCGCGGATAGCCTGGTGGCTCGCAGTGGGTGAGACGATCGTATTGGACTTCGCCAAGCTCCTGTTGCTGGCGCCAGCGCTCCTTGTAGGCTTTTTCGTATGGCGGCGTCAGCACGCCTTCGTGAACCTTGCCTTTGAATCCAGATCCAGGCGGGTCGATGAACATGTCCATGTGGGTGTTGCCGGCGGTCACCCACAAGCCGTCCCATCGCGGCACGGACGTGAGCGTGTGCTTCGTGCCGGTCTTTGCTTGCTGCAAGAGAAACGTGTAGTGCTCCTCGGACGTCGCGAATGTTCTCGGTGGAGGTACGACGGTGAGCGGCGGCCCGTACCCGCCCCCGAACGCTCCGGGCTGCGCGAGCGCAATCGAGGGTACGCTGGTGAGCGCGAACATGACGACAGCGATCGAGATCAGACTGTTGATGAATTTCATCAGGAACTCCCACGAGATATTAGCCACAAAAAGCCACAAAAGTCACAAGGTTCCTCTTTATGACTTTTGTGCCTTTTGTGGCTAATCCCTTAGTCGGGTACGTAGGCGATGAGCATGCTGCGGTAGGCGCCGTCCAGGAAGGCGGAAGGGTCGCCGAATTCGGCCTGGTACTGCTTGAGCGGGTTTCGTGCCACCGCGTCTTCAGCGCCCATTCCCATGTTCATGTAGGCGATCATGGTTCGGAACAGCTCCTGATAGATGTCGCGCTGGCGCACGATATCGCTGCCGGTAATCAGGCGACCATTGGCCGGCACAACGCGAGTGTCGGGACGAACAAGTTGCGCTAGTCTTTCGTAGGCACGCACTCGGCCACCGAGCCAGGCGCCATTGCGATAGTCCAGGATCGGCCATTGCTCACCGGAAACGACACCGCCGCCGACCAACACGTTCATGTCTGGAAAATGCACATAGAGATCACCGTCGGTGTGCGCCGCAGGCAAGTAACTGTATTCGATACGGCGCCCCGCAAACTCCAGCGAGCCTCCCTGTTGAGTCGTCTTGTTCGGTCGCGCCACCTGAGGTAGTGGTCCAAGGCGGCCCTCGAACGTGACGGAAGTGACGGCGCTGCTCAAGTACATCCGCGTTTTTTCGTGGGCGATGATCACGCCACCGTCGCGACCGACGGCTTCGTTTGAACCTGTCTGCTCCGGATGCCAGTGCGTGTTGATCAACGTGTGTACGCGACTGTTGCCTGTTCGTTCCTTCACAGCCCTCAACAGCGCATCCGCATTCGCTGCAAGGCCGCCATCGACCATCAGCGCGCCGTCTTCACCGCGCATGGCGATCACATTGCAACCCGCACCCTGGAAGAGCCAGAGGCCGCCGAGGTCCATGGCTGAAATTGGCGCTGAAATTTGTGGCGAGCTCTGCAGTGCGCCTGCGGCATAACTTCGCATAAGAACGCAGCCGAGGCCTGCACGTAGAAAGCTTCGTCGCGAGAGGAGATTCTCAGTTACTCGTGTGCGTATACGTGTAGATTGGATCATGTACTGCTGGTTCACCTACCGGCCAGATGTCCTCTTCGATGCCTTGCGGTGGGCCCAAGACCGGCCACTCGGGGCTTCGTTTAAGCTCGACGGTTGCGCCAAGCCCGCGGAGGAGCTCCGCCACGTCTTTGTATAGCGGAGTCTGCACCGCCATGAAGGGCATGAAGCCGCGGGACTGCGTATAGTCGAGCGCGGTGAGGCCATCCTGATCTTTGGCATTCATGTCGATGCCATACTCGGCGAGTTTCTTGATGACCTCCTTATAGCGTTTGCGGACCGCGTAGTGCAGCGCCGTACCGCCCCGGCTCTCCTCCCGATGGTTGACGAGCGCGATGACATTCAGTTCCCCGCCTGCGTCGTGCAGTATGCGTATCAACTCCAGAGCCTGTGCCTCGGATGCCCGGCCCGCCAGCACCGCCATGATGGCGGTCTGGCGGTCGGCCATCATAAGTTTGGCGTCCGCGCCGTGCTGTAACAGCAGCTTGACCATTTCGAGATCCGAGTTGGTCGCCGCGCGGATCAGCGGAGTGGAGCCGCGCGTATTTGTTGAGCCGCGCAGATTCGCTGGGCGAAAGAAAAGCTGCATGTTGGGATTCGCGCCGCGATCGAGCAACATGCGAACGATGGCGGTGCCGTTCGTCTGATTCAAGGGGTCGATCGACCCGTGTCCTCCGGAGACCTGATTACGCTGACCAACCGAAGTGAACAGGGGCGCCTCTCCATAGATGTCCCACTGATTGACGTCGGCGCCGGCCTCGAGCAGTTGCTTCGCCACGTCCCAGTTCGAATTCATGATCGCCAACAGGAGCGGCGAGACGCCATCAGGATCCGGCAGATCGATGTCCGCTTTGTTATCGAGCAGCACCTTCACGCAAGCGAGACAGTTCTCGCGCGCGGCATACAGCAGAGGAGAGAATCCTCCAGAGTCCAGACTCTTGGGACGGCCCTCGGCCGTCACATGACGCTGGTAGTCGCGATCAATCGAACGCGCATTGACGTCGGCGCCTTTGGAGATCAGGAACTGCATCATCTGCGGATGCCGGCGCGCAGACGCCCACATCAGCGCGGTCTGACCGCCCCATTTTTCTCGTGCATCGACTTTTGCGCCGTGATCCAGCAACAGCTTTGCCGCTTCCACATTGCCTGTTCTTGCCACTGCCAGCAGTGCGGTTTGTCCGTCGGCATTGGGCGACTCGGCATCGGCCCCGGCGCCCAGCAGCAGCTTGATGATCTCCGCGTTTCCGACTTCCGCAGCAAGCCCCATCGGGGTCGCGCCGTAGTTATTCGCAATGGACACGTTAGCGCCGGCCTTCAGTAGACGCCGGACTTCGGCAACGTCATCGTTGTAGACCGCCCACTGCAGGGGTGTGCTGCCATCCACTGCGCGATGGTTGACGTCGGCCGCTGCCTTTTGTTGTGTTGCAGCCAATGTGGGAAACGCTGCGGCCACAGCGGCGAAGACAATGCTTCCGATCACGAAGCTCCGCATGCTTACACCTCCGAAAAGGGCCCTGTGCTATCGGCGAAGTTCTTGAAGTCCTCGGCAGGCACGCCTGCGCGGTCCAGTATCGTGACCAGCAGATTCGCATGCGGAGTGTCCTGCGGATAGTGCACGTGCTGTTCTCCTTTGATACGGCCGCCCTTGCCAACCAACATCTGCGGAAGCGGATCGGCGTTGTGCGCGTCGCTATTGGCCATGTTGCTGCCGAATAAAATGATCGAATGGTCGAGCATCGAACCGTCGCCGTCGGGCATGTTTCTAAGACGCTCGGCGAACTTCGCGAAAACCGCGGTGTGATAGTTCTGGATGAGTCTCAGGTTGGCAATTCGTTCCGGATATCCTCCCCAGTGCGACGTCGGGTGGAAGGCTTCGCTGATTCCGAGGTTTTTGTAGACACGCATGCTGGCTTCTTTGACCATCCGCATCGATGCCACATTGGTCCGATTCGTCTGGTAGGCCAGTGCCATCATTTCGAACTGAATATCAAGATGTTCGCCGAAATCCTCGGGCGCGCCTAGCGGCGCATCGGGCAAATCGACCATCGATTCCATACTGGCTTCCAGTTTCTGGATGCGTGTTTCGATCTCGCGCACGGAATCCAGGTAGTCGCTCACCCGGGCGCGGTCCGCGGCATCGAGCTTGCGGTTCAGGCTGGCCGTAGATTCCCTCACGTAGTCCAACAGACTGTCTGTCGATTTCAAGATGGCGGTGCGTTCTCTCTTGTTGTCGCCCTGACCGAACATCGTGTAGAAAACTTTTCGCGGATTGCTTTCCATCGGCAGCGGCTGCGCGGGCGTTCGATAAGAGAGGTTGCCGCCCGGCTCGCCGCAAAGTTCCATCGACGGCAATGGCGTGTTTTTGCCCAGGCGCCGTGCCGCGATCTGGTCGACCGTGACGCCACGGCCGGTAGCGACATTGCGAGTACGCGGGAGGACACAGGACAACCACGTTTCTTCCGTGTAGCCGTGCGGCGTGCCGCCTTCCCCGCCCTTGTTGCGCAGACCGCTGACCACAGTCAAGTATTCACGCAGCGGCTCGAGGGGCTTCACGATAAATGGAAACTCGAAATCACGGCCCGTCTGCTTGGGCTGCCATTCATCCTGAAGCGCGCCATGTGGAAAGTAAACGAAGCCCAGCCGCAATTGGGGAGCCGCGGCAGTCTGAGCCAGTGCCGTGCCTGCCGGAATCATGGCATCCAGCAAGGGCAAGCCGATCGAGGCGCCGACACCTTTCAGCAGTGTGCGTCGCGACAAATGTTTTCGAGTAAGAAACATGCCTGCGTTCCTCCAGTTCTACTTCTGCGCTATCTCTGGCGCTTCCCGCTTGCGGAAAGCATCACTTGAAATAATACCGAGGACGATCGACTGAAAGCGGTAATCGTCCGCCGCCGCGCCGCGCACGATTTTTCGCACGGTCGGCATGTCGCGATAATCAATGCTGCGGCCAAGAGCATACGTCAACAGATTTTCGGTGAGCGCCTGAACGAACCGATCGGGCCGTGCGACCAGCGCCCGCCGCAGGTCTGCTGGTCCCTTGACGGCTGTGCCATCGGGAAAGAGCCCGGAAGAGTCGATCAGCGTTAGAGTTTCCGGATCATGGATCCGGTACTGACCCACGGCACTAAAGTTTTCCAACGAGAGCCCCAGTGGATCCATGACGCCGTGACAACCGAAACAAGTCGGATTCGAACGGTGTTGCTCCATTCGCTCGCGAACCGTTTTCGCTTGCTGACCGGGTCTGTTCTCCGCAAGGGTTGGGACATTTGCAGGCGGCGGCGATGGCGGCGAACCGAGAACACGTTCCAGGATCCAGGCGCCACGCAGAACCGGTGAAGTGCGATTCGGATACGCAGTCAACATCAGGATGGCCCCTTTACCCAACAAGCCGTAGCGTGCCTCGTCCTCGAGTGTGACTCGACGGAAGTGGCTACCCTTGACGGTTTCGATGCCATAGTGCTCTGCCAGGCGTTCGTTGAGAAACGTGTAATTCGCTGTCATCAGTTCGACGACGCTGCTTTCGCTCAGGAGCACGCTGTCGATGAACAGCCGCAGCTCTTCCTTGAATAATCCGCGGGGATCGAGGAGGCCGCTCGCTTGCGGGAACAGGCGACTGTCCGGAGGAATCTCGTCTAGCTTGGCGACGTTGAGCCACTGGAACGCAAAATCGTCGACCAGTGACTTTGCCCGCGGATCAGCGAGCATGCGGCGCACCTGCCTGGCCAGCACGTCGGGTTTGCTGAGACGCGACTGCGTGGCGAGGTCGAGTAGTTCTTCATCCGGCAGACTGCTCCACAGGAAGAAAGAAAGACGCGAAGCCAACTCCAGATCGCTCAGTGAACGGACGCCCCCCACTGCATTTCCCGACTCCGCACGATACAGAAAATGCGGGCTCGCAAGGATTGCCGTGACTGCGTCGCGTACGCCTCGTTCGAAGCCCCCGTCTGCGTACCCGGATTTATAGAAGGCCATGAGCGGATTCACATCCTCGTCCGTCACGGTGCGCCGAAATGCGCGCCGCGCAAAATTGCTGACGATCTTGCGCGCACAGGTCGTCTCGTCGGCCTTGCTCTGCGGCCGGCAGATCAAAATCTTCTTTCGGCTGACGGAGTCGCTCATGCCTGTGACGGTGAGAGGTCCACGGATCTGCAAAGCATGCGCAGCCTGTACGCGTTCCTGACCGCCTTCTAGCGCGACGGTGCGAATGCGCTCGTCGCTTTCGGCATAGCTGCGATGCAGAAAGGTCACCGCCAGGTCATGCTGACCGGCCGTCGCTTTAAAGCGGATCTTCCGCAGCCGACCGTTGATTTCTTCGACTGCCGGGTCCAGTCGCTGGTCGATCGCCTTATGGTCGGGTTCGCCGCCGATATTGGTGCGATAGATTTCCCTGCCGTCCAGCAGTGCAATCACGGTGTTTTCGAACTCCATCCTCGGCACTTCCCGCGCAAGCGCCATGTCGCCAATGGTGAGTTCGTATTCGCCGTCGACAGGGAAAGTGTGTTTGACGCTGAAACCGCCTCGCGTACCGAGAGGCATCCCTTCGATGTGATGCTGCTGCCGGCCGGTGCCCGGAGCACCTTTCGGAGGAAGAGAAATCACCATGTTCTCGACGTCGCCGTAGGTGGTTGTGATGGGAGGGGCCTCAGCATCACCCAGGGCCAGACGCGTTATTTCGCGTGCGGCAGAAACATATTGATCAATGAAGGCGGGCGATACATGCAAGCCCTCGGCATTGTTATCGAAGTTGCCCTTGCGGTCGTCAAGAGGCAACAATTTATCTGCCTCAATATTGATCCCGAGCAAATCGCGTATGACGTAGGCATACTCTCTGCGGCTCAAGCGGCGCAATGACACACGACCGGGGTCAGGATGAGCCGCGGCACTGTCGATCTTGTTCTCGAGCCACGCAACCAGCCCCGCCATGGACTCCTTATCCGGTCGCTTGGCGCCGGGCGGGGGCATGAGACCACCACGGAGCTTGCGGATCGCGGCTTCCCACGTCTTCGCATCCTCCGCAATTCGGTCGGGAGACATCGAATCCAAAGCTAAGCCGCCCACACGGGCTTTGCTGTTGTGACACCCGAGGCAGTATCCCTGCACCACGCCGAACGGTCCCGGCTCAGGGCCAGCTTGCGCCGCAGCTGCCGTGACGCCAATCAGCGCCACGCCAATAGTCAGCAACGCTACATGTATGCTGCGCTTGAACATTACTGGCTCTCCTAGATTCACGTTTCCAATGCCAATATGATGATGAATTCTTCCACATCGACTTCATATTTCAGAGAAAAAAGTCGGGGCAGCGAATGCTGACCTAGCAGGACAGCCGGCGATATCACTCTAAGCGAGCGATTGCCGGCACCGCGATATTCGCAATCAAAGCGTGGAGTAAACGTGCGGATTCTAATGCGATTTGACTGTGAGTTCGGTGAACGTCCCTAAACTCGAGGTGTTTCTCTGCGATGTTTGTGTCTCAGTCGAGCGGTTTGGGGTAGCGGAAGGCATTCGACGAGCCTTTCTTCGTACGTCCGCTCCGTGTAAAAACGATAGAGCACAAACATTCGAAACAAATTCCCACACTCCCCACACTGTTTCAAATGCAAATGTGCCTCGTCGGTTAACTTCGCCCCTTCTTGGGCCATTTCACGAATGTAGTCTTTTACGAGATGCATGGACACTCCTTTGCCCTGTTCAAAACCGCCTTCATAGCGGCACAGCCTATGCTGCATTCCAATTACCTAACCACAAGTCATGGCAGTCGTTAGTTTTATTGGCCAGAAGGATATCTGTCAATGACAGAGAAGGGCGTGACGATTAACAAAAACTGTCGGGCGTAATCTCCAAAAAAACTAAAAATCAGGCGCTTAATTTCGGAATGAATTCCTTGACGAAACCCCATACAGAAGGACGAACATATGCCATATTCACCCTCTTTTCGCATTCGCGTTGTCCGAGGAGGCCGCTTGAAGAGTCGATATTTGAAGTTCTTGCCCGGGGCGATACTGGTTGCCCTCTCGTTTAGTCCGATCCTGGAGGCGGCCGAGGATTGGAGGCCGGTTAATCCGGAAGATCTCGCCTTAAAAAATCCTGTAGTCGAGAAGGACGCGGATGCTGAGGCGCTGTTCTGGGAAGTTCGGCTCGACGATGCTCAGACAGACAGAACGGTCCTCCGGCACTACCTGAGAATGAAGATTTTTACTGCGCGTGGCGTCGAGTCCCAGAGCCGTATCGATCTTCCCTACTTCGACCGCGTCAAAATCGCGGATATCGTCGCGCGCACCATCAAACCAGACGGAACCATTATCGAACTGAAGAAGGATGCAATTTTCGATCGCACGATTGTAAAAGCCGGAAGGGCAAGGATTCGGGCCAAGTCGTTTGTAGTGCCCGGCGTCGAGGCCGGCGCGATTATCGAATACCAATGGCGCGAAGAGCGACAGGCACTGGGACAGTATCTTCGTCTGGAGTTTCAGCGCGACATCCCGGTACGGTCGGTGAAGTACTACATCAAACCCTTCGTCAGCAGTTTATTTCCTTACCCGATGATGTTCAGCCTATTCCATATGCCGAACACACCGCTCGAGAAGGAGAAGAATGGGTTCTCCAGCTTCACGCTGACCAATGTCCCCGCATTCAAGGAAGAAGCTTACATGCCGCCGGAATCGGAAGTCCGGCCGTGGATCCTCGTCTACTATGCACCACCAACTCAAGAGAAGCAGAATCAGTACTGGACGAATTTCGGCAAAAGAGCTTTCGAACTCGACAAAATGGACCTCAAGGTCAATGACGATATCCGGAAAGCTGCCACAGCCGCCATCGGCACGGCGACAGATCCGGAAGCGAAGCTCGCCAAGTTATTCGAGTTCACTCGCGACAAGATCACCAACCCGTACGACGATGCCTCCGGTTATCGTCCGGAGGACCTGGCCAAAATAAAGGAAAACAATTCCCCAGCCGACACGCTGAAGCGCGGCCTTGGTACGCCACATGATATCGACATGCTGTTCGGCGCCATGGCTGTGGCAGCTGGTTTTGAAGTCCGGCTTGCCCGGATGAGCGATCGAAGCGATGTCTTTTTTGATCCGAGCCTTGCCAATTCGTATTTCTTGAGCAACTACGATGTCGCCGTGAAGGTCGGCAACCAGTGGCGATTCTTCGATCCGGGAAGCCGGTACATACCTTTCGGAATGTTGTCCTGGTGGGAAGAAGGAGTGCCCGCATTGATACCCGATTCAAAGGAGCCTTCGTGGGGGAATACTCCGGTATCCACGCCCGAAAAGTCAGTCAAAAAACGAACTGCGAAGCTGCGCCTCCAGGCCGATGGCACGATCGAAGGTGACGTACAGATCGAATACACCGGTCACTTCGGGGCTGAACAAAAAGAGTTTCACGACGGGCTGACGGCGGCGGAACAGGAAGAGGACGTGACGGGATCGGTAAAGGATCGGATGAGCACGGCCCAGGTCTCGGCGATCGTACTGGAGAATGTGAAGGACGCGGTTAAACCGATTACGGTTCGCTACCACGTTAAAGTTCCTCAATACGCGCAACGCACAGGACGCAGACTGTTTTTTCAGCCAGGCTTTTTCGAGCAAGGTGAACCGCAGAAATTTTCGACCGCCAGCCGGAAGTACCCGATCTATTTCCATTATCCCTGGTCGGAACTGGACGATGTGACGATCGAACTTCCGGAAGGATTCGAGTTGGAGAATCCGGAAGTACCCGGATCTGCGAAGGCCGGCGAAGTTGCGAGTCTCGAGATTCGCATGTCAGGCACTGCGGGTTTCCGAACGCTGCATTACGAGCGGAAGTTTTCGTTCGGGAGCAGTCGCACGATTCTCTTTCCTGCAACGGAATATAACAATCTCAAGCAAGTCTTCGAGGCGTTCTATCAGCGTGACACGTTCGCGCTGTCGCTCAGGGAGGCCAGTGCACAGGCGAAGTAAAAGAACGCTATGTGCAGCGCTGGTTTTTGCCACCGTCGCGCTGCTAAGCGTCGGAACCGCGGCTGCAGCAGATCCGCCGCCGTGGCTGCGAGAGGCTGCCCAATCGGCGACACCAACTCTGAGCCGCAACGTGCCTGCTCTCGTGTTGGTCAACGATCAACGCGTCACAATCGAAGATGACGGACGGGTAGCTACCTCCACATCCTATGCGGCGCGCGTTCTGACGCGCGGTGGCCGATCGGCAGCTGTAGCGCGGGAAGTTTATCGGACGGACACCGGTAAGGTCCGCGACCTCCGGGCGTGGCTGATTCCGTCTACTGGAAAAGCTCGCGAATTCGATAAAAACGAAATCGTCGATGTGGCGTTGGTCAACAACGATGTCTACAACGAAGTGCGCGTGAAGCGCATTGCGGCCGGCGACGACGCTCTGCCGGGAACGGTGTTCGGATATGAGTCGTTGAGCGAGGATCGCGCGATCTTCACTCAATTCGAATTCCAGTTCCAGTCCAGCCTTCCATCTCTTCAATCTCGTTTCGTAGTCACGGTGCCCAACGGTTGGCGTGTCGAAAGTATCACGTTCAATCACGATCCGATTCGGCCGAGCGTCAGCGGATCGACCTACACCTGGCAGCTGGATAACTTGCCATTTGTCGAAGACGAACCGGCCAGCCCTGAGCTCAGCAGCCTTGTTGCCCGTGTGGCGGTCAGTGTATTTCCTCCTCCTGGATCAAGAGCTGCTGCCGCGCGCACGTTTGCAACCTGGCCGGATGTGTCGAAGTGGCTGACCGAACTAAATGATCCGCAAGTCATTCTCAACGACGAACTCGTTGCCAAAGCGAAATCGCTGACAGCAAGCACTGCGACCGATTACGACCGAATCGCGGCAATCGGAAAATTCGTTCAGAGTATTCAGTACGTTTCCATTCAAACGGGAATCGGTCGCGGCGGCGGGTATCGGCCGCACACATCGGCGGATGTGCTTTCGAAGGCATACGGTGACTGCAAAGATAAAGCGAACCTCATGCGGGCCATGCTCAAGGCGGTCGGCATCACGTCATATCCCGTGGCTATTTACTCGGGAGACCCGGATTATGTAAGAGAAGAATGGCCGTCGCCTCAGCAGTTCAATCATGCAATCGTGGCTATCGTTTTCCCGCAGGATAAAGTGATCTCCAGCGTTTTGAAGCACCCGGCGCTGGGCCCTTTGATGATCTTCGATCCAACAGATCCGGAAACTCCTGTTGGCGAACTTCCCGATCATGAGCAGGGCAGCTTTGCGTTGATCGTGGCGGGGGATCGCGGGGGAATCGCGCGGATGCCGTCCACTAGTGCCGAAGCGAATCGATTGGAGCGCACTGTTGAGGCAACTCTCGGTGCGGATGGCTCTCTGGCAGCGAATGTTCGCGAACAGTCGATGGGACACTCGGCAACCATGGAGCGCCGTGAGTGGCGCGCGCTGTCGCGAACCGATTACGAAAAGTCGATCGAGGCTTGGGTGTCGCGCAGCGTTAGCGGGGCGAAGCTTGCAAATGTATCGGCGAATGACAACGAAACGGCCGGAGTCTTCACGCTGCAGACGGACTTCACCGCTCCGCGGTACGGTCAATTGATGCAAAATCGCCTGCTCATCTTCAAGCCGGCAATTGTTTCGCGGCGCGCATCGCTGTTCCTCACGGAATCGTCGCGCAAGTATCCCATCATGCTGCACTCGCAGGCTTACACAGAAACTGTTCGCATCAAATTGCCGGCGGGCTTTGTCGTCGACGAATTGCCGGACCCGGTCAAACTGGAAAGAGAATTCGGTACATATTCAGCGAGCCATACCGTAGACAACGGCGATCTTGTTTTTACACGCCTGCTCACCTTGCGTCGCTTGATTCTTCCGGTTGAACAGTACAATTCCGTGCGCAGTTTTTATGAACAGATCCTTGCTATCGAGCAGGCTCCGGCAGTCCTGATCCGAAAATAATCACGATTTCATGATTCAGATATTTTGGCCAGTTTGGCGTTTGTCCGACATGTCTTGTACGGAGGGCTGATGGGGGAAGCCGTAATTCCTCTACAACCTCCAACAAGTGCCTCCTTATATATAGTTCCCCAGTCGAAGCGGCCGAAGACCCGAAATGGCCGATTAATGTTCAGCAAGGTAGCGACGGAATGGTGCCGCGTCCTTTTTTGTTCTGGCTGCTTCAAACTAAGTGGAAATCTCATCAGGTTTTATTTATCGTCTCTGTGCTTCGCCATGACTAGGCTATTCGTTGCCCTCTCGTCAGTTGTCATCTGTCTGGCGTCGGCTCCGACGCAAGCGGCAGCTGAGAAAGCTATCGTTGTCGGTTCGCCCGCAATCCTGCTCGAACCGCACAGCACGAGCGGTGCTGTCGCGGTGGATCTGCGTAACGACCAGGCGGAAGCCGAGACGCTCCATCTCTCGGTCTCACCCGCACAGGAGGCCGGACAAGGCGCCGCGCTGGCGATCGAAGGACAATCCGCCAATTCAGGAGTCTTCGATCTGACGATCACGCCGCGGGCTACGAGCCGCATCCGGATCACGGTGTCGGGGGCGGCTGCGGACGATTTCGACATCGATCTCGTCGACGGGGCCACGCGCATCGGAAAGATTCCCGTCAGGCATAAGGCGTTCGCCCTTCATCTGACGGATCCGAAAGCGACTGTTGCTCTGCGCGAGGGTCAGCCGACCGACATTCGGGTCACCAACGATGATCGCGAAACACATGATGTCGCGTGGACGCTGCGGATTGAAGGGCAGGACGTGTGCCAAGGCCGCACTGTAGTCGCCGCGAAGAGTCCCGGGCTGTTAACGTGTACGCCGACCTTCAGATGGGACCGGTTGACCCGAATTGGGACGGCGTTTCGGCCAGTGTCATTCGGAGACGCGTCGTTGATTCTCGAAAAGCCCGGCGCTTCGGCCGACGAACCGCCGTTCACCATCGCGCCGCTGGCTCTCTTGGCCAATTACTTTGGCAGTGGAGCCCAGCAGTGGATCAACTACTTCGTGGTCGTCCTATGTCTCATCGCCGGCGGAGTTGTGTCGCTGCTGCTGAGCCAGATCATCCCGAATCGGCTTACCCGGACCAACCTCAAGGAGCGTTTCGACGAACTGCAGCGGACGATCAGCGGCCTCGGCGTGCATACCGACTCGAGCCTTCGCGTACTGCTCCGCGTCGAGCGCAGCCGGCTCGTGGATTTGCTCCGGTCGCGCGCCGCGTATTCGCCTGAGTTTACATCAATCGCCGCTCAGTGCTCGCAAGGCATCGACCGGCTGCAACGGCGGACGGTCCTCGTCCAGCGTCTCGAGATGGTCCTGAGGCAGATCGTGGACGCGGAGATGACGACGCGCGTCTCGTCCACGCAGTCCGCACAGGCTCGCGCCAGCGCCGTGCGAGCCCAAGAGATTCTCCGCAACGCGACTCCGACAGACGCCGATTTTCTCGTTGCAGAAAAATCGATTGCCGACGCTGTACAACCACTCGCGGACGCGGCGGCCGCCGACCAGGCGTTTCAGCAGGCAGTGCTGGCCAGGATCAACGAACGCAAGAAGGACTTGGCTGAATGGGCCGCGAACAATGAGTTCCTGCGTATCAAAGCCATCGTTCCGCAACCTGGTGACCTGATCGCCGCCGCGACACCCGAGTCGGTGGCGACCACCACCATCGCGCTAGACCGGGCGGCCACCAAGCTGCAGCTCATGTTCGACTACCTTCGCCACCGGCGCGGCGTGACGAAGAAGGAAAAGATCGACCTGATGAACCTCCACGAGGTGACGTTTCTCGATTTGCTGCAGAACAGCAACGTCGCGTCGATACAGGAAGCAACGATCGTGTTGCAGCAGATCCGCGACGGCATTTATCCAGAGAGCCTTGTCAGGCCGCTCCGAAATGCCGAGGCGCGCATCGTGGTCGATCCATCCATCGTGTACGCCGGCACGCCGCTACAGTTCAGCGTCGCTTTCTTCGAACCGGCGATCGAGCGCGCCGCGGCGGCGCGCTCCGCCTATCACTGCAAATGGAACTTCGGCGACGGGCTGAGCGAGGAGGCCTGGGAGGTGACGCACTACTACCTCATCACGGCGCCCCGCGCGACGCAGGAGGAGTTTGTGGCGACCGTGACCTTCACGGATGAACATGGGAAGCCGGTCACCCTGCAGGACGAGAAAACGCCCGAGGAGGAGAGAACAAAGGACGGCATGAAGACACCGGTGACCCTGAAGGCCACGGTTCAAGTGCGGCAGCCGCGTGATCGGCGCTGGTTCGGGGAGCGCAGCGTCGTCGAGTTCCTGAAGCTGGGCGCGGCGCTGCTGCTTGCGGTGTTCGGTCTGGTAGCCGGCGCCCGCGACCAGATTGCGAAGCTCGACGTCCTGCCCGGCCTCATCGCGGTTTTTCTCATCGGCTTCGGCGCCGACACCATCAAGTCGCTCTTATCGTCGAAGTCGTGATCGGCGATTCTGCGTTATGATTACCGGTTTTCAACAAGCGCAAGGACCGCGTAGGCAGTCGCCGTGTCGCTCATGAACTTGCCGGGATCCGTCTCAGGGTCGCGCTTCTTGTTGAGCGAAGATGCGAGCCACATGCCTGTTGGGGAATCCTGGTGCTGCGAGAGCCACGTGAGCGCCCGGCTCACATGCACGTCAGTGCGCTGAAGGCCGCCATTCTGAAGTGCAAGCGTGATCAAGCCCGTGGCATAACCATCGCTCGATGTTTCCAACGGCGTTGAATCCGACCGTTTCCACGGACCAAGATCCGACATGCTCCAACCCCCATCCTCATGCTGTTTCGCAATAGCCGCTTCGATAATTGCCTGGCGCTGCCTCGGTGTTAGCACTCCGGGGAGCTTTGAGGAGGCCCATAAAACCATGGCGCGATTAAAAAGGTGCTCGGTATCGGCACGTTGCTGCAAGTAGTCCTGAAGCAGCTTGAGTTGTTCCTGAATGTCCGGATTCGCCGCATAGTTCCCAGGCGCAGTTCCAACAGCGATTGCTGCAAGACACGCACCGAAGTACCCGGAACTGTTGGATTCCCAGGGTTCCAAATGAAAGTTCAACCACGCCCAGGCACCCTTCAGTTCGCCTGACCTGAACTGAAGGGCCCACATGTTGCCGAAGGCCAGCCGCAGATCTTCTGAAAGAACGGGAGAAGACGCATCGTAAATCGCGAGAACCAGCGCGTTCAAAATGGATTCCGTGCCCCGCGACTCGCTGGTCTTCGGCAAGCCTCGAGTTTGATCGGGATAGAACGGCTCAACTTCCTTCCAAAGCCTTACACGTTTCGTCACATTCGTCAGAAGGATGAGCTCGGGAGCCGCCGGCTCCGGTTCACCCAAAACGCGATGAAGCGCGGGCCGCACCAGAGCGTACGGCAAGGCCGTGTGACACGACACGCACGATGTGTCGTGATCGCGCGCTGCGTTTGGCCAATGCACCCACCAATCGAGTCGGTGGTCCAGGTAGACCGCTGCCGCCCGTAGTCCGGGAGTCGATGCGGTGACCGAAGGCTGTTGTGCAAAATCCATTGGAACAGCGATACCCAAAATCGCGACAAGAACCAGGAGCCGAGTAAATTTGTGTTTCATATTCGATTTCTTGAAGTCCTACTGGCGACAGTTTAGGCAATGCACTGCGCAATTTTCAACTGCCCTGACCTGTGTGTTTTTACCGCCCTCGAATTCGGCGGATCGCTTCTGCTAATACTTCGTCGCGACCGGCCCGGATGCCTTCGATCGTCGGAACGATCTCCACATCCGGAACAATACCAATGCGCTGCGTCGATCGTTTGTCCGGATAGAACACGCCGATACCGCTGATCGCTGTGCTCAGGCCTCCGGGAAGCGGAATCGCCGATACGTTGCCGTCGGCGCCGGCCGTTGTGCTTCCCACGACAATCGCCCCGGATGCCGCGCGAAATGCCATCGCGGTGTATTCGGACTGGCTGATCGACGCTTCATCCACGAGAATCACGACCTTTCCGGAATAGTGTGGATTTTGCGGTGTGAGCTGCGCGGAACCCGACCAGAGGAAAGCGCCGGGATTGTCCAGGTCTCCTGCAGTGAAGCGCGCAAACGGAGTGCGCTGTCCGACCAGCAACGATCCCAGCGGGAAGACGACAAATTCCGAAGGATAGTTGCGGATATCAATAATGAGTCCCTTCGTGTCTTTCGCCCGATTGATGTAGCTTGCGGCATCCGCGATCTTGACCGAAGAGAGCTTCACATACGCCACATCATCCGATAACAACTGGAATGTGTCACCAGCGCGATCGTGCGTGCTACCGGCCTGACCATTGAGTCGAGTCAACGGCACTCGCGTGGCGGTAATGGTTACTGACGCGTTGTCTCGCCGAACGCCGGCTTTGACGGCGACGCACGCACCACGCGTGATCGTTCGGGCGAGACTGTGCAGTCGGGCACTCTCGTTCGATCCGGAATAGTAGGGCAGCCAGTTTGTGATCAACTGATCGACTGCTTCGCCATCCAGGCTTTCGATCACATCGCCAAGCTTCAATCCTGTATCTGGCCCGAGCGTTGGTTCCGAATATCCGCTTACGACGGCGCGTTTACCGATGAAGCGAACGAATACCGGAAGCTGACAGGTTCCCGCCGGAGGTTGAATTTGTGCAGCTACGTTCAAGTTCGCGTGCGTGTCGGTGAGCTTCACGATCAACTGAAGCATTTCGCGCTCGTAGGCTTCCTTGCTCTTTGCAAGCGCAAAGCGCGGTATGAACTCCGCAAGAATCTCGTTCCAGTCTTGATCGACGATATTCCGGTTGGGATACCAGTACTGCACAATGTTCCAGTAGCGGTACAAACCCAAAAGCTGATATCCCGCATCAGGGAATCGCAGGCTCGGATAGGCAGGCTCGTGGTCAAAAACCGGATTGCCCACGCCGGGAACCTGCGAAATATAAAACTTCGGGGCACGAGCGCGGTTGCGATAAACGGCGCGGAGGAGATCGGAAAGATCGCGGCCGAGCGCCTGTTCGTCATTCAGCCACCGCTGGTCTGCGTCGAATTGAAAATTGCTATCGCGGCTCGCAGCCGGAATGCAGTTTGTGCAGACTGGAATATCGCCGAAGCTGTGGATCCAATCCCGCACGGCCGTGTTCGCTGCATCAGGGGTGTCTGCGGCGACGGCCTTCGGCATCACGCGAAATAACTCGTAATCCCAATGGCGCTGGCCGGCCGTAATCATGGGATGGTGGTATTTCAGGAATCCCCATACTCTTCCGAGCATCTCGAGGTTGCGGATCTGGAGCGGCGTCAGGCTGGCGATATCGATCTGGGAACCGGAGTCGAATTCATGATCGGTGTCGAGAACGGTTTGAGGCCGTTCCGCTTTGGGTGCATCCCAAACCGGTTTGCCGTCGACAAACAATTGCAGATCGTCAGCCCAAACTTTTCCGGTTCCCGATAGCAGCACGCCGAAGTACAGCTGCCTCGCTTCGCGCTGAAGAGGAAGCGTGATCGAGTATTCCGTCCATTCGCGGGTGCCGTTGATCCGCCGCTGTTGCATGTTGTCGAAGGCAACTGGGCCCCCCGTTCCGTCTTCGCGAAGCCACAGACCCGTGAATTCGCTGACATTTTCGGTTCGCAAAAACCCGCGATATTCGATGGTTGTTCCAGTGAAATCGATCGGGATTGCTTTCGTAATGGTGGAGAACGTTTCCGGACTCGAAGTGTTTCTCTCCAGGCGGGCGGATCGCAGTCCGCTGTGGACTACATCAGCATCGAGGAAAATCGTTCCGGGAGGTCCACCGCCCCAGCCCCGCGGTGAGGTCGCCGTTTGTTCAATTTCGAAATTGAGGATCGACGCCAGTTCGGGCCCGGCCGAACCGTTCGGCGCCTGCCCATGCACAACGAGTAGGCACAGACATACAAATGTGCAGATTAAAACCGGGCGCATAGGAATCCTCCATTACTTTCGTGGTCCGGGTATTTAATCACGGAAACGTCTGCTCCGGTATCCTCCCGAACTCTAGAGGGGAAATCGTCGCTTCGTGATGAATCTTCGTCTGAACTTCTGATGAAGCGCGGATTTGAACGGTTCGAAGGACGCCGGCAATCTTACTCCGCGAATTCGCGCAACGCGGCGAGCAGGCGGTTCACCTCGTCGGCCGTGTTGTAGTGCACGATGCCGATGCGCAGGACCCCGCCCTTTTTCTGCACTCCCAGTCGTTCGGACAAATTCAGCGCGTAGAAGTTTCCATCCCAGGTGAAGATTCCGCGCTCTCCAAGAAATGCTGCGATTTCCGTCGGGTTGTGCTCGCCAAGGCGCAGAGACAGCGTCGAGCACCGCTCATCGAATCTCTTCGCATCAATGATCCCGAAAATGCAGGCGCCACGAATCGCGTGCAGGCCCTCGATCAGCTTCGAAACGAGCGTCCTTTCGTATGGCACCGTTGCGCGGTAAGCCGCAGCGAGTGCTTCGCGCCGGTTCCCGGCGCCTTCCTCGCAGCGCCGTCCCAATTCTGCAAGATATTCCACCGCTGCTTGAATTCCCGCAATGAGCTCATGGACCTGCGTCCCCGTTTCCCAGCTCTCCGGCGGCGCATTCGTTGCCGGCCTCACTTTGTACGGCTTGAAACGTTCCAGGTGCTCTTTCTTGCCGTAGAGCGTCCCCATGTGCGGGCCAAAGAATTTGTAAGGCGAGCATACGAGAAAGTCGCAATCCAGCGTTCGCACATCGATGAGTCCGTGCGGCGCGTAGTGCACCGCGTCGATGAACATCAGCGCGCCCGCTTCATGTGCCAGCTTCGTGATTTCCGCCACGGGATTGATCGTCCCCACCATGTTCGAGGCGTATCCCACAGCCACGACCCTCGTCTTTGAAGATAGTTTTCGCTTCAAATCCTCGAGGTCCAGCGTGCAGTCCTCGTCGCGGATGTCCACTTGCCGGATCACGACTCCTTTTTCCTCCAGCGCGCGCCACGGCGCCACGTTGCCGTCGTGGTCCAGCGTGGTCACGACAATTTCGTCCCCGACCTTCAGCTCGCGCCCAATCGCCCGCGCCAGTGCGAACGTTATCGTCGTCATGTTCTGTCCAAAGACCACTTCTTCCGCCATGCAGTTGAAAAAATCCGCCATTGCCGCGCGCGCAGACAGAATGGTTTCATTGGTCCGCCGGCTAGTTTCGAAGGCGCCATATGTGTTCGCATTCGAATGCAGCATGTAATTCTGGATCGCCTGCATCACTTGCCTCGGCACCTGGGTGCCTGCCGGGCTATCGAGAAACGCCGCGGCATGGCCGTTCGCCTGCAATTTCAGCGAGGGAAACTGCTCCCTCACCCAGTCGATGTCGAAACGCTTGCTTCCCGGCGTGCTCATTTTCGAGCCTCGTAGTTTCTCACAGTGAAGGCGGTCTGGATTCCTTAGCGAACCTCAGACAACCCAACTGTATCCGACATTAAGTACTCGATTGTCGTCTCCAACTTCTCAGGGTCTTCAGACCAGTCGCCATAGATTTCCAGGCTGTGGCTTCCTATTTTTCGATTGTTCTCAACGCACCACTGGTGCAATGCCTGATGCGCGGCAGCAATCTTCCCGTAGGGCCCCCGGTGGATGACCACCGCCGCTTCTCCCGTCGGCGTCGTAACGCAAGCGACCTCGCCCTCGTCAACGAAGGGCCGCACCACCTCGACGCCAAAATCAACAGGCATGATGGATGAAATCTCGTGATGATAGAGAAAGATGTTATGGCCGTCAGTCCGCAAACCGGGGTGCTTGCCGAGGAAAGCCCACACTTTGTCGAGCGCCGGTTTGAATGTTGTAGGGATGTCCCGCATCGCCACGCGGCGTCGTACCGCGGCGAGAATGCGCGGGGAGAGCGTTTGGATTTTCACTTCGTACGCCATGACATTTCCTCCGTCTGAGCCTAACACGGAGCGTGTCAGCCACCTCGGTAACGCAGATTAGTCGATCAGCTAACGCACAGAGTGATGGCGAAGATGCCTGAGCAGTAGCGAATCCTGTTTGGTTTTGTGAGAACCTTGCGATCACTTTGTCATTCGTTATGCTTTTGCAAGAGCGTCATCCGGGGTCAGCCGCCGACCTGTGCTCCTTCTATCCGGGGGACACGCCGCCTTCGCCTTTCGACAACAAGCCCACCCGTTATTCCGCCGAGTACCTTCAGAAGATGAGCAACGACGTACAGGGGAGGCTGCGCCAGTGATCCCGTGGTGGCGACCCACATAATCGCGAACAAAATTATGCCAACCACACCAACAAGTGCACCATGCAGGATGAACCCAGATTCGATTCGTTTTCCTAACCATATCGTGAATAGAAACACCATCGAGAATGAGGAGACTATTGCATCGATATAGTCCAGCGTACTCATGGGTCTCGCAGCCTCGGGAGCCGACGCGAGCGTCGCGATAATCAGCAGGAGTATGAAGATCGCGAAGACCGCAACTTCAGAAAGGAATCCGGCGACCACGATCCGTCCCCAATGGACTTGCCGAATGGCGCTCATCAGATTCTCCAAAAGTGAAATACTCTTGAGCTATACGAGCAGCGGATTCCGAGGGTTCCACCTTCTTCAGGTAAGCTGGAACAGCAACAACGGGAATTCTTAATCCGTCATCATCTCCATCGACTCGCGCACTTGGGTTACACGGCAATGACTGAAACGTAGTTCCAGACCAGCGCCAATTTTCGAGGCAAACTATTGACGCTGACCTCGGACGTTGGAGTTTTTGAAATGGCTTCGCTGTACACTTTCGGACTATTCCTCAGCTCCCTTTTGCTCTTCATCGTGGAGCCGATGTTCGGAAGGATGATCCTCCCGATGTTCGGCGGTTCGTCCTCGGTGTGGCTGACGGCACTAGTGTTTTTCCAATTGATGCTGCTGGCCGGCTACTTTTACGTGCATGCAACGACGGCATGGCTTGGTCTCCGAAAGCAGGCGGCGCTGCATATGGTCGTGCTGGCGTTGCCTTTCGCGGTGCTGCCTGTTCGAGTCCTTACAGGCGGCGTTGGTGCTGTTCCGGAGTATCCCCTCGCATCGGTGACGTGGACGCTCCTCTTATCGATTGGGCTGCCGTTCTTCGCGCTCGCCGCGAGCGCTCCGCTGCTGCAGCGTTGGTTCGCCGCCAGTGGTCCTGTGGAGCGCGATCCATACTTCCTCTATGCCGCAAGCAATCTCGGCAGTTTGGGAGGATTGCTCGCATATCCCATCGTGATCGAACCATTGGCTGGTCTGCATATACAAAGCCGGCTCTGGACGATCAGCTATGCCGGTCTGGTTCTATTGGTGGTGGCATGTGCGACGATGCTTTGGCGCGGCGGAAGAGCGCTGGCGGAAAACGGTGCAACGCATCAAAAAACGCCAGTCAATGCTGTTTCGGCGGGTTCGGTTTCCGCGGCGTCTCCCGCGTGGACCGTGCGGTTGCGCTGGCTCGCACTCGCCGCCCTTCCATCCAGCCTGCTCGTGAGCGTGACGTCCACCATCACGACCGATTTTCCTTTTCCGCTATTCTGGGTGGTGCCGCTTGCAATCTATCTGACGAGCTTCGCGCTAGTGTTCGCGCGGCAGAAGATTCTGTCGCATCACACCATGTCGGCGTTGCTTCCCTTCGCTGTAGTCGTGCCGCTGGTCATGTTTGCCGGACACGTTCGGCCATCGCTCGATTTCGTCGTTTTCCCTCTCTTTGCACTCTTTGTGGTGGCAATGGTTTGCCATGGCGAACTTGCAGCGAGCCGTCCCGCCGTGGTGCATTTGACGGATTTTTACGTCTGGATATCGGCCGGAGGTGCGATCGGCGGATTGTTTAGCGTCGTCGTTGCGCCTTTAGTGTTCAAGACCGGGGTTGAATATCCGCTTGGTTTGGTTCTGGCGTGCCTGGTAGCAGCGAAGGAACTGAAAGTGAAGCTCCGTGGGCGGCAGCGGGCCCAAAAGCGGTCTGCGCGCTCGGCAGCACGAACGGAATTGAACCCTCCTTCGCGCTGGCGTATCGGCGCGGAGGTTATCGGTATCGCCCTGTTGGTCGTCGCTCTGGAGTTTGCCGCGGCGCGACTGTCGCTGCCAGTCGGTTCCGTCCGCTTGGTCCTGTTGGTGTTTGCAGCGCCGGCACTCATTGCGCTCCGGTTGCGGCGCGAGCGCGTCCGCCTCGCATTGGTGCTGGGAGCGATTGTGCTTGCGGCGCATCTTTATACCGACTCGAATTATGCACTCGTCGCGACGGAGCGGAGCTTTTATGGCCTCTATCGGGTTCTGGACCGAGGGGAGTTTCGCATGCTCTACCACGGCAGCACGAACCACGGCTCGCAGGCGCAGCAGCCTCAAAGGAAATGTGTGCCCCTCACCTATTACTTTCCGACAGGTCCGCTGGGGCACGTCTTCGATAGCTTCAAGGGAGCGGACGCGAAATCCGATATAGCCGTCATCGGCCTCGGCACGGGATCAACAGCCGGCTATGCCCGGCCGGAGCAACGCTGGACGTTCTACGAGATCGACCCGGAGGTTGAACGCATCGCCCGCAATCCACGTTATTTCACATTCCTCCGCGATTGTGCCCCACAGGCGCGCGTGATGCTTGGCGATGCGCGGATATCCCTGGCCCGGCAGCCTGATGGTCTTCACGATGTCATGATCTTCGACGCATTCAACTCGGATGCAGTCCCGGTGCACCTGCTGACACGCGAAGCGTTCGACCTGTATCTCCGCAAGCTGTCGCCGCGAGGAGTGCTCGCGTTTCACATTTCGAACCGCTACTTCGATTTGCGCCCCGTACTTTCCCGCCTGGCCAGAGATGCGCAGATGGTCGCGTACTTTGGGTTCGCGACAGTCGTTTCTCTCGCAGAACAGCTCCAAGGCAAAGAAGCCTCGGTATGGGCGATCATGGCGCGCAAACCGGGCGATATCGAGGCATTCACGCACGATAAGCGGTGGATCGCCGCCGATTCCAATGTGAAGGGCGCAGCATGGACGGACGATTATGCCGACGTCCTTGGATCTCTCATCATCGCGCCCGACGTGATCTTCTGAGGGGATTCAACGGAATTCAAGCTATCGCGGGCATAAAGGCCCGCGCCTGCAGACTTACCGCACCCCCGAGCGCAGCGTGCTGTGTTTGCGGCCGTATGCGAAGTAAATGACTTGGCCGATAACGAGCCAGACGACGAGGCGGATCCAGGTATCCAGAGTAAGGCTGGCCATCAATAGGAGCGAGATGGCGATCCCCAGCAGGGGGACAAGCGGAACGGCGGGTGTCCGAAACGGCCGGTGTAACGCGGGATTCGTGCGGCGGAGGATCCAGACGCCGATGCACACGATGATGAACGCGAAGAGCGTGCCGATGCTGA